>Ga0209156_10000326_pt1 | contig 40272 bp, 55 predicted proteins | sample GraSoiAngelo_124_FD_185881 | JGI IMG/M metagenome (GOLD analysis project Ga0209156, IMG submission 185881) | Grasslands soil microbial communities from the Angelo Coastal Reserve, California, USA - 14_0927_05_20cm (SPAdes) (version 2) | ecosystem: Environmental > Terrestrial > Soil > Grasslands... | reverse complement strand
CCTGGGCTTGGTTGGGGTACAGGCGGTATTTGTAGGCGGCGCGCATAAGCAGGAGTATACAAAGAGCATAGGCCTAAGGCAAACAAAAAGCGAAGACGCACGAATATGCAAAAGAAGGCCGCATTCCCCTGTCACCTAAAGGCGATAGTCCCCTGCGGACGAATCTATGGTCGTATCGGAATCGAAGCCCAGAACTGAAGGAATGGCGCCTTCCACTTGCCCCGGTAAGCCCAAGATGCTCCTTCCTCCCAGGTCGGACAGCGAAACCGAGGTTGAGCGTTCATCCGTTTTCCTACGTCGCTTATGCAGATTGCGTGCTTGCAGATGCTAGCGCCGCCAACAAGGCTGTGCCGTCCGGCGTACCGAGCCCTGTGCAAGCGTCCCAACCGGGTCCGGCCTGATAGCCTCCATTGTTTCCCGCCGTTATGTCGTGGAACGTCGCTTCGACGCCCGCCGCATAGAGCAAAGGGTTGAGATAACCAACCGGCTGTACCAGCTGCTGGTTCATCACGGCTATTAACCCTGCCCAAAGGGGCGCGACGGCACTGGTGCCACCAATGACCTCTGGCTGACCATCGACAACGACCTGGTAGCCGGAATTTGGATCGGCGTCCCCTGCGACATCCGGCACGCCACGACCGAGGTTTCCGTTCGGAGCCGCGGGAATACCAGCGTTCTGCTGCCAGGAAGGGAGCCGGAATACCTGACTCACGCCGCCTCCAGTTGCTCCGTCCCCCGTTGCCAGCTCATTCCAGGTCTCCTCCGCAGTGATTTGGCCGCCCGTAGTGTCGAGAGCCGTGCCGCCACAGGCAAGAATCGAAGGGCTCGAGGCAGGGAAGTCAACATGAAATTGGCCGTCGTTGACGCCGTCGCTCGCGCCGTCGTCGCCTGCGGCGGCACAGACGGTAACGCCAATGGTCGCAGCGTCCTGGCACGCCGCATCAAATGCCGTCATCGCCTGCTGGGTCCATGCACTTTCCGGGCCTCCCCAGCTAATGGAAATAACCGACGGCTTGTTTGCAGTATCGTGAATTGCAGTGGTCAGTGCGTCCAGGAAGCCCTGGTCGGTATTCGGCGCGAAATACACCACGATCTTTGCGCCCGGCGCTACCGCACCAGCCACTTCAATATCGAGCGCCACCTCGCCGTCGGCGCTGCCCGGATCTCCCGTGGGTGCGTTTGTCGCGCCATCGACAGAAACGGCGCTCACTTGAGGCATTGGAATTCCTAGGTTCCCAAAAAAGCTGCTGAGATCGCGTCCGTCATACCCTCCGCCAAGCTCCAGGATGCCGATACACTGGCCTGCACCATTGAGATTCGCGGGAAAGTCATATGCCTGCGCGACCTGCGGCGGCGTCAAGGATTTCCCGGTGAGGCGTGGCTCGAGAGCGTTCTTCGCCCTCTTTCGGCGTCGGAAGTGCGGTGTCGCTTGCGGCCGATTGTCGAGCCCAAAAACACCTTCGACCGCATCTGCAAGATCTTCTGGGATCTTTAGCTTGCCCGTTCGGCCGCGATACTCCCCATGCGGATGCCGGCATCGGCTAAGCTCAACCTCGAAGGCACGGCTGAAAGCGCTCACTGACCCGGTCAGAACAACAGATCGCCGGGGGATGCTTTCGCTTTTCACCCGTAGGCCGTTCGCTTCAGCAAAGGCACGGATTCGCGCAAGGTCCTCTGGAAGTGCGCCGTGCGTCTTCGCGAACTCCTCGCGACCAAGATGACGCCGCTTCGCTATCGGTGTTCGACCGAGCTCTTCCAGAAGGGGAAACCCTCCTGACGTTTTCGATCGGCGGCGAACGACAACGGTCACGTCGATGATTTCGTTTGGGTCAGCTGGCCCGATTCGCTGGGCGCCTGGGAGCGGAGCTCGGTCGCTGCTGCGTAACTCTACTTTCTTGCTTTGTCTGGCCATAACTTCCCCCTTGACCTAACAACTCAATGAGCGTCTCCGGGCTCGGGTTCGAGAGTGAATGGAAAGTTCGTGTGCTGACATTGGCGCGACTTAACGAATGCTGCCAGGGAAGGTGAGCGCGGTTTGGCAGCAAACGACTTCCCGGCGGAAGCTTAGCACGAATCTGAAGAGGCCCCGGCTTGGCGGCAAGGGACGGTGCGGAAAGGAGAAAGACAAGACGATATTGAGTGTAACCGCCAGGAAGACGATGGGTGATATTTATTGAATCCCAGCCCTTCACGACCGAGCGGCCTACGAGCGCGGCGAGGTGGTGAACTTGCGCGTCACGCATATTCCGCCGCGGCCAACGCGAATTTCTCCTCGGGAAATTCGCCGCATCCGGCGGGCTCTCAACGCGAGTCAGATGCTTTTTGCGAGCTATCTGAACGTAAGCCCGAACGCCGTGCGGAGTTGGGAGCAGGGCACGCGTCGTCCGCGGCAGGCTGCGCCGAAACTTTTGACGATTGCCGGGAAAAACGCCAGGGCACTGCTGCAGAGGTCTTAGCAAACAGCCACGCTGAAAAGGGTGTCTTCATAAGCCCCACAATAACAAGCGCTTACACGAGGGAGAGTTCAAAATAATTTCTTGTGGGTTTTCGGCCGGGCCGTTTTCTGGTATGAGCTTGCCCCAGAAATGGCCCGTGCAATGGATGACCTCGACTTTCCGGGATGGCAGCCAGCCAAGTCCGTCGAAGTAGTTGAAGGCAACGGGCTGACCCAGGTGCTGGTGAAGGGCCAGCCATATATGCGTTGGCAGTCCGGGGATGAAGGATGCACGCGGCTGGCAATCGTGCAATTGTATAAGTGCGGGTTGGGGACGGAAGAAGATTTGGCGGCGGCGTTTGGCCGACACATCAACTCGGTACAGAACTACCTAAGGGATTTTGCCGGTGAGGGCATCCAGGGCTTGATGACGGAGCGCCGCGGGCCCAAAGGTCAGTGGAAGCTCACCCCGGAGTTGCGCGGGAAGATCTTGCACATCGTTTTGCGGGAAGGTATCTGGAAACTGGAGGCGATTCAGCAGCGCTTGCTGGAAGCCTGGCAGGAGGCGGTGAGCGTTCCGAGCATTCAACAAGTGTTGGAGGAAAACGGGCTGGACGAAGCGAACGCTGGGGGCGTCGGCGGCGCGGTGGTTCAAGCTGAGCTTTTTGCCCGCGAGCCGGAGCCGCAGCTGCAGCTGGTTCTGCCGTTGGAGGGTTCTGCCGTCCCCTTCAGGGAGCCAGTGAGCACAGGCAGCATAGCGGAAAGGCAGAGCGGAACAGTAACCAACAACGCTGCGGGAGAAGAGGTCGGAGCCGCAGACTTAGGCACAGAACGGCAGCGAAATTCCTATTCGTCCGCCCAGCGAGTCTATTTGGATCGGCTGGAGCAAGGTGCTTACAACGCGTATGCTGGCGGGCTGCTGTTTGCGCCGTTGCTGGCGCGATATCAGTTCATTCCGACGTTGAGTCGAGTCATCACGACAGCAGCCCACGAAGGCTACAGCCTGGCGGAGTTGGCGTTGACGTTGTTTTACTTGGATGTATTCGGGTTTCGATCGCTGGAGGACTTTAAGCGGGCTTATCCGGAGGAGTTCGGCGTGCTGATGGGGCGCACGCAGAGTCCGAGCCTGTTTACGCTGCGACGGTTCCTGCACCAGGTGAGAAAGCTGGGCCAAGGCGAAGCGTTGATCGATGGGTTTGCGCGGACCTATTTGCAGTCCGGCCTGGCCGCGTGGGGCGTGATGTATATCGATGGTCATTTCATGCCGTACTACGGGCTGTATCCGATCAGCAAGGGCTGGCACGGCGTGCGCCAAATGCCGATGAAAGGCAGCTACAATTTTCTGGCGGTGGACGAGCGCTTCGTTCCCTGGCTGTTCCTGATCCGCTCTTCGTCGGAGGATCTGCTGCAAAAGATACCGGAGCTGATCGAGAAAGCCAAACGAATCGGGGAGCAAGCCGGAGTGAGTCGGCAGCGACTGGGCCAATTGATCGTGGTGTTCGATCGGGAGGGCTACAGTGCGGAGTTGTACCGCTACCTGGAGGGCAAGGATCAGGGAGCGGGCAAGCGGCGGGCGCTGTTCGTCAGTTGGGCCAAATATTCCGATAAATGGGTGAACGATCTGGCGGAGGAGCAATTCAACCGCGTGGCGCAGGTGACTTACGAGATCCGGGAAGCGGAAGCGATCCCCTACCTGGAGACCACGCGCACGATGAACAAGTATGGCAAGATTCGGGCCGTGGTGATCCAAAGTGGAAGGCACAAAAAGCGAGCGGCCATATACACCAACGGCACCGCCGAGGAACTGGGGGCGGAGCGGATCGTGCAATTGATTTGTGGGCGCTGGGGAGAGGAGAATGCCATCAAGGAATTATTGCACAAGCATCTCATCAACTACACGCCGGGCTACGTCCTGGAGGAATTGGAAGAGCAACCGCTGGTGGAAAACCCAGAGCACAGGGAACTAAAGAAACAGCGGGCGGGGTTGGTCAGTGAGTTGAACCGCTTGAAAATTGAATTGGCCGATCACCTGCTTGAGCCGCCGGCCAAAAAACCCGGGACCCCATCCCGGAGTCAAAAGGAGGTAATGGACGACATCGCGGTGATCGAGGGTAAGATTCTGTTGGCGGATGATCAATTGGAAAAACTGCCGTCGGAAATCCGCTTTGACGAGGCACACGCCGGAGAAAAACTGTTAAAACTCAATCACGAGAAGAAGCGGTTTCTGGATTGCATCAAGGTGTTTGTCTGCAACTCAAGAGCCGAAATGTGCCGCCTGCTGTTGAAACATTATGATCGGCCGAAGGAGGTCATACCAGCGCTGGCGATGATTGTCGAGCGAACGGGCTATGTGAAATTGGAAGGAGGGCGCTTAGAAGTCACCTTGAGAAGATTTACGGATCGCGAAATCGACTATGCTGCCCGGCACCTATGCGAGGACCTCAACCGCATGCAGCCCGTAACCTTGGACAAATTTCATCTTCCGATCCACTACCATGTCCAGTAGGACCCACAAGAAATTTTCTTAAAACGCGCGAGAAGGTGGCTGTTTGCTAAGACCTCTGTGCTGGTCGCATCCGCACAGTCGCACGACCACCCAGTGACTTCCTTCCCAAGTCAGCAGGGCCTTTGGCAGAATTGGCTCTGGCTCCCGGGCGACTCCGCCGTCTGAGTCATGTTATGGACGAGCGTACGTACCGAAGAAATAGCGGAAGCCATCCAGCCATCCCGCTTCTGCCTTCCGGCGCGCTTGCGGGACGATTTGCGAGGTTACCTTGCTGCTTGCATTTTCTGCCTGCTTTGCCTACACTTTATGCATGCAATACACCATCCGCAACATACCCGACCGTTTGGACGCCGCGCTTCGCCGCTCCGCCCGTGAGCAGGGCAAAAGCCTGAACGAAGTGGCGATTGAGGCCTTGGCCCGTGGCGCCGGCCTCACTGAGCGCCGATGCCGCCAGCGCGACCTCAGCGATATCGCGCGAACCTGGCATAAAGATCCCGCCTTCGACCGCGCCATGGCAGAGCAGGACGCGATAGACGCGGAGTTGTGGCGTTGAGGCTGGCGCTCGACACCAACCGTTACACCGATCTTTGCCGGGACAACGCATCCGTCGTTGAGACGGTCGAGCTGGCGGATGAAGTGTGGCTGCCGTTCATCGTGCTGGGAGAATTGCGCGCCGGCTTTGCTGTGGGCAGCCAGGGTCCGCGCAACGAGGCTGTCCTGCGGCGCTTTCTCCTGAAGCCAGGTATCGGGATCCTCTATGCCGACGAGCAGACGACGCATCATTACGCCGCCGTTTACCGGCAGCTGCGTAAGCAGGGTACCCCCATTCCGACTAACGATATGTGGATTGCAGCACTCGTCCTGCAACATTCCCTTATCCTGTTTGCCCGCGACACCCATTTTGACGCGCTTCCTCAGCTCACCCGCGTGTAGGCGATCAATCCCACTGGCAAAAACGCCTGTCCGCCTTGCCTGCTTCAGGTGTTTCGCCCGCACTACACGCAGTAATCGCAATCGCGCCGAATGATCTCTGCCTCGCACGCGTCGAACCGAAGTAAGCCCCGGGTTCCGATTCACGAAGCCGAGAGACTGACGTTGAGCGGAGCCGGCGCCGCTTGTACCTTCCCCATCCGCTGGATACGTTCGAGCTGGGTCAGCGTGCGATCGAAGGCGCGTTCGAGGGACGCTCCCGCGTCGCTGAATTCTCTCGGCGCTCGAGTGTGCAGGATCAATTGGGGCACAGGGACGCTGAGCTGGGGGTGACAAAAGCGGAGTCGACTCGGGACCTGAAAATCAAAAAAGAACGCTACGGTACGCCGTGAGGTCTGTATTTGCGGGCACTCCTTTGCCTTACAGTTTTGGCGGCCATTTGCGGGCGGTGTGGAAGACGCGCAGCGCTTCGACTCTGCCCCTGCGCACCCGATACGGGATGATGTAGGGTGTACCCGCAACCACCAGTTCGCGAGTTCCCCCGACGTGCGCTGCTCGACCCAGGGCGGGGTGGCTAGCCAGCAGCTGCACGGCCTGCTCGATTGCCGTCACTTCGCGCTGCGCAGCGGCATGGCTGTCGCGGGAGATATACTCGGCTTCCCCTTCCAGATTCGCCAGCGCCTTCTTCAGCCACCGGACTTTCAGCGGCTTAACCGGCACGTCTCGTCCGCTTACGGCCCTTCCACTTGTTCATTGTGCGCCGCACCTGCTCGTCGCTTGCAAACTCTCCTCGATCCGCCTCTGCCAGCCCCTTCCCGATCTCCTCGATCTGCCACTCATTGACGACGACGTACTCACGGATGGCTTCGGCAGCAATGAAAGACCGGCTGCGGCGCTGCGCCTTGGCCAGCCCGTCAAGGTGTTTCCGCAGCTCCGGCTCCAGCCGCAGCGTCATTACCTTGTTTTCCGCCAAGGAAATCAGATAATCTGATAATCAGATTTATGAAAAAAACTAGCATAACCGTCACTGAGGCCTCGCGCAATTTTGCCGATTGCGTTAACCGCGCCCACTACCAAAACGTCGCCTTCGTGCTTCTGAAGAACGGCGAACCCTTCGCTCGCCTGTTGCCAGACAACGAGAAGGTATGTATCGGCCGCGATTTAGCCGAGGCTCTGGCCAAAACCAACTTCCCGGCGAATGAAGCAACTGCGTGGCACCGCGATCTGAAAGCTGCCCGCAAAGCCCTCAAGGCCCCCGCTGACAAATGGCGATAATCCTCGACGCGGACGTTGTCATTCGTGGCGAAAAGGGCACTTTCGACCTCAAGAATTGAGTAGCGTCCCGTCCCAATGATCGATTTGAGATTGCTGCGATCACGGTTGCCGAACTCTGGCACGGAGTGGAAGAAGCGACCGGAACCCACAAGGTTGCGAGGCAGCGTTACCTCAGCGCCGTTTTGCGCGCTCTGCCACTTGTTCCCTATACAGAGCAGGCCGCGTATGAACATGCGCGTATCTGGGCCGAATTGGAAGCTTCCGGCAAAATGATTGGCTTCTATGATTTGATCGTCGGGGCCACGGCTCTAGAGCGTGGCAGCGAAGTCGCTACGTTCAACAAACGCCGCTTCACTAGGATACGGCCTCGGGGACTGAGCATCGTCGGAACCGAGGTAAGCCCCGGGGTTCCTATCACGAAGCTGAGAGATTGACGTTGACCGTCGCTGGCACCTTTTCTCCCTTCCGTATCCGCTGGAGACGTTCAAGCAGGCTCCTTGAAGTCAGGAACGGTGCAGGAACATCGGGCGAGTCTTTCTCACATCACGAATGCGGGAGTCAAACTCGGGACCCGAGAGTTTATTTCTGCCAGGACTCCTTAGCAATGGCACTCGGGTATATACCAGCGATGACGCATACCCTGCCTTTCGATGCCAAGGGGGCCGATCGTGATGGTCGGAAGCATGATTTCGACGCGGCCATTCAGCCATTCGAGATGCGCCGCCGTAGTTTCTGAGAGCCTTCTTCTGGATTTCTGAGCCCTCTTACGCCGGAGTGCGACACCTGTCTGTGAGGATCACACCGTCGGGCTTAGAAGGGTTCGTCGTTTCCTCTCACTCCAAACGAATCTGACAACGCAAGGCAAGAAGCTGCTGAATCCGCGTGGCATCTAGCCAGGACCCGCTGCAGGTCACGCGCAGGAATTGCACCAGACCCCGCAGCCCCCGGCTCCGCGCCAAGCGCCAGCCGGGCACTGTTTTCGACCAGAATGTTCAGCACATTCGCCATTTGCATGAGAAAGTGAAAGCCCCGCATGGCCTAACAATTCGCCAGCCACACGCTGCTGCCATGCTGCTGCCATGCTGCTGCCATGCTGCTGCCATGCTGCTGCCATGCTGCTGCCATGCTGCTGCCATGCTGCTGCCATGCTGCTGTTCTGTATGTTTCCACGCCTCAACTGACGTAATGGACTGACGTACTCCCATCCTCCATGTGATCAGCCTTAATTCCGGAAAATCTTGTTTTGTAGCGCTTCGGGTCGAGCGTCATCAGACGATCTGCCTGCTTCAGAGCATGCGATCCAATGATGAAGTCGGCAAGCAAACGCTTGGGACCGTGGCGTGCCGTCCTTCGTCGCCGCCTTGCATAGCGCGCGAAACGCCGGCCGGCCTCCAGCCATACGGATTGTTGAAACTCGTAATCGACGTCGATGCCTGTATCCGCGAGAAAGCCGTTCACAAAGGATTCTGTAGCCTTCGGATGGGCCAGCAACTCTGCGTAGACTGGCGCTCCCACAACTAAACTCCCTCAGTCTTCGCGTTGCGGAGGTTCCTTGCTATGTCTAGACCCAGCGGCTCCTCGGACCAAAGGGCAGAGAGCACGTGGGTATCGATTGCCGTTCTCATTATTCCTCAGTTTCTTCGTCCCGCAGGGTCCGGACCCATGCCTTTACGTCATGCAACGCGGAAAAGACGGGCAGTGCACCTACATATTTTACAAATGGATTTTCAAGCGCAAGGGCCGGATGGTTGTTCGATCACTTTCAACGACAAATTCCACGCGATCCCCCTGTTTCAGCCCGAGCCGATTGCGAATCTCCAGAGGTACCGTGATCTGGCCCTTGCTGCTAATGGTGCTAGAGCGTGTCATCTTTACTCCTCTTCTTTACAGTAGGAATAGCACAATTTGCGTGCGGAATAGAGCAGAAATCTGCTTGGGGGCGCCCGAATGTCTCGTTCCGTTAGACAGGGGAACTCCGGCAGAATGTCCGCTTGCGCCATTACCCTGGCCAGGTATTCCAGCACATCGTACGCCGTGACGCGAAGACCCCCGAATGCAGGGTTTGCCGCCTCGCTTCCCTGGTTCTGTAGTGATGATGTCCAGTTGTCGGCGCGCATGCGAAAGTGAACAAATTTGAACAGCAGCCGGACTGTCTAGTCTTATGTTCTATAGCGGTCTCGTCCAGTGCCAAGAAGGCAACCATTAGCTCGCTGAGTTTGCGGCTTCGATAACCCCAGCACTGCGTATGAACATCCTGAGTAACGGCCGCCGAACAGTTTGCCCCAGTCCACGACCTGCGCCGCCCCACTCGCGATATCTCCCTTTCCTCGATCACCGGATGGCAGCCCCTCGATCTAATCAGCCCCTGTTTGCGCTTGATCGGGGCGAGGGTGTTGTATATAATTGTTATATACATGAAAGCCTGGATGGAATGCACCGGGTTTGAATGGGATGACGGCAACAGCGGTAAGAACTGGGAAAAACATGGAGTTGCAGATTTTGAGGCTGAAGAAATTTTCTTCAATCGCCCATTCATCGTGCGGCACGATGCCGCCCATGCGTCGGACGAGGAAAACCGCTGGCGTGCTTTCGGTCGGACCGACAAGGGCCGGTACTTATTCATTGCCTTCACCGTACGACGCACGCTAATCCGAGTGATCTCAGCGCGCGTGACGACACGCCGAGAGCGGAGGTTTTATGAGAGCTAGGAAAAGAGTGAAGAAGCTTAAACCGCTTCCGGTTTTCAAGTCGGAGGAAGAAGAAAGAGAGTTTTGGGCTACCCATGATTCCATGGACTATGTCGATTGGTCGAAGGCCGAACGTGTTGTATTTCCTAACCTAAAGCCCACCGCTAGAACGATTTCGTTGCGGCTGCCGGAGACCATGATTGGAAATCTGAAACTGCTTGCCAACAAGCGCGACGTTCCGTACCAATCGCTCCTCAAGACATTTCTCGCCGACCGGCTAAAACAGGAAATGCGTTGACGTAGTCCTCGACGACCTACGAGTAAGCTATGGCGCGAACCACCGTTCGTCGCCAAGATGCCCGCGGAAATGGCAGACGTAGAGTACTTTAAGTCTAGTTTTCCGAAGATTCCTTCTGGCTGGCCTTCTCCGATGGCTTCCGATTGGGTGGCGAGTTCTCTCGGCCGCCTGGAGGTGGATAGTTCCCTCTTAATTAAAGCGCCGGCAGCTGTTCGAATTTCTACGTTTTCAAGTGCGTGGTGACAATACGTCATGGTCTTGCACGCGATCGGAAACACGTCTTTAGGCCGGTTACCGTTCCACGGCACTCTTCGGCGCTCCAGGCTGAACACGCCGTAACAATTCCTCGGAACGGTTTGGTGGATTTGATTTCGGGCGGACCTGCCATGCTACCTTATCGAGTTCTCAGGTTAGGAGGCACCGTGCGCTACGCGGAATTCCGTAACCGACTCGAAAATGCTCTTCGGGAAGTGGGCCTGTTCGTCCATGACGCCGATCGCGTTGAGACTATCAACCTCGCGGACACCGTTCGGCATTGGAAAGCCTATATCAGGAGATCCGCACCTCCGAGCGCGGAACCGTTCTCCGTTTCGGCCGAGATCAGCTTCCGGTGGACGCCGTTCGATGCGGCTCGATCCTACACGTGCGAGAAGACCTTTACGCGGAACTTCTCGGGAGGACGGGCAGGACGGTCATGACGGCGTAGACTTCTGCGAGCGAGGGAATGCCGCACGCCGAATCCTCCTTGCCAGCGGCAGCCAAGCGTTTCACGCTAGCCAAATGGTGAACATGACCACGCCAGAAGGCTGCAACCAAAAACCGACGTGTCGAAAAACTGCTTCATTTGCGAGCTTATTCGATCACTTGGCGAAGGCGATTTTGCCGTTCGCGGTCGAGAAGGTCAGTGAGGGAGGTGTCCGTTGCTTCTCCCTGGTATACCCAGACACCCAGTTCCTTCTTGAGCACGACATTCTGGCGGGCCGCGCTCGAGTATCTTCTCGGTGAGAAATTGCTGACCTTCGCAAAGACAGCAGACTGTTGCTCGGAGTTCGCAGCTGAGTTTCCGTGTTTTCAGGCAGAGGTGTGGAACGTTTTCAACCGGTATGAAATCGCAGGCTACCTGACCACCTTGAAGGCATTCTTCCAGTTCCCGCCGCTCAATCTAGATTAAGTCGGGTAACTCCTCACGCGAGATCAGCAAACGGATCGACCGGGCCTGCCCGGGCGTTCGCTCGATGAGGCCGCGCGTTTCGAGTGTCAGGATCATCTGATGCACGGAGGGAGGGGGGAGACTCGGAAGTACTGCTGCATTTCGGCCTCGGCTGGCGGACGTCCGTGGATTTTGCTGTAGTAATAAATGAAAGCCAAATACTGACCCTGTTTGCCCGTGTAAGCTTTCTTCATAGCCACTGCAGAATAAGCCAGAACTCCAACCGGCTTTCAAGAGGTATTCGCGCAGGGAGGTTTCACTGACCGGGAAGTAGTTCACAGCCGCGCATCAATTTCAGGAGTGAACTTCTTCGTCGTGGTGGCTAGTCCGTCCGGAGGTGCTGGAAGCTTCCCGCCGCTCCAACGAGTGGAGCTGGTTCTCGAGGAAGTGAACCTGGGCTTGGTTGGGGTAGAGGCGGTATTTGTAGGCGAAGCGCATCAGCAAGAGCATACAAGGAGCATAGGCTTAAGACAAACAAAAAGCGAAGACGAACGAATATGCAAAAGAACGCCGCATTCCGATCTTTTACAAGATGGGGTTCGCTTAACGCTCACGGACTATCGCGCGGATGACAATCACGATCCTCTCCACTGCGCGCGTTTGACGGCAAAGCACAAGCGGAATCAAGGGCAATAGGCGAGGGACACGGAACTGACTGAGTATGTTGGCGCTTACGTCAGCGAAGAAATCGACCCGGTTTATCGCATTGTTCTGCAGGACGGGAATCTAAGTCTGACGCGGCTGAAGAAGAAAGCAGAGACTCTTCGGCCAGCTGTGCGCGACGTTTTTACCGGGGACATCGGTACGGTGCGCTTCACGCGCGATTCGAGGGAGCGCATCTCGGGTTGGTCCTCAACTCCGGCCGCATTCGCAACTTTCGATTCGAAAAGAACGTCAGAAGGTCGATTAAGTCTCTGACCTGAGCCCTACCTAAACCGACGTTGTGTAAGAGTCAGGTGAATAGTTTGGGTTTCAAAACCACGGCTACAAGTCAAAGTTTCGGAAAGGCGAAGAAAGGCATGGCCCACCTTTTTCTCGGAACGAAAAAAGGATGGGCCATTCTCGCAACGAGTAGGGGTTGCTGATACGGCCTGTTCTGGCCCAAATTCTACTTCCCAGAACGACACTTTAGAAGAAATCTAACAAAGCCAGTTCACCGGCCAACAGCATCCGCAGAGATTAGGTTGCGAACTTCCCCGGCTACGGTTTTGGTTTATCCGAAGCTGGTTTTACCTCGGCTGATTTGGCGGCTGCAGCTTTGGGCTTTGCAGTTGCTGCCATCATGGGCTTGGGGTGCCAGAAATCGGCAGACGCGGATGCGATCTCTTCAGGTGGATTGCTGAGTTGGGGCGCGAAGCGGAAAAGCGTGGATTCGGAATGCTCGACGGACTCCGCGCTCACCTGCTGGAACTTCTTGAAGCCTTCCTCGCCCAGAATGTCCCGCATCGTGGGATTATTGTCAAAGCCGCCCACGGAAGTGCGCAAGGACGTGACGTAGAAGGTCGCGCCCTTCGTTCCTTCGACGACCTGCGAGACGAAGAGCGGTTGCGCATTGGCAGCCCTTTCGCCCGCCTCTTTGGTTTCCTTTAATAGCGCTTCGAATTCAGGGACGTGGCCGGTGCGAATGTGCACTGCCGTGGTGCGCAGCACGCGGGACTCGCCGATGAATTTCGCGTACGCTGCGGCGTCCATGGGAGCTTTGCGGCTGAGGTCCCAACGCCGACGTCGCAATTCGGAGCGCGACCATACTAGGCAATTTTGAAAGTCACGCTCCATCTTCTCGGCCATTTCCTTGCCGAAGGCTTTGTTGGCTGCAGCCATAGCAGCTTCATTGACTTTGTCGATGTCCGCGTAGTCCTTGCGGATGCTGGTGAACTGGTACACGTTTCCCTCGCCATACACGGTTTCCATGGCGATCCAAGTGTCGCCGTTGTGTTTCCGATTGGCGTCGATCCATTTTTTGGTGAGTGTTTGGAAGTCGGCGAGTTTCTCCGGCTTCACTTTGACGATATACACATCGAGATAGTCGCCCTGCGCGTGCACGGCCATAGGTGCCGCTAAACACACCGTCACGACTAAGGCCCAAATGGCTCTCCTCAACATGAGTGCCTCCTTTATCGAAGACTTACCGGTATCGAAGACTTACCGGGGAGGGGATTGAGGCGGACGCTACACCCGCGAAGGGACGGTGTCAAGCCCCTCGTAAAGCCTCGTAAAGTTACATTCTTAAATGCCTTGACAGGCGTTTCGGGTTGTCGCTCAGTTTCGGTAAAGGCTTGTGGGCAATAAGATTCCCCCTACTAGTTACTAGTGTGCTATCCCATTTAATTCTTCACAGCGGCGCAACCTTCTCGAGAAACTGTCGGCCTGCAATCCGCGATGGAGATTTTTGAGAGCACGCAGCGGCTTAAGGGGCAGCAAATGGATTTGAAGAAACAAACTGAACGATTGACGAACTACGTTTCGGGAACCGAAGGAGAAATTGAAGCGTTGAAGCCGCACGCCCAATTGCGAGCGGTAGGGGGCAGTGCGCGGTGAACCGGTCGTCCAAGGATACGTGGACCTCAAGAAAACGGCGGAGCGGATTGAACACACATTTGCCGGAAACTTTAAATGCAGGTGATGGCGGAGGCCCTCCAGAATTTCACCAGCGCGCTCAGCCCCATGAAACCGGCGGAATCGGTGAAGAGGAATGTTCGGACTTTGTCGCCGGGCACGATGGAGATCCAATTTCTGAAAGGAATCCTGCGAACGGTTGGGTCTGTGGACGTGATGGCTTTGCGCGCCGTGCTGGAGAGTTTGGCGAAATGATCGGACTGCCCGCAGGAACGCGCATCTGGATTGTGGCGGGCGTGACCGATCTGCGGCGGCGGCTTGCTCCGCCTCAACCTTCACTGGCAGAAGCTGTGGGTTCATGCTGATGCCCAGCCGCCCTTCACGAAACAGCTTTCGCCAGTAGAACACTTGGTTGGCATTCACATCGTTTCGCCGGGCCACTCTCGCCACGGAGGCCCCAGGGACCAGGGTTTCTTCCACGATGTCTCGTCGCTCTTTCATTGGTCCTCCACAGTGGGGGGCAGCGATAAAGACCAGGAGTGTCTTCGGTGGAGGAAGCGTGCTGTTCCGCTTGCGGCTGTGGTCTTGAGCTCAGCAACTCTTGGTGCGCCGGCGGCTGGCAAAGAACCGAAGTTGAAGTTACGGATGCGCACGAAGCCTTGTGGAAGGATGTGTAAGAAGCCTCGGTGAAGGAGACCAGGCGGTGATTGGAAATGGCTACGCGGTGGGTGTAGCGGCCGAGATATTGCAGCACGTATTCGGGGCCACCGAAGGGAGGTTTTAAGTAAACTACCCAGTTTTGTCGGTAGAGTGGACGGGCCGTAGAGACTCGAGCGCGCGATCTTCTGACACGTCCCGCGATCCTTGCGATTGCACGCATGGGAAAAACTTTTCGGCCTGTAGAAAACAACACTGGTGATCGTGCAACGGACGAATTCGTCTGTCGCAAGGGGACAACTCTTTATCTTGCGTGTTTAACTACCAACAAGAGACTGCGACGAAGAGCATTTACCTGTCGCGTGCGGGACTTAGCCCCCGTTTTCGATATCACGTTACGGATCTGTGGAATGGAGCTTCTCAGTCTGTGCTCGGGAACATGTCCGTGCATTTGGAGGGGGCTCAAGCGGCAATCTTTTCGTTCAGCCCCGCAGGATAGAGGAATTCACCATCCCGTCTTAAAAAAGTGAAATGCCGGGCAGCAAATGGAAGCCTGCCCGCCACGATCGTGATAAGTGATAGTCTGTCAGTCAACCTCCGCCATTTTATTTGCGACGTGAATGCTGGCTTCCCAACATTCGTCACTACAAAAGTCCTCGGAACCGTCCTCCAACGCCAAGCCGAAGACAGGACCACTCGCAACGGGGTCTAAATGCTTCACGGGAAACGCATGGCAAAATTTGCAAATTTTGGTGGCCATTCTTTTTTTCCTCGGGCAATTCAAAGGGTGACCCAAAATCAAACCTTTGTACTATAGGGCCCAAGAACCTAAGTCCGTTACGCTTGCGTCTGGAGATACCAGCTTCATGCTGTTGCACCTGCTTGCAGTGGTCCTGGTTGTGGGTACCATTGCGGTTCCCCTGTGCGTGCTTCGTTTTGTGTATCGCTTCGTAAAGAAGCCCGCGACCCGGCGATAGCCAGCTTCATGGATGACTACCTGAAGCCACCGAGGGGGGAGGTGTGGCTAGTTGAAGATCATGGCCTACAGGCCCTTTACCAGAATTGTGAGTGGCCTTCCTTGCCCTTCCGCAAGCTCAATGGATCACCCTGTCAAAATTTAGGCATTCACCCGATGGACGTTGCTTTGAAAACCTGCAAATTGGAGGAACATAAGCAAGTCGAAATATTCGGCCCATGCCCAAGGAGCTTGAGATGTTTTGGAAAAGCTCGACGTGGTATTGGCACGGTGCTCAGTCCCGCAAGTGGCCTAGAACTCGTAGGGCACGCCCACGTTTTTGCATCCTCAAAGTACTCGGCGACTTGCTCGACGATGGAGAACTACATTTCGTAGAGAGGGCAAAAACCTTTGAAGCCGCAAGACGGCGAATCGAAGCGCTTGCAGCGGGCAGTCCGAGTCAGTACGTGATTTACAATGGGGAAACAGGTGAACGCGTTTCAATTGTTGCAGGTGGCGCCGACTTCGGTACACCAAAGACGGAGCTCTTGGCTAGTTCGTCATGGCGTGAAATCGAATGGTCTAGTCGCGTCGATTTGGTTGAAGATCGTGTCGCCGGTTGACGACGCCGTGGCTTGGGTAACAGTCAGACCCGTGATCGAGTACAGTGTGGCCTTGGAGTTGCCACCCACGTCGGCAACAGGGACGGTGAGCGTGGTCGTGCCCGGACTGGTAGCCAGGTAGCTGCCCTGGATTGTGTGAGCCGGCGGGTAGGTCAGGAACTTGCCATGCGTCGTGTTGATTGACGAAGTCTCGCCGTCGAAAAAACGAGGGGCTGCACCACCGTCCGACTCCATGGCTGCGAAATAGGTGTGGCCTGCGCCCTTGGGGTCCGGCACTTCCCAGCGCATCACCCAAACCGCGTCTGTTCCGGGGAGCCTATGAAGGTTAAACTGGTGCGCATCGGCAACTCTCGGGGCATTCGCATTCCCAAGGCCATCCTTGAGCAGTGCGGATTACAAGAGGCGGCCGAACTGCGGTTCGAAAAAGATCGATTGGTGATTACTCGTGAGCACCGCCCCCGCCAGGGCTGGGAAGACGCCTTCTTCGCTGCGGGCCCATCCTGCCATGACGAATTGCTGCTCGAAGCTTTGCCCAGCAGCGCGTTTGATCGCGAGGACTGGCGGTGGTAAGGGGCTCACCCCTCCGTGATGAGATTTGGTTGGTTTCCCTGGACCCCACTCAAGGGTCAGAAATGCGAAAAACACGCCCTTGCCTCGTGATTTCGCCGGACGAGATGAACCGACACCTGCGAATTGTTCTCATCGCCCCCATGACCACCGCCGCGCGCCCTTATCCGACTCGCGTCTCACCCACCCTCCGGGGCAAGCACGGCCAGGTAGCCCTCGATCAAATCCGCGCTGTTGACCGCCAACGCTTGGTCCGTAGAATCGGCAAGGCATCCTCCGCGACAGCGCACGCCGTTTCAGCCGTCTTGATCGAAATGTTCGCTCGCGCGACGTTGACAGGGCCTTAGGTGCAAGGCATGACCTTTTTATGCCCCGGTTCCTAACGCCAGGGCCGAAGATACGTACACCAGCAAATCCGTGCTTGGCTGCCAACTACTGGGCGATGACCGTCAGATAAGCTCGCGGGTTCTGCTCGTCCCTGTTCCCAGTCACGCAACGTGCCAAGCGGGATATGGTAGCGTGGGGCGAACTCCTCTTGCGTCAGTTGCAAGGCACGAGGGATGACTTCGCCTGCGGAGTTCGCTTCATGCGTTTCAGGTCGGCTTGGTTCAGCGGTTGCGCGTCACGGTCCGCCCACGCGGCCTCCTCAATGGCTCCGGGACTCATCGGTCTAGGCGTTGGTTTTGAAGTAGTGCTCTTGCTCATCTCTTGTTGCCCTACGGGCCGAAATAATGCGAACGCGCTCGTCTCGTTCGGTGTAGGCTACGAACGAAAGAACCTGCGCTTCGGCCATGCCGGCTAATGACGTAACGATCTTCGCCGTAATCCTGACGATCATCAAGATTCACGGGTGCACGACCGTCAAACCCAGAAGTACCTCAAAATGGTCGAAGTCTCGCTCTCGGTGTAACAGGGAATGCTCGTGCTGCAGACAAAATGTAGCGATCAAAGAGTCGATGGTCTTGCGCACGGTGTGTCCGTGCTGGCGCAGGCGACGGAAGTTCCTTGCGGCCTCGATGGCTAGGTCAGCACCACCGGTCTCGAACAATTCGAACTTGCGAAGTTCCTGCAAGACTCGTGTGAACAACTTCTCGTCACTGATTCCCTGAAGAATCTCACAAAGAATCAAGTCCGTTAGTCCGAAGCGTTGCCTAGCTACCTCGCGATCAAGGTAGTTCGTCTCTTTGTTGCTGACACCCTTCAGGTAATCGATCCAAACCGTAGTATCGATAATCACCATGACGGCTAATGCGGGACTCGCCCCAGACGAGACTTGTTAAGGTCTCCCTCCCAGCGGATCTTGCCTCGAAGTCGGCGAATGTTTGCTTGCGCTCGAGTCTGAACCAATAGCCGTAAGCCTGCCTCCACGGCGGCCCGTTTCGTACGCGACCCGCTACTTTTCATTGCCCGCTTCATCAAGCGGTCGTCGATATCGATGTTCGTGCGCATCTCCTGAAACCCTTTCAATGTGTAAGGTTATCATCTTTTTGTGTATTCCTCAATTCTGCAGCTTCAAAACACGGGCCACTCGGGGACGCTGTCCACCATTCACGCAAATTCCGCGAAACAGGCCCTCGCGAGACTCGCAAGCTGCGTGCTCGAGAGCGGCGTCGAGCTGCCCTACCGCGCCATCAAGACCAATATCGCGGACTCGCTCCAGGTGGTGGTGCAGATCGAGCGGAGACCGGGGCGCCGGTACGTCTCGGAAGTGGTCGAAATCCGCGGCTACGATCCCGTTGCGTCGACTGCGCGGCCATCTACCAGAAACCGGAGACCCACTCGTGACGCCCTCCGGCCAGGAAAACCCCAAGATCGTTTCTCCGGCCGAGTACATCCAAGAGAACTTTCGTCCGTCGGACCGGCTCGCGATCCTGTTGCGCAATCGAACCCACACCGTTCAACGCATCGTCACGGCGGCAAGGATCACGGAACGTTCCTTCGAGGAGTGGCTCCGTTACAAGAATGACAAAGAGTGGTACGACATCTACGTGGGAATGAACGCCCTGAAACCTGGTGCGAGGACTCGAACAAAGGAGGACATCCACACCGTCCGTCACCTTTACCTGGATCTCGATCACGACGGACCCGCTGCCCTCGCAAGGATTCGAGAATCGAATCTCGTCCCGCCGGCGAACTACACCGTCAACACGTCGCCAGGCAGATACCAACTGGTCTGGAGGGTTGAGGCTGTTTCCCCGGAGCAAGCCGAGGTCCTGCTACGGACCATGGCTCGCACGTTCGGAGGCGATCCTGCGGCAACGGACTCGACCCGCGTATTGCGCATTCCGGGATTCAAGAACAGGAAGTACGAGACGGAGTACCTGGTGCAAGCAGAAAGACATACCGACCGTGTCTATCATCGGCTGGACTTCCCGCTACCGAGCGAGCCTGCCCAGACCGACTTCCGGCCGCGTCGCCATGCGGCGACACCTCGCTTGTCTGAGCCGCGCCCGCTGAGTCAGTCGGAGCATGACTGGGCCTATGCCAAACGAGCGCTTTCGAGAGGTGACGATCCAGAAGAGATCATACGCCGGATTGCGGACTATCGCGCCCTTGACAAGCTGGATCCCCTCTACTACGCGCGTTTGACGGTTAGCAAAGCACAAGCGGAATCAAGGGCAAGCGGCGAGAGGACGCCGAGCACAGGGACAGCGAGCCGAGACTTAAATCGAGATCCATGAGAGGCAATAGAGCAAACCTGACTCGATGCCGGAGGAAATGTCGTGTCGACCGGCAGTGGAACCGTACGTGTCAACCTATTGTCGCAACGTTTTTCGATTCAATTCTCGCCCACTCGCCCTTCACGCGTACTCGTATTCCCGCTTTTCGGCATCAACTTCAACGCGCACATGTTTCTGTCGGTCGGCGATTTTCTCGAACGTCCGAATGTGATCGGCCGCCCGCTTCTCCAATCTTTTGTCCCGTGAAATCACCATGGTTCTAGCCAACAAATCGCTCTGTATTCCGATGGGATCTTCGTTGTTTTCCCATTTCGACAGCGTCGTCTTGTCCACGTGGAGCAACCTAGCAAACTCCTCCTGGGTCAGCTCAATGCGCTTCCGTAGGAATCGGAGCTCCTCACCGTCGAGTCGGTACGGTTTCCGGAGAATGGCGACGGCCAAAAGGTGCATCAACTCATCGACGCGAAACAGGACAGGGTCAACATTGCCGCACTTCCCACACTTGATAAGCTCAATGTCACGGAGAACGACGCCGCGCAGGCCACTCTCGTTAAACTGGTAATCGCCGCGAGCGATCCTAGCTTCCGATCCGCAGTTGCTGCATCGAGCTGCTTTCTTCATGGTCGTTTTCCTCTTGCCTCAACAGAAAACGCGGTGATCAGGAAAGCCGTATCTTCGGTCTTAAAACAAAAGACAATAGCTAGCCATTTGCCGTCCACTTCGGTGCCCTCGACGCGGTATTTCCAATCGCCCGTCTTGGTATTAGGCTCCGGTTCATGAAAGATGTTGCCCGTCCTAAGCAGTCGTACTGCATCTTGCAGGTTCAGCCCCTCTTTTTCGAGTTCGTCGCGGAAATGCCGTCCCGGGATGATGTTGCCTTTCTGCACGCACTCTCGGAGGAGCTTGATAGCTTCAGGGCGTGATAGTCTTTCAACCGCCACTTGGTAATATACCACCCTTCGCCGAACGGTGCGATTGGAGAGTGTCGCAGGTTAAGTCTCAGATTCGAGTGCAACCCCGGTTGCACAACTGGCTTTCTGTTCTAAATCGCTTCGCCTTTTCTTCGCCATCCTAGAAGAACACGGCCTAAAGTCAACCGCGATTTTTCGTCGATTTTTCGCGATTTCTCGGCCGTGCCCGCTGACACAGTCCGAGCATGACTGGTCCTGCGCGAAACGCGCGCTTGCCAGGGGTGATGATCCAGAAGAGATCGTCGGCCCGGATTGCGGACCATCGCGCCCATGACAAGCACGATCCTCGCTATTGCGCGCGTTGGACGGTTGGCAAAGCCCAAGCGGAATCAAGGGCGAGCGGCGGGACAACACCAAGCACATGGGTTAAAGGAGAAGACTTGAATCGAGATCCATGAGGGGCGATAGATCAAACCTGACTCGATGGGGGGGAACGTCGTCTCGACCGACGTACGAATCGCAGGGAATATTGTTATCGCTTAGAACTGGCCTTCTTGATTTTTGCGCAAGCGTCAAGAGAATTTACACGGTAAGCGCTCACTCCGGATCGTGCCAACGAGGCACCAAGTCTTGCTGGCTGAGAGTGCGGATGAGGTAGGAGCCGACGTCCTCATCGAAAAGCGTCCGGAGCAGCAAATAGGTCCGGTTGACCACATCGATCATGAGTGTCTTCATCTCCTCATCGCTGAGGCGCGAGAGCTTGGACCAGGGGATTTCGCCGGCCGGGGTTTTGACGAAGACGTCCGAGTAGTCGCCGGCTTCTGAATAGGGAGTAATTCCGGCGTGGTAGTCTTCCAGGACCGTGTTTCGGAAGCATTGCTGTGCCATATATTTGGCCAGACGCTTCAAAACCTGTGGATTCCGGGCCAAAAGTCTTGTGCTGTTTCGATTCATTTCCGCACACCTCCGTCACTTTCCTACGCCAGGCGCCCGTCTGATGCAAGTGTCGAAGAGCTTAGCTTGTTGGAGATGACGTGTGGGCGTAAGCTACGAGTCTTGGCGAGGGAATCATGAGATGGCCACCGCGACGCTACCAATGCCCAAAGTGCCGATGGGATTTCGCCGTCCGGAAGAAGAGGTGTTGCCCCGGATGTGGCACGCTGCTGCTGATTGCGTCGGATAATCCCACCGATGCCGAGCTCACCGAATGGAAAAGCTTTTGGATGTGGGAGCCTGTCAAGGAGAGGTGGGACTATATTCGTGACTGGGAGGAGCACAAGCGGCAGGCGATCGAGCAGCACGCCCAGTGGTGGCGAAGGGCCTTGGTTAAAGCCGAGAAGAAGTCAAGTCCTCCGACACGATGGATTCAATGAAACGCGATTCCGCCCCACGTCCTGTGAACAAGTAGTGTCCGTCGAACGATGTGGATCACCTTTCTTTTCTGTCAAAAGCGAGCTAATCAGGCGCGTCAAGAGCTCGAATCCCAGTCGGCGATACTTGCACCGGTTGCTCACAAGATGAAAAGTAATTGCAATCATGCCGCGACTGTACAACCGACTGCCTTAAGAAAATGAATCTGGGACGGATCGACGAGTCGGACCTCCGCCTCGCCCGCGAAAAACGTAGTCAGGCGGATGTTGTTAATGGGAGTCTTGGCAACCACAAAATGCGCGCCGAATTTGTTCTCAGCGATCTGAGGCTCCAACGAGAAAGAGCAGGTGCCTGTCGACCAGAGTGCACGGCCAAGGCCCTCAGAGACGATATCCAAACCTGACTCCGTAGCCAGTTCGTCTGCCAACCAGGTGCCATCGTTCAGGCACGCCGTTTCGCAGCGCTTGGTTTGGTCATGGATCGTGTTGAACGACAGCGCGGAATCCGCCAACATTCGCCACTGTAGGGCGAGGTAACGATCCCACGTTCGCCGATCGGGTGCGCCTCGGAGATCTTGGGCAAAGTCCGGGTAACGGAACGTCTCTTCGCCCTGAATTCCCCGATAAAGCAGGATCTGGCCTTCTTCCATCTTCCAGGTGAGGCTGGGCGGCGAGACGGATCCATTGATAACTGCCATGCTGGATGAACAGCCAAACATCAGAATGGTTACAAGGATGGAGTCTTGCCCGGTATACGGCGACAGATGCGCACAGTTTATCTTCAGCAATGACCCCGATGGAAAATAGACGCGTTGGATCTGGCCCCTTCTTGCCTGCTTCCAGAACTCAAGCAATCGCGCGGCATAGTCCCGAATCGGCGCACCAAAATAGTAATGGCGACGCTTGTTCACTTCTGGATCGAAGATTTCCGGTAAGATCCAACTGTATTGGAAGAAGTAATCAGTGGCCGGCGGGTTCTCGGGCGTGTACGCAAGCCGACCATCGGCCGCTAGCCATGGCACGCAGCGGGTAGAGTCGATGAGCGTTGATGTCGAGAACCGTTTCCGCACGGTCAGAACATTCCATCCTAAGCGGCGCCGTGGTCTTCACTGGCTCTCGAACGCGGAACCGCCGGAGCTGGCTGTATCCTGGCAACCTTGGAACGCTCAGTTTCTGTCTACGCCGGGCGGCTGCATTGGGAGCAGGAGGATTCAGGATCACATTCACAAAAACGTCGCGGGCACCAGTCATGCGGAGTGAACAGTTCAAAATCCTTGATCGCCTCAGAGGACGCCTGTTGGGCGTTGGCGACGACGACTTTCTAAGCGACGGCGGGGCGCAGTTCTCTGTGGATTTATGAGAAATTGGCTTTGCGTTTATGCTTCGCGCTCGGGGCGCACTGATAGCTGTTCCTCCCCAGAACACCAGCCGCTCTTGCCCCGAGTGCGGCCATGTATCAGCCGAAAACCGCAAGAGGCAAGCGAAATTCGTCCGTATGGAGTGCGGTTTCTCAGCCAACGCAGATTTTGTGGCAGCCTGCAATATCCGAGAGGCGGGGCTCGCCTTGCTAGCCTGTTCGTATCCTTCGGGTGATGTAAGCCCGTCGTCAGGAACCCACCGAAGGTATTCGTGCGTATGCATGAGACCCGTAGGAATCCTCTCCCTTCAGGGACGGGAGGAGGTCAACGCGCTGCGACATCGGCTAGGGGATGGCCGACCCTCTGATAACGCAGGACCCGCTCGGTCGCTAAAGTTTGCGGGTTTTCCACAACCATCCACACGACGCGACAGATTCGTCGTTGCCCTCGGTCGTGCCATTGGTTACCGTGGCTCCTACGGGAAAACCGGAAGCATGCGCAGAAGCGTAGTTGAGAAACGCAACAAAGAAACCAGGCAGCCCCCTCCACCGCTTCCTAGGCGGGATGCAGGCGCGCCCATCCCACAGGAGGAGGAAGTGCGCAGCCTTGTCGCCAAAGGGAAGACGAAAGCCGCCGTGGAGCTAGCCAAAGAGATTCATAGGCGCTGCGGCCGGCCGGAATCGGAGGCCCTGTTGGTGGATGCTTACGGAGCACGCATTTGGTCGCTGCAAGAAGCGGGCCTGAAGAAAGAAGCCAAAGAGCTGTTCGAACTGGTGCGAGCGCGCCACTCGGGGTCGGCGGCGAGGCTTGTCCATGCCAGCGTTCTCGTCAGCGCTTCCGATGGAAACCTAGACGGATTGCTGAGGCCCCTGGGCGACCCAGTTCTTCCCGTGGAAACCCGAAGAGCAATCGAAACGTTCGTCAAGGATGAGGTGTGCGATCTCAATGCCGTCGCGCAGTGTGCGACGCTCGCTGCTGACCACCCCTTGTCCACGGCTGCGTCCGCCCTCGTCAAAGCATTCGCCGCGGTGACCACCGGGCCTGTTGAAGAATCGGCTCTGGCGCTTCCGGAAGTGTCTCATCGCAGTGCCTTGGCTTCGTGGAAAATGCTGGTGCGTGCCGTTGCGTATTTCTACCGCCAGGATGACCAGGCCTGCGAACGGTGCCTTGAGCTCGTCGATCCCGCTTCCGCACCGGCACGGCTTATTCCAGCCATGCGGGCCATGCTTGGTGCCGGAACCCGCAAACGCTTGCCCCCCGCTGCGGAGTCATTGGTCGAGCAGGTGTGTGGAAACACAGCGTCGCTGCGAGGGGCGCTCCAAACGCTAGACTCTGCGTTTCAAACCATGGAGCAAGGCGAGATCGTAGTGGCGATCCAGCGTGCGACAGTTGCTTGCAACCTTGCCTACCCGGAGTTGCTGGAACGCCTGCGACAGCACATCTCTGTGCGTGCCCTGGAGCTTCAGCTGCCCCTGCGAAAGGTTCGGGCTGCAATGGGTGGGCCCTCGATCAAAAACGCTTATTTCTGGCGCCTGCTCGCCTGGTCGGAGGAGAATTCCCGCGAACCAATGGAGCCGCTCATATGCGCCCATTGGGAGCAATTTCGCAAACACGCGGTCGCGGAGGGATGGTTTCAGGAAAAAAGCCAGGAAGCGGCCGCGCTCTACCTGCATATGGCTGAGTTATTGCTAGACATGCCCGCCGAGATGTTGAACAACTTGCGGAAAAGTTTCGTGGCTCGCTTCTCGGGCTTCGAAGCCTATTACGAGGATCAGCCGCCCGCTATTCGCGCGGTGGAGACGAAGGGCAAAACGCGTGATTTTTATTTCCTTTCACCAGATGAACTCTTCGAGCGTGCCTGCAGCATCGACCCGCACCGGGAGGCTTTCGATCTGTGGTTGAACTGGGCAAGGGAAGAGTCCGATTGGCGGGTTGCCGACTACGTAGCCGAGCGTTGGCACGAAGCGCTGCCGAATCACTGCCAGCCGCTGCTCTACCTGATGGAGTCGGCCGAAAACAGAGGAGCGCTCAACAAGGCCACCGCCTTTCTGGAAGAGGTGCAGAAGCTCGACGCCGTGAACCCTGAGGTTCGCCGAGCTGCGCTTCGCCTGCTCGTCTTCCGGGCCGCTCGTCATCTCCGGCAGCGAAAGCCGCACCTGGTGGAACAGGACCTGGCAGCTCTCGAAGCGCTGCCCCAAGCTCAGGAGGGTGATCGACCTGTATTTCTCCTCGCTCTGCGTTGGGCCGGCGAGGTGATTCGCGGCAATACCGAACAGGCGGCCAGCCTTTTGAGCCAGATCGGCCGCTTGCTCAGGAACTCCGACGCCGCGGTTCTGGCCTGCCGACAAGCAGGCAAGCTCTGCGGACTCGAGCAGGCGGATCTCGATCGGTATCTTCGGCAAGAAATCTCCCTGGATTCTGCGGACTCGTTGGCCTTGGCGGTAGCTCGTGTCTGCGCTCTCGTCGACGATATGGGCGCGACGCTCACAATCCCGAAGTCGTGGCACGGACGGCTTGCAGAAGAGCTGGCCAAAGGCCCCGGCAAGCTGGAGAGCCGGCAAATGGACTTGCTCGGCAAGGCGGCGCTGCGCGACAACCAAAAAGAGCTGGCCTACTTGATTTCTGCCCGGGGCCTCGGAATGGGAGGCAACACGCAAGCACGGTTCTTGCTGCTTCGCGCCCGGGCCCTGCCGGAGTGGGAGGTTGACCGCCGCAACGACTGTATCGCGGCGGCCGTCGAGCTTGGACGGCGCCAGCGGGACTTTTCCGTCATCAAAGAGGCGGTGGAGCTGCGGCGAGCCCGCCGCAACACGATGTGGAGCTTTTTCTGGTGGCTCGATTCCGAGAGCTGGCACGACTCTTCCATGACTACCGAGGAGATCAACGCAGTGCTTCAACGCGAGCAGCGCTTCTGTGCATTTCCCGAGCAGCAAGCCTCTCGGTTCCGCACTCCTTTTGGGGAAAACACTGCATCTCTGTGTGAAGAGGAGCTCGAAACGAACGACGAGTTCCCCGCCCTAGAAGATGCGGCTCATCCGGCGGCGGAAATGAGCCCACCCCGGGAGAAGCGACAGAAGAAGGATCTTCGCGACTTTCCGGTAACGGGAGACTTGTTTTGAAGACGATGGCGCATGCCAACATCCGATTGGACGAAGACCCGAGAGAGATACTCGGCGTTTCGCCGGATGCCAGCGTTGAGATGATCCGCGATGCCTATCTTCGCAAGGTGAAGGAGAATCCACCCGATCGCGCGCCTGCGGCCTTTGAACGCATCCGCGATGCCTACGAAGTTTTGCGGGATCCGCGGCGCCGCGCCCGGCTCCTGTTTTTTGCCGGGGATCCGCATGCCCCCCTGGCTAATCTGGTGCCGGCGACCGGCTCGGAGAGGAAATTCACGGGACCAGGCCCCTGGGTGGCGGCCTTGAGGGAGAAGTGAGACTAGACCGCGAAGAAATTCTGCGCAGCTTTGCAGCCTGGCTCGACAGGTTATTGGCGGATGAGGAATCCCCGCAAGGGCTTGGCGGCGAACTACTCTCCACGCTGGTTGGGGCGGAGCCGAAACCGGTCAGCAATGGCCGCTGCGACCTTTATTCGATGTGGGCGGCGATGACTGCGCTAACCCAGGAAGTCAAATTGCAGGGCCGGAGCTTCAAGCAACTCAGCGAGACCCTCGCCCCGCTCGCGAATCTGGCGCCGGAACTTCCGGAAATGGAGCGTCAGGCTCAAGAACGCGCTCGGCGGGAAGTGCTCGACGTCCTTCTCGATCTGCGCGACCGCTTGGCTCGGGGCCTTGATCAGGTGCGCGCGGCCCGGGAGAGGATGAACGATCCCATGCAGTCCAGTTGGACCGCCCGGCTTCTGGCCCGCAATCGCGCCTTTCGCCGAGCCTTCGAGACCTCAGCGGCGCTTGAGGAGGCTTACCAGATGAACCTGGAGCGCCTAGATGACACGCTGGCGCAATTCGACGTTCAGGAGATTGCCTGTGATGGGCAGTCCTTCGATCCGAGGTCGATGGACGCAGTGGATGTAGAAGAGACCGATCAGCAAGCCGAAGGAACGGTGCTCGAAGTGTACCGAGCGGGTTACGAATGGAAGGGCGAAGTTCATCGGCCAGCACAGGTGAAGGTTTCGCGCCGGCCGGCAGGGACGCATCCAGGAGAAAACCATGACTGATCTGATCGTCGGTATCGATCTCGGAACCACGAACTCGGAGATCGCAGCTTTCCTAAACGGCAAGGTGGAAGTTCTGGGGCCCGAGGCCGACAAGATGCTGCCATCTTGTGTGGGTTTCTCCTCTGCCGGCACGCTGCTTGTGGGCCGGGAGGCGCGTCACCAGCAGCTCCTCTATCCGAATCTGACCATTCGAAGCATCAAGCGAAAGATGGGCTCGACCGAGCCGGTGAAGTTCGCGGACAAGGAATTCACGCCCCAGGAGATTTCCTCGCTGATTCTTCGCCAACTGGTGCAATGGGCTGAACAAGCTTTCCATCAACCGATCAGACGAGCCGTCATTACCGTACCGGCCTACTTTTCTGACGCTCAGCGCAACGCCACCCGCGAGGCTGGCGAGCTTGCCGGTTTGGAAGTCGTACGCATCCTCAATGAGCCGACCGCCGCCAGCCTCGCGTACGGTTTCGGCGACGCGGCGCATCACACCGCCATGGTTTACGACCTTGGCGGCGGGACCTTTGACGTGTCGATCGTAAGCGTCGAGGGCGACGTCACCGAAGTCCTGGCCAGCCACGGAAACAACCAACTGGGGGGCGACGATTTCGACAATCTCGTGCTGGAGCGCTTGGAGCGGGAATTCCAGAACAAGCATGGGATTAATCTCCAAGACGGCCATCCGGTCGCGCATGCCCGGTTATGGTGGGCTGCCGAGGAAGCCAAGAAGAAGCTGAGTTTTGAACCCTACGTCCGCGTGCGGGAGGAAGCGTTGGTGAGCCAGGACGGGAAACCCCTGCACCTCGATGTGGAACTTTCCCGAGAAGAGTACGAAGAGATGATCCGGCCGCTGATCGAATCCACCTTCGATAGTGTTTCGAAAGCGCTCCAGGATGCGCGCAAGGGCCCGAGTGACATCGACGCGATCTTGCTGGTCGGCGGCTCCACCCGAACACCCCTGATCTCCCGGAGGCTGCGGGAATTGACGACACTCGAGCCCCGCCAGGACATACACCCTGACCTGTGCGTGGCTCTCGGTGCGGGGGTCCTGGCCTCTCGACTCGCCGGCCATGGAGTCGAGCGAGTGCTCGTGGATGTCTGTCCCTTTTCTTTCGGCCCTTCCTACCTGGGAGAGCGCGGGGGCTTCCCCTACCCACATTGCTATCACCCCATCATTTACCGTAACACACCGTTGCCGGTCACCCGCACGGAAAGCTACGCAACCGCGCACCCCTATCAAACCTCGGTGCGAATCGAGATCTATCAGGGCGAGGAGGACGACGCGCTCAAGAATATCCTGGTGGGAGATTTTCACATTGAGGGTCTGCGGCCTATGGAAGAGCCGAACGAAGTGCTCTGCCGCATGAGCCTTGACATAGACGGCATCTTGCGCGTCACGGCCATTGAAAAGGAGACGGGTAAGTCGAAACAGATCACCATCGCACGTGCCCTGCGGGAGAAGAGCCCTGCGGAGATCGCCGCAGCTCGCGAGCGCATGAAAGCGCTCTATACATCTCACAGTGCCGCGGGCCTGCACATCAATGAAGAGGAACTCGCCTCCGACGACGCCGATGAGGCGAGTGAGCTGGTTGCGACCGGCCCCCCGGACAAAGCAGTGGCCGATCTGCCGCAAGCCCTTGAGATCGTAAAGGAAGCGTCTGACCTCGTCGAGCAATCGCAGCGTGTAATGGGCACGCTGCATGAAGAAGATCGGGAAGAAGCGATCGACCTGCACGAAAAAATCAATGCAGCGATCCGCTCGAACGACGCCGGAGCATTGAAAAAAGCTACCGCTGACCTGCGCGAGCTGCTGTTCTTCGTGGAGGGGCGTTGATGGGAACCGAGGAAAGCGCGAAGTTCAGGTGTCCCGTCTGCCAAGCGCGCTTCCGGAACTCTCCGACCTGTTTGCGTTGCGGGGCCGACCTTGCACCTCTGCTGTTGCTGATCGACCAAGCCTATTGGCTTCGGCAGCGCGCCAAGTGGGCGCTGGAAAGTGGCGATGTCGAGCGGGCCCAAGAAGGGGCGGCAGAAGCTGAGAAGCTCTGCTCAACCCAGAAGGGCCGCGAGCTGTGGCTCCTCAGCTCGTGGCTGCTGAACGAAATTCAAAATCCACGGCCTTCAAGCTCTCCGAGGCAGGCGGCAACGACGATTCCGTTCACTGCCCGCGCGGCTCAGCTGATTCCGGTGAGGTTCACCGTAAACAATGTGACGGCGAACCAGGGGGACCGCATCCTTCTCACCGGGGATATAGCGGAGCTCGGCAACTGGACCCAGCATCGCCCAACATTCGACAATACGGAACGACCTGCGGCCTGCCGGATTTCTCCAAGCTGGTTTCTGATCGTGTCCGTTCCCGCAGAGCAAACGATCCAGTTCAAGTTTATCAAGATCGCTGCCGATGGCACTTTGACCTGGGAAGAGGGAAGCAATCACACGTACACCGTCCCTACGGGCGGCGAAGGAAGCGTAACCGTAAACTGGCAGTATTGATCGGACAGCGTCGGCGACTGGAGTCGAGCGGATTGAAGTGCTTCAAGAGAACACAGAAAAGCGGGACGACCTACCGCGTAGAGAGCGAGCCGGTAGAAATACGGGCTGCCACTGCGCGGCTTGCTGGCTGGCTATTGGAAGCACCAGTTCGGCAACCATCGCGTCGTTTACTGAATTTATCCTCAACACCATGTGGTAGTCGTATGCAGTGTCGGCGTTCGTAAGCAGGGTGATGCGGAGGACATCTACAGGCACCTCGAACCCGTCGCAAAACAGGCCGTCTCGCCGAACAACTGGCGTCGGTGCCGAGGAATCTGTTACCGCCGAAAAGGTAACCTCAGAGGTCGACTGGCTCGTGCGAGCATGCTCCTTGCACACGTGGACTGCAAATGCATCGGGCCGTGAGACCGATGGAGCGATTCTTCCTCTTCGCCATTGTGCATGGGTGCGGCGACATTCAACATGATTTCGAGCTTGCTTGGCGACATTTCGATAAGACTACTTGACCGTTGAATTAAATATGGCCAAATACCCGTGGCGCCCGACGGCTGTCTGTGCCTGCCACGCAGCTGGCCGCTGGCCGGGTGATTTTTTCAACGGGGACCACCGGGCTATCGCTGCGTCCGGCGTAGCAATTGCCCATATGTCTTCTCGTCAACGTCGACTGTCATCGTGCTCATTGCTTCCAATCTCCTCGGTCATACTCCGCGTGGGTCAAGATGTGATAAAGACCGAAGACTCGTTGCGTCTGGTAGTTTACCCTTGCGGCCAGACGATACTTCTTGCCCGCGATCTCAGCACCACATGCTTGACTAACATGTTGCTCAACCCGAATCCGGCGATCATTGTGCATCGGGGTTGTGCGCCGGCGTCATCTGTTATTAAGTATCTACAGCTCGGGCAGAGTGACTATGCGCCGGGAGCGAGACGGACAATCCCACAAAAAGGCAGGTGGTGCTGCTCAGCAAACCGGCGGAATCGCTGCTGTCTTAGGCCGGTGCGGACAGTTCAAACTAACGTATAATAAGAGACGAACGCCGAGTCTCTTTGCGGCTCTAGGAAAGCCCTCGTCAAGACGGAGACGTGGTGCATGGCTAAGCTTGATACAGTGTGATGCAAATGAGGTATGATCCTGCATCATGCGCACGACAATTACGCTAGATGACCGTCTGTTGGAGCGTTTGAAGAAGCATGCCGCGGAATCCGGCACGAGCGTCAGTGGGCTGATCGGGCGTGCGGTGCGGCTCCTGTTGCAGGCCCCTGCGTCGCAGCGGCGAGGCCGTTTCGATTTGGTGACGTTCGGCGACGGTGGTCAGTTCACACCGCTTAACATCGATAAGACCGCTGCCCTGCTCGAAGCCGACGACTTGGAGCGCTTTGCGCGGCAGCGCTAACCGATGCCTCAGATAATAACGACTCTGCTCTTTTCCGCACTTCTCTCTGGCAGCAGCGTCAAGACGCCCCGATCCAGAGTCGCCAGCTTTCCTTTCCGGTGTATTGCAAGTCCCAGGAGGTAAGCATCGGAAACTTGCTGGTGTCCCACAAGTCTTTCCGCGAACGGTTCAACCGCTCCTAGAAAACTAATATCGTCGGCCCAGAAGCGATGGGCCGGATGACCTAAATTGGCCCGCAGCAGGCTAAGGGCGTCGGCGGGAGTGAGTGCGTTCGGCGAAAACGCCGGGTTGGAGAGAATACGGACGAATGCGGTCTCCGTGAAGGGGCACGTTGCCCACCCATCGCTTGCATGAAGAGCGGCCCATTGCTGGACTCTTTGGTGGGCCTGATGGGCAGGCCAAGCGACGGCGATAAGAACATTGACGTGCAGTAAGAAACCAGCGCTCAATCAAGCTCTTCCTCAAGCTTCTGGATATGTTCACTTGTAACCACGGGCGATCTCGTAGGTAACTCGACGACGTGGAATCCGTTGACCATCCGGGTCCGCAAAGGTGCATGCAGCCCTCGCCGAACTAACTCGGACACGGCCTTGCCGACCGTGATATCCCGGCTCTCGGCATACGTTTTCACCTGGGGCACTAGATCATCGTCCAAGGAAAGCGTCGTTCTCATGCCAAGATGATGTCATACTATCTGGATTGATGTCAAACGGAATCACTTAGCATCACAGATTGGTCAGGCGACCAGAGCAAAAATCGTTTCATCCAGGTGGACCAGTGAACCGCCTCGTGGCCCGCGTCCAAGAGGAAAGGAACCCAGCGCGGCGAGAGATTCATGTCCACTAAAAGCTTCATGCGCGAGGGAGAGTAACTTCGCGCTCCTCGGCAAGCCACGCGGATAGCGCAGCGCTTGAAGAATGTCTTCACGCTGCAAATAAGGATAGTCCGCCAACAACTCCTCTATGTATGGCCAGCACCGATCTGTCCCAAGATCATGCCGACCGTGACACGCATGCCACTGAGAGACCCGTTTTCAAACTTATGAAACGCCGGCTGCTGCGGATGCCCTCAGATGCCCTGATGGGCGTTGACTCACTTCTGCTAGCAATGCTAGCATTGCCCTATGGCTACGCTCACGATTAGGCAACTTGATGAGAAAACGAAGACGCGGTTAAGAGTTCGTGCCGCCCATCACGGAAGGTCGATGGAAGAGGAAGCAAGGGAGATCTTGCGGTCAGCTCTGCGCGCTTCTCCAGCCGTGACAGAGAGCCTTTCCGACGCCATTCGAAAACGATTTGCTGCATTTGGGGGGCTTGAGTTGACTCTGCCACGGCGCGATCTGATTCGGGAAGCACCGAAATTTGACGAATGATCATTCTCGACACGAACGTGCTCTCGGAGCTCATGAGGCCGACGCCCGCAGTCCAAGTCTCCGACTGGGTTGCGAAAAAACCATCGACGGAACTATTCACGACCTCGGTTACGGAGGCGGAAATCCTCTTGGGAATTGAACTGTTCCCGCAAGGCAAGCGTCGGCAGGGGCTCTTGCGTGCCGCCGAGGATATGTTTAACGAGGATTTGGGAGGTCGGGTCCTGGGTTTTGAGAGCGAGGCAGCGCGCCCGTTTGCTCAAATCGCTGCTCATCGGCGCTCGCTGGGCAAGCCAATAAACCACGCAGATGCGCAGATCGCCGCGATTGCTCGCCTCAGAGGAGCGCAGGTGGCGACCCGTAATGTTGCCGATTTTTCTGACTGCGGCATTGATCTCGTTAATCCGTGGGACAGTGGCAGTGCATAGCCGTTGCTCAATCGACGGCCAAATGAGACATGCCGTTAGGCACACAAATGCCTCAGATAATAACGACTCGGCTCCTTTCCGAGCTTCTGTCTGCCAGCAGTGTCAAAACGCCAGAGTCGCCAGCTTTCCTTTCCGGTGTATTGCAAGTCCTAGTTTGGATGCGGTCCTTCATCCCCAAAAACCCTGAAAACCCCGCACCTTCATTGGTCATTCCGCTAAAGTGCCACAGCGTTGGGGGAACGAGCGTTCCCACTGGGAGTACAGGCGCTTGTAGGCGGACTGATTGTGCCTCCAGAAGAGAACCAGCAACAGTAGGAACGTGACGGCTGACAACGCCGAGAAAAGAATCAACGGGGACGACAAAACAGCAGCAGAGTTTTTGAGAACACTGTGTATTCTAGCGCGGCTCGCCACCGCTTCCGGTCTGGTCCAGGTTGATGTGACGAATATCCTACGCGTGAGCTAAGGTTCCAGCGATGCGATCAATACTTTCTCGAGCGCCTCCTTCAGAAACCGCCGGAGCCATGCCAGGTGATCCGGGAACTGCGAGAGATCGCAGAGGTGCTTGAAACCGGAGCACCGGTGTCGCCGATTCCGGCGATTCCGCAGTCGCCCGCCCGGCGCGCCGCGCGCTGACGCAGCAAGGGAATTGGGAGCGCGAGTCCGACGACGAGATTCCGTTTTGATCCTTTCATCCAACCGGTTCGGCCGGACGATTGAGAGTGGGTGAGCTTAAAACGGTATCCGCCATCGGAGCCCAGGGAATCTACTGTAGTCACGATCTGTCGTCACCCACTCGCACCCAGACTCGATGGCGAGAGCAGCGAACCAGGCGTCTTGGATGAGATTTCCCGTGGCCCCAGCCTTACCACAGAGATCTACGAAAATCTCCCAGTGGCGCTCGCCCGGATGCACGACCGTGCAGGTATCCGGCGGCGTTAGTAAGATGCGGCAGAACTCGATCGCCTCGTCGAGGGTACTTGGCTGAACGAAAATGCGCGCATGGGTGCTGATGCGAATCACAGAAGCAGGCACGCGGGGCGCCATACCGTAGGCTGCCTGAGCATTGACCAGCGCTTCCAGCCACCGGCGAAACTCAGCATGACGTGGCGAATCCCGGCGAAAGGCGTGCAGCAAGACGTTGACATCAGCGAGAATCACCTGCGCTCTTCCATAATATCCAGGAGCGCGGCCGAGTCATCCAGATTCACTCCGGGACGCAGGTCGCCAGCGGCGCGTGATGCGGGAATGCGAATGATCGTCCTACGTCGGCTCCGTCGGGACCCAGCAAGGACCAGACGAAGTCCGCGTTCAATCATCGCCGTAAGCGTCTCGCCCGTACGGGCGCTCTCTTCCTTCGCTTTGGCCATGAGCGCTGGATCCAGGCGGACCGTGGTGCGCATATGTCAAAGCATATTCTACCTGCCTTGGGGTCGGCCGCTCGCCCTTAACCGATTTCCTTCTTTCTGCCAACGCGTCCTTGCCAAAGTACTTAGCCTAGTTCGTTTTGTAATTTTCGATGCCAAGCATCGGTGCTTACCAGGACCCACACCTTTCCCGCAATGGCTCTTCTCACATGGCTTGCGATATATTCGATTCTATCGCATATTATAACCATGTGGATTACACGCGATGTAGAGCCCAAACTGCAGCGATCGGCACGAACGCGTCCGGTCATGGTGCTCACAGGGGCTCGTCAGACCGGAAAGACCTCTACCCTTCTGCGGCTGTTTCCTAATCACGCGTTTGTCTCGCTGGATCTCCCCACCGAAGCGGAACAGGCCGAGAAGGAACCCGATAATTTTCTTCGCCGCCATCCCGCCCCGGCAATCATTGATGAGGTGCAATACGCGCCAGGCTTATTCCGGCATCTCAAGGTAGCCGTGGACGCCAGCCGCGCAAGCAACGGGCAGTTCCTGCTCACAGGCTCACAAAAATTCACCTTAATGAAGAGCGTCTCGGAATCCTTGGCTGGACGGGCGGACATCCTTGAACTAGAGACCCTCTCGCTGGCCGAAATTCGGGCCGCCCTGCCGCAAACGAAGCTAGAGACGGCCATCGTCCGCGGCGGTTTTCCGGAACTACACGCCAACGCAGACATCGACCACGCGACCTTTTACAACTCCTATCTTGCAACCTATCTCCAGCGCGACGTTCGATCATTGGCCAACGTCGGCAATCTCAGAGACTTTGAGCGCTTTTTGCGTGCCTGCGCCCTGCGCTCTGCCAACTTGCTGAACAAGGCTGATCTGGCACGTGATGTGGGCATTGCCCCTTCCACAGCGAATCATTGGCTGTCGACCCTGGAGGCCTCGGGGCAGGTAGTGCTACTCGAGCCGTGGTTCTCGAACCGCACAAAGTCCATCGTGAAGAGTCCGAAGCTCTATCTGGCCGACACCGGACTGCTCTGTGCTTTGTTGAATATTGGTTCTGAAGATGCCCTTCATCAATCACCGGCGGTGGGCGCGATCTGGGAAACATTTGTCTTCGCCCAGTTGCGTAGCCGCGAACGCCGAGCGGGACGCGCAGGAAGTTTGTTCTTTTGGCGTGATCGCACGCGTGAAGTGGACTTCGTAGTCGATGTCGGCGGACGATTGGAACTCTTTGAAGCGAAGTGGACCGAATTACCCGCCGAAAGCGACGTCGTGAATCTAGATTTCATGCGCAAGACACTGGGCAAAGCGAGGGTCATCCGTGGAGCGGTTGTTTCTCGAACGCCGAACAGCTTTCCCATCGTCAATGGATTTCGGGCCCCGGCGATATCTGAATTGAGCTGAGGCACGCCTCTGGCCACCTTAGACATATCTTCCCCTGAGGAGCGGCGATCGCCTGACGAGCCTGGTTAAAGTAGCCGCAGCATGCTCTCCGCTGCCGGCCAGGAGGAACTATGCCCTACAGAATAGCCGGAATCGATCTTCATTAAGAAGGTGAGGGACCGTCACTTTCCTTCCACTTCCAGTCTCTGAGTGACGCCAAACCTCGTGGCAACCTGGCCCTTGCCGGTCAAACCAAACGAGCGTAATCGGCGGACGACTTCGCAATGCGAAAACCCTGCTAGGCGTCCCAGGTCAGGGAGGCAGGGACACGGAATTGTCGATTTGGACGATGCTTGTTGCGAAATAACGCGTGGCAATGGATCGCCGTGCTCTAGTCAAGATTCAACAATTTTGCGAGAAAAGAACCAACGGGGCCGACAAAATAGCAGCAGAATTTTTAGTAAGGGTGTTTATGTAGAAGAGGATCCAGCCGATGCCGAGAAACACCAGCACCCACCAGAGAATCAGCTTGCGGTACGACCACTTCACTGGAGGAGTTAGCTGCTTCGACAGAACAGACTATTGAAACCCTCGCGTGGTCGCCCTTGCAACCAACAAATCTGGGCTATGGCCGCCAACCAGGACAGCACGCAGTCGAGTGCGGGCGAGGAGGGGAGTCGCAAGCTGCAGCCGAGGGGGTACGGTCCGATTGCGAAAGGCAGCACTAAGAGAGCTCCCCCTTCCAAGTCTTTCTGTACGAACTGAAGTGTGGCAACGATTCGCGTTCCGATTACGTTAGGGTCAAGGTCTTCAGCGGGAATCTGAACCACACTGGGCTTTCTGTGATGAGTCGAACCGAGAATTGCGGCGAAGTCCAAATCGTTCGTCAAGACGACATAATCGTTTGCGGCTGCGAATGTCATGATTTCCGAATCGGTGGCATCGGCCTTGCCGACAGTGGACCAGTGAACTGCCTCACAGCCCGCGTCCAGCAGGAAAGGAATCCAGCGCGGCGAGAGATTCATGTCCACTAGGAGCTTCATGTGCGAGGCAGAGTAACTTCGCGCTCTTCGGCATGCCACGCGGCGTAGCGCAGCGCTTGAATTCTGCCTCACAAATTTGGCGGCCACTTCCGGGCGGTGTGGAAGACGCGCAGAACTTCCACTCTGCCCTCACGCACCCGATACGGGATGATGTAGGGCGTACCCGTAACCACCAGTTCGCGAGTCCCCTCGACGCGCCCTGCCCGGCCCATGGCGGGGTGGCTGGCAAGTAGTTGCACGGCCTGCTCGATTGCCAGCACCACGCGCTGCGCGGCGGCATGACTGTCGTGGGAGATATACTCGGCTTCCGCTTCCAGATTCGCCAGCGCCCGCTTCAGCCACCGGACCTTCAGCGGCTTACCCGGCACGTCGCTTACGGCCGGTCCACTTGTTCATTGTGTGCCGCACCTGCTCGTCGCTTGCGAACTCTCCTCGATCCGCCTCTGCCATTCCCTTTCTGATCTCCTCGATCTGCCACTCGTTTACGGCGATGTACTGACGGATGGCTTCGGCAGCAATGAAAGAGCGGCTGCGGCGCTGCGCCTTGGCCAGACCGTCAAGGCGTTTCCGCAGCTCCGGCTCCAGCCGCAGCGTCATTACCCTGTTTTCCGCCATGAATATCCTCCGAATACAAAAGAACACTGTGTATTCTAGCACGGCTCGGCAACCACAAGTGAAACGGGACGGGCAAACACCGGCACGAACGCGTCCGGTCATGGTGCTCACAGGGGCTCGTCAGACCGGAAAGACCTCTACCCTTCTGCGGCTGTTTCCTAATCACGCGTTTGTCTCGCTGGATCTCCCCACCGAAGCGGAACAGGCCGAGAAGGAACCCGATAATTTTCTTCGCCGCCATCCCGCCCCGGCAATCATTGATGAGGTGCAATACGCGCCAGGCTTATTCCGGCATCTCAAGGTAGCCGTGGACGCCAGCCGCGCAAGCAACGGGCAGTTCCTGCTCACAGGCTCACAAAAATTCACCTTAATGAAGAGCGTCTCGGAATCCTTGGCTGGACGGGCGGACATCCTTGAACTAGAGACCCTCTCGCTGGCCGAAATTCGGGCCGCCCTGCCGCAAACGAAGCTAGAGACGGCCATCGTCCGCGGCGGTTTTCCGGAACTACACGCCAACGCAGACATCGACCACGCGACCTTTTACAACTCCTATCTTGCAACCTATCTCCAGCGCGACGTTCGATCATTGGCCAACGTCGGCAATCTCAGAGACTTTGAGCGCTTTTTGCGTGCCTGCGCCCTGCGCTCTGCCAACTTGCTGAACAAGGCTGATCTGGCACGTGATGTGGGCATTGCCCCTTCCACAGCGAATCATTGGCTGTCGACCCTGGAGGCCTCGGGGCAGGTAGTGCTACTCGAGCCGTGGTTCTCGAACCGCACAAAGTCCATCGTGAAGAGTCCGAAGCTCTATCTGGCCGACACCGGACTGCTCTGTGCTTTGTTGAATATTGGTTCTGAAGATGCCCTTCATCAATCACCGGCGGTGGGCGCGATCTGGGAAACATTTGTCTTCGCCCAGTTGCGTAGCCGCGAACGCCGAGCGGGACGCGCAGGAAGTTTGTTCTTTTGGCGTGATCGCACGCGTGAAGTGGACTTCGTAGTCGATGTCGGCGGACGATTGGAACTCTTTGAAGCGAAGTGGACCGAATTACCCGCCGAAAGCGACGTCGTGAATCTAGATTTCATGCGCAAGACACTGGGCAAAGCGAGGGTCATCCGTGGAGCGGTTGTTTCTCGAACGCCGAACAGCTTTCCCATCGTCAATGGATTTCGGGCCCCGGCGATATCTGAATTGAGCTGAGGCACGCCTCTGGCCACCTTAGACATGTCTTCCCCTGAGGAGCGGCGATCGCCTGACAAGCCTGAACGTTTCACTTGGGAGTCAGCAATGCCCCGCTTGTTCGGGCTGCTGGTAGCCCCGTAAACGAGCTAGCGAGTCAACCCGTAGTGGTTTCGGATGCGTGGACAATCGCCCAAAGAGGGTTGTCGAGCCTGTAGGCCTACAATCTCTGGCCACGCTCCCCCAAAAAGACATGTCCTGGACCAGCAGTGGCACCCAAGCGCCCAGACGCGTCGGGTCTTACTGATGAGGAATGGAACCTGCCTCGTACAAAATCTCTCCGGCGTCGATGTAAACGTACACCACGCGTACAAGTGGCCATTGCGATCAGCCCAAGTCTCGTGCTTCGTCCAAGGTGTCGCAATCTTTCCAAAGCGGTCCGCTCGGCCATGTTAGAGTGTCGATTGGATCCAGTCCTATGACGCGATACCGACCGCTCGGTGCCTTTGTTTGCACGATTCACCTCACGAGATAGTCTTCCCCTCAGGCTTCGACCACTCGGCGGCACGAGCTCGACAAATGTGGAAGTCTGCTGCGGCAGCCGCGCCGATCCGCCCGCTGTCCCGGAGGGGTGGCACAAGATAAGCGAATGGGCCGACCTCGGTAGTTGTATCTAGCCATACGAGACCTGGACCTTGGGGAACCACTGTTATGACGTGGTCAAATTGACCCGGCGACGGCACATCGGCGTCAATATCACGAGCGGAACTGATGAGAGCAGGAAAGGCTTTTATTCCCACCGCATTGAGCAGGGAAGCCAGCCCAGCAACGTATGCTTGTCCTTGCAATCACCGTACTGTTTTTCGAGCACCTCCGCCGCGGAATGCGACTGATAACGCCCTATACCAAAGGCGATCCCGATGTAGCGATAGCGAGTGGCGACGAGGCTATAAAGGGCACGAATCTTCGCCAAGTCCGACCTCGTCCCAGGTTTGAAATGTGCTCAATTCCATATCTGGTTGCGGAAGTTGACCGCGTTCTACTTGCTGTACTTTTTCTTCTTGTTCTTGTTTTTGCTTGTGTTCGTCCTTGTCCTCGAGACCGGCATTGTTCCATGTATACACGCGGTACTGTCCCTCATCACGGAATGTCGGCTTCAACACGAGGCTCTTCATCCGCAAGCAACCGGTCGGCAGCGCGCGCCCCCGACCGGTGAGATTGACCCCATTTCGGATAGATTGATTCTTACCTGAGGTCAGCTCGAGATGTCGTATTTTTCGAGGGAGCTCTCTCCCCCGCACAAGTGGCGAATCAGATGCCCGTCAGACCCGATTACTCGAAAGAAGCATTCGTCCTCGAGCTGCGAGTGCAGTCCGATGCCGGCGTGCAACAATTTGGGGTTGTAATATTGCAGCCACGCCTGCGCCACAGGCGACAACTGATTCGAAGAGATCATGTTGTGAGAGTGACCGGATCAGTCGGCTGTGGGCGGGCTGACGTGGTCATTGAGGTTGGCGGCGGGAAGATCTGGCAGCGTCTCCGTGAGGCTGTCGAATCGGGTGAAAGCAAGGGATTGGACGACATGGTCGTGCTTCGCTTGCAGCGCTTGTCCGTGGCCCGGGCATGAGGGAGCGCGCCTTTGTCCACGTGGCTGGCCCTCCGGGCTCCGGCAAGACAACCTTCATCGAAGCGATGCTCGCGGTCGTTAACGGACCGGTCCTCGCAGCGCGCTGCATCAGCGACGATGCGCTCCGGCAAGCGCGGGAGACGGCGACTAAGGATCATAAACTGAACTCCGGCGCTACACGCAGGCAG
>Ga0209156_10000325_pt1 | contig 40295 bp, 37 predicted proteins | sample GraSoiAngelo_124_FD_185881 | JGI IMG/M metagenome (GOLD analysis project Ga0209156, IMG submission 185881) | Grasslands soil microbial communities from the Angelo Coastal Reserve, California, USA - 14_0927_05_20cm (SPAdes) (version 2) | ecosystem: Environmental > Terrestrial > Soil > Grasslands... | reverse complement strand
TGGTCTTCGAGACGCCGTTGTCCGTGTAGCGCTGGAACGCCGCCTGGTGGCGCACGTGCCACTCGAAGCCGATCTCGTGTGACGTCTTGAAGATGCGCTCGGCCGTCTCCGGCAGGCCCGGGATCCCGTGGAGCGAGCCGCGCTTGGCGACCTCTTGCATGAGAGCGCTCGAGAAGAAGTTCTGCTCCTTGGCGATCCGCTCGAAGGTCTCGTTGACGAAGGTCAGCACGCGCTCGCCCTCGGGCTGCTTCACGCGGTGCTCGAAGGCGAGGGCGAAGATCGGCTCGATGCCCGAGGAGCAGCCGGCGATCATCGAGATCGTGCCCGTCGGGGCGATCGTCGTGACGGTCGAGTTCCGGAGCGGCCGCTCGCTCTTGTAGATGGACTGATTCCAGTTCGGGAACGGCCCGCGCTCCTCGGCGAGCTTCGCCGACTGGTCGTGGGACTTTTCCTTCGCGAAGGCCATGAGCCGGTCGGCGAGGTCGATCGCCTCCTGGCTGTCGTACGGGATGCCCAGCGTGAAGAGCAGGTCGGCCCAGCCCATGATGCCGAGGCCGATCCGTCGGTTGGCCTTCACCGTGGCGTCGATCTCCGGCAGCGGGTACGGGTTCATCTCGATGACGTCGTCGAGGAAGCGCACGGCCAGCCGGACGACGCGCTCCATCTCGTCCCAGTCGATGGACCACTCCCCGTCCTCGCCCCGCCGCGCGAACTGCGACACGTTGAGCGAGCCGAGGTTGCACGCCTCGTTGGGCAAAAGTGGCTGCTCACCGCATGGGTTAGTCGCCTCGACCATCCCGATCTCCGGCGTCGGGTTGGCCGGGCTCGCGTTGATCCGGTCGATGAAGACCATCCCCGGATCACCGGTCCGCCAGGCGGCGCGCACGATCCGCTCGAAGACCTCCTTGGCCGAGAGCCGCTCGACGACCTGCCCCGTGTGCGGGTTCACCAGGTCGTACTCCGTGCCCGCCGCCAGGGCGTCCATGAACCGGTCGGTCGCCGCGACAGAGATGTTGAAGTTGGTGATCCCGCCATCGAGCTTGCACTCGATGAACTCGAGGATGTCGGGATGATCCACCTTCAGGATCCCCATGTTGGCGCCCCGACGCGTGCCGCCCTGTTTCACCGCCTCGGTGGCGCTGTTGAAGACGCGGAGGAAGGAGATGGGACCGGAGGCGCGGCCACCAGTCGAGGCGACGATGTCGTCCTTGGGGCGGAGACGAGAGAACGCGAATCCAGTGTTGTGGATGAATGCCATGCCGTGCGTACCGGCGGCATAGGTGTTCCACCGTTCAACGGAGAGGTCGTAGAAGGGTTTCGGGTTCGGTGCTCTACGGATCGCTACGATCTCCAGCCCTCGCGTTGCGACGCGCGCCCAAAGCTTCGCGAGTTCCGCATCGCGGGTCGCCACGGCACTGGCGATGGAAAGCAAGTCGTCGCGACGGCACCGACCGTTCTGGTTGCACGACCACCGATTCAACTCTGCGCTGCACGGGCCGGTCGCGCCCCCGCGCGAGCCGACGAGACCAAGGTTCTTGAGACGGTCGCGCCACTGGCGGAATGGCAGCCGCAAAGCGGTCCGCCTGCGGCTCTTCGAGGACAACCGGGCGACCTTGTGCTCACTCGCCATATGGGGCGCGATATCCGCCGCGAGCTCGTTGACTTGGGGCAGCGAGCAGAGTTGGACCTGGTAGACCGTTCGCCGTCCCTTGCCATGCGGGGGCTTGGCGAGCACGGAAGGCTGATAAGCGAGCAGGCTCAGCAGGCCCGCAAGGTCCTCTCCCATCTCACGGCTCACAGTCGCGTACGAAGGGCTTCCATCCGGAGCGACGTAACCGTCGCTGTCCATGAGCCCAGCCACAAAGGCGCGGATGACGGTCAGCGGCGACTTCGCGATGATTTCCGGCAGCCGTACCCGCTCCTCTTTCGCGCCGATCTTCTCCAGGCCGCACGCCTCCAGCATGTCGAGGACGTAGCGCTGGGTCAGCGTCGACACGCTGAGAAGACCACGTGCGTCGCGCTGAATTCCAACGCGGATTCCGCATGCGGCCAATATCGCGCAGACCTTCTCCAGCACGTCGCGCTCGCCGGAGAACCAGCGCAGCCGATACTGACGAAGGGACGGAACATATCCGAACGATCCGTCGCCGAGCGTGAATCCGACGAGCCAGCCGAGCCGTTCGTCGATCACGAGGCTCCCGGCTCGCCGGTAGTCGTCGTACGGCCAGTACTCATCCGGGCGATCGGGCCCGAGGACGACGTCGCCCGACTGAAGCTCGTCGGCGCGAAGTGGGACCAGCCCGTGCGGGCGCACGACCATGAACGGATGCCAGGCGCTCGTTTGCGCGGTGGTGCCCTCACGAGTCTCGACGACGACTTGCTCCTCGGCCGGAACGTCGAAGCGCCAAACGTGGGTCACGCGACCGAGGCCGCTCGAACCCGTCTGCGGGTCCATCGAGACGGTCTCGATGCTCAAGTCGCTCACGTCGAACGCCACACCGGCGCCGCTCCGCTCGCCGGCGCGCCCATCAGCGGTGGCACGATTGAAGAGCACTTCGATCGGCTCCAGGCCGCAGAAGGTGGTCCAGACGCGAGCATCACCCGAGATGCATCCCCCGCCACTCTTATGGATAATCGCCGCCGCCTTGACGGAGTCGAAGATCTCCTCCATCGAGTCGCCCACCGGCAGCACGTAGCAGGCCGAGTACTGGAGCCCGTTGCCCTTGCCCGCGTTCATCAGCGTCGGCGAGTTCGGCAGGAAGTAGCCGTCCACCATGACTTCGTAGAACGCGCTGGCGATCTCACGCACCGCCGCCTGGCTCCGCCCGTACCGTGCCTCACCCGCGGCGATCGACAGCGCCACGCGCCAGCACATTTCCTCCGGAGTTTCGACGACTTCACCGCCCTCGCGCGTCAGGTAGCGTTCTCGGAGAACGCGCAGCGCCGGTTCGGTCCACTTGCCGACCTTGGCCGGGCGAGTTTCAGACAGCATTATGGGGCCTCCTTCCACTCACATACGACGGCTAGTGGTGATCGCTTATCTAGCACGCAGAATGTAGAGGTCGTCAAGAAAAAAGGTGTCCACATCTATGCACCGGCCTTCCATCTACGCGCCGGCCTTCCATCTATTCACCGGCCTCCCACATGTCCGTCCACATGGTCGTGTTATCCTTCGGGCCGTATGAAAATTCCGCCCAGCGCATTCATTCTCTCTCTCGTGATCATCAGTTGCAGCGCGTCGCTCGTCCTCGCCCAGACGCCGGCTCCCACTCCTGCGGCTCCCGCAGCTCCCCCGCCCACGCCGCCGGCGGCGGCGGCGCCGCTGGCGGGTCGGGCGCCCATCGCCGGCAGGGTGCTGACGCTCGACGAGTGCATCGCCATCGCGCTCGAGGCTCAGCCGAGGATCCAGGCGACGCTCTACGACTACGCCGCAGCGCGGTATCGCGTGAACGAGGCGTTCGCCCCGCTCCTCCCACAGCTCACGGGCGCCGCCACCGCGACGCGGAGCCGGAGCGTCTCCCTCGTCACCTCGACCACCACAGGCATCACCAGTCAAAGCGTCTCGAGTAAGCAGCTGGCCGACACCTTCTTCGCGCAGGTCCAGCTCTCGCAGCTCCTCTTCGACTTCGGCAAGACCCTCGCGGCTACCGAGGCGGCGCGGAAGCTCGCCGAGGTGGCCGTCGAGAACATCGAGCTCCAGCGCCAGCTCATCGCGCTCGCGGTGAAGGAGGCGTACACCAACACGCTCTTTGCCCAGCGCCTCATCAAGGTGACCGAGCAGGCGCTCGAGCGCGCCGACCTGAACCTCCGATCCGCCAAGGGCTTCTTCGAGGTGGGCACGCGGCCGAAGTCCGACGTGGCGCGCGCCGAGGTCGACGTGGCGAACGCCAAGCTCGACCTCATCAGGGCGAAGAATGCGCTGCGTACCGCGCTCGTCGCCCTCAACACGGCGATGGCGATCGACGTGGACACGCCGACCCAGATCGCGGACAACCTGATCTTCGAGGCCGTGAGCATCGACCGTCAGGCCCAGCGCGCGGAGGCCCTCAAGAATCGGCCCGAGTACCGCCAGGCCCTCCTTCAAGTGGGCGCGGCCCAGGCGACCGAGCGCCAGACCTTCCGCGGATTCTTCCCCGACATCAGCGGGATCGGCAGCTATGGTGGTGGCCAGCCGCAGCTCAACGAGAGCTGGACCCTCGGCCTGGCCTTCACCTGGACGCTCTTCGACGGCGGCGGCCGTATCTCCCGGTACCAGGAGGCGAAGGCCAGCCTCCAGGCCGCGAAGGCGCGCGTGCAGTCCACGGAGCTCGACATCATCCAGAACGTCGAGCAGTCGGAGATCGCCGTCGAGGAGGGGCAGGAGCGGATTCAGGCCGCCCAGGCCCTGGTCGCCTCGGCGCAGGAGAACTTCCGCCTCGCGCAGGGACGGTTCGACGCGGGAGTCGGCACGATCCTCGAGCTCACCGACGCCCAGTTGGCCTTCACCCAGGCGCAGAGCACCGAGAGCCAGGCGCTGGCTGACTACCGCATCGCCCTGGCGCGGCTCGACCGCGCCCTGGGTCGCCGCTGACGCCGAGGTAAACCGACCACGCCGCGCCGACGTCCAAGTAGATGATGCGACGCATTCTCTCGGTGGCGCTCGTGGCGGCGGTCGTGGGCGGGGGCGTCTGGGCCTACCTCTATTCCCAGAGCATCGGCAACGCGCCGAAGTACCGCCTGGCCAAGGTCGAGCGCGGCCCTCTCACTGCCGCCGTCTCGGCCACGGGCAACCTCAACGCCGTGATCACCGTCCAGGTCGGCAGCCAGGTCTCGGGCCAGATCAAGGAGCTCCTGGTCGACTTCAACTCCGTGGTGAAGAAGGGCCAAGTCGTCGCGCGGATCGATCCGGAGATCTTCGAGGCGAAGGTCAACCAGGCCAAGGCCGACCGCGACTCCGCGAGCGCCACCGTCCTCAACCAGCAAGCTCAGATCGAGCGCACGCGCGCCGACGTGGAAAACGCGCGGGCGGCCCACGCCGAGGCCAAGGCGCAGACGGCGAAGGCCCAGGTCGCCGTCGTGGACACGCGGCGCGACTACGAGCGCAAGACCGAGCTCTTCGGGCGGCAGCTCATCGCGAAGAGCGATCTCGACTCGTCCCAGGCGGCGCACGACTCGGCGGTGGCCCAGCTCGAGTCCGCCCGGGCGCACGACCAGGCACTCGCGTCCGCCATCCAGTCGGCCACCGCCCAGCTCCGCGTGGCGCAAGCCATGCTCGCCTCGGCGCAGGCGCAGGTCGAGCAGAAGATCGCCGCGCTCAAGCAGTCCCAGCTGGACCTCGATCACACGACGATCACCGCGCCAGTGGACGGGGTCGTCGTCTCCCGCCAGGTCGACGTCGGCCAGACGGTCGCGGCGAGCCTTCAGGCGCCCGTGCTCTTCACGATCGCCCAGGATCTGACGCAGATGCAGGTCGAGACGAGCGTGGACGAGGCCGACATCGGGCGCATCAACGTCGACGATCGGGCGACGTTCACCGTGGACGCGTTTCCGGGTGAGACATTCGTCGGCAGCGTCACCCAGATCCGCAAGGCCGCCCAGATCGTCCAGAACGTCGTCACCTACACGGTCGTCGTCGCGGTCCCGAATCCGCGCGGCCGGCTCCTGCCGGGAATGACGGCGAACGTGAAGCTCGTCGTCGCCCAGAAGCCGAGCGCCCTGAAGGTGCCGAACGCCGCCCTCCGCTTCCGGCCCGCCGGCGTCGACGTGGCGGCGCCGGGGCCGCCAGGCGGCGGCGAGGCCGCGGGCGCCGCGCCGCCCTCGTCGGAGCAGATCCGCGACCGGCTCGTGAAAGAGCTGACGCTGAGCGAGGATCAGCAGCAGAAGCTCGAGCCGATCCTTAGCGACAGTCGCCAGCAGCTCGCGGCCCTCCAGGGGCTGCCCGAGCCCGATCGGCGTGCGAAGGCCCAGAAGGTCCGCGAGGCCGCACGCGTGCGCATCCGCGCGATCCTCACCGACGAGCAGAGCGTCCGCTACGACGAGATGGCGGGGACGTTAGGTGGCGGGGGACGCCCGGGTGTCGCCGGTCGGGCCTGGGTCGTCAGCCCCGATGGAAAGCCCGTACAGGTGAGCCTCACGCTCGGACTCAGCGACGGCGCCGCGACTGAGGTGCTACGCGGTGAACTGAGGGAAGGCCAAGAAGTCATCGTCGGCCTCGCGGGCGGCGGCGGCCGCGGCGCCGCGCCCCAGCAGCAGAGCGCGCCCCGCCTCAGGCTCTAGCCATGGCCCCGCCCATCATCCTGAGCGAAGGGCTCACGAAGGACTACCACCTCGGGCCCCACACGGTGCATGCCCTCCGCGGTGTCTCGGTCACGATCGAGCGTGGCGACTTCGTGGCCGTCATGGGCCCGTCGGGCTCGGGCAAGTCCACCTTCATGAACCTCCTCGGCTGTCTCGACACGGCCACCGCGGGCCGGTACGTCCTCGACGGCCAGGACGTCGCGGGCCTCGCGGCCGACGAGCTCGCGCGGATCCGGAACGCCAAGATCGGTTTCGTCTTCCAGCAGTTCAACCTGCTGCCGCGGACGAGCGCCATCGAGAACGTCGAGCTCCCCCTTCTCTACGCGGGCGTGCCCGCGCGGGGGCGCCGTGCCCGCGCGCGGGCATGCCTCGAGGCCGTCGGGCTCGCCAACCGCGAGGGGCACCACCCGAGCCAGCTCTCCGGCGGCCAGCAGCAGCGGGTCGCCATCGCGCGCGCCCTCGTCAACGATCCGGCGGTGATCCTCGCCGACGAGCCCACCGGGAACCTCGACACCCGCACGAGCGTCGAGGTGCTCGCGCTCCTGCAGACGCTCAACCGCCAGGGCCTCACGATCGTGCTCGTCACCCACGAGCTCGACATCGCCGCCTACGCGAGCCGTCACCTCGTCTTCCGCGACGGCCGGCTCCGGAGCGACGAGGCCGTGGCGTCGCCGCGCGACGCCGCCGCCGCGCTCGACGCGCTGCCGGCGGACGAGGAGGACGCGGCGTGAGCGTCTGGCAGAGCGTCAGGATCGCGGGCCGGGCCCTCCGCGTGAACAAGCTCCGCAGCGCCCTCACGATGCTGGGCATCATCATCGGCGTGAGCGCGGTCATCGCGATGGTCGGTGTGGGCGCGGGCGCGCAGGCGCGGGTGGCCGAGCAGATCCAGAGCCTCGGCTCGAACCTGATCATCGTCCTCTCGGGGAGCAGAACCGCCGGCGGTGTCCGCCTCGGGACCAGCAGCCAGGTGACGATCACCGAGGACGACGCCAACGCGATCGCGCGCGAGATCCCGGCCGTGCAGGTCGCCGCGCCGTCCGTGCGGGGCGGCGCCCAGGTCGTCTACGGCAACCTCAACTGGTCCACCGGCATCCAGGGGGTGACGCCCGACTACCTCGAGGCCCGCGACTGGCCGCTGCTGGACGGGCGGCCGATCCTCGCAGAGGATCTCGACGGCGCCACCAAGGTCGCGCTGCTCGGCCAGACGACGGCCCTCAATCTCTTCGGCGAGTCCGAGGCCCTCGGCCAGATCATCCGGATCAAGAAGGTGCCCTTCACGGTCATCGGCTCCCTGTCGCGGAAGGGCCAGAACTCCTGGGGCCAGGACCAAGACGACATCATCCTGGTCCCGCTCTCGACGGCGAAGAAGAAGGTCCTCGGCGCGAGCCAGGCCAACCCACGCTCCGTCGGCTCGATCTCCATCAAGATCCGGCCCGGGGAGGACATGGCCGAGGCCGAGGACCAGATTCGCGGGCTGCTGCGCCAGCGCCACCGGCTCCAGCCCTTCCAGGACGACGACTTCTGGCTCAGGAACCTCTCCGAGGTCCTCCAGACCCAGGAGGAGTCCTCGCGCGTGATGACCTACCTCCTCGCGGCGATCGCGTCGGTCTCGCTGCTCGTCGGCGGGATCGGCATCATGAACATCATGCTGGTGTCGGTCACCGAGCGGACGCGCGAGATCGGCCTGCGGATGGCGGTCGGCGCCCGGCGGCGCCACATCCTGCTCCAGTTCCTGATCGAGGCGGTGACGCTCTCGCTGATCGGCGGGATCATCGGGATCGCGCTCGGCGTCGGAGGCTCGCGCGCGATCAGCTACTTCGCCGAGTGGCGGACCCTCGTGGCGCCGGAGGCGATCGTGCTGGCCTTCGGCTTCGCCGCCGGCATCGGCATCTTCTTCGGCTTCTACCCCGCCCGGAAGGCCTCGCGGCTCGACCCGATCGAAGCCCTGCGCTACGAGTAACGCCGCATCCGCGGCGCCGGCGCCCCGGACCTCTGGTATGTTTAGCCGCGATGCCTCGCGCCCACAAACGGCCGAAGAAGGCGACCAAGAAAAAGAAGAAGCGCCGGGCTCCCGCGCGGCGCAGCCGCTCTGCGGCTCCCCGGCCGCTGCTGGCCGAGACCCGGCTGCTCGCCCTCGCGCGCGACATCGCACACCTGCCGCTGCCCGCGGCCATCGACAAGCTCGCGGCGGCGTGGGCGCCGAACGCCCCCCTGCCCGGCGAGCTCGCGGCGGCGTGGACGCGGAGCCACGGCAACAAGACCGCGGCGCTCGCGCTCGCCTACGCCCGGGAGCAGGTGCGCTTCTCGCTCCAGGAGATCGTCGAGGCGCTGCCGGCGGCCAAGCGGGACCGGAACGGCGCCGCCGCCGAGACGCTCGCGTGGATCATGCTCGCCGCCTGCGAGGCGCTCGCCCACGAGGCTCCGACGGCGGTGCCCGACCGCGTGCGCGCGATCCTCGAGCTCAGCGGCTACGCCGCCTCCCCAAGCTGAAGGCCTCGAGGACGAGCAGCGCGGCGCCGGCGACCATCGTCGCGCCGTTCAGCTGCACCGCGGCGCGATGGGCGCGGGCGAACGCGCCGTCCTCGTGGGCGCGCCGCGCCGCCTCGGCCCGGGGCAGCACGACGGTGTCGGCCCAGACCAGCAGGCCGAGCATCACCGCGCAGAGCGCGGCGCTCCCGAGAGGTCGGAGGCGTCCGTCCGCACCGGAGACGGCCTGGATCACCGAGGCCGCGAGCGCCAGCGCGCAGAGCGCCAGCCCCCACGCGTAGTAGCTCGGCAGGACCGCCGCGACGGCCTCGCCGGCCACGGCGCGATCGATCGCGCGGAAGACGAGCGGCGCGACGCCGAAGGCGAAGAACGCCATGATCCCGAGCCAGCCCGCCACCGCGATGACGGCGACCGCGCGGAGGACCCTCATCGCGGCGCGTCGAGGCCGGCACGGGACGGGGTGCCGCTCACGGAGGCAGCATCGGCGAACGTGCGGGCGCGTGTCAAGATTGACGGCTCCCCGGCCCGGCGGTAGAGTTCGCGACGATGCTGGCGCGGCGCGTCCTCGTCCTCGTGGTGCTCCTGACGCCCCCCCTCGCCGGCGCCGAGACGCCAGTCGAGACCGCCCGCGCGCTCGTCGCTCGCTACCACGACGACCGCACGACGCTCGATCGCGCGCGCGACCTCCTCGAGGACGCGCTTCGCCGTGAGAGCCACATCGAGACCATGATCATGCTCTCGTACGTCTGGTTCCTCTGGGGTGACATCCGCGCGACGACGCCGGAGGAGAAGCTCGCCGCGTACGAGCGCGGGCGCGAGCTCGGCAAGCGCGCCGTGGAGCTCGCGCCGAAGAGCCACGACGCCCACCTCTGGTACGCCATCAACACGGGGCGCTGGGGCCAGACCAAGGGCGTCCTGCGCTCGCTCTTTCTCCTGCCGACGGTCCGCGAGGAGATCGACATCCTCTTCCAGCTCGACCCGCGTTCCGTGCGCGCCCACTCGCTCGCCGGCAACGTCTACCTCGAGGTGCCCGGGCTCTTCGGCGGCGACAGGGCCAAAGCCGAGGAGCACTTCAAGAAGGGCCTGGCGCTCGATCCGAAGTTCACCGTGCTCCGCGTGGACCTCGCGCGCGCCTACATCGCGGCCGGGCGCTACGCGGAGGCGCGGCGGGAGCTCCAGCGGGTCCTGAGCGAGCCCGCGCCCACGATCATCGCCGACTGGACCGTGAAGGATCAGCCACGCGCAACACAGCTCCTCGAGTCCATCAAAGACCAGCGGTAGCCATCGGGCGGGTCCTCGGGCGTCTGCGCGGGACGGCGCCACGCTGGAACCCGACGGCGCTCGCCGTCATCGCCGACCGTGATCGCGATCCGTTTCGCGTGCTGATCGCGTGCATCCTCTCGCTGCGGACCCAGGACACGACGACCGGGCCCGCCGCCGAGCGCCTCTTCGCCGTGGCCGACACGCCCGCAACGATGCTCGGGCTGACGCCCAAGCGGATCGAGACGCTGATCTTCCCCGTCGGTTTCTACCGCACGAAGGCCCGCGTGATCCTCGGGATCTGCCGGGACCTCCTCGAGCGCTTCGCCGGCCGCGTGCCCGACGAGATCGACGACCTGCTCACGCTCAAGGGCGTTGGTCGCAAGACGGCCAACCTCGTCGTGACCATGGGCTACGACAAGCCCGGCATCTGCGTGGACACGCACGTCCACCGGATCTCGAACCGCCTGGGCTACGTGAGGACGAAGACCCCGGAGGAGACCGAGATGGCGCTCCGGGCCAAGCTTCCGACGCGCTACTGGATCGGCTACAACGACCTCCTCGTCTCGTTCGGCCAGAACGTCTGCGCGCCCATCTCGCCCCGTTGCTCCGTGTGCCCCGTGCGGACCCTGTGCCGCCGGGTCGGCGTGACGACGTCGCGCTAGCCGGCCAGCAGCTCGCCGACGCGCCGGTTGCGGTACGCCCACAGCGTCTGGATCTGGCCGCCCACGACGACCGCGTGCGCCCAGCGACCGACCGGCCCGAGCGGCAGCCGGTAGGTCACGCGGTCTTCCATCCACGTCCCGCCGTTCTCCTCGAGGAAGCTGTGGCGATGCTCCCAGCGCGCGTACGGGCCGCGCACCTGAACGTCCACGAACCGATAGGGCGGGTCGAACTCACGGATGAACGCGCGCCAGCGCAGCGGGATGCCGAGCCACGCCATCCGGAAGTCGTAGACGCTCCCGGCACGCATCGGCGCCGGCCGCGCGAGGAGGCGCAGGCCGAGCGCGGGCGGTGAGATCCGCGCGAGGTTGGCGGGATCGGCGAAGAACGCGAACACCTCGGCGCGCGCCCTGGGCAGCCACACGCGCGATTCCAGGATGTGATCCGCCATGACGCGCGGCTATCATAGGGAGGTGCCCCCACTCAGTCAAACGCGCGCCTACGGCGCGCTCGTCGCGATCGTCGCGCTCTGGGGCAGCTATCCCGCGACCGCGAAGCTCGCGCTCCAGGACTTCCCGCCGTTCTTCCTCGCGGCCGTGCGCTGCAGCGTCGCCTCGTTCTTCCTCGCGTGGCTGCTCGCGCGCGCGGGGCCCGACGCGTCGCGCGGTCTCTCACCGCGCGCGCTCGGCGCCTTTCTCGTCCTCGGCCTCGCGGGCATCTGGGGCTCGACCCAGGTGAGCTACGTCGCCTACTACTACACGACCGCCGGCAGCGCGGTGATCATCCAGGCGGCGGCGCCCGTGATGGTCGCGCTCACCGCCCGCTTCTACCTCGGGGAGCGGCTCGACGCCATCCAGTGGGCCGGCGTGGCCGTGTCGGTGTTCGGCGTGCTCCTCGTGGTGACGAGCGGACGGCTCGCCGCGCTACGGCTCGAGGAGCTGCGCGGGGGCGACTTCCTCGCCCTCGCCTCGCTCACCGGCTGGTCGGTCTACACCGTCTACGGCAAACGGGTGCTCGGCACGCTCTCGCCCTTGCTCGCGACGACCGGTGCGTACGTGGCGGGCACGCTCATGATCCTGCCGACGGCGCTCGGCGCGGCGTCGCTCTATCCCGCCCCGCGCCTGGCATCCCTGGCCGGCTGGATCGTCGTCTTCTACCAGGGGCTGATCGGCGCGGTCGCCCACGTCTGGTGGTACCGCGCCGTCGAGGTCGTGGGGCCGAGCCGCGCCGCGATCTTCATGAACCTCCAGCCGATCGTCGGGATCGCGCTCGCGGCGGCGCTCCTCGGCGAATCCGTGGGGCTCTGGCAGATCCTCGGAACCGCCTGCGTCCTGGCGGGTGTGGGACTGACCACGCGCTCGAGGCTCGAGCGCTAGGCGGGGCGCCGGCGGCTTCGGCTCCGCCGGCGCCTACGCGTCGCGGCCCGTCAGTGGCCGCTCAGTACCCGCCTCCGCCGCCCCCGCCTCCGCGCTCACAGCTCCCGCTCGCGGATCGCCACACTCCACCGCTTCGCTCGCATTCCTGCTGCACGGTGGCCACGGGCGCCGCGTACTCAGCGCAGCCCGCGAGCCCGACACACAGCAGGAGCACCCCGAGGACTGCTCGCGCCGCCATGCCCATAGGCGCCTCCCCCTTCCGGACAACCCATGCCGGGAACGAAAGGGTCCCGGGCGGCGCCAGAGACGCGCGAGCGTCGCGGGCGGACTCGCGCCGGCGCGATGACGAAGCGAGGAGGACGTGGTGGAGAGGCGTGCCGGGACGGGGCGCCGACGCCGCGAGGGGTCCCGGGCGCGTGTCGTTGCGACGCCCGGCGACCTCTCGCGGCGCGCGCGACAGGGCTACGCGAGCTTCTTGACCTCGGCGAGAATCTTGTCGGGCTGCGGCAGCTCGCCCTTGCCGTGGCGCTCGACGAAGCGGACCTTCCCTTGTTTGTCGATGACGAACGTTGCGCGGACGTTGGCGTTCCAGTCGGGCCAGTAGACGCCGTAGTCCTTGGCGACCGTGCGCTGCACGTCCGAGAGCAGCGGGTAGTGGCTGATGCCGACCGCCTTCGCCCAGTTCTCATGGCTGAAGGGGCTGTCCGTGCTGATACCCAGCACCTGGGTATTCGCCGCCTGAAAGTCGCTCACGCGCTTGTCGAAGGCGGGCATGCAGGTGCTTCAGCCCGGTGTCCAGTCCAGCGGGTAGAACAGCACCACCACGTTCTTGCCGCGGAAGTCCTTCAGGCTCACCTCTTTGAGCCCGATGGTCTTCAGCGTGAAGTCGGGTGCCGTATCCCCCACGGTGAGGGTCTTGTTCTCCGTGCTCACGCGCTGGTTCCTCCTTTCGCGAGTCTCTTGGGTTCGCGGGAAATCATAGCACGCTCGCGGCTCCGCCCCGCCCGCGCGGGCGGCTTGCGCGCCGCCGCCCACGCGTCCCCGCGGCGGCACTCGAGCGGCGCGTCGGCGAGGCTCAGGTAGCCGGCCGCCGTCACGACGGCGCCCGTCTCCCACAACCGAACGAATCGCTCGGCGAAGCGCGTGTCGCGGAGGGCGTAGTGATCCATGATCACGCGACAGCCCGTGGCGTCGATGACGCGCAGGAGGTTCTCGATGCCCCGCTCCACGAGCGCCGCGCCGAGGTCCCGCTCGAGGTACGACGGCGGGCCCGAGAGGTAGAGGAGCGTCGGCCGCTCCTGGATCAGGTACGCGGTGGCCACGGGCGAGAGCGGCCCCTGGACGTCCGAGGCGAAGACGAACCGCTCGGGCTCCGTCGGATCCGCGAGCGTCAGCACGAGGACGGACCCGAGCGCCGTCCCGTCGGGCCCGTGCGGGAGTGGCGGCGAGACGTGGAGCTCGAGGTCGCGCGCGCGGAGGCGGTGGCCGTCGGCGCTCTGGACGCGCGCCACGGGCGTGAGCGCCGTCCAGAGCTCGCCCGCGCGTCGGGCCTGCAGGCCCGCCGTCGATCGCCGCGGGTCCTTCAGGAGCACCGTGCGCCCGGCGTAGGACGCCGGGTCGGAGCGGAAGTGATCCTCGTGGTAGTGACTCACGAAGACGACCTCGGCGCGCGCGGCATAGGCCGAGATGCGGTCGTTCGCCCGCCGCAGCGCCTCCCACTCCTCCTCGGAGGGCGGCAGGCCGAAGCGCGCGGGCGCGAGCGTCGCGCCCGGATCGATGAGGACCCGCGTCGGCCCGACCTCGACGTACGTCGCCATCGAGCGGACGCCGAGCGACTCGGCGGCGAGCGGAACGACCTTCAAATGCAGCGGCCGCCGTCGACCTCGAGGCAGGCGCCCGTAATCATCGCCGCCTCGTCGGAGGCGAGGAACACAGCGGCCTGCGCCAGATCCTCGGGCTTGTTGAGGCGGCCGAGCGGCACGGTCGCGATGTAGCGGGCCATCCCCTCGGCGTCGACCTCCTTCTTGCCCATGAAGGTCGCCAGCATCGGCGTCTCCGTCGCCACGGGCGCAATGGCGACGACGCGCACGCCATACGGCGCGCACTCGAGCGCGAGGCTCTTCGTCAGGGTCACCACCGCGCCCTTGGACGCGGCGTACGTCTGCCCGCCCGGCCGGGGTCGGATCGCGGCCGTTGAGGCGGTGACGAGGAACACGCCGCGCTTCTGCTTCTTCATGACGGCGAGGGCGTACTTCGCCCCGAGCCAGACGCCCTTGACGTTGACGGCGAAGATCCGGTCGAAGACCGTCTCGTCCTGTCCCTCGATCGGCGTCGGGAACTGGGGCACGCCGGCGTTGGCGAGGAAGATGTCGAGCCCGCCCCACGTGGCGACGGCCTTCTCGACGACCATCTGGTTGTCGGCGGCCTTCGTGACGTCCGCGCGCACCGCCAGCGCCCGGCTGCCGGCCTTCTCGATCTGCTCGACGACCCCCTTGGCGCTCGTCTCGTTCAGGTCCGCGACGACCACGCGGGCGCCCTCGCGTGCCATCGCGAGCGCCGTCGCGGCGCCGATACCCGAGCCCGCTCCCGTGATCACGGCGACCTTGCCATCGAGTCTCATCGTCGACCTCCCAAACTGCGTGACGCTAAAGGAGGAGCTCCGCCATCGTCCGCGCCGCGAGACCGTCCCCGGCGACCAGGATGGTCGTGATCCCCGAGGACGTCCACTCGGGGAGCCGCTCGCGGATCCGCTCGCGCGGCCCGCAGAGCGCGACCTCGTCAACGAGGGCGTCGGGCACCGCGGCCTCCGCCTCGGCCTTCCGGCCCACCAGATAGAAGTCCTGGATCGTCTTCGCGGCCGCCTCGTAGCCGTAGCGCCGCGCGATGTCGTTGTAGAAGTTCCGGCCACGCGCGCCCATCCCGCCCACGTAGAGCGCGAGCTTCGCCTTGACCGGTCGGCGGCACGCCGCCACGTCGTCCCCCACCACGACGGCGACCAGCGGCATGACGTCGAAGCCGGCCCCGGTCCTCCCGGCCCGCGCGAAGCCCTCGTCGAGCCACGTCCGGAACAGCGGCATGCGTCGCGCGGAGAAGAAGATCGGGATCCAGCCGTCGGCGATCTCGGCCGCCAGGGCGACGTTCTTCGGCCCCACGGCCGCGAGGTAGATGGGAATGTCGGGCCGGCCGTGCAGGATCGACTTGAGCGGCTTGCCGAGCCCCGTCGCCTCAGCACCCGCGTACGGGATCTGGTAGTACTCGCCGCGGTACTCGAGCGGCTTCTCGCGCCGGAAGATCGCGCGGACGATCTCGACGTACTCGCGGGTGCGCTGGAGGGGCTTGCCGAAGGCCTGGCCGTGCCAGCCCTCGACGACCTGGGGCCCCGAGACGCCCAGCCCGAGGCGGAACCGCCCGCCGGAGAGCGCGTCCAGGGTCATCGCCGTCGTCGCGGTCGCCGCCGGCGTGCGTCCCGCCATCTGCATGATGCCGGTCCCGACGTGGATCCGCGTCGTCCGGGCGGCGATCCAGGCGGCCGGTGTCACGGCGTCGGAGCCGTACGACTCGGCCGACCAGACCGAGTCGTACCCGAGGCGCTCGAGCTCGAGGATCTTCTCGATGTCGAGGGACATGCGGGCGCCCGAGTAGTCGAGGGTGAGCGCGAGCTTCATCCGCATCCTCCCTGCATCCGCGTCGTGCGTCGCCGCGCCCACTGGTGGTCGCGCAGGACCACACGGCCCCGGCGGAGGGCGACGCCCTCCTGCTCCAACAAGATTCGCTGCGTCAGCATGCTGGCGACACGCGGCCGTGCGCTGATCCCGCCACTCGCGTTCACCACCCGGTGCCACGGCAGATCGCCCGGGCAGTCGCGGAGGACCCGGCCCACCGCACGCGCCGAGCGAGGCCGGCCGACGAGCGCCGCCAGCTGGCCGTACGTGGTCACGCACCCGCGCGGGATCTGCCGGACGAGGCGGAGCACCGCGCGCCGGAACGCTAGGCCGGCGGCGATCCGGTCCCGAGCTCCCACAGGCGCGCGTAGAGTCCGCCGAGCTTCAGCAGATCGGCGTGGCTGCCCTCCTCGTGGATCCGGCCGCGATGCAGGACGAGGATCCGGTCGGCGTTCTGGACCGTCGAGAGGCGATGGGCGATGGTGATGCTCGTCCGGTCCTTCAAGAGCCCCGCCATCGCTTGTCGAATGAGCGCCTCCGACTCCGGATCGACGCTCGACGTCGCTTCGTCCAGCACGAGAACGGCCGGATTGTACACGAGCGCCCGCGCGATGGCCAGCAGCTGGCGCTGCCCGTGCGAGACGTTGCCGCCGCGCTCGGTCAGGACCTGGCCGAGGCCCTGCGGGAGGGCCGCGACGAAGCCCGCGGCGCGCGCCGTCTCGACGGCGCGGCCGAGCTCCGCGGCCGAGAGCGCGCCGTCCGCGTGCAGGCGCAGGTTCTCCTCGATCGTCCCGGTGAACAGGAGCGCGTCCTGGAAGACGATGCCGACGTGGCGCCTGAGATTCGCGAGGTCCCACGCGCGGACGTCCACGCCGTCCACGAGGACCCGGCCCCGCGCGACGTCGTACGCGCGGTTCAGGAGGCGTGCGCACGTGGACTTGCCCTCGCCCGTCGCGCCGACCAGCGCCACCCGCTCGCCCGGCGCCACGCGGAAGGCGCAGTCGCGCAGGACCCAGTCGTCGCCCTCATAGGCGAACCAGACGGAGGCGAACTCGACCGGCGAGGCGTGGCGCCTGACGCCGGCGCGGGACGCCGCCCCCGCCGGCGAGGCGATCGCGGGCGCCTGGTCGAGGAGGCCGAAGATCCGCTCCGCGGACGCCATCGCCGCCTGCATGACCGTATATTTCGCCCCGAGGTCGCGGATCGGCAGGAAGAAGCGGTTGGTGTACTGGATGAACGCGACCAGCGCGCCGAAGGAGAGCGCCCCGGCGACGATCTCGCTGCCGCCGTACCAGAGAAGCAGGGCCAGCGCGATCGACCCGAGCCCTTCGACCGAGGCGTAGAGCAGCACCTCGTAGAGCGTCGAGCCGAAGAGCGCCCGCCGGTACTCGGCGTTGGCCCGACGAAAGCCCGCGTACTCGTGCCGCTCGCGCGCGAACAGCTGGATGACGGTCATGCCCTGGAGCGACTCCTGCAGGACCGCGTTCAAATGGGCGAGCCGCTGGCGCACGCGGCGGTACGCGTCGCGGGCGCGCAATCGGAAATAGGCGGCGACTACGAAGAGCACCGGCACGATCGAGAACGTCACGAGCGCCAGGCGCCAGTCGATCCAGAGCATGACGGCGACGACGCCCGTGAGCGTGACCACGTCGGCGACCACGGCGAAGAGCCCGCTCGTGAAGGCTTCGCTCACCGCCTCGGTGTCGTTGAGGACCCGTGTCATGAGCCGGCCGACCGGATTGCGATCGAAGAAGGCGGCCTCGAGCCCGAGGAGCCGGCCGAAGCTCTGCGCGCGAAGGTCGTGAATCACGAGCTGGCCGGTGAGCTGCATCAGGTAGGCCTCGAGCCAGCGGAGCGCGTAGAGGAGCGCCAGCACGCCCGCGTAGAGGCCCGCGACCCAGGTGAGGCCGAGCCAGTCGGCCCGGAGGATGTGCTCGTCGATGGCGATCTTGAGGAGGTACGGCTGGGCGAGCTCCGCCGCGGCGATCAGCGGGAAGAGGAGCGTCGAACCGGCGATGAGCGCCCGGTGGGGCCGCGCCGCCTGCCAGAGCCGCGCGACCAGCCCGCGGTCGAAGGCGCTCCCTAACTTCTCGTCGGGGTCCCGATCGCGTGAGCGCTCAGGCACGCGCGATCTCCTCCTCCAGCTGCTGGATGCGCCAGAGCCGCGCGTAGAGCCCGCCCGCGTGGAGGAGCTCCGCGTGGCGCCCCGCCTCCACCACGCGCCCCTCGGCGAGCACGATCACGCGATCGGCGACCTGGGCGGCGCGCAGCCGGTGGGTCATCAGGAGCACCGTCCGCCCGGCGACGAACCGCCGGAGACCGGCGGCGATCTCCTCCTCCTTCGCGGCGTCCACCGAGGCGAAGGCGTCGTCGAGGACGAGGATCGGCGGCGCGGTCACGAGCGCCCGGGCGAGCGCCACGCGCTGGCGCTGCCCGCCCGACAGCGTGAGCCCGCGCTCGCCCACCACGGTCGCGTAGCCCGCGGGGAACCGCTCGATCTCCTCCGCGACGCCGGCCGTCGCCGCCGCCGCGCGCACGCGTGGCTCGTCGACCTCCTCCCGTCCGAGGGCGACGTTGTCCTGGAGGGAACGCGAGAAGAGGAAACCCTCCTGGGGGACGTAGCCGAGCCGGGCGCGGAGGTCCGCGAGCGCCAGCTCCGTCACGTCGCGCTCGCCGACGAAGACGGTGCCCGGCGGCGGCTCCCAGAGCCGCGCGAGCAGCAGGCCGAGCGTGGACTTGCCGGCCCCGGTCGGTCCGACGATCGCGACCGTCTCGCCGGCGGCGACCTCGAAGCTGACGGAGCGCAGGGCGGGCGCCCGGCCCTCGAAGGCGAACGTGAGGTCCGCGAACCTGACCGAGAGCGGGCGCCCGTCCTGTCGCGCCGGGCCCGGGGACGCCGCGACGGGATCCACCTGGGCCCCGCGGATGATCTCGTCGATGCGCTCGAAGGACGTGAGGCCGCGGCGCACGATCGACAGCGTCCAGCCGAGCGCGATCGTGGGCCACGTGAGGTACGCGAGGTAGCCGTTGAACGCGACGAGCGCGCCGAGGCTCAGGCGGCCGTCCACGACTGCCTTACCGCCGGCCCAGAGGAGGACCAGCGTGCCCACGCCGGCGATCAGCCCCATCAGCGGCGCGAACGACGCCTGCGTCCGCGCCAGCGCGAGGCTCCGGCGCAGGTACTCCCGGTTCGCGCGGGCGAAGTCCGCGGACGCCCGCGGCTCGAGCGTGTAGGCCCGAACCACCGACATCCCGGCGATGTACTCCTGCACGCGCGCCGAGAGGACGCCGAGCTGCTCCTGCGTCGCCTGGGCGCGCTGGTTGACGACGGCGTTGAAGCGCTTCGCGAGCAGGACGAGGGCGGGGTACGGGGCCAACGCCCAGAGGGTGAGCCACGGGTCCGCGGCGAGCATGGCAACGAGCGCGCCGGCGAACGCGAAGACCGTCCCGACGAGGCTCACCGCGCCGAAGCCCACGAGCGAGCGCACCGCGGCGACGTCGCTCGACGCGCGCGACATCAGCTCGCCCGTGGGGTTCTTCGCGTAGAACCTCGGCGGGAGGGTCTGAAGGCTCGCGTAGAGGTCGTTGCGCAGGTCGTACTCGAGCCGCTGGGCGCCGCCGATGATCGTGAAGCGCGAGCCGAGCCGCGCGACCCCGTTCGCCGCCGCCAGGAGCACGATGACGCCCACGTAAGAGCCGAGCCGGGCCGCCGTCGCGTCGGCCCGCAGGGCGTCGATCGCGCGCTGCACCGTGAAGGGGATCGCCAGCGAGGCGAGCGTCGCGGCAGCGAGGCAGAGGACGCCGAGCGCGTAGCGGCCCCGGTACCGCACGAGGCGTCGCCAGAGCGCGCGGCTCGGAGCCGTCAGCGCCCCCCCGCGGCGTGCGGCGCGAGCGCCGCGTAGACCGCGAAGACGGTCGGCACCGGGACGCCGAGCCGCTCGCCGAGGCGCACCGCGTGGCCGTGGAGCGCCTCGAGCTCGAGGCGTTTGCCCTGCCGCAGGTCTTGGTAGAGCGACGAGAAGTTGCCCGGCGCGATCCCGGCCGCGAGCTTGACGGTCTGGTCGACGACGTCGGCGGCGAGGCCGGCCCGCGCCGCGGCGCCGAGCGCCGCCATCTCCTCGACGAGGCGACGGAACATCGCCCACGCCGGCGGCGTGTCGCGGATGACTCCGATCGGGCAGCGCGTGAGGGCAGTCGTGCCGGCCACGGCGCAGATCAACACGTACTTCTCCCAGAGGGCGCGCCGGACGCTCGTGGTCAGCTCCACGGCGATCCCGGCGCCCTCGAACGCCCGCAGGAGGCGCTCGGCCCGGGGGCTCCGCCGGCCGTCGAGCTCGCCGAAGATGATCCGGCCCGCGAAGTGGTGGACGATGACGCCCGGGCGGTCGATGAGGGCGAACACCTGGGCGACGCCGCCCAGCGCCTTGCCCGCGCCGAGGATCGCATCGATCGTGTCCTCGTTGTCGACGCCGTTCTGGAGCGAGACGACGCCGGTCTCGGGCCCGATCACGGGACGGAGCTGGGCCGCGGCGCGCTCGGTGTCGAACGACTTGACGCAGAAGAGGACCGCGTCGACCGGGGGCAGGCCCGTCACCTCCTCCACCGCCCGCGGCCGCACCACGTACTCCCCGTCGACGGCGGACCGCACGGTGAGCCCGTCGCGGCGGATCGCCGCGAGGTGCTCGCCGCGCGCGACGAGCGTGACCGCTTCGCCCGACTTCGCGAGCTTCGCGCCGAAGAGGCCGCCGACCCCGCCCGCGCCCATGACCACGATGTGCATCGTCCGTATGATACATTGCGCCACGACATGGCACCGCTCGAACGGTGCGCGCCGCCCTCCGTCGCCAGGCGCCTCGCCCGCTTCGTCGCCCGCCTGCGCCCGGACGACGTGCCGTCGCCGGTCCTCGCGAGGGCGACGCTGCTGGCGCTCGACACGCTCGGCAGCTGCCTCGCCTCCACGCGGTACGACTTCGGCCGCGCCGTGCGCGAGACGGCCGAGCGCCTCGGCGGACCCGCCGAGAGCGCCGTGATCGGCAGCAAGGTGCGTGTCGCCGCGGCCAACGCCGTCCTCGCAAACGCGACGCTCGCGCACGGGCTCGACTTCGACGACACGCGCGAGGACGCGATCGTCCACACGGGCGCGGTCGCCGTCACAACCGGGCTCGCCGTGGGCGAGGCGCTCGGCGCCGGAGGGCGCGCCGTGCTCACGGCGATGCTCGCCGGCGTCGAGGTGATGTGCCGTGTCGGCCTCGCCGTCCCGGGGAAATTCCACGCCCGCCACTATCATCCGACCGCGCTCGCCGGAACGTTCGGCGCGGCCGCGACGAGCGGCAAGCTCCACGGCCTCACGGAGGACGAGCTGGTGCACGCGTTCGGCATCTGCGGGAGCCAGGCCGGCGGCATCATCGAGTATCTGGCCGACGGCTCGTGGACCAAGCGCCTGCACCCGGGCTGGGCGGCCCACGCGGGCGTCGTCGCCGCGCTGCTCGCGCAGTCGGGCTTCACGGGGCCAGAGACCGTCTTCGAGGGCGAGCACGGCTTCTACCGCGCGTTCGCCGGCGAGCACGACGCGCGCCGCCTCGACGGGCTCCTCGCAGGCCTCGGCGTGACGTGGGAGGTCGAGCGGCTGACGTTCAAGCCCTATCCGTGCGGCTCGATCGCGCACCCCTACATGGACTGCGCGCTCCGCCTGCGCGAGGAGACCCGCCTCGCGCCCGACCAGATCGCGGAGGTCCGCTGCCGTACCGCGCCCGGGCCTGTGCCGCGCCTCTGGGAGCCACTGGCGCAGAAGCGCGCGCCGCAGAACGGCTACGCGGCCAAGTTCAGCCTGCCGTATCTCCTCGCCGTGATCCTCGTCAAGGGGCGAGCCGGCCTCGCGGAGTTCGAGGACGAGGTGGTGCGCGACCCCGCGGTGCTTGCCGTCGCGTCGCGCGTGAGCTACGAGCTCGATCCGGCGATCGACTACCCGCGGCAGTTCGTCGGCCACGTGAGGATCCGGACGCACGACGGGCGGGAGCTCGAGGCGCGACAGGATCACCCGCGGGGCGGCGCCGAGCTGCCGATGACGCCCGAGGAGCTCACCGCGAAGTTCCGGGGCAACGCCGGGCTCGTCATCTCCGCGGAGCGGGCGACGCGGGTCATCGAGAGCGTGACCGACCTCGCCACGGCCGCGAGCCTCCGCGGGCTCGTGGAGGCGCTGACCCCGTGAGAGCGGCGAGACCGGCGGCCTGTTCCAGCGTGTCGCTCGTGCTGGCGCTGAGCGTCGCGCTGGCGGCCGCCCCGGCGCTCGCCCAGGACGCGCGCGTCGAGGCCGCGCGCAAGGAAGGCAAGGTCGTCTGGTACACCTCGCTCGCGCTCTCGAGCGCCGAGAGGGTGGCAAAGCTCTTCGAGGCCGCGTACCCCGGGATCACGGTCGAGGTCCAGCGCACGGGCTCGGAGCGCATCCTGCAGCGCGTGATGCAGGAGCTCCAGGCGAACCTCCGGCTCGTCGACGTGATCCACACCTCGGACGCGGGACACTTCGTGCTCCTCAAGGAGAAGAAGCACCTGCTGAGGTACACGCCCGCCGGCGCCGACGCCCTCGCACCGGGCTTCAAGGACCGGGACGGCTACTACTACGGCCTCCGCGCGACCGTCAACGTCATCGCGTACAACACGAAGATCGTCACCGCGGCCGAGGCCCCGAGGACCTGGAAGGACCTGCTCGATCCCAAGTGGAAGGGCCGGCTCGTCACCGCCCACCCCGGCTACAGCGGCGTCATCGCGACCCACGTGCTGGCGCTCGCCCAGCTCCACGGCTGGGACTACTGGAAGCAGCTCGCGCAGAACCGCGTGATGCTCGTCCAGTCGGCGGTCGATCCCGCGGGCGTCGTCGCGTCCGGCGAGCGGCCGGTCGCGGTGGACGGCGGCGACTACACCTTCTACCAGACCAAGAAGAAGGGGAATCCCGTCGAGATCGTCTACCCGAAGGAGGGGGTGCCGCTCGTCGTCTCGCCGACCGCGATCGCCGCCTGGGCGCCGCACCCGAACGCCGCCAAGCTGTTCACCGACTTCACCTTCTCGCGGGAGCTCCAGCAGGTACTCGCCGACTCCGAGGGGCTCTACACCGGCCATCCCGAGGTGAGATACCCCGCGGACAAGCCGCGGCTCTCGGACCTGAAGCTGCTCCAGATCGATCCGGAGGAGCTCCAGAAGCGGAACGAGGAGATCAAGAAGCGCTTCGTGGAGTTCTTCGGCGCCTAGACGTGGAGCGCTCTCTCCCGGTCTGGGTGCTGGCGGCCCTCGCCCTGGTCCTCCTGATGGCGCTGCCGCTCGGCTGGCTCGGCTACGTGAGCCTCGGCGGTGAGGACGGGGCCACGCTCGCCCACTACCGCCAGGTCTTCACGGACGGAGCCCTGCGGCAGGCTCTCTGGAACACCGTCGTTCTCGCCTTCTGGGTCGGCCTCGCGTCGCTCGCGATCGGCGCGCCGATGGCGTGGCTCGCGGCGCGCACCGATCTGCCGGGCCCGCGGCTGATCCGCGGCCTCATTCTGGCGTCGTTCGTGACGCCGCCCTTCCTCGGCGCCTTCGCCTGGGTCATGCTCGCAGGGCCGAACGCGGGCCTCCTCAACAAGCTCTACCGGAGCCTCACCGGGGCCGAGGGCCCGCTCCTGAACGTCTTCGGCATGCCGGGGCTGATCTTCGTCGTCACCATCTACACCTTCCCCTACGTCTTCATCATGCTCGCGAACACGCTCGAGCTGATCCCTTCTGACGTGGAGGAGGCCGCGGCCATGCTGGGCGCGAGCCGCCTGCGCGTCGCGCTCAGCGTGACGCTCCCGATGGTCCTGCCGGCGATCCTCAGCAGCTTCATCCTGGCCGTCCTCCAGGCGCTGGCGCTCTTCGGCTCGCCGGCGATCCTCGCGCTGCCCGCGGGCTTCCACACCGTGACGACCCAGATCTGGGCCCTGTTCCAGTACCCGCCCAAGGTCGAGATGGCGGCCGCGTTCTCCGTCCCCCTGCTCCTCGCGACGGCGCTGCTCCTCACGCTCCAGAAGCGACTCCTCGGGCGCCGGGGCTACGCGGCCATCGGCGGCAAGGGCGGCCGGCGTCGGCGGATCCCGCTCGGGTCCTGGCGTCTCCCCGCGCTCGCCGCGTGTCTCGGCGTGCTGGCGTGCTCGATCTTCCTGCCCTACGCGATCCTCGCGAAGGCCGCCTTCGCGCGCGCGTGGGCCCAGCCCCTCACCGCCGACAACCTCACCCTGGCGAACGTCGCCTTCACGTTCCAGCAGGGCTCGACGCGGTCCGCGATCCTCAATACGCTCGAGCTCGGCGTCCTGACCGCGTGCGTGGGCGCCGGGCTGGCGGCGCTGCTTGCGTACGTCATCAACCGGAAGCTCATTCCCGGCCACCAGGCCCTGGCCTTCCTCACCCTCGCCCCGGTGGCCATCCCGGGCGTGGTACTCGCCGTCGCGCTCTTCGTCACGTACACCCGCCCGCCGCTCCTGCTCTACGGGAGTCTCGCGATCCTCTTCGTCGCGTATCTCACGAAGGAGCTGCCGGTCGGCTACGCGCAGTCCGACGCCACGTTCAAGGGCGTGCACCCCGAGCTCGAGGAGGCGGGGCGGATCCTCGGCGCGGGCCGGCTGCGCGTGCTCGGCGAGATCACCGCGCCGCTCGCGCGGAGCGGCATCATCGCCACCTGGTGCTTCGTCTTCATCGGCGTGATCCGCGAGCTCTCGGCGTCGATCATCCTCTTCACGCCGAACACCAAGGTCATCTCGGTCGTGATCTTCGACCTGAAGGAGGAGGGCGAGTTCGGCGCCATCGCCGTCCTCGGGCTCTTCATGCTCCTGATGACCTTCGCCGCCGTCGTCGTGGTCCAGACGCTGCTCGGCCGTGACTTCGTCTCGGGCAAGGAGTGAGGCGAGGGCGATGCCTGGCGTGACGCTCAAGGGCCTCACGAAGCGGTACGGCGACGTCGCCGCCGTCGAGGGCCTCGACCTCCGGGTCGAGCCCGGCGAGCTGGTCGCGCTCCTCGGCCCGTCGGGCTGCGGCAAGACGACGACGCTCCGCCTGGTCGCCGGCTTCCTGCAGCCGGAGGCCGGTGAGATCTGGGTGGGCGAGCGGTGCCTCTCCTCCACGGCGTCGGTGGTCCCGCCCGAGCGGCGCCGGATGGCGATGATCTTCCAGAGCTACGCCCTCTGGCCCCACATGACCGTGGCGCAGAACGTGGCCTACGGCCTGCGCTTCAAGCCGGGCCTCTCGAAGGCCGACCGCGGCGCGCGCGCCGAGGAGATGCTGCGGGTCGTGCGCCTCGCGGGCTACGCAGGGCGCTACCCGGGCGAGCTCTCGGGCGGCCAGCAGCAGCGTGTCGCCGTCGCGCGGGCGCTCGTCGTCGAGCCGGAGATCCTCTTGCTCGACGAGCCTCTGAGCAACCTGGACGCAAACCTACGTGAGGAAATGCGCTTCGAGATCCGGAGGCTGCACGAGACCTTCGCCATCACCACGCTCTACGTGACCCACGACCAGGCGGAGGCGATGGTCATCTCCGACCGTGTCGCCGTCCTGCACCGGGGCCGCGTCGTCCAGGTGGGGAGCGCCGAGGACCTCTTCCAGCGGCCCCGGACCCGCTTCGTTGCGGAGTTCATCGGGAAGACCAACCTGGTGGACGTGGTGGCGGCCGAGCCGGGAGTCGTCACGCGCGGCGCGCTGCGGCTGCGCCTCGCCGCCACCGGGCTCACGCCCGGCGCCCCGGTCGTCGTCTCGATCCGCCCGCACGAGATCGAGCTTCTCGCGGCGGGTCGCGCGGCGTCGCCCGAGCGAAACATCCTCCGCGCCACGGTGGAGCGTGTCAGCTATCTCGGCGACACGGTGGACTACCTGATGCGCGTGAGCGACGGCGACCTGGCCCTGCGTGTGACGGCGCCTCCGCCGGCCCGCTTCAAGCCCGGCGAGCCGGTCACCCTGGCCCTCGCGCCCGAGGCCTGCGTGCCGCTGACCGAGCCCGCCTAGCCGAGCTCCCAAGGCGGGTCGATCGTCATCCGGAGCTCGAGGACCGTCGGGCCCTCTGCACCGAGCGCCTTGCCGATCGCGGTCGGGAGCGCCTCCACGGAGGCGAGGCACTCTCCTCGCGCGCCGAACGCGCGCGCCAGCGCGGGGAAGTCGGGATTCGTCAGATCGGCCTCGCCCCAGCGCCCCTCGAAGAGCGTCTCCTGGAGCCACTTGATCGCGCCATACCGGTCGTCGTTCATGACGAGGAAGACGACCGGCAGCCGGTACTTGACGGCCGTCGCCAGCTCGTTCACCGAATACATGAAGCCGCCGTCGCCCACGACGCAGACGACCGCGCGGTCGGGGCGGGCGATCTGGGCACCGATCGCGGCGGGCACCCCGTAGCCGAGGGTGGCCGAGCCCACCGGATAGAGGAACGTCCGCGGCGCCAGCACGGGGAAGCGCCACTCCATCCAGTAGTTGATCCCGGTCTGGTCGTTGACCACGATCGCGTCGTCCGGCAGCGCGCGGCGCAGCGTCTCGATGAGCCGCGCGATCTCCGCCGTGTAGCGCGGGCTCGCCGCCGAGGCGAGTCCCCGCCGCCACCCGTGGTCCCAGGCGCTCGCCGCCGGGCCGGGCCCGAGCTCCTCGCCGAGCCGCGCGAGCCCGTCCTTCGCGTCCCCCACGATCGGGAGCTGCGGCTTGAAGAGGGCGCCGATCACGGTCGGGTCGAGGTCCACGTGGATCAGGGTCTGCGACGGCGCGAACGAGAGGTTCAGGAGGAGGCCCTGGGTCGAGCGATGGGCGAACCGACAGCCGACGGCGAGCACCACGTCGGCGAATTTCAAGATAGCCTCGCTGGCATGGCGGTTGGGCAGGACGGCGTGCCACAACGCGTCGCGCTCACTGATGGCGCCGCGCCCCATGACCGTCGTCAGGACCGGGGCGTCGAGGCGCCGCGCGAGCGCCTGCAGCTCGGCTTCGCCGCCGGCGGCGATCACGCCGCCGCCCGCGATGATCAGGGGCCTCGCGGCCGAGCGCAGGAGGCGCGCGGCTTCGCGGATCTCACTCACGTGGCACGGCGGGCGCCGGCCGTGGCCCCCCGCCCGTGGCGTGCCCTCGACGCGCGCCGTCAGGAAGTCGTTGGGGATCGAGATGGCGATCGGGCCCGGGCGGCCGGTGCGGAGGAGATCGAAGGCGCCGTGAAGCGCGGTCGGGATCGCCGGCGCGTCTGTCACCGCCTCCGCCCAGCGCGTGACGGGCCGGAAGCACTCGATCTGATTCGGCACCTCGTGCAGCGCGCCGAGGTCACGGCCCACCAGGTGGGACGCGACGTCCGACATCACCACCACCACGGGCATCGAGCCCGCGTACGACTCGACGAGCGGTGTCAGGGTGTTGGTCGCGCCGGGGCCCGTCGTCACGATGACCACGCCGGGGGCGCCCGAGGCGCGCGCGTAGCCGTCGGCCATGAAGCCCGCCCCCGCCTCGTGGCGGGCCAGCACGTGGGTGATCGCCGACTGCCGGAGGAGCGCGTCGTAGATCGCGAGGTTGTGGACCCCGGGGATGCCGAACACGACGCGCACGCCCTCGGAGCGGAGCGTTTCGACCACCCACTCGCCCCCCGTGTAGATCAGGAGAACGCCTTGAAGCCGCGGTCGATCGCGACGTCGACCAGCGAGGGTCCCGGGTGCGCGAGACACGCCGTGAGGACGTCCCGCAGCTCCCCCGGCTTCTCGACGCGCTCGGCCCGCACCCCGAGCGACCGGGCGAGGCCCGTGTAGTCGATCTCGGGGTCCACCAGGTCCATGCCCGGGTAGATCCCGCGCTTGGCCGACTCGAGGTCGAGGCTCAGCATTCCCGACTTGAGGATCGCGTACGAGCTGTTGTTCGGCACGACGTAGGTGATCGGCAGGCGCGCGTGAGCCGCCGTCCACAGCGCCTGCGGCGAGTACATGACCGAGCCGTCGCCGATGGTCGCGACGACCTTGCGCCCCGGCGAGGCGAGCGACACACCGAGGGCCGCGCCCATCCCCCACCCAAGCGTGCCCGTCTTCGACCCGTAGAACGACCCGGTCGCGCCGAAGGGCATGTACCGCAGCACGAACGGCAGCGATGTCGCCGACTCGTCGACGACGATCGCGTCGGCCGGCAGCAGCGACGCGAGCGTGTGCATCAGGTACGCCTGGCCGATTGGCGCGCGCTGGGCCTCGCCCTCCGCGGCGGCCTTCGCTCGCGCCATCAGCTCGCCGCGGCCACGCCCGAGCGTGTCGCGCCGGTCCGCCGCGGCCTTCCGCGCCGCGTCCGTCAGCAGCGCGCCGAGCGCGCGCGTCAGCGCGGCCAGCGTCTCGCGCGGGTCGGCGACGATGCCGAGGCTGACGCGGTAGCTCCGCCCGATCTCCCACGGGTCGTCGTCCACCTGCACGACCGTGAGCCCGCGGCGGAAGGGCGCGCCCTCGGTGTGGAGGAACCAGGTGAAGACGCTGGCGCCGACGATCAGGACGACGTCGGCCTCGTCGAGCGCCTTCCGGACGCCGGCGGGCGACGGGAACAGGCCGCCGCGCCAGAGGGGATGGTTGCCGGGGAAATTGGTGCGCCGGTACACGGGCTCGCCGTGGACGCGCGCGCCGAGAAGCTCGGCCAGCGCGGTGAGCTCGGCCACGCCGCCCGAACGGGCGACGCCGTCGCCCGCGATCACCAGCGGCGCCTTGCCGGCGGCCAGGAGCTGCGCGGCGCGGCCCACCGCCCCCGCCTCCGGGAGCGCGCGGCTCGCGAGCTCGGGCGGTCCCTCACCCGCGTCCTCGACAACCTCGCCCATGAGGTCCATCGGCAGCGACAGGAACACGGGCCCCGTCGGCGGCGCCAGCGCGACCTTGAGGGCGCGACGCAGCGCGGACGGCGCCTCCCCTGCGCGGCGGATCTCGTAGGCCCACTTCGTGAAGGGCTCCGCCATCCGCACGAGGTCGGCCGCGAGGATCGGCTGGTCCATCAGGAAGCGCGTGTCCTGCTGGCCGGCGGTGACGACGAGCGGTGTCTTGGCCCGCGCGGCGTTGTGCAGGATCGAGATGCCGTTCGCGAGGCCCGGTGCCACGTGGACGTTGACGACGCCGAGCGTGCCCGAGGCCTGCGCGTACCCATCGGCCGCCGCCACCGCGGCCGCCTCCTGGAGGGCCACCACGTACTCCAGGCGCGAGTCCGGCAGCGCGTCGAGGAACGGCAGCTCCGTCGTGCCGGGGTTGCCGAAGAGGTAGCGCACGCCCGCGGCGCGCAGGATCTCCATGAGGACCGCCGCGGCCTTCATGCCGGCGAGGATACTACCGGACGCCTCGACCCGCCTCGAACTTCACTTCGGCCGCGGCGTCGGCGTCGGCGGGCCGAACTTCAGATAGCGCGCGTCGATGGCGGCGCGGATCTGGGCGAGCGACTTGCCCTCGGCCTTCAAGCGCATCACGTCACGCGTGATGTCGAGGCAGAGCGATCAGGTCGCGGCGTGGCTCGTGAACGTGACGTGGCTCTCGGTCTCGGCCTTCACGTAGCAGGCCCGGTTCGAGCCGTGACCGAGGTTGGCGCAGCCGCACGTGCACGGCATCCACCGAAGCGTGTCCGCGTTCGTCGCCGCGAACGCGTAGAGCCAGCCGAGGTCGCCCTGCTCCGCGAAGATCGGCAGCCGGCCCCGCGTCAGGGTCTGGAGCTGGTCACCGATCGAGTCCACCGTGACCTCCTGAGCCGAGGCCAGCCACCAGCCCGCCATCGTCAAGCCCACGACGAGCGCCGCGCCCGCCGCGGCGAGTGTCCGTGTCATTGACTCCTCCTCATCGACTCCTCCTCAGCGTGTATTCGCGCCGGCCGCGGCGGAGGACGCTCCGCCCGGTGGGCTCGTCGTGCTCGGCGAGGCCCCAGAGCTGGTGCGCCGCGGCGCGGCTGAAGCGCGCCTCGAACCGACCGCCCTTCACCCGGCCGTACGGGACATCGCCCGGACCGACCCGAAGCGTCGCGGGGTCCACGACCTCCTGCGTCGCGTCGTTCAGCTGGGCGACGAACTCGTCGTCACGGCGCTCGAAGCGCACGACGACGAACGGCGCATCGGCGACCGCGACGGGGATCCGGACGCGTGTCCGCACGAAGTAGCCCTCGGCGTCGCGCTCGAGGCCGGCTCGCAGGTTCGCCAGGATTCCCTCGTGCGTCACCTGCACGTCGCCGTCGTACCAGTCGCCGTCGACGTCGATGCGCAGCTTAGGGAGCGTCCATTGATTCGGCGTCGGGGGCGCCGGAGCACCCGCGTTCGGCGTCTCATCGCGCGCGCTCATTCGAAGATCACGCTTGCGAACGTCACGACGCCCTGAGGATCGGGCCACTGGGCGTACCGCCGGAGCGCGCCGCGTCCTCCGCCGAGCGCCCTGAGCAGCGCATAGATCGGTGAGAGCCCGCAGATGCGCCGGCGGTCGTCGTCGCGCGCCACCGACTCGAAGAACGCGCCCGCGTCCGCCGCCTCCACCGCGGCGAGCATCTCCCGGTCCTCGCGTCCGATCCGCTCGAGATCGTCGGCCGAGACGGGCTCCGGGTCGCCGAAGCGCGGGCCCACGTGGGCGAGGTCGGCGCCCGCGACGAGGGCCACCCGCCGGCCGCTCGCGGCGATCGTCGCGTCGAGGGCCTCCAGGAAGCGCGGCACCCGCGGGTCGTCCTCGGGCCCGCGCCCGCGCGCGAGCGCCTCGTGGGCGAAGCTCGTCAGCACGGGCACGATTTCCACGTCACGCCGTCCGGCGTAGAGGTAACGCAAGAACACCGCCTGGAACTCGATCGAGTGCTCGGCGCGGTGCGCCAGCTCCGAGCCGAAGCAGTCCTGCCCGGCGCGGCTCGCGAGCGCCTCGACGAAGTCGCGCGCCACGGGCGCCGGACCGAGCGGCGTGTCGTAGTCCTTGCGGGTCATCGAGAACGGGTGCTCGAGGCCGGCGTGGCATGTGCCGAACACGACGAAGAGGTCGGCGTCGGAGCGCTCGGCGACGTCGCGGTACGCCCAGGCGTACGCGGGCCCACCCCGGTGGAAATCGATGTGGGGCGCGATCACCGCCCGCACCCGCGGCGACCCGACTCCTGCTCCGTCGACGAGGCCAGGACCGCCCGGCGGCGAGAAGAACGCGTCGAACGTCCGGTGGAGCGCCCCGGGCTCGGCCGGATACGCGCCGCCGGCGTGCGACGCCGCGCGTGTCGGCGCGCCGAGGAACTCCCGGTCCACGGTCGCCCGGCGCTCGGCGAAGCGCGCGCTGTCGAGAAACCCCTGGTCGTCGAGCGCGTCGGCGATCGCCTCGATGCGCTCGCGCGGCAGCAGCGCCCCGTGCCGTCGCATGATCGCCTCCTGGATCTCGAGGACCGAGTGCTCGCCGTCGAAGAGCGAGACGATCTCCAGCAGCGGCGGCGGCAGGACGACGACCGCGTCGGTGTACCCCGCGGGATCGCGGAGCGCGATACAGGAGCGGCCCTCGTGCTCGACGGGGAAGGCGTCCACCGGCGCAGGCGCGGGAGGGACTCGGCCACTATGAAAGGAAGGTCAGCGCCGAGGCGACGTAGATGCGCGCCGCGTCGACGAGTTCGGCGACTTCGACGTACTCGTCCACTTGGTGGGGGATCAGCCGGTTGCCGGGCCCGCACGTGACGATCGGGATGCCAAGCGTCATCCGGAGGATCGTGCCGTCGGTCGAGCCGGGGACCCCGCCGAAGCGCGGGGCCTGGCCCGTCGCCCGGCGCACGCCCGAGACCACGGCGCGCACGAGCGGCTCGTCGCGCTCGACCCGGGTCGCGGGCCGGTAGCCGTTGACGGGTTGCCACTCGATCGTGGCGCCGGGCAGCCGCTGCACTGCGGCCGCGCACGCGGCATCGATCTCGGCGGCCACCGCCTTCTCGTCGGGCCCTGGCGTGAGCCGCACGTCGAGCACCGCGTGGGCGGCGGACGGGATCACGTTCGACTGCGGCACGCCCTCGACGGGCGCCCGCACGACCGTCGGGGTGACCGTGGCGGGGCGAAGGTGCGGGCTCCGCCGGCAGAGCGCGCGCAGGCGCCGCTCGAGCCGCGGCACCTCGGCGAGCAGCGCGCCGAGGGCGCCGATCGGGTTCACGCCCGCCTCGGGCATCGCGCCGTGCGCCATCCGCCCACGGATGAGGACGCGCGCCCAGACGACGCCGCGCTGCTCGAGGCACAGCTCGTTCTGCTCGGGCTCGCAGATGATCGCGGCGTCGAGCTCGCGGCCGGTCGGCGTCGCGCAGAGGTGCTTGGCGCCGAGCATGTCGCCCTCCTCGTCGACCAGCGCGCCGACGACGAGCTTGCCGCGGAAGGCGGCGCCGCTCCGCTTGATCGCCGCGGCGGCGAGCATCGCGGCGGCGAGCCCGCTCTTCATGTCGGCCGCCCCGCGTCCGTAGATGCGCCCGTCCACGAGCTCGGCGCCGAAGGGCGGGTGCGACCACTCGGCCGCCGCGCCCTCGGTGACGACGTCGGTGTGACCCTCGAGCAGAAGGCTCTTGCCGCTCCCCTTCTCGCCGAGCCAGGCGACGACGTTCGGCCGGCCCGGCGCGACCTCGTGGATCTCGAGCGCGAAGCCTTCCTTCCGAAAGAAGGCCTCGACGCGGCGGGCAACCGCGGACTCGTCGGCGCCCGGCTCGTCCGGCCTCACGACGCTCGGGATACGGACGAGCTCGCGCGTCAGCTCGACGAGCTCGTCGGGATCGATGCGGGCGAGCGCAGCCTGGAGAACTCCGCTCCGGGCCACGGACGGCTACTCGTGCGGGAAGGACAGGATGACCGAGTCCAGCCGGATCACGCGGTACTCCTCGCCCGCGATGTAGAAGTAGTGGCCCTCGACCTCTTCGGCGGATTCCTCGAACGCGACGACGGCGCTCAGCTCCGGCATGTCCCGGAAGGCGTTGGCGCCCTCGTCGAAGCCGTCGCCGCGCGCCACCACCTCGCCGTAGCGGATCGGCGAGCCCTTCGGACAGTGCACGCGCACGTCCGCAGGCCCTTCCGCCATGAGCCGAACGAGGAGATTGATTCCGTAAACCTGTATCGGAATGGGCTTGGTGGTCATCAGAGCCAACTATACCACGCCGCTTTTTGGCCTCGATTTCACGCCGCTGGAGGCCAGGCAGACGTGCGTCGCGAAGAGGGCTCGATGAAATTTCCGGAAGGCACAAGGCCGGATTCCCGGAACGCCAGCCACCACACGGCTGGCGCCGTAAGGGTTTTCGCCAAAAAACGCGAAAACCCGGTTGCGCCCGCTTTCCCCCGAGCGTATTGTCCGGGCCCATGGACCGCAGGGCGTCGATCGTGGTGGTGCTGGTAGGCGCTCTGCTCTCGCTTGCACCTCTCGCCCATGCCAGCCCGCCGGACGCCACGTGGATCCCTGGTTTTTACGATGACGCGGACTACGACGATGTGGTGCTCGCCGTCACGAGCGCCGTCACCGTCTTCGAGTCCGCTGTCGCGAAACCCGTTGGGCCCGTCGCGCTTTGTCTCGGACTGATCCGCCCGAGCGGACCACGAACCGTCTCGCCTCATCCGCTCGAGTCCGCCTCCACCCGAGCTCCTCCTCCCACGCTCGCGTAACACCGTCCGAGTAGACCTCACGCGAAGGGAGGGGAAGCCGTCTCCAGTGACGGCCGCCCAAAACGAAGTTCACGTGCGAGTGCAGAATGCGGCTCATAAACAGGAGGCCCCGTCATGGTGCGAAAGTGTCTGCTCACGCCGTCGCTGCTTCTCGTCGTCATCGTTCCCCTTGTGTTGCTCGCTGCCGAGACGGCCCTGGCCGAGGGGCCTGGGCGATCTGGGGGGGCCGTGAGGCTTCTGACGACCATCCCGATCCCGGCGAACCTGAAACCCCTCATCGCCTTTGATATCAGCTGGCTCGATCCGGAGAGCCAGCTCTACTACCTCGGCGATCGCTCCAACGCCAGCGTCGACGTCGTCGACGCGCGAACGAACGCATTCGTGAAGGCGATCAAGGGGAATTTCGCCGGGGTCGCGTTCAAGAACAACCCCAGCAATCCGCCGGGCGGTAAAGTTGCAGACAACGACAGATCCGGGCCGAACGGCGTTGTGGTCGCCGGACACTGGCTCTTCGTCACCGACGCCAACAGCCGGGTGGTCAGCATCGATCTCAGGAGCGACCAGGTGGTCGCCGGCGGCGACGTCTCCACCGGCGGCGTGTTGCGCGCCGATGAGCTCGCCTATGACCCGCGGGATGGAATTCTCCTCGTGGTAAACAACGCCGACGACCCGCCGTTCGCCACGCTGATCGCGGTCGATCGAAGCACCGGACGGCTCACTCCTGGCAAGACCATCACGCTGAACAAGGCAAATGGCGTCGACGCGACCAATGGCGCAGAACAACCCGTATGGGATCCGGGCACCGGGAAGTTCTATCTGTCCATACCGGAATTGGGCGGGCCGGGGGGCAGCGGCCCTGTCGGGGCGGTCGTGAGAATCGACCCCCGCAGTCAGGGCGCCGTGGAGAAGGTGTTCCTGGTCAACAACTGCCAGCCAGCCGGACTCACCCTCGGTCCAAGGCAGGATTTGCTCCTCGGGTGCAGTCAGACCTTCGACACGGCCGGTCAGGCGTGGACTGCGGGCGATAAGAACTCCGCCGTGCCGATCTCGGTGATCATGGATGCCACGACGGGTCGCATCGACAAGAACGTCTTGGGCGTCTCTGGCAGCGATGAAGTCTGGTTCAATCGAGGCGACGGACGCTACTACCTCGCGGCCCGCGCCAACCCGACCGGCCCCGTCTTCGGTGTCATCGACGCGGAGAGCCAGACCCTCGTGCAGCTCGTGCCGACGGCGAACGCCGCCGGCAAGCCGACCGCCAACCCCCCGGTCCCCGCGGGGACCGCACACTCGTTAGCCGCCGATCCCCACAGCAACCACGTCTTCGTGCCCTTGCCAGCCAACAACGTCTTTCCGGACTGCTTGAACGGTTGTATCGCGGTGTACGGGGCGTCCGGGCGGGACGACGATTGAGGTCGTGATCGACTCAGCCTTGCAGTAGGCGAAACGGCGGCGTCCGGCCGCCGTTTCGTTTCGGGCCCGGTCACCGCTTCTCCACGACGACCCGGCCCTGGGCGTTGACGAACACGCGATAGCGGTTTCCGTCCTGGCACGTCGCGACATAGTCTTGCTCGCCCTGCCGCACGGCGCCGACGACCTGACCGCACGCGAGCCCCTGCAGCGCGATCACGGCCGTCAGATCCTTGAGGACCGCCGGGTCCTCCGCCGCGAGTGAGGGCGCGGCGAAGAGCGTCGTCAGCGCGACGATCACGGGGACGCCTCCGACACGTTGCTTCACGGCGCTTCTCCTCTCATGAGGTCACCTTCTTGAACTTGACCGGATCCAGGAGAAGGCCCCAGATCGCCTCGCGGGAGGCGCCGATGTCACGCGCGAGCTCCGGATCTCCGTCCTGCAGGACCGACAACACCTTCAGCAGGAGTAGATCGTACTCTTCTCGAAGCTTGGCGACGGCCACGGGGGCGCCCTGATGGAACGTCCGGAACCGGGCCACCAGGTCATCGACCTGATTCTTGAGCGAGAGCTTGGTGAAGATACCGATGGCGTTGGTCGCTCGGAGCCGCTTCTCCAGCGCCGCCAGGTCCAGGGCCGGCGGCGCGGGCGGCGTGGCCGCGACGGGCGGGGCGCTCTCCTTTCGAGGCGCCGTCGGGGGCGCTGCGTCCCCCGGCGCCGGGACGGGAGCCGGCGCTGGCGGGCGCACCGCAGGCGCTGAGGGCGCAGGCGGTGCAGATGCCACGGGCTGGGGAGGCCCAGGCGCTGCAGCCGGGGACGGCTCAGGAGCCGAGGGCGGCGGCGCAGGCGCAGCGGGCTCGGGCGGCGCAGATGCCGGAGGCGGCGAAGGCGCGGGCGTGGCGACCGCGGGCGGCTCCGACGCCGCAGGCGGGGGCGGAGAGGATGAGACGCGGCGATCCCGCGACGCGCCGCATCCCGCGAGCGCGATGCCGCAGGCGATGAAGGCGATGGCGACGGCGGCGAGCGGTACGCTCCGGGGCATGACCCTCTCGCCGTGGGCGACCGGGCGCCTCAGCCCGCCGACGGGGCCGACTCGCCCCGGAAGGAGCGCGAGATCCAGTAGAACGCCGATGCGGCGATGGCGAGCAACACCACGCCCGTACCCGTGTACCCGAACACGAGCTTCCCAATCCCGAACAGCGTCGCGTACACCGCCACGATGCCCGCGATCCAGTTCGTCCACGCGAGCGCACCGCCGGGGATCGGCTCGCGCCCGAGACCGAGCCGCTCCGACACCTTCGCCCAGCCGGGACCGCCGGGGCGCACCCGCCGATAGAACGCCTCGAGCACCGCGTCGGGCTCGGGCCGCGTGAGCAGCGTGACGGCGAGCCACACCACGGTGCTGCAGGCGACCGTCACAAGCATAACGGTTGCCTGCGCGTTCGGGTCGTTCGCCGCGAATCGTGGCGCGATGAAGGCGAACGCGAGCAGGCTCACCACGAAGCTCGCCAGCATCGCCGAGATCTCGCTCCACGCGTTGATGCGCCACCAGTACCAGCGCAGGATGAGCACGAGCCCCGTGCCGGCGCCGAGGGCGAGAAGCAGCTCCCATGCCTTCTCGATGCTCGAGAGCTGCGAGGTCACCGACACTGACGCCAAGAACAGGAGCCCCGTGGTTGCGCGCGAGACGGCCACGTAGTGCCTCTCGCTTCCGTTCTTCTTGAGGAAGCGCTTATAGAAATCGTTGACCAGATAGGACGCGCCCCAGTTGAGGTGCGTGCCGACGGTGCTCATGTACGCCGCGGCAAATCCGGCGAGCATGAAGCCCCGCCACGGCGTCGGCAGGAGATCCACGAACGCGTGCACGTATCCCGCCTCCTTATCTTGAAGCGTCGGGTAGAGGATCACCGTCGCGAGACCGGTCACGATCCACGGCCACGGCCGCAGGGCGTAGTGCGCGATCTGAAAGAAGAGCGTGGCGAGCACGCCGTCGCGCTCCGTGCGCGCGCTGAAGATTCGTTGCGCCACATAGCCGCCGCCCCCCGGCTCGGCGCCCGGGTACCATGCCGCCCACCATTGCACCGACAGGTACACGGCCAGGGTGAGGAGCGGCATCCAGGCGTATGAGTAGATACCGCCCGCCGTCGCGCTCACCGGGAGCACCGAGAGCGCCGCCGTCTCGCTCCCAAAATGCTCGACGAGCTTCGTCTTCATCGCCTCGATCCCGCCCACCGCGCGCACCGAGTACACCGCGAGCACGATCACCGCGCTCATTTTGATCACGAACTGGACGAGGTCGGTCCACAGCACGGCCCACATCCCCGCGGCGACCGCGTAGAGGACGGTGATCAGGAAGCAGATACCCACGGCGATGATCTCGCCGCCCACCGTCATCCCGGCGATCGTGACGTCCCTCAGCCCGAGCGCGATCGTCAGGATCTTGATCATCGCGCGCGTGACCCAGCCGAGGATGATCAGGTTGATCGGCAGCGCGAGGTACAGCGCGCGGAAGCCGCGCAGGAACGCCGCCGGCGGGCCGCCGTAGCGCACCTCGGCCAGCTCCACGTCGGTCATCACCCTGGCGCGACGCCAGAGTCGGGCGAAGAAGAAGACGGTGAGCATCCCGCTCATCACGAAGTTCCACCAGAGCCAGTTCCCCGCGACGCCCTTGGTCGCGACGAGGCCCGTAACGACGAGCGGCGTGTCGGCCGCGAACGTCGTGGCGACCATCGCTGTACCGGCGAGCCACCACTGAGCCTGCCGGCCGGAGAGGAAGTATTGGTCGAGACTCTCGCCCCCGCGCCTCGTGAAGTAGAGCCCCATCCCGGTGCAGAGCACGAAGTACGCCACGACGATCGTCCAGTCGATCGCGGTCAGCGTCATCCTGGACCCTCCGTGAGCGCCCCCTGGTCACCCTTGCGCTCGATGGCCTCGAGCTTGTCCTTGAAGCGCTCGAGCGCGTGCTCGGCGTCGGTGAACTGGCTCTGCGCGTTGCCGAGATGCTTGCCGAGCGTCCGGATCGGCTCGCGCACCTTGTCCAGGTCGCCGGCGAGCCGCGCGAGGTCGTTCTGGATCTCGCGCGCGTGCGCCTCGATCCTGAGCCCGCTCAGCCCGAGGATGATCACCTGCAGGTAGGCGTAGAAGCTGTTCGGCGACACGGGCACGACGCGCCGCGACAGGGCGTAGGTGGCGATCGCCTCGTCGCCCGCGTCGGCGTCGTCCTTGATGATGATCTCGTAGTAGACGTTCTCCGCGGGCACGTACATCAGGGCGAAGTCGAAGGTGCCCTCGTCCGGCAGGATGTACTTCTTCGCGATCTCGTCGATCCGCGTCTTCACGTCCCGGGCGAACTGCTTGCGCACGGGCCGGCGCCGCTCCTCCTCGGGCTCGGCGAGCATCCGGCGGAAGTTCTCGAGCGGGAATTTCGCGTCCACGGGCACCAGCCGCCCGGCGAGGCTGATCGCAGCATCCACGCGCTCACCGCTCTTGAACAGATGCTGGAGCTCGTAGTGCTCGCGCGGGAGCATCTGGGCCAGGAGTTGCTCGAGCAGCATCTCGCCGAGGCCGCCCCGGATCTTCGGCGACTTGAGGATCTGCTCGAGCCCCTGGATCTCCTTCCCGACGTCCACGACCCGCTGCGTGGCCTCGCCGAGCTTGCCGAGGCTTCCCTGCACCTCGCCCACGACTCTCGTGGTGTCGGCGAGGCGCTGTCCCATGGTGGTCTGCGCCGACTGGATCAGCCTCATGCCGTCCTGGAGCTGGCGTGTCACCTCGCCGCTCACCGCCTTCAGCTCCGCGGCCACGGTCTGCTGGAGGCCGACCAGCTCGCGCCGCAGGCCGTCCTGACCCTGAGCGCTCTCGCTCCTCACCGTCTCGATCTGCCGCTGGAGCATCGTCGTCACGACCAGCCAGAGTCCAACGACGAGCGCGCCGAGGACGCCCGCGACCACGACCGTCGTGAGGTCCATCAGCGCCGGCCCTTCCAGTGCCGGCAGACCGGCTTGAACCCGCACGGCGCGCAGACCGTCGCGTCGCGCCGGTCCAGGCAGTCGCCCGACATCCGCTTGTGGCAGAGCGCGAAATCGTACTTCACCGGGTCCGCGGGGTCGATCGCCGCGAGCCGCCCGGTGATCTCCTCGGCCATCCGCCAGTTCCGCGAGCGGCGCCGCGTCAGCCCGATCGCGCGCGAGATGTTCTCGACGTGCGTGTCCACGGGGATCAGAAGCCGCGCCGGCGAGATCGCCGTCCAGAGGCCGAAGTCGGGCGGCTCGCGGCGGACCATCCAGCGCAGGAAGAGGTGGAGCCGCTTGCACGGGCCGCCCGCGGACGGCAGCGGGAAGAGGTGGCGGTAGCCGCGCGAGCGGCGGCCGCGCGGGAAGACAGGGCGCAGGTCCGCCTCGAGGAACGCGCGCGCGAACCGCTCGAGGGCGGGGCCGATCGGGCCCCGCCCGTCGGGGTCGCCCGCCGTGAAGCACTTCTCGAGCGAGCCGTAGCGAAGGAGGATCTCGCGCGCGGCCACGCAGAAGGCGACGAGATCCGGCGGCCGGTTGAAGCGGTAGCGGAAGCCGTCGAACGCGCGGGCGTCGCGTGCGAGCTCGAAGTCGATGACGAACCGGAAGGGCGAGGCCCCCATCGCACGCAGCGCGCCGTCAAGCTCGCGGCCGAACAGGTCGACGCGCCCGTAGGCGAGGCACGCGGTCAACAGGGCGACGATCTCGCGGTCGCGCGGGTCGGCGTAGCGGAGGGGAAACTGCAGAGCGTCGCGCTCGACGCGGGCGCCGTAGTCGAACTCGCGGTAGAGCCGCTCGAGCGGCTCCCTGAGCGTTCGCGTGGGCGTCATCCCACCACGCGGCATGATACCATGCGCCCATCATGGACGTCGGCATCGTCGGCCTCGGCGCCATCGGCCGGGCGCTCTGCCGCGCCCTCGACGACGGGATCCCGGGTCTCCGGCTCGCCGGCACGACCGCGCGCGACCGCGAGAAGGCCGAGCGCTTCCTGAAGGGCCTCCGCTTCCCCGTCCCGTTCCTCGCCCTCGACGACCTCATCGACGCCTCGAGCCTCGTCGTCGAGGCGTCGACCCAGGCGCATCTCCAAGAAATCGCGCCGATGACGCTCGAGGCGGGGCGCGACCTGGTCGTGCTCTCCTGTGGCGGGCTCCTCGGCCGCCGGGACTGGGGGGAGCTTGCGGCCGCCCGCCGCTGCCGCATCCTCGTGCCGTCGGCGGCGATCGCCGGCCTCGACAGCGTCAAGGGCGCCTCGGTCGGCGCGATCACCTCGGTCACCATGGAGACGCGGAAGCCGCCCCGCGGGCTTGCCGGCGCGCCGTGGATCGAGGAGCGGAAGATCGACCTCGACCGGATCACCAAGGAGACGCTGATCTTCGAGGGCCCCGCGACCGAGGCCTGCCGCGCGTTCCCGGCGAACGTCAACGTCCTCGCCGCGCTCTCGCTCGCGGGCATCGGACCGGAGAAGACCCACCTCCGGCTCTTCGCCGTCCCGGGCCAGAGGATGAACATGCATCGGATCACCGTCGAGGGCGAGTTCGGCAGGCTTTCCGTCGAGGTCGAGAACGTCCCGTCGGAGAACCCGCGCAC
>Ga0209156_10000323_pt1 | contig 40432 bp, 37 predicted proteins | sample GraSoiAngelo_124_FD_185881 | JGI IMG/M metagenome (GOLD analysis project Ga0209156, IMG submission 185881) | Grasslands soil microbial communities from the Angelo Coastal Reserve, California, USA - 14_0927_05_20cm (SPAdes) (version 2) | ecosystem: Environmental > Terrestrial > Soil > Grasslands... | reverse complement strand
TGAAAAAGCCATCGTAACGGCTCTACAAAAAAGCGCTCTGGCGGTCAGCCTGGTGCAAGCTAACCGCGTGCGACAGTTTGCGCGCGCAGCTGGCGTTTTGGCCAAGACCGACCAGATCGACGCTGGCATCCTGGTGAGCTTTGGTATGGCCATGCGCCTGCCTCCCAGCGCTGCGCAGTCGGAGCAAATCGCTCGTTTGCGCGAATTGGATGCACAGCGCCGGCACTTAAGCCGATTGCTTAGCGCAGAACAAAACCGCCTGGCTCAGTTATCCTGTGCAGAGCTGCGCAGCTTGAGTCGTAGTCTCATCAGCAAAGTCAAAAAGCAGATCACCACACTTGACGTGCGCATCACCACCTTAATCGCGCAAGACCAAAATCTCTGCGCCAAGGCACAAAAGCTCACTTCCATTGCTGGTGTGGGCCCTCGCACAGCCACACTGCTCCTGGCCCAAATGCCCGAACTAGGCAGCCTCAATCGGGGTCAAGCTGCCGCTCTGGCTGGCTAGCTCCATTTAACCGCGACAGCGGCTCGATGCGTGGCAAACGAACTATCTTCAGTGGCCGCCGCACTGTGCGCACCGGCCTCTACATGGCCGCTGTAGCCGCCGCACGCTACAACCATATCCTGGCTCCTTTTTATCAACGCCTCTGCGCTGCCGGTAAACCGCCCAAAGTTGCTCTCACTGCCGTGATGCGAAAACTGCTCCTCGCTCTCAATAGCGCTCTCGCTCCAACACTAAACCCAGCTTGAAATCAACACAGTTACTACACCTTTGTAGGCTCTACCGATCGTTCACGACTATTTGCGGCGCGGGCTTACTCACTTCAAGCTGGGCGCTAACCTTTTGAATTTGTGCGGCCTGTTCTTTGAGCTGCGCGGCGAGGACTTCCATTCCTTTCTGTTGCTGCGCGACAGTTGCTTCCAACTCTTGCACTTTGCGGTGCTCCTTGAGGAACTCGTTAAGTAACATCGCGTTCACCGCTTCGTAGCGGACGGTGTAGGGCTTTCCGTCGGCGTCGCGTGTGATCAGGGCTGGGTTCACCTTTTCCACTTCCTCAGCCACGAGGCCGAACTGTGGGACGCCATCGGGGTCGAGCTCTTTCTTATAGTAGAAAGTGACCGGTTTCAGTGCGTGAATAGCTCGGCTCGCTTTGTCCATGCGTTTAATCGTTTCCTTGAAACGCTCTGACGAGGTTGCTACGCCAAGTTTACCGTTGCCGTTTACGACGACTATTGTGCCCGAGATCGCTGCTCCACTGATCCCAGCGATGAAGGTTTGGGTTTGTGTTCCGCTGGTGCCGATGCGGATAGTGTTGGACTCGCCGGCATGACCGAAGTGGCCGATATCGATATTGTTACTGCCCGTGGTGAGATTAAGACCGGCTGAGTCGCCCAAGGCGATGTTGTTGCTGCCGGTGGTGTTGTGATAGAGCGCAGTCCCACCATTGGCCGTGTTGAAGCCGCCGGTCGTGTTGGAAAAGAGCGCTTGATAACCTATTGCCGTGTTGGCGAGGCTCGTTGTGAGGCTGAAGAGCGCGCGATCACCATCAGCGGTGTTTAAGTCGGGATAGCCTCCGTCCGGCGGCAGATACACCGCTCGGGCCGGCGGCGAAAGCGCAAGCCAAGCAGGGGCGCAGGTGAGCGCGACGAAAACAAACCTGCACCGCAAAAACGAAAGGCTAATCGAAGTGCTTGCGGATGGGATTCTCTTTGTGAGCTGAATCTGCTGAGACATAGGGATCTTCGTTCTTCTCCCGGCCCTGGTTTTGTAATTGGAGTGTTGAAACGGGCAAAGAAGCGACCGGGAGGAAACTCCCGTGCCCGATTCACATCCGTCGAAGGACGTCGAGTTTTGAAAAGATCTCATTAATTCGTCAAGCTAAAAAATGATGGCCGTCGCTGCGGGAGCGAAACCATACGGCGGCCCGTCAGTCGTTCCTTATGTGACAGCGGCGGCTCTGCCAGCGAGCGAGCTTGAGCGGGCGTTTGGCACGAGCGCCTTCACATCGCCGCCGGTTGACAAAGTGCCGACAAGCTTTTCCAGTATGGAACGTATGCGACATGTTTCCTTATTCATCTTGCTGGGGGTTGCCGGTGCACTCTCGCTGCTCACTGGTTGCCAAACCGGGCGCGTGACTGCCGGCAAGCCGTACCATGTGACAGCTTATCGTCCCCACGATCCGTCGGCAGTGCGCGTGAGAGTTTCGCTCTCCAAACAGAATGTATATGTGATGGAAGGCGACCGATGTTTGATGGCTGCCGCTATTTCAGTTGGCATCCCGGGCAAGCCAACCCCAAAAGGAAATTTCACGATTTACGCAAAACAGGAACAGAAACGCTCCGGTTCGTATGGGTTTAGCGTGCAGGGCAATCGCATTGTCCCTTCGACCGGGGGCGGGGCCGGACGCTATGTCGGTTATCCGATGGGATATTGGTGTGAATTCGCGCCAGCATATGGGTTTCACCAAGGCTTTGTGCATCCGTACCCGCGTACGCATGGATGTATCCGGTTGCATGGCGAAGCTGCGCCAAAGTTTTACGCGCTGGTGAAAATCGGGACCCCTGTGAACATCGCCAATTCGCAGCCGGAAGATGCGACGCTCGGGCCTAAAGTGCAGCGCGTGGATGATTCCAAAACGCCGGATCCGAGCCCCAGCCTGATGATTACGTCGGCGGCTTTCGAGAAACCGAGCGGGCCACTTCTCCAGTAAGCCTAATTTTGCGGGCGCTGCGCTCGCTTTAATTATGAGCACGAATCTTATTTCCAGCGGCACAACGGCGCGCGAGAAAGTGAATCTGCGCACACCGGACGTGATGGCCGCGGTGCAGCAACAAGTCGAGTCGCACTATTGTAGCGACATTGTCGAGAAGGTGCGCCGCGCGGGTGGGATCATTTCCGTGGGTGATACGACGGTGCGCTTGGCGAAACAATTTGGCTTTTGTTACGGTGTCGAGCGCGCGATTGATCTCGCTTATGCTGCCCGCAAAGTTTTCCGGGATCGCCGGCTCTTTATTGTCGGCGAAATCATTCATAACCCAGAGGTCAATCATCAGATCGCTTCGTTAGGTATCAGGAACCTTACCGGCAAGAACAAGCAGGCGGATATTTCCGATCTCGGTCCGGAAGACGTGGTGATCGTGCCGGCGTTCGGAACGGAACTGGCGATCCAACAGCAGATCAAGGATCGCGGCTGCCAGATCGTCGATACGACCTGCGGCGATGTGATGAGCGTCTGGAAACGGGTCCGTAAATATGCAAGCGAATCAGCTACTTCCATCATTCACGGCAAGGCCGAACACGAAGAGACGAAGGCAACTAGTTCGCGCGCGCTTGGCGATGGCAAAGGACATTACCTCGTCGTTCTGACGCTCGCGGACACCGATTACGTTTGCGATTACATCCGGCAGGGCGGCGACAAGCAGACGTTCCTTGAAAGATTCAAGGGGGCGCATTCGCCTGGGTTCGATCCAGACGTGCATCTGCAAACCGTCGGCGTAGCGAATCAAACAACCATGCTGCGCGGGGAAACGGAGGAAGTGCAGCGGCGAATTCAACGGGCCGTTATCGATCGAGATGGGCCTGAACTGGCGGAGAAGAACTTTCGATTCTTCGACACCATCTGCGGCGCGACGCAAGAACGACAGGATGCGTTGCGCGAGTTGCTCAACGTCGAAATGGATCTTTTGCTTGTCGTCGGCGGTTACAACAGCTCGAACACATCGCATCTCGCTGAGATGGGTGAGGAAAAGCTGCCGACTTATTTTGTACTCAATGCCTCCCGGTTGGTTTCCGCCACGGAGATCAAGCACTACAATTTGCACGAGAAACGCGAAGTCGTTTCACACTTTTGGTTACCGAACGGGCCGGCTGTCATTGGCATCACCGCTGGCGCATCCTGTCCGAACAATTTGATCGAGGAGACATTGATCCGCCTTTTTGAATTGCGCGGGATCTCGCGCCAGCAACTGGAACTCGCAGCCTAATTCAATCCCGCAGGGATGTTAGAAAATTAGCCGGTGGTGCAAGCCACCGATGTAAGTATCGTCACGAAACCGCCGGCCCCGGCAGGGGCGTTGGATTAAATGTAACGTTCGTCGAATTCTACACCGCTGCGGCGCAGCAGTTGCAGATACTCCTCGCGAAACGTGCGCGTCCGATGATGCGCCGCTTGTTGCTCAATGATAACGGCGAACCGCTTGGCATTGGGAAGCGCTGACCGTAAACGCGTCGTAACCTTCCTGCGATGCAAGATCACGGACGCCAATCTCATCGTGCGTCCAACCGGACGAAACGGCCTTCAACTCGCGAAGCACATCAGCAAGGCGGTGCGTCGCGCGAAGGCCGATGAGCAAATGCACGTGATCAGAGACACCACTGACGCTCTCGGCAATTCCATCCGCCGTGCGGATGATGCCACCGAGATAGGCGTGCAATGTGCCGCGCCATGGTAGTTGGATCATAGGCTCGTGATTTTTCGTTCCGAAAACGATGTGATGGAATATGTGGTGTTTGCCGTCGCTTCTGCCGGCGCTTGGTGTGTGTTTCATTACCATACGTCCGGTGGCTTGCGCCACCGGCTAATTTCCCAGCGACCCTTCAGGTCTGCTCACCTGCGTTTTTCTGCATAGACCGCCGCTACAGGCGCGACATGCGAAATAATTTTGTATGCGCGCAATCTGGAAAGGCAGTATCAGCTTCGGGCTGGTTAATATTCCCATCGCGCTTTATCCCGCTACACGGCGCGAGGAACTCAAGTTTCGTCTGCTGCGCAAAAGCGATTTGAGTCCCGTAAATTACAAGCGTGTTGCCGAAAAGGACGGCAAAGAAGTTCCCTGGGACCAGATCGTGAAGGGCTACGAATACGAAAAAGGGAAATACGTCGTGCTGAAAGATGAAGATTTTGAGCGCGTCGATTTGGAAGCAACACAGACCGTCGATATTCAGGACTTCGTCCATGTCGATGAAATTGATCCCATGTTTTTTTATAAGCCCTACTATTTGGAACCTCAAAAGGGTGGAGAAAAAGCCTACGCGCTTTTGCGCGATGCTCTGGAAGACAGCAACAAGGTCGGCATCGCCAAGGTTGTAATCAAGACGCGCCAATATCTCGCCGGCGTAAAACCGGAAGACGGCGCGCTTGTTCTCGAGTTAATGCATTTTGCCGATGAGCTTGCAGACACTGAGAAATTGCATGTCCCAAAAAAGATGGAGGTCGGAAAACGCGAAATGAACATGGCCAAATCACTCATCGACAGCATGAGCTCGAAGTGGGAGCCCGAAAAATATCGTGACGATTATCGGGAGGCGTTGATGGAAGTGATTGAAGAAAAGGTAGAGGCTGGCGGAAAAGAGATTGAAGAGAAACCCAGAAAAGCACCCAAGCCAACCAAAGTGATCGATCTGGTTTCCGTATTGCAGAAAAGCTTGGAGCAAACCGGCGCGAAGAAAAAGACGACAGCCAAATCGCGCAGGAAGCAGAAGCAACCTGCCAAGAAAGCGGCGTGAAGGAGAAAGAACCAGATCTCACCACAGCGCTTGACGCTTTTATTAAGACGTTCAGTTATCCGGCCGATCAGGGGCTTTTGGTCAGGAATCTGCCTCAGCACTCAGTTCATGCGCGTGCAGACCGTGGAAATACGGCGGCGTATTTTGTTTTCCCCGATATCAAGAATCTCGAGGCTCATATAAGCGAGATACCACCAGGAGGCGCGACGCCCACTCATCGCCACACATGCGAGGCATTTTTCTATGTGATTTTAGGCGACGGCTACTCCGAGGTACGCGCGAGCGATAACACAGAGAAGCGCATCGATTGGCAGGCAGGCGATTTGTTCTGCACGCCAATCCACACATGGCATCGGCACGTGAACCGTGATCGCTCGCGGCCTGCTCGTTATCTCGAAATCACCACGATCCCGCTTATGAAATCATTGGGCGATTGGCGGATCGAAGCTGGTTAGCGATTTAACCATCCAACCGGTTTGACGATTTAACGTGGCGAGGCCGTTCCTCATTTTCTTGACAGATCAGATCGAGATCGTTCAGCCTGAACGGCCATGAACTCTCTCAATCGATTTACGGATCCGGCCTATTGTCTGATGCGACTGATCTTCGGCTTGAATTTTGCCAGTCACGGTGGCCAGTTACTCTTCGGCATGTTTGGCGGGATGCCCGGTTCAAATAGCCCGCTTCTTCAACTTTGTGGCTGGATTTGCCTGGTGGGCGGATTTCTGATTGCGTTCGGTCTGCTTACGCGTCTGGCCGCTTTCGTATCCAGTGGGACGATGGCCGTAGCCTATTTTATGGTTCACGCGCCGCACAACTTTTTCCCCATCGCCAACCAGGGCGAGCGCGCTGTCTTTTATTCGTGGGTTTTCCTGTTTATTTTCTTTTACGGCCCGGGACGCTGGAGCATCGACGCGATGATCGGCAAAGGAAAAGCTGCCCCACCTGCGAGTGCAACGTAGCTAAGATCGACATCTTCGTTGGCAATGGCCTGGCTCAATCGTTACGCGGATGCGATTTACTGCATCGTGCGTCTAACAATTGGGCTGATGTTCGCCTGTCATGGCGGACAAAAAATTTTCGGGTTCCCACCGAGCGAACGTGGCCTCGCTACCAATCCGACCGGGCTAACCGTAGGATGGATTGAACTGAGTTGCGGTTTTTTAATTGGCTTTGGCTTGTTAACGCGGCTCGCGGCATTTATCGCCAGCGGTGAAATGGCTGTCGCATACTTCCTGACTTCGTTTTCTGGCAAAGTGATCGGCCATGCGCCGACTGCGTTGGAGCGGTTTCTCCCGATTCTTAACAAAGGTGAGCTGCCAGTCTTGTTTTGCTTCATTTTCTTCTTCACAGTTTTTTATGGTCCCGGTCGCTGGAGCATTGATGCGTTGATGGGCAAAAGATCGACATCTCTGTCATGAAATGCGTCATCTGTGCGCTCGTTTTTATTTTTGTCGCGCAATCGCTGCTTGCTCAAGAGTTCAAGGATTTTGGGAGGGAACGTTTAAACAGTTCCCCGCGCCATGGCGAGTGGGTCGATATCAAATCGGGCGAACGCACAATTAAGGCGTTTGTTGTTTATCCGGAGCGTAAAGACAAAGCGCCGGCGGTGCTGGTCATTCAGGAAATTTTTGGGCTGACCGATTGGGTTCGCAGCATGTGTGATGAGCTGGCTGAGAATGGCGTCATCGCGATTGCGCCCGACTTTCTCAATGGCCAAAAGTTTGAAGATGCCGATGGAGCGCGCAAAGCGATGATGGCGGTGACGCAAGAACAGGTCAAAACGGTTCTCGACGCGACCGCCGATTACGCGCTCAAAATTCCGGCGTTCAACGGCTCGCTTGCTGTGTGTGGATTTTGTCGGGGCGGGGGATGGGCGTTCATGTACGCGAACATGAACTCGAAATTGAAAGCGGCTTATTCATTTTACGGCGCGCCGCCAGAGTTGCCGGAGCAAGTCGCGAACATTTCGTGTCCGGTTTACGGTTTCTATGGCGAGAATGATGAGCGGGTAAACGCCGATATTCCCAAAGCGGAAGAGTTAATGAAAGTAGCTGGCAAAAAATATGAGCCGGTGATCTACAAAGGCGCCGGTCACGGCTTTATGCGTTCGGGTGAGCCGAGCAACCCAAATTTTCGCGAAGGCGACAAAAAAGCGCGTGACGAGGCCTGGGCGCGCTGGAAAAAACTGCTCACCGAGCTGTGAAAATTGGTAGGGACAGCGCGCTGCGCTGTCCGCGGACGTCGCAGCGCGAACGTCCCTACCGCAATGAAGCTGCCAACACGTCGACGATTACCACATCGCGTACCGCTGTGGGTCGATCCGAGTAAAGCGCACTATTTCATTACAATCTCGTGCAAACAACGCGGACAGAATCAACTCGCACGTCCCGCGGTCGCGCACCGCATTTTCGAAACCGCCAGATATAGGAAACGCGCAGCGAATTTGGTACGCACGTCTCGTAATGCTGATGACAGACCACGTGCACCTCCTGCTCTCGTTTCCAGAAACTGAAAAGCGAATTCAGTGAACCGCATCAGGCGCTCGGTTCATCTTTCGGTGTGCTCCATTGCCTTCTCCAAAAAATTGGCTACCGCGACGGTGTCGAAATAGAACATTTGTGCACGTGCGAGCTTTCCTTCGCGGACTTGATAAAGGCCTAACACGTCGCCATCAAAGCGATCTCCTGAGCGACTCAGTCCGCGTTGTCTCCAAAGGACTACAACCTCATCTTCGTTCGCAGCTACAACACGTGGATCCATTCGCCGCTCCTGCTCAGTCGGCTGTAGCGGGTTCCATGTGTCGGTCCAAGTTCTGCTCTTGCCCGTGCCGTACGGCAGAGACGGCGGCCAGTGAATTTCGAAATCCGGATGCAGAAGCTCGGAGAATCGTTGATCGTTTCGCTGCTCAATCGCGCTAAAGACACTAAGGAGCAGCTTTCTGTTTTCCTCGATCCTCATAGCTCGCGACGTCGACTATTTCACACCTTCTAACTCATCAGCGAGGGCGCCTGCATCATAAACTTTGCGCAATGCCTCAGTTATGGCGGCGGAATCGACCGAGACCGCGCGCGCTTGTTTGTCCGTGAAAATACAGTCGAGCACGAGTGACTGAATGTTGCCGTCGAAAATGATGCCGACAAATTCATTGGCTTTGTTTACCACTGGACTGCCGCTGTTCCCGCCAATGATGTCGGCGTCGGAAACGAAATTGAATTTTGTCGAGAGATTGAGGTTGGACTTCTTATCGATCCAACGTTGGGGAAGGTCGAACGGCGGCTTGTTGTCGTGCTCGGCGGAGCGCTGATATAAACCGGCGAAGTCGGTGAATGCAGGGACCTGTTTTCCGTCCTGCTCATATCCTCGCACCGTTCCATAGGACAAACGCAACGTGAAAGTCGCATCTGGATAACTGCCTGTGCCTTCAATGGTAAAACGCGCTTTCGCGATTTCTGAATACGCTTGCTTCTTGATTTCTTCCTGTGCGTCGTGAATCTTTCGCGCATCTCTCGCCGGCGTGTCGACAAGGCGAGCGAGATCGATCATCGGATCATGCGCAGCTTGTAGTGCGGCGGCGCCCTTCGTGTAGAGATTTTTCCGAACGGCAACATCTTTCAGCTTTGTCCCCGTCACCAAGTTGACCGCACGCGCATGTGGCGACTTTCCGGCCAGCACCTTCTGCACGAGCGGATCGTTCGCCCCAAATTGCGACGCAAAATCGGTAAGCGAGTCCGTCAGGCGCAATGTTTCGTAATCGTCGTAAACCGGCTCGGTCGAGAAAAGCTCCAGCTCGAGAGATTCCTTTGCGCTGTCGCGAAATTCGGGAATCCGTTCGCCATTCGGCTTGGCGCGTTCGTCGATCACGCGCGTCAGCAACCGCGCGTATTTAAATAGATTTCCGGAGAACGCTCGGGGCCCACGATAACCAACGCTGATCGGCCGCTCCTGTTCGAGGTAGTTGTACATCGGCGCATTTTTGGCAACCTCGGCCTGCGCATTTTTGATTCGATCGAAGGCGGCGCCTGTTGAACCTAGCTTGGGATCATTCGTGACCGCGTCGCGCAGTTTTTGTTCACGCGCTCGGAGCAATAACCAAGTCTCCGGGTCGAGCAGGCCGGCGAGGTAGCCGTTGTACCGTTTCCGGTTGTTTTGGTCGCCGAAAAGATCGTCGCGCGCTCTTCTCGCGTTTTCGAATGAGCGCGCGCCGTAAGCTAGCTCCAGCACTTCGCGCCGGTTAAACATCCGCAAGAGATAAGGCAGAAACCGGTCGCGCGTGCCGGCCAGTTCATCCAACGTGAGTTGCCGATCTGTTTTTCCCGGGCTGCCGCTCACGAATGTCAGCTCGCCGTCGCTCGTTCCGCGCGAATTCCACTTTAGGAAATCGTCGATCTTGCCCGGCTGACCATTTTCGTAAACGCGGAAGATGCAGATATCGAGATCGAAGCGCGGATATTCGAAATTATCTGGGTCGCCGCCGTAAAAGGCCATTTGCTGTTCCGGCGCGAAAACGATTCGCACATCATCATAGCGTTTGTAACGATAAAGATGATACGCCCCGCCTTGATAAAGCGTCACTACGTCGGAACGTAGCCCGGTTTTTTCTTTGCTCTCCTTCTCAATCAGCGCAATCGCGTTGCCGCGTGCAGCCGAAGCCTGATCGGGGGTCATCCCGGACTTCACCGCGGCACTTACTCGAGCGGTAACGTCTTCGGTAGAGATGAGCACGTTGAGCTCGAGATCGGCACACTTGATTTCCTCCGTGTTGGTTTTCGCGTAAAAGCCATCTTTCAAATAGTTGTGCTGCTCGCTCGAAGCTTTTTGCAGCGCATCCGCACCCACGTGATGATTGGTAATGCAGAGCCCGGTCGCGGAAACGAATGAGCCGCTGCCGCCGGAATTGAAACGGACACTCGCTTTTTGCAGATGCTCGAGCCATCGTTGCGTCGGCTCGAACTTGTATTTTTCTTTCAGCTGCTCGAGCGGTGGCGCACTGAAAAGCCACATCCCTTCATCGGCACGCGCGGATGGATTAAATGCGACGGCGAGAACGAAAAGCGAAACAGCAAGAAACGTACGAAATACCTTGAGCATGCGCGCATCATAGAGCGCAGTCGCAAAGGCAACAAGTTTGTAGGGGGAAGCTGTCAGCTCGTATGCATTTAGCGCCAAGGGCGCAGTATTAACGCAAGCCTGGGGCAGCGCCCCAGGATTCGTGGAGCCTCAAAGTGCCAGCGCTGAAAGCGCGATTCACTTCGAGGCGCGTTCGATGCATGATTTGCGTCATGCCCCAATCACTCAGTCAGTAAGGTTATCCTTCACCTCGTCTTTAGCACGAAAGATCGCGAGCCTTGGCTCGATTCAAACGTGCGGCCGCCCGTGCATGCTTATCTGGCAGCAATCTGTCGGGACCTCGGCGCCGAATTCGTGCGCATCGGTGGTATTGCGGATCACGTCCACATTGTCACAACGTTGCCGCGAACTCTTTCCCAAGCTGATTTTATCAGCAGATAAAGAAAGCGTCCTCGAAATGGATCAAAAGACTTGACGCTCGCTATCGCGGCTTTTTCTGGCAGCGCGGATATGGCGCGTTTTCGGTGAGCCTCAGTCAGCTTGAGGCCGTACTGCAATACGTTGAGGCACAACAAGAGCACCATCGCAACCGCACGTTTCAGGAGGAATATCGCGAGTTGCTACACAGGCACGCCGTTGATTCCGATGAGCGATATGTGTGGGATTGAGAACCAAGCACTTGGATTGAGTCGCGCTTTCAGCGCTTGTTGGTGGTTAATCGAATCCCTGCGGCGATGCCCCAGGCTAAAGCTGACATACCGGCTTTGGCGCTAAACACGGCCGTTAGCTTCCGCTACAGCGTTCCCCATGTAAGTTCCAGCGATGTTTCGGACCAAGCGGCGAAAAATAGAGCGACTCGATTTCATCCTCGCGGGGGCGCAAAAATCGGGGACAACAGCGCTGCATTATTTTCTCGAGAAACATCCGAACATCGCCATGGGCGACCAGCAGGAGATGCATTTTTTCGATGACGAAGAAATTTTCTCTGGCTCCGTCGATTACGAATTGCTCCACGAACACTTCCCGCCAGTGACTCCGTCAACGATCGCCGGCGAATGCACACCGATTTACATTTATTGGAAACCAACCATCGAACGGATCTGGAAATACAATCCTAAAATCAAGTTGCTCATCATCCTGCGAAATCCAATCGATCGCGCGTTTGCGCATTGGAACATGCAACGCTTCAGAAGGCGCGAACCGCTCGATTTCCTGGAGGCGGTGAAAGAAGAAAAGAAGCGTGCAAAAGAAGTGGAGCCGCTGCAATCCCGACGATATTCCTATGTCGATCGCGGGTTTTACGCCGAGCAACTCGAACGGGTCTTCAAATTCTTTCCGCGAGAGCAGACCAAGATCGTCAAGTTCGACGAATTTCGGGATAAGAAACCTGAAACGTTGGATTCCATCTTTCGCTTTTTGAATGTGAACCCCGTCTTTTCATCGCGCGACAAAGACAGGAACATTGTTCCTTACGAGCGCGAAATGACAGTCGAAGAAAGAAAACATCTTTATAAAATCTTTGCGGATGCCATCGCAAAGCTGGAGCAAATGCTCGGCTGGGATTGCTCCGATTGGAATTATGAATCCATTGCAATCGGGAAACCAAGACCTCTGGAATAACCACAGAGGCGATCAGTGAAGCAATTGTGTAGCGGCGCGTGTCTCACGCTCGATCTCTAAAATTTTGCGGTTGAGACAGCCACCTCTACACGATTTTGCAATTAGCGATCACGCTTTAGCGCGTGGATTCTTTCTGCTTGACAAGCTGGCGCCATTTTTTCAAAACTCAGCGTTGCTAAACGGATCTGAATCAGGCGAAGGACATTTTCCCGGTGGGTTCTTCGCCCTTTCCGGACCCGGACGCCGCAGCGCGGCGTCCCTACCATTTAGATTTGTTGAATTTCGGACGCTGAGTCGGATCGGCTGCGAGCAGCGCCTTCCAACGGCGAATTCGCGCGCCTTGCGATAGGAAACAAGCGCGTAGTTCCTTCGTAAAAAATGAAGAGCCGTCGGGTCGCCGATTAAATTCCAGAAGGAGGCGTCCATGTAGATTGAGAAATCGCGTTCGGATATCGTTGATGAAAAATTCCCAATCGGCAGGTGTCCATTCGAGCCATTCTCCGTTTTCTGTACGTGATATCCGGTGAAAACAGACGCGATGGGCAGTCACGAGATCAAATTTCTTTCCGAGCTCAGGCAAGGGCGTTTGCGGATTGATTCGGGCGATCGCGCGGCGAACATCGAAGAACTGAGTTGTGCCGCGGAAGAAAGGTTCGTCGTCTGGGTCGAGGCCGAGTCCCTCGTGGCCGAAGAGCCGACAGAGGTAGAGAAAATAGCCCGGCCCGCAGCCAAGATCGAGAATATTCAGTGGCGCGCAGCGGTCGAGCCAAAGATCCTGGATGCGCTTAACATTGACGCCGATCCAGTAGTCTGCGTCTTCGTACGCGTTGATCTTTCGCGCGTTGGGCCGGTAGGGATACCGCTCCCGCAACCTTTCTAATTCGGCCCGATCAATCGTGGCAAGAAGCCGCTGAGAACTTACCGGATGCGTCCAGCGACAGACGTGTTCCCAAAGGCTTTCCACCGTATCGAAAGAAAAGAGCTTTTGGACCTTGCGCGAAAGTTGCACCCCGAAACGATGCAGCGAAGTGCACGACAGACAAGGTCGGAACCGCGATATGCCTTTGCTATCCGCCGAATACACGATCCATGTCAGAGTGGGAACTGATCACTTACGTGTTTCCAAGATGGAGAAACTCGGCAACATGCAGGATATCCGGATGGCTGTGTGAAATTCCGAGCGCGCCTTCAGTCACATCCTTGAACGGGTCATTCCAGCCGCCGATTGCGACCGCGCGTAAAACGAGTGCGAGCCAGATGTAATTCAGTACGCGTAATCTTGTAGCCGGGGATCATCGACCGCGGCCAGCCGATATTGTGATTGCCTTCTCGAAGTTTTTCCCAACACACTGGTCGCCATGAACGAATCCGTTACTCAAATCAAAGATACGACGGGAAACCCCGCTCCGCTGGGGTTGCTAGGCTTTGGCATGACCACCGTATTGCTCAACCTGCACAATGCCGGTTTCTACGAACTCAATAGCATGATTCTGGCGATGGGGATTTGTTATGGGGGCGCTGCGCAAATTGTCGCCGGTATCATGGAATGGAGGAAAGGCAACACGTTTGCCACGACCGCGTTTCTTTCCTATGGATTGTTCTGGCTCTCATTGGTCGCGCTGGTTCTTCTGGCAAAATTAGGGTGGGGCGCGCCCTCGAATGACACGGCAATGGCCGCTTACCTGGCGATGTGGGGATTGTTCACCGTCGTGATGTTTATTGGCACTCTGCGGCTCAACCGTGCGTTGCAAGCCGTGTTTGGCACACTAACGATTTTGTTTTTCATGCTCGCAATTGGCGATTTCACCGGCGCGAGTGCGGGCTTTAAACATCTCACCGGCTATGAAGGAATCGTCTGCGGTTTTTCCGCGATTTATGCCGGGCTCGCGCAGGTGCTCAATGAGTTGTTCGGCAAAACTGTGCTCCCGCTCGGCCCAGTGAAAAAATAATCGGGTTTTCGATTTACTGTAGTGGCAGGCGTGTCGCCTGCGAAGGTAAGCCGGCACGGCTGCCTCTACAAGCTCGACCGTCGACTATCTTTGCTTCAATAAACTCGCGGCAAGTTTCAACGCAGATTCGCTTTTACCGCCGAGCATACGCGCGATCTCTTCCTGGCGCGCTTTTCCGGTGACCTCATGCAAATTAGAAAACGTGCGGCCGCGCGAGACCTCCTTGGTTACAACAAAATGGGAAGAAGCCGCCGCAGCAACTTGCGGAAGATGAGTGATGCAAATCACCTGATGGTCGCGGCCCAATGTCTGCATCTTGGCGCCAACAGCGTGCGCAATTTCGCCTCCCACGTTCGTGTCGATTTCGTCGAAAACGAGTAATGGGATTGCATCGTGCGCCGCCAGCGCAGATTTAATTGCGAGCATGAGGCGCGAGATTTCACCGCTCGATGCGATGGCCCGAAGTGGTTTGAGCGGTTCCCCCGGGTTCGGCGAGAAAAGTAATTCCACAGCGTCGAATCCATTTGGGCGCGGTTCATCGAGCGCAGCGAGCTTTGCTTCGAATTCAGATTGGCGAAACCCGAGATCGCGCAAGTTGCGCCGGATCGTTTCGGAGAGTTTCGGTCCAGCCTTTACTCGCAGTTTGCGGAGCGCGGTTCCGGCCTGGTTCATTTGCGCGCGGACATTCTGGATTTCCTTTGCGAGCCGCTCCAACTCCGCGTCGCGCCCTTCAATTTTCCGCATCCGTTCCGCCGCCCGCTCGCCAAACGCGATCACTTCGGCAATTGAACCGCCATATTTGCGCTTCAACGTTTCGAAGAGCGAGACGCGCTGCTCGAGCGCGGCTAGCTGTTCAGGATCGAGATCGAGCTTTTCGGCATAAGTCGAAAGCGACCGCGCAATCTCGGAAAGCTCAACCACGCTTACAGCATGGGCGGAAGAAAATTGCGCGATTGAGTTGTCGATCTTTTCCAATTCGCGCAGGAAGCGCTGAGTCTCGGCGAGCTGAGACAGAACGGAATCGTCTGCTTCGGACAGTTTGTTTGCGACCGCGTTGGCCAGCTCGATCAGCCGTTTGCTGTTGTTGGCCAGTTTGTAGCGATTCTCAATTTCCTCTTCTTCTCCAGCGACCAGATTAGCCGCGGTTATTTCGTTAGTCTGGTGGCGAAGAAGATCGAGCTCCTGTTCGCGCGCCGTCTCTGCCGTGTTGAGCGCGGTATGCTCTGCAAGCAGCGTCTGTAATTGGCGGTAGTGCTTTCGATATTCGTCGAGTTGCTCCTCAGCACGCGCAAACGAATCGAGCAAGCTCAATTGCGTCTCGGGCGAGAGCAAAGATTGGTGATCGTGCGGTCCATGAAGATCAACAAGATCGTCTCCGAGATTTTTCAAGATCGATAAGGTAGTTGGCGAACCGTTGATAAACTGACGGGTGCCTGCACTTGACGAGAAACTTCGCTTAATAATGAGATCGTTTTCGGATGGATCGATTCCGGCCCCGACAAGCTGCGGATTGAGCTTTTTCAAATCACCGCCGGCAAACACTGCCTCCACCGTGCAAAGATCGGCGCCGGTGCGAATGAGCGATTTATCGGCGCGCTCGCCGAGCAAAAGTTGCAGCGCACCAATGATGATCGATTTGCCGGCGCCGGTTTCTCCGGTGACCGCGATGAATCCCGGCGCCATCTGCCACTCGAGTTCTTCCACAAGCGCGAGATTCTTTATTCGCAACAAGGTGAGGACGGCGGGCATTGGGGCGGTTGAGAGTTATTAGTTGAGAGCGGACAGTGACAGCTTGCCAACTCAACCTTCAACTCTCAAGTCAGCGCTTAAGCTCACGTTCCTCGGCACCGGAACGTCTCAAGGTGTGCCAATGATTGGTTGCGATTGCGATGTGTGTCGATCTCCAGATCCGCGCGATCAACGGCTGCGTTCTTCGATCTATATCGAAACGCCCGAGTGCTCTTTCGTGGTGGACACTGGGACCGATTTCCGGACCCAAGCGCTTCGCGAAAATATCCGCAAGGTCGATGCGGTCGTTTTCACGCACTCGCACACCGATCACATCATGGGCTTCGATGATCTTCGGCGATTTTCTCACGCACGTGGCTCAATGCCGGTTTATGCATCGCTTGAAACGATGCGGGATCTGGAGCGCGCGTTTCGGTTCGCGTTCAGCACCAGCAATCCGGTTCCATATTATCTGAAGCCTGAGCCGCACATTATTGATGACCCGTTTAAACTAGGCGAGACGTTGATCACTCCATTGGCGGTGCCGCATGGCGACTCGATCGTGAACGGCTATCTTTTCTCGCGCGCGAATCAAAAGCTTGTCGCGTACCTAAGCGATTGCAGCGCCGTACCGGATGCCATTGCCGACCTTATCTCTGGCGTGAAAGTCTTGATCATTGACGCGCTGCGGGAGAGACCGCATCCGACACATCTGAGCGTAGGTCAGGCTCTGGCAGTCGCCGCGCGTGTAAAGCCACGCGATACTTACTTCACCCACATCTGCCACGACCTTCCGCAATCCGCCGAGTCCCGGCTCCCTGCTTACACACACATCGCATATGACGGGCTGCAGCTCCGTTTATAATTAATTCGCCCAGCGGCTAGCTAGAGCGCAGGGTTAAACTTTATTGCGGTGCATGCCACATGCGGGTCTTGGAATCGTATTGGGAGACGGTGCCGACGCCCGTGCCGAACCACAAATAATATTCGAATGGCGAGTCGAAATCACGTTCGTAGTAAATAGGGCCGTTGACCTCACGAATCTCCAGATCCGAGAGAGAAACCGGACACTTACCGTGAGATGCGCGATAACTTTCTAGCTGGGCTGTAATCCGGCCGGCGCGAAGCCTCATGTTAAGCTCGTATCCCCGCTGAGCGAACAGCAGGCCGAGAGGCAGCGCGATGATGATGGCGAAGACGATGAGAACGACTCGCAACGACTTGCGCTTCGAGATGTGGAATAGCCACCACAACACGGCGACAAGCGCTGCTGTAATGAGCGGCAATCGAATCACGGCTACCTCTAACGAGAATTCGGCCTCAAAATCTGCAATCAATTACCTGTCTGCCAAGCCGAAAAAGCGTCATCCGCGTAATCCGCGGTCAAAATCTCAACGAATAATTCCACGCTCGCTTTGTTCGATGAAGTCAATGATCTCGGTGATCTCTTCTTTCTGAGGTAATTCCTTGCGCATCGCTTCAACTGCCTGGCGGGTGTTGTATTTTGAACGGTAAATCAGGCGAAACGCTTCCTTGATTAGCTTTACACTTTCGGGCGGAAAATTCTTGCGTTCCAAGCCGACGAGGTTAATCCCGCGAATTTCCGCCGGATTGCCGTCGGCGATCATGAACGGCGGAACGTCTTGCACAATTTTCGAGCAGCCGCCGGTTATCGCGAACCGCCCGATCCGGCAAAACTGATGCACCGCTGTGAGTCCGCCCATCACGGCATGATTTCCCACTTGGACGTGACCGCCCAACGTGCCGTTATTGGAGAAAATGACGTTGTCTCCGACGCTGCAATCGTGCCCGATGTGACTGTAGGCCAGAAAATTTCCGCGATTACCAATCCGCGTTTTGCCTTCGCTCGTGGTACTGCGATGCGCCGTCACGAATTCGCGAAATGTGTTTCCGTCGCCAATTTCCAAATAAGTCGGTTCACCTCGATATTTTAAATCCTGCGTTTGCTGGCCGATGGAGCAGTAGGCATAAAACTTGTTTTTCGCGCCGGCCTTCATCGGCCCGCAGAGTGTGACGTGATGCTGCAGCCAGCAGTTTGGGCCAAGCACAACGTCCGCTCCGATTACGCAGTAGGGACCGACGATTGTTCCCGCACCGATTTCCGCTCCCGCATCAACAATCGCAGTCGGATGAATCTGCACGCCGCTCATTGCCGCGAACCCCTCACCCTAATCCTCTCCCCTTGGCGTAAGGGGCGAGGCGAAAAAAGCTTTGCGCTGCCGTCTGGGCGTTTGCACACCGCGTGCATTCTTTGACGCCTCGCCATTCGTAAGGGAGAGGGGATGGTGAGGGTTCCTTCCGCGTCATTTATCGAGAAACGTGAACATCAGTTCGCCTTCAGAGACGACGGCATCGTTAACGACGCAATGACATTTCGTTTTTGCCAGGCGATTGCCGCGCGCTCTTGTCAGTTCCGCGTGAATGAAAATCGTGTCCCCAGGGAAAACCGGTTTGCGAAATTTAACCTGGTCCGCACTCATGAAGTAGCCGACACGACTCGACGTCTTCGTTAATTTGAACAACAGAATGCTTGCCACCTGCGCCATCGCTTCCACTTGCATCACGCCCGGCATGACCGGATGACCGGGGAAATGCCCCTGAAAAAATGGTTCATTAATCGTGATGGACTTTACGCCTGTAATTTTGTTTTCTCCTTCAAAGCCAATAATTCGGTCCACCATCAAAAAAGGGTAGCGATGCGGCAGGATTTTCATGACCTCGTCAGTGTCGAGCCCGCCATCGCCGGTGGGCATCGCCCGCGGTACGGCAATCGCGCTTCTTCGCGTCTGCTCGCGTGCGAGCGCGCGAACCAGCTCCGCATTCGTGGCGTGGCCGGGTTTTACCGCCACCACATGACCACGAATGCGCCGCCCGACGAGCGCGAGATCGCCGATGATATCAAGGATTTTGTGCCGCACGAATTCGTCCGCGAAACGCAACGGTTCCTTGCTTAAGACCGCTTCGCCGCGCACGACAATCGCATTTTCGAGGCTCCCGCCCTTGATCAGATTTTTCTCCATCAGCGGCTGAACGTCCTCGTAGTAGACAAATGTCCGTGCCGGGGCGATTTCGCGCTCGAAAGCTGTGGGCGTAACTTCCATCGAGAGGAACTGCGTGAACCGATTATTTGGTCCCGCTTGTGTGCATGAAATGCGAAATTTCTCATCCGGCAGCAAAACAAGCAGCGCGCCGGTTTTAGATTCCACATGCATCGGTTCGCGCACGTCGAAGAACTTTCGCGGCTCTTCCTGAACGGTCACACCGGCTCTCTTGATGAGATCGACATAGAGCTGCGCGCTGCCGTCACCGATCGGCGGTTCGTTTGCGTCCATTTCCACAATGGCGTTGTCCACGCCCATCGCTGAAAGAGCGGCGAGAACGTGCTCGACTGTGTGCACGCGCACGGAGCCTTCGCCGATGGTCGTCGCGCGCTCAACGGTTTTGAGATTCTCGATCTTGGCGTCAATTGTCGGCTCGTCCTGCAAATCCTTGCGCTTGAACTTAATCCCGTAGCCGACAGGCGCCGGATGCAACTTCAGCGAAACTTTTTCGCCGGTGTGCAGGGACGTGCCGCTAAGGCTGGCGGTCTTGCTAACGGTATGTTGAAACTCCGGAGAAACGGCCATGCGCGCTAACTAAACAGAGATATGCTGCGATTGCCAACCCTGTAGCCGCTTCGCTGTGCGAAGCGAACTTCTCTTATGAGCTTGTTGCTATACTCGGCGTCAAAAGAACACTACCCGCAGGATGGCAACTTTGCGTAGATCGAGAATCATGAATGAGTACCCACGCTTTCCGCCAAGACTTGGCCGAATATTTGTAAACAATCCTGTTTTCTTCGTGACATTTTGCGCATATCGGCGGAGGAAACTTCTGGCGACAAATTCCGTAAATGTAGCCTTTGGAATTATGTTCGGGAGAATCCGGCGCGCGCTGGATTAGTGAGCAAAGCGAGAGACTGGCCCTATCCAGGGGAGCTTGTGATCATCGATCGTGCGTAGCTGATTCGCTGATTCCGTGTCGACGCCGCGGTCGCGTCGCGCGCAGCGCGGCGACTACAGTCTCGTTCATTTCAATTCGAACTCGCCGCAATCAAACGCCATCATCTTGTCCACGTTAGAGACACGGAATTGATGAATTAGTGTGCCGTCATCCTGCCAAACATCGACTGATTTTTCACTCTTTTTTGTGATTAATGCGCGGACTAAGTTTGGCGTCTCGCTCACGGTGAATAACGGCAGCTCGTCGATCGTTTTCAAGTAGCTCCCATCGCTGTCAAATCCGACGCCAAGGTCGACAATCGAGCGTTTGTCGTTCGCCAGGGGATTCGGCATCAGTTTCACTTTTACGTTGGCGGTCGCATTATTTTCCAAAGGCAGAGTCATCGCATGGCCGAGGTCTTCGACCGTAAAATGGCCGACGAGATAACCGCGGGCGTGATATTTTCCAGCGGGTAAATTTGCGCCATCGTCATTCTTGCCATCCCATTGCGTTACCAGCGCGTCCGCGCCGATTGTGAATTCGTTCAATTCAGCTTCCTGATGGAGGACACGCACGAGCTTGCCACTACCATCGTAGATGCCGAGGCTAATCGTGCCCTCGAGCGGCGGCGGAACGAAACTAAGTCGAACAGTCCGGGTAGGTGGCGCCGAAGGCGTTTGTTCCGGCGTTGGCGATGGCGTAGCAGATTTCTCTGGCGCTGGCGGAGGAGTTGCCGTCGGCGATTCTTGCGCGAATGCCGTACAAGCTGATACCAAGGCGATCAAAATCGGAACGTTAACTTTTCTAGTCATTCTTCAAAAGTAAGAGACGTCTCGATTCCGCTTGAGGTGACATCAAATGTAATAGCGCCAGTTCACGTTCGGGAAAAGATTGTCGCGCCATTCGCAGGCGCGCAGAAATTCCTCATCGACATCATTTGTCGCAAACTGATCATGCAAACGGTTGAAGCGGAAGAGATGAGCTGACGTCCGTTTGGCAGCATACTCTGCGGCGGTTCCCGTTTTCATCAGGAACGCCCAGTCGCTCGATTGTGCCAGCAAGAGTTCGCGTGCGAGCTGTTTGAGGATACGATTTGCCATCGATTTCGAATTATCTGCGTGCGCGCGTGCGCTCTTGCACAGGCGCTCCGTTGCGACATGCAGACGCGGATAAACCCAAGCGTTGCTCTGGTCCAGCCAGACGCTGAGATGACCGTTTTCACCCCATGTCGAAGCACCTGGCTGAATAGTTTGCAGCGTCGGATGAGCGGCAAGGTATTCGCTCGGCGTTGTCAGGTAAAGGTCCTGTTCCCTGGCGGCTTTACGAATGACATGTTCAAGAAAACGCGGCCCTTCGAACCACCAGTGGCCAAATAATTCGGCATCGAAAGGTACCACAATCACCGGATCAAAGCCGACTGCGCTGATTTCCCGAATTTGCCGTCGTCGCTGTTCTAGAAAGTGAATGGCGTGCGTCTCCGCCGCTTTCTCTGCTGCCTCGCGATCATATAATTCCTTCTCTTCGCCGCGGCCGGTAATGCGATGATATTTCATGCCGGCGAATTTTCTCTGCCCGCGTGCAATTCGCCCCAAATGCTCCATTGGAAGGTCGAAACCAACGTCACGATAAAATTCACGATAAGCTGGATCGCCCGGATAACCCTCCTGCGCGCTCCAAATCTGCCGGCTTGAATCACGGTCACGCGCGAAAGCGGCTGGGCCCGCTTGAGTATAGCACGGTGCATAAATCGCGCGCTGCGGTCGCGGTGTTCCAAACAGCAATCCGTGCGTGTCGAGAATGAACCAGCGAATGTTCGCTTCTTGGAGCAGCGTTTCCAGTCCGGGCGCATAAGCGCATTCTGGCAACCAAAAACCAGCCGGCTCGGCGCCGAAAAGATCGACATACACATCTCGTCCGATCAACACCTGCGAGCGTGCGGCTTCGCGTGAGTGCTGGTGAAGAATGGGAAGTAAACCGTGCGTCGCAGCGCAGGCGATGATTTCAAGCGCGCCCGTCTCCCGGATTTCGCGAAAACCGGAAAGCAGATCGCATTTCCTTTCGTCCACAAAGAAGCGCCGGCTTTCCGAAAAAATGTCTAAATAAAAGCTGGCTAGCTCTCGAAGTTCCGGATGATTCCGGTTTCGCTTTCGCTCGCGCGCGGCCAGATCGATCAAAAGATCGAGATGTCGCACGTAGCGCCCGCGCGAGAGTTCGTCCTCCAACATCGCGCAGAGCGTTGGCGTGATCGACATCGTGAGCTTGAATGGCATGCCGTCGTTCACTAATCGCTGCATCATTTGTAGCAACGGAATGTAAGTCTCGGTGATTGCTTCAAAGAGCCAGTCTTCTTCGAAGAAATGCTCGTATTCGGGGTGGCGGACGAACGGCAGATGCGCGTGGAGAATAAGCGCGAGGGAGCCGAAAGACATACAGGATTTCTGAATGCGGATTACGGACTGATTCCGCTACGAATTCAAATTGAAATCGAAAATCCGCTATCGCCAATCCGCGATTATCAGAGCGTCCGGCAAAAATCTTGGAAGCGGTCCAAGCCTTTTTTGATGACGTCGATGCTCGTGGCGTAGCTAAGCCGGATGGTGCGGTCGTCGCCGAATGCGGCTCCGGGAATAACGGCGACATTGGCTTTGCTCAACAAACGGTCGGCGAAATTTTGAGAAGTCAGTCCGAGCTGGCTGATGTTGACTAGCACATAGAACGCGCCCTGCGGTTTGACTGCGGTCACGTTCGGAATTTTCGAGACGCGATCGAACATGTAATTGCGACGCATATCGAACTCCTCGCGCATATCAGCCAGCGGTTGCTGGTCGCCCTTCAAGGCAGTGAGTGCGCCATATTGTGAAAAGGAGGAAGGATTTGCAGTGGTGTGGCTTTGAATGGAATCGACCGCTTTGGCCACCGCTTCCGGCGCGGCAAGATAGCCGAGGCGCCAACCCGTCATCGCATAGGATTTACTGAACCCGTTGATTGTGATCGTGAGATCGTAGGCTTCCTTCGAGAGCGACGCGACGCTTACGTGCTTTGCGCCGTCGTAAACGAGCTTCTCGTAAATTTCGTCTGACAAAATATAAATGTCCTCTTCAGCGGCAACATCCACAATCGCCTGCATTTCCTCGCGCGTGTAAACGGAGCCGGTCGGATTGCCCGGACTGTTCAGGATCAACATCTTTGTGCGCGGCGTCATCGCATTTTCAAAATCTGACGCGCGAAATTTCCAGGAATTGCGCTCGCTGGTTGGCACGATTACTGGCTCGGCCCCGGCCAATCTAACCATGTCGGGATAGCTGACCCAATATGGCGCTGGGATGATGACTTCATCGCCTGCCTGGCACGTTGCGAGAATGGCGTTGTAACATGCGTGCTTTGCGCCGTTACTCACGATGACTTGGGCGGCGCGATAGTTGAGGTCGTTGTCGACAGCCAATTTTTCCGAAATCGCCTGGCGCAATTCCGGGATGCCCGCGCTGGGAGTATATTTCGTGAAGCCAGCCTCCAACGCCTCGATCGCTGCCTTTTTGATATGTTCTGGCGTATCGAAATCTGGTTCCCCTGCGCCGAAACCGCAAACATCGATCCCTTCGGCTTTCATGGCTTTGGCCTTACTGTCGATCGAGAGCGTGAGCGAAGGGCTGAGTTGAGCGGCGCGTTCGGAAATTTCCATGGCAGTAGAATTAATAGTGAGGTTGTTCAAAATGGGAGCGCAAGCTATTGGCGGCGGTAAAAGTTTTCAATCAAAGGTTTGAAGTTATTCTCGTCGGTCTGGATGATCGCCATTTCACGTTTCGCGTTCTCAGCAGAATCGGAAGCATGCGCGGCGTTGATCATGATTGTCTGGCCAAATTCTTTCCGGATCGAACCTGGCGGCGCTTTTGCTGGATCCGTTGGACCAAGTACGTCGCGGATTCTGCGCACCGCGTCCTCGCCTTGATAAACAATAGCGATGGATTTTTCGCTGCCGGGAATGTCGCGTTTTTCCGGTTGGCATTCGCTTGGCTTCTTGCCCGCCATGAATTCTATAATGCTGTCCCAGTTTTCGCGGCCGCTTTTCGCGCCCAGCTTGTTCTCAAGAACAGACAACACGGGGCCGTAAAACTCCTCTGCTTGCGCGACGCTCATTCGATGGACCTTGAAGCCAATGATGCAGAGACCGGAACGAGAAAAAACTTCGATAACGCCACCCGGCCGCAAGTTTGGGAATTTGAAATTGTCCGGCTTAATCAGGACGAGTGTCTTCTCGGTTTTTGCATCAGTTGGAAAAGGAATGACCTGATCCAGGATTCCCCCGTCCGAATCGGAAAATTCCGCCCAGAGTTTCAAATCGCGTTCGACAGCTTTGGGATCAAAAGTCGCCAGTACTCCGGGCTCGAAGTAAGTTACCTTTCCCGAATCGTCGGTGATGTAATCGCCGTAAGTATCTCGAATCGTCTCCCCGCTGGTGCGCTCGTGCACGATATGACCCACCGTGCGATGAACCTTTTCCACCGCATCCGGACCGCGAAAGATGAGGAACAACACGCGCGGCCGCTCACCATTGATAGTGCCGGTGAAATTTTTCAGCACGTAATCGCGAATCAGTTCCTGGGTCGCGCGATGACGCGGCTCCGTTTCCGTGACGATGGTTTCTGCGTAGCGCTTTGCCAGTTCTGGACTTGGCGCAAACATCCGGCCGCCAACTAGATCGAGTCCGGTGCGCGAAATTAGCCGGCCAACGATGCCGCCGGTGCGCGACTTGCGCATCGAGTATGGCGTGATGATTGCGTAGGAAAGTTCTTCGTGCTGCATGGCTTATACTCGCGGCTTATGATTAAACCGCGTGGGATGCAGAAAAACCGAAGCCGCCAGGCTGCAGGAACCTAGCTTTCCGTCGCGCGTCGCGTCAAATAGTTTTGGCCAGAACGCAGGCGTGCGCTCCGGTAATCGAAATTACGATGTTGAGTCTTATTTGTTCTCGAGTGCTTTTGCGTCCTTCATGTGGGCGATCTTTTGGGCGAGACCCGCCGCGAATTTTTCGTATTGGACGTCGTCAACGGTGAAAGTCCCAAACATATAGTTCGAGTTTTCCCAGGCCCAATTCTGGTTCGCATCTGTGTATGTCATCTTCGATGTCCGCCCTTGCGCATATTCGTGATGAATCGGATCGGCGCCCGGTGGGTTGACAATTTTCGAAGCGCTACCCATGCCGCCCTCGACGAGGTGACCGCGAAACGTGCCATACTGCCCAAGGGTGATCTCGTGATCTTTGCCCTCAAGCTTGCGGGTAATCGGCACGTAGCGCGTTTCGGTTTTCTTCGATGCGCCTGGCGTCAACACCTTCGCAGCGATCGCTTCCAATGCTTTGCGTTGTTCCGGAGTCGCTTTCTCGTCGATGTAATTGTAAGAGAAGTTCCAGTTGCCGAACGATTCCATCATCGTCTGACCCTCGGGGCTTTGCCCTATAGCCGCGATGGCAAGTCCGTCGAGTTTCACTTTTCCGTAATTACCTTTCTGAATGAAGAGTACCTGGCCGCCGCCGCAGGTCATCTTGGTCGGTTTGGAATTGAACCAACAGGGACACGCGGCGTCGCACGAACAGGCTTCTTCGAGTTGACCCGTGATTTTCCACGGGGTTTTGTCTTCAGGTTCATTTGCAGCTCGAAGAGAGGCCCCAACGCAGAGAAGACCTGCAACAAGCGCACACGGGAAGAGCGACATTGTTTTCATAATACGGGATTCTATGACCACGCGGGTTGCGGGCAACCTTTAACACTAAACGTAATGCATCAAAAGGCTGGCTTGCCAGCCGCAGCTTGGGTTTTTTGAGCGGGTGACGAGGCTCGAACTCGCGACGTCCTCCTTGGCAAGGAGGTGCTCTACCACTGAGCTACACCCGCAATTTTCATGGGAAGAAATAATGTCCAGCGCGCCGCGCTGCGCAACCTTTTAATTGCTCCCACAAGCTCAAATGTCCTCGAAATAGTTGAATCCAAACAGGGCGTTGACCGCATCTCACTCCAAAGGATCACTATGAAAAAATCATTCATTGTTTGCATTTGCTGGCTGACGCTGACCATTGGCTTGTTCGCGCAGGCTCCCACGGCGCCGACCACAAGTGCGCCAGCAGCAACAGCAACTGTCTCCCCGACTTCTACACCTGAGAGCGAAATAGAGCGATCGGTCAGGAAGAAACAGAAAAAGCATTTCAATTTTACGATAGGCGACCACGAAACCAGCGCCGATCACGAAAAGTCGAATGAGGATATTCCAGCAATGGTGATTCCACTTGTTGGAATCGTTTTCCTGACGATCTTTGGCGCCCCAATTTTGATTGTCGCGGTGATCATGTATTTCGGTTTTTCGAAGAACCGCATGATGCATCGCACCATACGATTGATGGTTGAAAAAGGACAGCCGGTACCGCCCGCCTTGCTCGCGCCGCCTGCACCGGCACAACGCCAACGGTCGGACATGCGCCGTGGGGTTGTGTTGGCCATGATTGGCCTCGGTCTTATGATCTTCCTTGCCGCCATGAATGATTGGGAGGGCGGCGCTTGGAGCATTGGGCTTATTCCCTTCCTGATTGGCGCGGGTTATCTCCTGGTGTGGAAGCTGGAAGGAAAGAAGGACAATGCGCCGCCGGTAACTTAATCTTCGGGCGTGGAGCTGACCGATGCAGACCTCGTCGCGAGAGTTCTTGTTGATGATGATCAGCACACTTTCGGCGAGCTGGTGCGACGGCATCAATCGAGTGTGCGAGGCCTGCTTCGTCAACTCACCCGAACGGACGTCGCGCTCGCCGATGACCTGGCACAGGATACTTTCCTGCGTGCCTACAAAAACATCCGCAGTTTTCGCGGTGAAGCCCGTTTCTCGACTTGGCTTTATCGCATTGCCTACAATTGCTTTCGAGAAGATGCGCGACGGCGTAAGGAATTTATCGGAATCAATGAAGAGCAACTGCAATCCGCGTACGATCCCCAGGTGGCCGATCCTGGTCTCAGACACGATCTTATGCATGCGCTGAGTTTGCTTCCCTTGCACGAGCGTTCGGCGATTTTGCTTTGCTGCCAAAATGGCTTGTCGCATGAGGAAGCCGCTCGGGTATTGGATATTCCCCTTGGCACGGTGAAGACGAACGTGTTAAGAGGACGAGAGAAACTGAAACGTACGCTGGCAGCTTGGGGACCTGATTAAATGGACGCGAAACACCAGGAAGATTGGCTGGATCGACAACTGCGCCAGGCGGCGCCGTACATCGACGATGCGGGGTTTACTTGGCGCGTGTTGCAGCAATTGCCAGCGCGACGGCGACGTCGCGATTCGTTGCGTGCTGTCATTGTTCTCGGAATGGCCTTGCTCGCGAGTGCATTGGCTTACGTGCTTTCGGACGGAGGACGTTTTCTCGTCGTGGCGATGGCGCGGATGACGGCGTTGCCGACTTTTTGGCTTCTCGCGCTCGCGTTCGGCAGCGGCCTCATATTGATGGCCGCTGGCGTCGTTGCCGCACTCTCAAAGGCAAGCGAATTGCGGCCTTAGCTCGCGCAAAGTTCGCGCGCCTGCCGAACATCGAGCTCGATCTGCCTGACAAGCGCTTCCAAGCTGTCAAACTTTCGTTCCGGTCTGAGGTAGCGCACAAAGCGGACTTCAACGTTTTCGCCATAAATGTCGCGATCGAAATCAAGCAGATAAATTTCCAGCACACGCTCGGATTTTCCGCTGCTGATTGTTGGCCGATAGCCGAGATTGACGACGCCGTGATAGAAGACGCCTTGTATCCGCGCTTCCACTAAATAAACGCCGTTCGGTGGGAACTGCTCGCTGTGCGCGCTCAAGTTGGCAGTAGGATAACCGAGTTTTTTTCCGAGCTTGTCGCCAGCTTTGACTGTTCCCCAAATCGTGTAATCACGTCCCAGCATTGCAGCGGCCTTTGCGAAATCGCCTTTCTCCACCGCTTGCCGGATGGCCGTGCTGCTAACAACCGCGCCGTTCACTTTCACTGGAGGAATCCCAACGACGTCGAAATCAAATTGCGCACCAAGTTTCTTGAGAAGATCGAGATTGCCGCGCCGATCTTTTCCAAATGACCATTCGTGCCCGACGCAAATCTCGCGCAGCGGTCTTGAATGTGTCACGAGTTGTTGGATAAAATTCTCCGGTGGGGTGGCGGCGAATTTCTTGTCGAAGTTGATGACGAGAAGGTGCTCGACGCCCAAATCGCGGATCAACGCGATTTTGTGCTGGGTGGCAGTAAGCAGGTGAGGCGCGTTGCGCGGCCGGAGTACTTTGAGTGGGTGTGGGTCGAACGTTATAACGACCGGCGTTCCGTCGGCCGATCGCGCGTGACTCGTTGAGGTGGAGATCACGGCTTGATGACCAAGATGCACGCCGTCGAAAACGCCGATCGCGAGAAAGATGGAGCCGTGCAGGTGCGTCAACTGGGAAATGGAATGCAGCGTTTTCACCAGCTAAATAACGAATGACGAACGACGAATGAGGAAGGACGAAAGAAATCCGAATAACAGGTGACAAATAATTCGACGACGGTTCGATCTCGAGGTTCGTGCTTCGTCATTGTTTCATCATTTGCGCTTAACGATTTCCTTCATGCGCCCCGCATGCGCGAGACTTCAGGAAGTGTCAGGAGGTGGCTGAGAATTTTTTCGCGCGCCGCGTTTTTGATCTGATCTACACTAATTGCGTGAGCGACATCAAAACGACCTGACTTTGTGCGCCGCAGCGATTTCAAGTGCGCGCCGCAGCCGAGTTCCTCGCCGATGTCATGAACATACGTGCGAACATAAAAACCTTTGCTGCAAACAACACTGAAATCTATTTCTGGCAGCGCGACTCGATCCACACTATAACGATAGACATGAACGAGGCGCGGCTCGCGCTCGACTACTTTTCCCTGGCGCGCCAGTTTGTATAGCGGCACGCCTCCGTGTTTTTTCGCGGAGACCATGGGTGGCATCTGGTAAGAATCTCCGCGAAATTTCTCAAAGGCTGCGCGAATTGTATTCTCGTCGAGTGGCGGGACGTTGCGCTGATTGATGACTTCGCCTTGTCGATCTTGCGTGGTGGTAGTTACGCCGAGCAGCAGCGTGCCGGCATATTCCTTGTCTTCGCTCATGAGCAAATCCTGAATTTTTGTTCCGCGGCCTAGCGTCAGCAAAAGCAATCCGGTCGCAATCGGATCAAGCGTGCCACAGTGGCCTACTTTTTTGATCCCGAGCCTGCGACGGATCAGTGCGACGACGTCGTGCGAAGTCATCCCTTCCGCCTTGTCGACGAGCAGGACGCCGTCAGGAGTGGGATTCAAGGACTTCACCAATTTCCTCCAGGACTTTCTCTTCGACTTCAGCGAGCGTCCCGCGTACGCGCGCGCCCGCCGCGAGAGTATGTCCGCCACCGCCAAACTTCTGGCAGATGGCACAAACGTCGACGGAATTGCTTTTCGAACGCATGCTGACGCGTACCTTGCCGTCGGTCAATTCTTCGAAGAAGGCGGCAACGATCACACCGCGAATCGCGCGGAGATGGTCGATCAGCCCTTCATTGTCTTCGGGAAGAACGCCTAGCTCCGCGGCCGTTTTTAGACTGAGACTAAAACTCGCGACGGAATCGCCTTGTCGAAAACGCATCGTGCGCAACAGTTCTCGTAAGAGTTCCAGCCGGCGTCGCGGATAATTCTCGTAAAGCTGCTGGTTTAAGCGGCCAACGTCGAGACCGGCGCGAATGAGCTCTGCTGCAATCTCGAGGGTGTGCGCGCTAGTTTTTGGATACTGAAACGAGCCGGTGTCGGTGGAGATCGCTGCGTAAAGATTTTCGGCAATGTCGCGATTGAACGGCAAGCCTTGGCTCTTGATCAGCCCGAAAACGATTTCTGCCGTGGCAGGAGCGCTGGGGTCGACATACGCAATGTTGCCGTAGCCGGGATTACTTAGGTGGTGGTCGATGTTGATCCAAATCTTCGCCGATCGAACAGCCGCAAGCGCGGTTCCGAGCCGGTTTTGAATTGCCGTATCGAGCGCAATGGCGACATCGACATTTTCCGGGGAGGAAGGCGGTTTGGTCAGCAATTCTGCGCGTGGAAGGAAGGAATATTTCTCCAACATTCCATCTTCATTCCACACGCGAACTTCCTTCCCAAGTTGTTGAAGCGAGAGCGCAAGTGCAAGCTGACTGCCAAGCGCGTCCCCATCCGGACGGACATGACCCAAGACCGCGAAGCGCTGATGGTCGCGCAATATTTGGCCGATCTCTTCAAAATTGAATCTGGTCATAACATCGCTCTATTTGCCATCTCCCATCCCAGCGAAATGGAATGTGGCGCAAGTTTTCAACTTGCGCATTTGATTAGCCCGCAGGTTGCAAACCTGCGCCACTTTCAGTGGCTACAGCCTTCACTTGTCGTCTTCGCGGGGCGTTTCGATTTCCTGTAGAATCTCGATGACGCGAGCGCCGCGTTGGATGGAATCATCGAGGTGAAAAATGAGATGCGGCGTATATTTCATGGTGACGTTACGGGCAAGCTCAGCCTGCAATGTTGCACGATGAGAGGCGAGTTTGTTCACGACACTCTCGCGGATGTCCGATCCAAGAACGCTCACAAACACATGCGCATTTTTTAGATCGGAAGTTACGTCGACATGATTGACGCTGACCAGCGCGCCGTCAAAGCTCATCTCTCGCGCAATGATTCCGCTCAGCTCTCGTTTGACAACTTCGTTGATGCGCAGCATGCGGTGTTTCATGATTCTAGCTGGAGTATCGGGGTGCTAGAGCAGTAGATTTCAATACTCCATTTCGCTCCATTGCTCTCCGGTTTAGAGTTTCTGCGCAATAGCTTCAAGCTGATAGCACTCGATCACATCGCCGACTTTATATTCGCTGAAGTCGCCCAGCTTTATCCCGCATTCCAGACCTGAACGCACCTCTTTCACGTCATCCTGGAAGCGGCGCAGCGTAGAAATCCCGCCATCGTAAACCGGCTGCCGCTTACGGAGCACGCGAGCGCGTGCGGTGCGGGCGACGCGGCCATCGGTAACCAAACAGCCCGCTACAATGCCTCTGCTTAATTGGAAAACCTGTTTTACTTCGGCATGACCGATGACGGTTTCTCTATGCTCGGGCTCAAGTAAACCGACCATCGCTTCTTTGATCTGATCGAGTAGCTCGTAAATGATGCTGTAGAGTTTGACCTGTACGCCTTCGCGTTTTGCGGCGGAGACCGCCATGGCCTCGACTTTGACGTTGAAACCGACCACGACTGCATCCGACGCGCTCGCGAGCAGAATGTCCGATTCCGAAATCGGTCCCACCGCCGAATGGAGGATCTCCAGATCGACTTTTTTGCTCTCGATCTGCTGCAACGCACCGACCAAGGCTTCGAGCGAACCTTGCGCGTCGCACTTTAAGACAATCCGCAAAACTTTTTTTCCGTCAGCCGCTTCGAGCAAACTTTCGAGAGTGGCGCGTTGCGGCAGGGTCAACTTGTTCGCACGCTTCGTCTCGAGGCGCTCGTCGCTTAAAGTCTTCGCCGAGCGTTCCGACTCCATAACGAGGAGTTCGTCACCGGCATTCGGCAGCCCGGTAAAACCGAGCACTTTTACCGCCGTGGACGGCCCGACTTCCCTGACCGACTGGCCACGATCGTCCAGCAGCGATTTCACTTTGCCACTGTAATCGCCGCAAATGAAGGGGTCGCCGGTTTTTAAGGTTCCCATCTGTACAATGACGGTGGCTGTGGGACCGCGCCCTGCTTCGACTTGCGCTTCGATCACAGTGCCACGAGCTCTGGCAGTCGGCGATGCTTTGAGTTCCATCACTTCCGCTTGCAACGCCATCATCTCCAGCAGGTGATCGATACCCGTGCCTTTGGTTGCAGAGACGGGACAAACAATCGTTTCGCCACCCCAGTCTTCTGGCGTGAGCCCCCGGTCCTGGAGCTGTTTTTTCACCCTGTCGATATTTGCTCCCGGAAGATCAATCTTGTTGAGCGCGACCATGATCTTCACATGCGGCGCGGCCTTGGCGTGATTAATTGCTTCGATCGTCTGCGGCATGATGCCGTCATCGGCCGCGATAACGAGCACGACAATGTCCGTTACATTGGCCCCACGCGCGCGCATCGCAGTGAAAGCGGCGTGACCTGGTGTATCGATAAAGGTAATTTTCGCTCCGTTGCGAGCGACGCTATAGGCGCCGATGTGCTGGGTGATCCCGCCAGCCTCCCCGGCAGCCACACGCGTCTGGCGGATCGCGTCCATAAGTGTGGTCTTGCCGTGATCGACATGTCCCATGAACGTGATAATGGGCGCACGCGGCTTTAGCTCCTCTTCCTTTTGAATGACTGGCGGGGGAGGCGCCACCACTACTTGTTCCACTTTGTGAACACCGGCGCCTTTTTCACGGCGCTCTTTTTCGAGGACAAACCCGTGGTTTTCGCAAATTTTGGACGCGATATCGGGCTCAATAGTCTGGTTGATGTTCGCAAAGATGTTGTACGTCATCAGTTCCGCGATGAGCTGATGCGGTTTTAAGCCGAGCTCGCTTGCCAATTGCTTAACCACAATTGGAGGTTTGATAAGGATGACTTTCTGCGCCTTCGCTTCAGCTTCAATGGGAGGCGACACGGCCGCTGGCAGCGCAGTCGTGCGATCGGCAATGGCGCCCCGGTCTTCGGTTGGGGGCGGTGGCGCCGGTTCGGTCTTTGCTGGCGCTGCGGGTTTTGGGGGAACAACCGTTGCCTCCAGCGACCTTCGGATGCGTGAAATGGGAGGCAGAACCTCGGGCTTCGTTTTTACTTCGCCGTCTTCCGTCTTCTTACGCGGTTTCTTCGTGTCGATGAGGGATACGCTCCCAGCTTCGTGGCGCGGGGCTGGAGCAGTTTGCGGAGCGACTTTTGCGGACGACGGCTCGGCAGCGCGCAGTTTAACCGGTGCACCCGCACCTCCATGCGGGGGATCGGCGTCAGTTTTTAGGTTTTTCTTCGAGACCCTAGATACCGGTGCGGCTGCTGGCTTGTGGACAGCAGCGGTCTTGCGCGCGGCTGGTTTGCGCGCAGGTTTGCTGCTCGTCTTCGTTGCCATTGTTGTTCCTCTAAAATTTCGCTCATGGCTCGAGCGTGTTAAACCAGAGCCATATTACTGCACGAGCTCTTGCCTGTGCACCGCGTCGTGAATCTCGCGCGCCTTTGTCTCGTCGACCGCAAGAATATCCACCAAATCCTGCACATCCGCATCGCGTAATCCTTCCAGGTTCGTGAAACCGGATTTTACGAGGGTGACTGCTTGTTCTTCGGTGATGGGCAGCGCACCCGCGAGCGCCTGCGCGGCTTGCATCACTCTTTGTTCGACTGCGGTGGTGGCAGAAATGTCCTTGCCGATGTTAATTTCCCATCCGGTTAGTCGCGAAGTTAAACGCGCGTTCTGTCCCTTTTTCCCAATCGCGAGCGAGAGCTGATCTTCATCGACAGAGATCTGCACGCTCTTTTTCTCGGTATCGAAAACGAGATTCTTTACTTTCGCCGGCTTAAGCGCTTCCAGAACGTATTCCTTCGGATCGGAACTCCATCGAATGATGTCCACCTTTTCGTTATTCAATTCACGAACGATGTTTTTGACTCGTGAGCCGCGCATCCCGACACACGCACCTACCGGGTCCACCTTCTCGTTCGCGCTCCAGACCGCTATCTTGGTGCGATAACCTGCCTCCCGTGCGATGCCGCGAATTTCCACTGTGCCATCGGCAATTTCGCTTACTTCCAATTCAAAGAGACGACGGACGAAATTCGGGTGACTGCGCGAGACAATGATCTCGGGACCGCGGATGCCGTTTTCTACTGCGACGACGTAAGCGCGGAGCCGGTCGCCCACATTGTAATCTTCTACGACCACTCGCTCGCGTTGTGGCATGATGGCTTCAAATTTCCCAAGATCGAGAATCACATCCGACCGGTCAAAACGACGCACCGTGCCACTCACGATTTCACCGGCGCGATCTTTGAACTCCTCGTAAATCATTTCCTTTTCGACCTGGCGAATCCGTTGCATCATAGCCTGCTTGGCCGTCTGCGCGGCGATGCGGCCAAAATTTCTCGGCGTCACTTCCATTTCGACGGTGTCCCCGACGTTGACGTTCGGTTTGATCTTACGCGCTTTCGAAAGTTCGATCTCATCCTGTGGATTGCCGACGTGATCGACGACCACCAGGTTGGCGAGCGCACGGATTTCGCCGGTTTTCGGGTTGATATCGATGCGCAAGTCGCGCGACGCGCCGACGCTCTTTTTCGAGGCCGAGAGCAGGGCGTTCGAGACCGCCTCGAGCAGGATTTCGCGTTTGATCCCGCGCTCCCGCTCTAGGTAATCGAGCATGGCGATAAATTCCGCGTTCATAAAAACATGTAGCCCGCAGACTAAAAAGAGTGGGATACGAGTTCCCACTCCGTTCAGCCCGCGGACTACCACCTAGCATAGCTTTGTGAACCCTTCTCGTCAAGCCGCTGTTCAGTTTGATTTGACCTTGGGAGGTCAACATTCAACATGAACATTCAATGAATTCGCGTCTCCGAGCCTTGTTTGTCATTCTTCTGGTCTGGGCGGCGATTTATTTGCCGGCGCTTGGTTCTATCGCGATCAAAGGAGAAGAGGGACGGCGAATTTTGCCGGCGATCCGGATGCTCGAGACGGGCAACTACATTGTCCCGCAAGTGGGAAGCAACCCTTATTTCCGGAAGCCGCCATTGGTGAACTGGCTGGTGGCCGCGTCGTTCAAGATTTTTGGGGTGCGTAACGAATGGACAGCCCGCCTGCCCTCGGCGATTGCCGTGCTCGCGGTGGCCATTGCGTTCGTCACGGTTGCGCGCGCCAGTCTCGGCCCAAGCGGATCTGCGGTCGCCGCGCTCATTTGGTTAACAAATATCGGCATGATAGAAAAAGGCCGATTAATTGAGATCGAAGCGCTCTATGTTTCCCTTTGCGGTCTCGCAATTATTTTTTGGCTAAGCTTTTGCGTTCAAAAGAAATCTCCGTGGCTCATTTGGATTCCTGCATCTATTTTGCTTGGACTTGCTCTGCTGGCGAAAGGTCCAACGCATCTGGTATTTTTTTACGCGATCGTGCTGGCCGTCCTTTGGCAGACGAAGAATTGGCGGCTTCTCTATCATCCTGCGCACTTCGCCGCACTCGCCGTTATGCTCGCCATCTTTGCGGCTTGGGCCATTCCCTTTGCCAGAAGCACAACCACGCATGTGGTGGTGTCCAAGTGGTCGGTTCAATTCACCGGCCGATTACGAGGCATCGATTTCAAGTTTTTCAGCTGGATTCGAAATATTCCGCGGGGTCTTATCTATTTTCTGCCATGGATTCTCCTCTTCCCATTCGTTCGGCTTTCGAAATTTCACGATGACGCGCAGCAGCGGCTCGCGCGTGCTCTTGCCTGGGGAATTACCGTGCCGTTTCTCGCGGTTAATCTGGTGCCCGGCGCGGTCGCTCGATATAGCATGCCGGTATTAGTTCCTGCCTCGTGGTTGCTGGCGATGAGTTATGCCGGGAAAGCACTGCAGTGGCCCCCAAAGAGGTGGATAAGGAGCGATCGAGATTGGGCCAAAATAGTCGCGGCCTTCGTCGGACTCGGGCTCGTCGTTGGCGCGATCGGCTATCCGCTCACCGCGGTCGTTTTGAGAAACAGGCAGCAAATAAAAAAAGCCGCTGCGGAAATCAATACTCTCGTGCCAGCGGGTGAGAGGCTTTATGCGGTGAACCCAGATTATCAGCCGGTATTTTTCTATGTGGAGGCACCGGTGGAATACGTGAGCTACATCAAAAACTTGCCGATCAACGCACATTATTTTCTCGTTGAAACCAACAACGAAGCTGAAGCGGCGGCCACGCAAAAGTGGGCGCCCCGGCATGCGCATCAACTTGCTCGCATACGGGATTACCGCAAACGCGAGATGCTTCTCTTCGAAGTCGGTCCCTAAACGAACATTGACAGGCTCGCAAATTGGAATTGGTTAGCATGCTAACCAATTTGATCTGTATATGTCCGATGGCGAAACATTTGGCCCACTGCTCCACGGGACTGCTCGTGCCTGGCGGCAAAAACTGGACCAACGACTCAAACCAATGGGTCTCAGCCAGGCAAAGTGGCGCACGCTACTGCATCTGTCTCTCGCCCCAGACGCCCTTACTCAGGCGGAGATTGCGGCGCGTCTGGGTGTGGAAGAGCCCTCTGTAGTGACCTTGCTACATAGACTGGAGATAGAAGGTTGGATCACGCGCAAGAGTTCACCAGTAGATCGCCGCTGCAAAATGGTGCTTCTCGGCCGGCGGGCCCAGCGCGTGATCGCGCAGATCAACGCGGCAGCGGACAAACTTCGGCATGAACTGCTTGCCGGCATTCCGCGGTCCGAGTTGCAAACGTGCATCAAAGTGTTGGTGCGGATTAGTCAGAAAGCGGAGAAGGGCGATAAGGTCCGGGGGAGCACCGGATCATCGGTTTGTCCCGGTCACAACGGCCAGGACAGGGAACGGTATCCGATTACAAAGAAAAAGGCGCTTCGTGGCGCTGTAAGAGGACCAAAATGAAGCGCGCGGATGTCTCAAAGCAGGCTATTCCCGGGTGGGCATACCTGCTTTTCGTCCTGCTGGCCGCCTTTGTTTTGTATCGGATTTTTCAACATAGGGCGACCGAGGCCGAAGCGGCCCAGCCCCCAGTGCGACCGGTTCTTGTCGCGAAAGTGATTACAAAGGACGTGCCGCTTTATCTCGATGAAATTGGCACCTGCGCTGCGTACGAAACTGTTCAAGTGCAAGCGCAAGTCAGCGGGCAAATCACCGCACGTAATTTTCAAGACGGCGCGGATGTAAAACAAGGTGATTTGCTCTTTACGATTGATCCGCGCCCCTATCAAGCGGCGCTCGAACAGGCACAAGGACAGCTCGGGCAAGCCAAATCGAAACTGGTTCTCGATCAAATTACACTGAAGCGCCAGCAGGAGCTGCGCGCGCGGAACGTGATCTCACCGCAAGATCTCGATACCGCTCAGGCAACAGTAAAGAGCGATGAAGCTATGGTAAAAACGGCGGAAGGCGCAGTGGCGGCCGCACAGGTGAATCTTGATTATTGCAACATCCGCTCGCCTATCAATGGCCGGGCAGGATTGCGACTCGTCGATGTTGGAAATGTCGTGACGGGCGGCAACGGCGGCGGGGGCGGCGCAGTCCTCCTTACGATTCAGGGACTCGATCCGATCTACACAGATTTCACGGTTTCCGAAACAGACTTGCCGCTCGTGCGGCGTTATCTCGGCGGGCCAAATGTGAAGGTGCAAACGAATTCGCCGGACGAGAATCTTCCGCCACGAGTCGGCGATCTTTATTTCATCGACACTGCTGTCCAACCTGGTGCGGGCACAGTGAAAGCGCGCGCCGTCACGCCGAACCCGGACCATGGCCTTTGGCCATCGGAATTTGTGCGCGTGCGCTTCATTCTGGATAAGCTGAAAGATGCGGCTCTTGTACCGTCGCAAGCCGTGCAAATCAGCCAGAGTGGCCAGTTTGTTTTCGTGTTAAAGCCGGACAACACGGTTGATCTGCGCCAGGTCAAACCCGGTCAGCGTCAGGAGGGCGACACGATAGTGATTCAAAGCGGTCTCAAGGCCGAAGAGACGGTGGTGGTCACCGGACAGCTGGCACTGGCGCCAGGAACAAAAGTAGATCCAAAACCATACAATCCTCCCGGTCCACCCAACGGCGGTCAGGTTGCTGCCAAGGCCCCAATGTAGCGTCGCGTTCCGGATATGGCTGGAGAGGAGCAACACGACGGGGCGGGCGATCATGAGCATAATTCGACCCATTCTGCCCGGGATCGACAACAGGGGACGCGACCGGCCAAAGCGGCTGCATCGCCGAAAAATAAAGCAGGCGACACGCTGATTCAGGTGAAAGGCTCGGGACTCTCGGGGCCGTTCATTCGCCGGCCGGTGATGACAGTCCTGTTGACCTTGTCGGTTATTGTCGCCGGTATCGCCACCTACGGCAAGCTCGCAGTCAACGATCTGCCCGCGGTTGATTACCCGGTTATCCAGGTCACCTGCTCCTATCCTGGCGCCAATCCGACCACCATGGCGAACAACATCGCCACGCCGCTCGAAAAACAATTCCTGCAAATTCCAGGGCTCGACATCATCACGAGCGCAAGCACACAGGGGAATACGTCGTTCACGCTCCAGTTTGTTCTCAGCAAAAGTATCGTTGACGCTGCCACAGATGTGCAGGCTGCGATCCAGCGGGCAACCGGGAAGTTGCCTCTGGATCTGCCCAGCCCCCCGACGTTCACAAAAACAAATCCGAACGATCAGGCGATTTATCTGGTCGGTCTGCTTTCCGATACGTTGACCGATGGCGATCTCTACAAGTATGCGTCCACCGCCGTGGCGCAACGAATCGCGATTTTGCCTGGTGTATCACAGGTGAATATCTACGGCGTTCAGGGCGCGATTCGAATCAAAGCCGATCCCGCTGGGCTCGCTTCGCGCGGATTGACAATGGACGATCTCGCTAGCGCGATCAAAGCGGGGACAGTTTACGCTGGCGCCGGCCAATTCGACGGAGCGCACCGCACGTTTGTTCTTCTGCCGAATGGGCAAATCGATCAGGCGGAGGGATATCGCAATCTGATTGTCGCGCGGAACAGAGATGGCTCGCCCGTTTATCTGCGCGATGTGGCCGACGTTTACCAAAGCGTGCAGGACGAGAGGATCTCACGTACATTTTGGATGCGCGGCTTCAATCCACCTGGATCCGTCGTCGTACTCGCCGTCTCGCGACAGGCGGGCGCAAACGCGGTCGAGGTCGCGAACTCGGTCAAAGCACTCTTTCCCCAGATCCGCGCGAGTCTTCCGGGATCGATCACACTCGTTCCGGTATTCGACCGGTCTCAGAGCATTGTCGATTCCGTTCACGATGTGCAAATCACGCTCATGATTGCGTTCGTTCTGGTCGTAATGGTGATCTACGTCTTCCTTGGACGCGCCACGGATACGCTTATTCCCGCGGTCGCGCTTCCCCTGTCTTTGCTGCTCACGGTCGCGGTCATGTTCACACTCAACTATTCCATCAACAATTTGACCTTGATGGCCCTGACATTGGCGATCGGATTCCTCGTCGATGACGCCATTGTGTTTCTGGAAAACGTCGTGCGTCGCGCGGAGCATGGTGAATCGATTCTGAAAGCCGCTTTCAACAGCGCTGGCGAGATTTCCGTCACCATTATGTCGATGACGCTGTCGCTGGCTGCGGTTTTTATTCCTCTGGTGTTTTTGCCCGGTTTGCTTGGTCGCATCTTCCGTGAATTTTCGGTTACGATTATCGTCGCCATTCTCGCTTCGGGACTTATTTCGTTAACACTCACTCCGCTGATGTGCGCGCGCATTCTGGGCGAACGCAAAGCCGGACATAAGCGCGCCCGCATGGAAAAATGGACCAGCGATTTCATCCAACGCGTGATCGCAGGGTATGGCAGGGCTCTGGACAAATTTCTCGATCGCGCCTGGCTGACCGTTCCGATCCTTCTCGGATGCATTCTCGGGCTCTGGTTTTTCTTCACCCATCTGCCGTTCACCTTACTCCCCCCGGGCGATAGCGGCTTCATTAGGGGAGTTTTCATCGCGCAGGAAGGTTCTTCGCCCGCGCAGATGCGTGCCTATCAGCAACAGGTCAATCAAAAGCTGAAGGACGATCCAAACATCGGACAATTTTTCACGCTTGCCGGCTTCGCAGCTCGGACTTCGTCCTCACAAGGCCTGATGTTCTGTTTTCTCAAACCGAGAAGTCAACGCCCGCCAATCGAACAGTGCATCCCGCCACTGCAGAAATCCATCAGCTCTATTCCGGGTATCACTGCCATTTTGCAACCGAACCCGGTGCTGCAAATCAATGTCGGCGCGACCAGTCAGACGCAGGGGCAATACGCCTATACACTCAGCGGCATTGTGCCCGATGAAGTTTACGCCGCCGCCGATCAGTTGATGACGAAGCTGAAGGCTTTCAAAGGCTTCGCTTCCGTCCGCTCCGATTATTACAACAGCACACCGAATCTCACCGTCGATATCGATCGCGAGCGTGCTGCCACTTATGGTGTTTCTACCTCCGCCGTCCAGAGTTTGTTGCGCACGGCTTATTCGCAAAACTATGTCTATCTAATCAAACAGCCCGAAGACCAATACCAGGTCATCTTGGAAGTGAAGGACAGCGAGCGCGCGACGCCGGCTGATCTTAACAACCTTTACGTACGCAGTAACACCGGCGGCACCTTCAGCGGAACAGGAGCAGGCGGTGGAACGATCACAACCACTACCGGTACCGCCTCCAATCTCGTGCCGCTGCGCGCGGTAACATCGACCAAGCAGATCGTTGGCCCACAGGCAGTCAATCACTTCAACCAATTCACCAGCGTGACTATCAACTTCAACTTGCTGCCAGACGTTGCGATCGGTGATGCCACGAAATTCATCGAAGACAGCTTCGCACAAGTGCACCAGCAAATCCCCAGTGTG
>Ga0209156_10000321_pt1 | contig 40506 bp, 29 predicted proteins | sample GraSoiAngelo_124_FD_185881 | JGI IMG/M metagenome (GOLD analysis project Ga0209156, IMG submission 185881) | Grasslands soil microbial communities from the Angelo Coastal Reserve, California, USA - 14_0927_05_20cm (SPAdes) (version 2) | ecosystem: Environmental > Terrestrial > Soil > Grasslands... | reverse complement strand
CCATGCCCGGCTGGTTAGAGAAATACGAATCACCTCCACTGCCGAACATCACGTGGTTGAAGGCGTTGACAAACTGTACGTCAAACCGCGTGGAGAAGCGTTCGGTGATGCGCGTCATCTTCGATAAAGCCAAGTCCACGTTCCAACGCATCGGACCGCGAACGCGGCCAAAACCAAGAGTTTTGTCATCAAACGTCGGGTAGCGGAAACTGGCAACCACCGCATCCGGGTTTTGGAACATGTTCGGCACCCCTCCGGTGCTCCCAGAACCATAACCGGAAGTGGAAAGCGTAGGATTGTTCACGCGTGTTTGATTGAATGTGCCGGGTCCTATTGGAATCATCCCGTTCGAGTTTCCGTTTGACGGCGTGCTGCCGAATTCCGAAAAGCATGCAGCCGAGTCATAGACCATGTCGGGCAAGCCGCTAGCAGCAACGTAGACGCCAGAGACAGACCAGCCGCCCAACACCTTATCCGCGTACGCGCCGTTGGCCATGCTCTTGCCTTTACCGAAAGGCAGTTCGTAGTTGACTAGCAGATTGAACGTGTGGCGCCGGTCGAACAACGACGGACCATAGCTCCGATGATGGTCAAAGGCGTCGGGAATGGCGCCGGTGCATTCCTGCGTTATGCCGAAGTTATCCAGCGAGTGGGAATAGGTGTAGTTGGCATCAAAGGTTAATCCGCGATAGGCGCGTGAACGCAGGGTCACGAACCCGGCGTGGTAGTTTGCGTAGGTGAAGCTTCCGCTCCAATCCAGCGATCCGACCTGGGTATTGGCGAGGGTCATCGGCCCAGTGGCGAAGTTCGGCTCCAAGAGAAACCAAAGCGCACCGGCGCCGTGAGCAGGCCAGAAGGGATTGCCATTATCCTGATCAAACTGGGCAGCAGCAATTGTGCACGCAACCGGTGCACCGGTTGAAGTTTGGCAGAAACCGCTGCCGGCACCACCCAACATGGCTTCAAACCAAGGTTGGACAGTGAAATTCGGATTCGGCATTGTTTCATTCTTATCAAGATATGGAAGCACACCCGCCTGGAGCTGAGCAGCTACGGCGTCGAAGGCCTTTGCAAAGCTCTGGTTGGTCCCCTTGGGCGTAAACATATATGGGATTGCATTTAGGTCAATGTTCCCGTAAAGGTCCCGGGACCAGCGGCCCACATATCCTACTTCCAGGATCATCTTGCCGGGCAACTCGCGCTGAATGCTGAAGTCGATGGAATCTGAGCCGCCAGTAGTGTAGTGCGGATCAAGACGGAAGTCTCGGCTCTCGAAGACGCTGTTGGCGCTCGCCGGCCCAAGGTTGCTGGGTGATCCCTGGCCGGGGATGATTACCCCACCGCTGACTGCGGGAAGGGGCGGAACGGTGATGTGGTTACCATCCACTCCGATTCGGAAGGCAGTAGTCGGATCAGAGAATCCGCTGCACGCGCCGGTAGTGTCAGGGGCTGTACAGACAGAGAGGTCGCCAAACCCGATACCCAACGCCGGCGTCAGAACAAGTCCCACGCCGTTCTTACGCTCAAAGGCTCGCGACCAGCCGCCGCGAAGCACCGTCTTCTTGTTCCCAAGGAGCATGTCCAGTGGGCCGCCGGAACTGGGATTCCAGGCAAAGGCCAGGCGAGGACCGAAGTTCGTGTAGTCCGGGTCGAATGGATATTTCCGCCCGGTGCTCTTAATCGGTACATAGCCAACCGTCGGATTGAACACATCTCCGTTCAGAGCGGCGGCGCTTTTTGCTGCCAAGTAAGACTTAGCGTCAATTGGTTTGCCAGTGCTAGTGTCGATCATCATGGCCGTCTTGCCGGTCGGATCGTACGGAGGCATCTGCACGCCCCAAGTCAGTCCGTAGCTCAGCGTCAGGGAGGGGGTCACTCGCCACGTGTCCCCGAAATAGAGTTCGTAGGCATTCACCTTTTCTTTCTGTGTGATGGTGCTCCCGGCTGGCTGTGGACTCAAGTCGCCGGCGCGGGTTAACACCTGTGTGGCGCTGTCCACCATTCCGAGCGCAGAAATGTACGCGCGTCTATACGTGCTTTTGTCTGCAGTCACAACGGAGGACGGAATGGGAATTCCACCAATATCCAGAAACTGACCGCCGCGCGCCACAAAGTAGAGCGGGGTGGTTATACCGCCCACTACCTTGTCATCCCGGACGTGCAAGAAGTGCTGGAGCTGTACACGCCCTCCGAAGTTCCACGCGTGCTTGCCCTTAATCCAAGACAGGTTGTCGATAAACGTGTAGTCCTGGCCGTTCCAGACGCGTTGACGCGCCTGTTGGGTGTTGACGTTAATAGGCACCATGGCGTTGATCCGGCTTTCTGACCAGATCTGTAGCCTGGCGTCACTACACGGCGCAACGGCACCACAAGCGGAACCGTTGTTCAGTCCAGGCACCGGGATGCCCGCCCCGGGAGCAATCCAAGACCACCAGTGGCGCAACCAATCGAAATGGAAGTCGTTCACCAGATTTGGCGTTAGTCGCCCAGTTAAGCCCGCGACCAAGAATCGTGGCTGTAGCGGGCGGCTAGCCAGAGGGCATGGCACGCCTTTCTGACAGCCCTTCGCGATCCCTCCAATATCTTCCTGAATGTTAGGAGGAGTAATGGCAGACGTACTATAGCGATACGATCCCATGAAATCCCATTTGTCATTGATCTTGTGATCCAGCCGGAGCACGGCGAAGTGTTCGTTGCTAAGGTTCGGCACCGTGCTCGTGAAAAACGGTGCTCTCAGCGCTGCATCGCCTGCGGAGAAATCGTTAGGTGCGGGCATATTAGCCCATTCGGCGGCAATGGCGGGGTTAAGGCCTATCATCCGTGGGTCAAGTGTGCCATTGTCGGCCGGTAGCATTGTGCCAATCTGAGGATCGTTATCGCTGCAAGGGGCCGAGCACGCGGCCGGGTCAAGCGTGGGCGTGGGGTTCAGATTGAACGCGTGGACAGTGCCAGCTGCGTCCTTGAATTTCAAGACGCCAACCCTAAGAGCATCAGACGGTACCAACCGTTGAAATACCGACGACGTGAAGAAGTGACGCTCTTCCTCATGGAGGAAGAAGAAGGTCCGGTTCTTCCAAATCGGCCCGCCGATCCGACCACCATAACGGTTATCCCGCCATTCAGGATTCTCAACGGCTCGTTTGTTGCGGAACCAGTCATTCGCGTTCAGTTCATCATTTTGGTGATACCAGTAGCCGGCACCGTGCCAATCGTTGCTGCCCCGTCGAGTGACCATCTGAACTTCGGCACCAAGCGAACGAGTGAAGTCAACACCAGCGTTGTTCGTTTGTACGCGGAACTCCTCGAGGCTTTCTACCGGGGTAGGGACAACTGCCCTCGGGGTAGCGACGAACCCGGTGTTGTAACCGCCTCCTCCCTCCATGTTGCTGGTGGCATCGCCGCCATCAAGCATAAAAGTGTTCTGGTCCATGCGCGCGCCCGCTATCGTTCCGCCACTCGAGTTACCATCGCCGGTTCCGCCGGGGCCGTTAAATCCCGGAATCGCCATGGGCTGGAGTAGCACCAGGGCCGTGGCATCCCTGCTCAGAGTCGGCATGTTCGAAAGAAGATTGGAATCGAGCACATCGCCCACGCTGGCATCTAGTGTCTGCAACTCGACACCGGTGCCGGCGTTGACCTCGACGACCTCGGTCATCCCCCCAACTTCCAGGACGGCGTTAACGAGCGCCGATTTGCCAATCTCGACCTTTACGCCGCTGACCACTGTTTGCCGGAAACCTTTCCCCGAAACGATTACGTTATAGTTTCCCGGACGCACTGAAGGAAATATGTAGCTCCCGTCGCTGCCTGTGGTGGCCGAGAGGCGCGCTTTAGTGCCCACATCTTCCAAATCGACCTTGGCGTTCGGAACGGTAGACCCCGTCTTGTCGGAGACTGTGCCCGTCACTGTTGACGTTGACGCCGTTTGCGCAGAGAGCGAGACGGCCATCGATAGAACAACAAAGGCGAGTAGCACCATGAATCCCAAAAGCATCCTTACGCAGCGCATAAAGACCTCCTCAATTCATCAATACTGGGATTGGAAAGAGTCGGCGCGGAGATAACGGAAAGCTCACCCGGCACCCCCTCAGATTAGGAAGGAGGCTAGCTCAATGTTGCGCTACATGCAACATATTTAGTCGCCCTCAACGAGTCTTCTTATTCCGGGTTCTTGGAGCACAGGGACGCTATATTCAGAGCATGCAAATTAGATATATAAAAAGCTTATGGCTTGTAACTCGCAGGGAGAACCGCTAGCCGCTCTTCGCCGCCGGGCACTACAACGACATATGAGGTGGGCAATCCACAGGGGTTTGTAGCGGGACCAACACAGAAGTTAATCGCGTACTTTACGCCGGCGTTAAAGGCGGGCGCAGAGAACTTGAATCTCAGCGTGTCTGTCGTCCCACTCTGCTTGTGGGCCTGGAGAATAACAAGCCCTGCTTGGCCGACTGGTATCATCCCGTTCAGAGTTATCTGCTCGGCGTTGGTCGGGGGCATGCCGTGCGGAAAGCCGAGCTCCAGTCCCTCATTGCCAAGTGCGCAAAACGCTCCATATTCCGTCATGCTCGGGCTCTTTCCTGCACTATCCTTAAGGAACGTGTGACCCATGAGCGCATCCGCTACTTCAAAGGCCTCAGCTCCGGCCTCTCCCGACGCGACACCCTCGAGAGGCAAGGGCGGTTTCTATCTGCAGTCGCGGACCAAGGTGACGATCCTTGCTACCTGCATGGTCCTGATGCTCGCTGGTTCTATCTACGCTGTCCTCCAACCACTGAACCCCGAGCCTACTCGCGTCATGCCTTCTACGCGGTTTTGGTATCCGCGTGAGACCAATCCTTACGCCCGCCTCCCCTATGTAGACTGTCCGAATGATAAGGCCGACGACTACGCATGCCGCTTGAACAGCATTGCGGTCAGCATCCCCGACGCTGCGAACGCGGCCGACGACTCCCAGGTCACCCGACCGGAAGTGTGGGCCGTTGGTAATTTTGGTTTGGTCTTGCACCGGGCCGCCGGACAGTACAAATGGGAACAACTGAAAATCGCTGCGCGCGCCGAAGCCAGCCCGCCTCCTTCGCCAGCTCAATCCACCACACCAACGCCGCCCAGGCCATCCGCCGCGAACCCGCGTGTCACTCCTCCGGCCGCTACGCCAACTGTCCGAGTTCCAGCGCTCGTCGGCTTGGGACTGGACGCTGCACGCAAGACCGCCCTACGCGTTGGACTGCAACTCGCAGTGGAATACGAGCCCGAGGCCGCACCCAATGCGCCGCCGCCGCAGCAACAACAGCAGCAGCAACAACCAGGTCCGTCGCGGACACTGGTCGTGGTTTCTCAGTCACCTTCCGCTGGTACGGTGGTCCCTGCAAAATCAACAGTCATGGTTCGTCTCGACAGCCCAGCGAAGGCGGCGGCCAGTCTACTAATTCAGCGCTTGGTTCCTGTGGTCTACGCGGCCGAAAAAGCCAAAGTGCCTGCCCAAGCAGGGGCGGCCACCAACACTCCATCCGTAGAAGTTTCGTCGCGCGCAAACTCCAATGTGGGTGTCAATGTTGTTCCACCGTCAACGCCATTTTTGTTGGACGACGACCTGATCTACGTCAGCTGTTCCAACCAGACCTGCCACGCCCTCGGTCGCAGCGGAAGGATTTACAACGTTGCTGGCAAGGAGTGGACCTTTAAGCAGGCACGGTTCAACCTTCCCGCCGGTGCCCAAGGCGATCTTTTCCTCATTTCCGCGATGAACGGCGGCAGAGTAATCGCTAAAGTTGGCGACTCGCCCTACCTGTGCTCAACCTCGTCGCTTCCAGAAGCCTGGGACAAAAGCCTCCCGTTTACCTGCGCGCCCTGGTCCGATGGCTCCGTCTTCAAGGGCAATCAGCCCATCGACAAGGCCAGTCAGCTCGCGAACGGCCCGGCCATCTTCCTGGCCGATACCTTCACCTCGTCGAATAATTCTTTGCAGCGCCTCCTGCTTGGAGAAAACGGCTTCATCGGCAAGAGCTCCTCAGCTCAGGGAAGCGCCGCTCCGGTCACAGTTGTCCCCACGCGAACAACCGCTGCACTGCGGGCATTCGCTTTCGGCAAGGGGGCTCGGGGGTACATTGCCGGCGACCACGGTCTAGTCCTCACCACTTCCGACGACGGCGCCACTTGGTTCCATGAAACGCGTGGCCCGGAAGCCGCCCTGCCGAACCATCGCCTCCCCGCGCCCTGGTATTGGCTACTTGCCTTTTTGCTGATTGTGACTTGTTCCGCGGTGGTGGCTACTCCCCCGCCTCCCCCGCCAACAGAGTTCTCTGTCGCCGACTGGACCGTCACCGATGCCCCCCTCAAGCCCGGTGATGTGGATTCGCTCGACTTTACTCCCATGGCTCTGGGACTCTCGCGGTTCATCCGCAATCCCAAGACCCAACCGCCCGTCACGATCGCCATCGAAGGCGAATGGGGTGAGGGAAAAAGCTCGGTTATGTCTTTGCTCCGTGGCGACCTCGAAAAGTCCCGCTACCGTCCCGTGTGGTTCAACGCCTGGCATCACCAGAGCGAAGAGCAATTGCTGGCTGCTCTCCTGCAACACATCAAGGACCAGGCTGTTCCACCCTGGTGGCATATTGACAATTGGATCTTCCGCGCCCGCCTCTTGCACTTTCGGCTTCGCGACAAGTGGCCCCTGATGATCCTCCTCTTGCTGGCCCTTTGCGGCTCTCTTAGTTACGAACTTTCCCGTCATGGCGTGAGTTTGCCAGACATCAGAGCCTTTGCCTCGGAGATGATCGCGCTGATCAAGTATTTCCTGCCCTGGTCCAGACAGGACCGCTTGCCCGCAGACATTGGGCATTACAGTCTGGTGGCAACGGTGCTCGCCGTTCTCGCCGCTATCTTCCAAAAAGCCCGTGCCTTCGGAATCGACCCCTCAAAGCTCACCGACAATCTCCGCGATGCCGCCACCATCAAAGACGTAAAATCCGATCCAGGTGTCCGCCCGCGCTTTGCCCGCGAATTTGGCGACTTCTGCGATGCATGGTCCTGGGGAGGCCGCCGCGTGATCATCTTTATTGATGACCTCGACCGCTGCCGGCCCGAGAGCGTTGTCACCGTTCTGGAGTCCATCAACTTCCTCACTACCGCCGGCGACTGCATCATTGTCCTCGGAATGGCCCGGAACCAGGTCACGCACTGCGTTGGACTCGGTTTCAAGGAAATCGCGCTAGCAGAAGCCGCCTATGAAGGGGGCGGCAATACCGAACAGGAAAAAGCGGTGGCGCGCTTCAAGTACGGCACGTTCTATATCAAGAAACTGGTGAACATCGTAGCGCCCCTGCCCAAGACCACATCGGACCAGCGTCGGCGGGTTCTCGAGCTCAAGGCGGCTGAGATTCTTCGGAAGGAGGGAGAACAGCAGGCTGTTGAGCGGTTGTGGCGCGTCCGCCTCTGGGAGAGTTTGGCTCAGACCGGCCGCATGACCGCCAAGATTGCTCCGGTTCTGCTGCTCCTTGTCGCGTTCGTGTCCTCTGTTGTTGTCGGCTACCGGAAGGGAGTCATCCAGCCCTTGGCATCTTTCCAGAAGTCGTCAAACGCGGACGTCAATTCCAACCCGTCTTCACAACAGCCTGTTGTCTCTCAGAACGATTTTGGCAAACCGCTTCCCTTCCAGCGTCCGGACACCAAGCCAGGAGATTTGAAGCTTGACGTCGCCGAGGTTGAAGGAAGTGCCTGGTCCTATGGAGTGGACGCGCTATTTCTCCTGGCGCTGTTTGGGATTCTTGCTTACCAACTGAGCGCGCGCACCAACCTGGACGCACAGAATTCCCCGGAGTTCGAAGAGTCACTCAAGCTTTGGGGCCAATACATTGTCATGGTCTGCGACACACCTCGCGAAATTAAGCGTGCCCTCAACGATCTGCGCTACCAGGCCATGACGCGCCGCGTCAATGGCCCCAGCACCACACGCGCGGAACGCCTGCTGCGAACGCTCCGCCAGCGCGTGACCGGCTTCTACCAGCCTGCCGCCGTTGAAAAACGCGTCGACGAAGCTGCTTTGCCTCCCCGCAAGGCCGCCGAACTGGCCAATCTAACCGGTCACGACCTGCAACTTTTTCTGGACCCGGATTACAAGGAAGTCGGCGGATCCGAAAACCTGAAACTGCTCATGGAGATCAAGCTGAAACACATCAATCAGTTTCATCGGTGGATACCCCAAGCGGCGCCCGAAAGCCAAACCATCCACGAGGCCGCTGCCGAGAACTACAGGAACCCTCCGCAAACGGCTTAGCAGCCGAGTTCGGCGGTGGTGATCGAAAAGCCCGAATGCTTTTTTCTCTCCCCAGAGCAAACCAAAGACTAGCGGGAGTTTACTGTGCTCTCCCAAACCTTTGCACATTCCCATTATTAACTGGCCAATCTTTCCTCATTTTTGCTCTGTTTGGATCCTCTGCAGTTGGGAAGCAACAGTGAGGAGGCGCTTGTCGAGGCGCCGCAATCGACGGCGGATTTTCTCATCGCCCAACTGACGGCGATACATTTCCAGAAGATGACGTGTGGCCTCCAGTGCCTGACGGATGCCGGGGAGACCGGCGCTTGGCATGTCTTTGGGGAGTGCGAGCGTGGGCAGACGATGCGGATGAGCTGCATTCTGACGGGCCTGGTGGAATTCGCGCTGCAAGTCCTGTTGAGTGACTTCCACGTAGCGCAAGGTCATGCGGATATCTTTGTGCCCGAGTAGCTTCATGAGAGCCGGAAGGCTAACTCCGAGCCGGAGCATTTCTGTCGCGAAGCTGTGCCGAAGACGGTGCGGTGTCACATGCGTTGAGCAACCCGCGCTTCGCGGCCTGGGCCAACGCCGATTGGAGACTCAGCACCACAGCGCGCCGAGTAGCACCGCGACGTGGGAGCAGGAAGCCTTGCGAATTGGCGAATCGCGCGAGCGGAGACGAAGTGCGCAGGGTGAGGATCCGGCCCGCGATCCGCCGCACCTCGGGATCGGCCGGAACCAAACGTTCCGTGTGTAGTTTGCCGAGGGGGACATGGAGCGCCCACGGTTCGGTTCCCACCTGCCGCAGGCAATCCAGTGGCAAATGGATGCATTCGCCAAGGCGGATTCCCGTAGCACGGAGGAGCAGGAGGGCATTGGCGTAGAGATCGTCGGTCCGGCGCAGCTCCTGCTGCACGAGTTGATCTTCCTGGAGGGAAAGAGGTCTTGGAAGATAGTGGGGCTTTGGAGGGAAGTCTTCTCCACGAATGAGATCGGGCTGCAGGTGGTGGCCGCTGGCGGCTAGATCGTCCAGCAAACGGCGGAGGCGAATGAGGTGACCGATGCGGGTTGCATTGCTCACGGGTGGTTGTTGTTCACTCAGCCAACGGAACCAGCCAAGCAGATGAGGATCGCGGCGTAGTTGGGAGAGCCGACGAAGCTGTGGGAATGCGGCGAGGAGATAGGAGAGGAAGCAGCGGGCGGTGGATCGATAGTTGTCTACCGAGCCGGGCCGAAGGGTGAGGGCGAGCGCCTGGATTTGCGTTTCGAAGATCCGTTCCAGGCTGGTTCGGCTCCGAGTCACGAGAGATGGGAAGAGTCCAACGCCTTCCGCTTCTCGATGGCGCGGGCGTATTCGCGCCAGACGTCCTGCGGGGCGAGTTCGACGTACTGATTATGTGCTGCAGCACAAAAGCGGATGGTTATGTTATGGACAACAAAAGCCAATCACGCGCTCTACATAGGCTCGCTGCCAACGCGAGCGCGGTGCAGAGAGAACTTCGCAGATGCCCATGTCTCGCACCTGTTTTCGGAAGTCATTGCCAAAGATAGCATCGCGGTCGCGCAGCAGGTAGCGGGGGAGTTGGGCGGAGGGAAAGGCCTCCCGCAGTTGCTGTCCCGTCCACTCGGCGGTTGGGTGGGCGATCACATTGAAGTGCAGAATGCGACGCCGGTCATGAGCCAAAACCAGAAACACGTAGAGGATTTGGAAACGGATAGTGGGCACGGTGAAGAAGTCGATGGAGACCAGTTGCTCGGCGTGATTCTCCAGGAATGTGCGCCAGGTCTGAGACGGCGGTTTGCGGCAGCGCACCATGTATTTGTTGACGCTGCTCTCCGCGATGCCGATGCCGAGTTTGAGCAGTTCGCCGTGGATGCGCGGAGCACCCCAGCCGGGATTCTCCCGGCACATCTTGAGGATCAGATCTCTGATCTGACCTCGCGCGAAATGACGGGTCGTCCGAGTTGGTCTCGCCGCACCTTCCAGGTCCAGAAGAAACGAAAGCCGGCACGATGCCAGGCTACGACCGTTTCTGGCTTGACGATGGCCAGCGCCGAGCGCCAGTCACGCCAGAGGCGGGAAAGACAGATACACAACAGTCGGTCCCCGAGGTCAATTTCGGACGTTTTGCTGCGGACCTCTGAAACACGCCGATTTCGTGGCGCAGAGCCAGGTTCTCAAGCTGGAGAGCAGCACGCGAACGGAAGATCGAGCACAGAATAGCGAGGAGGGTCGTGAGAGAAATGAGCATCGGCGAGAATTATGAAGGAAACATAACTCCCATCCGCTCAGAAATTTCGAGGTTTTCGAAAGGCACAGGGGATTGAAACCCCAATTGGTGAGTGGGAGGTGAGAGGTAGGTGAGTGTTGGTATGTCTCTTGTTTTCAGGGCGCTGCTTCCATTTGAAAGAATCGCCAGTGTTTAAGCGGGTCCCAGGCGCCTCAAATCGACCGGGAGTAGTAGCAAAAACAGTAGCACAGAAGTCGCTTAGGTTTGGCTACTGGAAATGGGTCGAATTGATCGCCCACGTTCTTGATGCCGTTGTTCGCCCCGAGACCACTCTTGTTGGGGCACAATTGCGAAACCAGTCGTGCGACCGTATCGACGCGCCGGGCTTTGGCGAGTTGGACAATTTCCCCGAAGGAGGTCTTGGAACCCTTATTGCCGCAAATAGACTGCACTCAGCGGTTTGCCAGGGTGGCGATCTTCCCCAAGCCCAACAGTCGACGGTCGGCGGTCACGAGCGTCAGGCCAAGCACTTCTGCGGTAGCGGCCAAAAAGCGATCCGCTGGATCCGGATGCTCAAGCGGCAATTCTTGGGCTGCGACGACGATTTCGTGTGTCAATGGAGCCTCCCGCATGTGCATCGTTGCCTTTGCCACCCAATCTCGGATCGTACCGTCTAAGTGTATCCGACGCTTGGCATGTAACAGCAGCGCTTCCCAAGTACTCACAGGAGACAACCACAGCTCGTTCTGGCCATCTCTTAGTTCGTGTTGCACGCGCCGCGAGAGTCGGCTGGGTTGAGCCAAACTCCAGAGCCAAATGTGGGTATCAAGCAGCAGTTTCAATGCTTTAGGGCCTCAATTTCTTGGATGTCAATGACCGGAGACACTACGTCGCCCGTAATTTGCATGCTATCGGCCATCGAACCCAGCCAGTTTCGCTCCTCCATGTTTGGGGATGCAGGAATCACTTCCGCTATCGGCCTACCGCGTCTGGTTACTCGAAGCGAGACCTTCGTTTTATCAACTTCTTCCAGCAATGCCAGGCACTTTGCCTTAAACTCCGAGATTGCTATCTCCTGGATCGACTTCTTGCCCTTGCCTAGTTTCACGTGCGTTCTCCTATGACCAATTCACTTTACTATGGTCATCTTAAATAGTCAACACATTTGCTGTTGGCTCCCCATTGGGCCGCAAAGCCCTACCCCACCAGCAGGTCGCTCATGCAGCCATTTTACTGGGTTGGTTGCTTCCTCCTCATCTCGCTCTGCCGAAGATTACATCGCCTGCAGCAAGCTGGGCGGCTTCGCAGCAAACAGTATGCAACCACTTTAAGACGCGTAAAAAAAAAGGGCGGAGATCGCTCTCCGCCCTTTCCGTATTCCAAAACCGTTCTGCCCGGAGCCCCGACCAAGTCCCCGATTGGATCGGGGCAGGCGGGGCAAGCCGCCGGGCGCGGGAAAGGTTTAGAAGGCCAGCCGCAAGCCCAGCGACATGATGCGCGATGTTGGTGCCCCCAGCGTGGTTCCCGAGGGGTTCTGCGCCAAGCACTGCGCTGCGCCAAACGTGCCATCGCTCAGATTGCCGTCAACACAATCGAAGCTGGGGTGGTTGAGGAGGTTCTGGGCTGTGGCTCTGAATTCGAGCTTCATCATCTCTGTCAACTTGAAGGTCTTGCCCAAGGCCATGTCCATTTGCACGAACTTCGGCCCATGAAAAACATTTCGACCGAGAGTGCCGAAGCGTTTGTACAAGGCACCGGAGCCCGGATACGCGGGGTTGCCAAAGAGCGTGTTTGCCACGAAACCTGTGATGTTTCCATTCGCATCCAGAATTGGCGTAAGGCCATTGTTGTTCAGGTTACAATCCGCAAGGCTGCCTGATGGCACGTTAGCGGGAGTAGTGCCTAAACCCGAAGGCGTATTCGACCCTGGGAAGCCGCAGCCGATGGGATTGTTATCTATGAAAATCCCGTCGGCCGGACTGCGTCCACTGTAAACCGCGTTTAGGTTTGAACCTAGGAAAACGGGGTGGTCATTCAGGACGTTGTCGAGGTTGTAGTCACCACCAATGTTCTCAGGAATGCCGTTGGCGTCGAGCGCACTTCCAGCAAATCTCCCATTGCCATTGTAGACATCGACGGGATGGCCGGAATACAACTGGAGGAAGCTTGAAAGCGTCCAACCTCCCAAAGCCTGCCCAGCAAATCCCTTCTGTTGTTTCAGGAAGGGCATCTCGTAAATCACATTAAATTTATAGGCGTGTCTATGATCAAAAGCGGCCCGGCCATAAGACAAATCTGGCCTGGTATTCGAAATGTAATAGTATGGCGCGGTAAAGCTGCCAATCGTTGAGCAGCCTGCGAATAGTTCCGAGTTAACATCCAGGAGCTTTGAGTACGTGTAGCCGGTCTGGAATTGCAAGCCATGCCCCATGCGCTTTTGCACTTCGGCCACGAGCGAATTATAGTTGGAACTCACGCTGTTCGAACGATAGTTGAAGCCCGTGTAGAGGGCGTTAGGCCGAATGTTGGAAAAGGATGCATTATAAGCCTGCCCATCGGTGCGATTGTAATTCTCGAGCATCGGCAAATGGCGGCCCATTGATCCTTGGTAGTTCACGCGGAACAGAAAATCACCCATGAATTGCCGTTCCACGCCCAGGAAATAGTTCTGGCCGGAAGAGTCGTGCATGTTTATATCCATAGTGCGGACAGACACGCGCTTCCCAGGGTATGGAATGGGACCGTTCAGACCATTGGGGTTATAAGCCGTGCCGATAGAGTCAGGATTGGAATAGTTGATGGCATCACTGCTTGAGGCATCGAAGTCGATTAGAGCGTAGAAGGGCGGGTTCCAGGCACCATTCGACCAGATGTTATCGAAGATGCGATCATAATAGATGCCGTAGCCGCCACGAACGGCCGTCTTTCCGTTGCCGAAGACATCCCAGGCAAAGCCGATGCGTGGCGCGATGTCTTTATTGTTGGTGTTCCACATCCGGCTTACGGGGGTTACTCGGGCTGCGCCGAGGCATGCCCTATCCGAAGCGACATTGCAGCCAGCCAGGTTGGTGAATTGGGCCAAGATACCGTGATCCTCGCTCGGGGCGCCATAGCGGTCCCAGCGAACCCCGAGGTTCAGCGTCAGGCGCGGACTGAGTTTCCAGTCGTCCTGAACAAATGTGTACCAGTCGTGGTACGTGTAGTGGCGATAAGCGCTGGCCTTTGCGCCTGTGCGAGGATCAATCGACGTTTCCTGAAAGTAGGGATAATCGTTTTCGAAATTAGTATGGGGCTTCTTGCTGGGAGTAATGCCCGCAATCGTGCCGTCCGGTTGTAGCACTCCGTCCGATGCCGGAGTGAAAGTACCGTTAAGTTCCCTGAATTCATAATAGCCCGGCAGACCTAGATCCCAGTTCCTGTAGAGGATGCCAGACTGATTGCCACCGCCGAATTTAAAGGAATGGCGGTCCGCGGTCCACGTCAAATTATCCGTCGCACCCCAACGGTCCTGCACAAACCCCTGAACCAAGCCACCCTCAAAGGGGCCAAAGGAATAGCCCAGGCTACCTTCAGCTCGGTTGTCAATAATGATATGCGGAACCGTCTGCGTCCCATTCCCTTCAATGAAGGTGTTGAAGTGACGGTTGTGCGAGACCGTTACCTCGTTCAATAAGCGTGGGTTGAAAATATGGGTTTCATCCAAAGTAAGATTATGGAAATGATTGTTAGTCGTCCCATTGATTGGGCCTGCGGTAGTCAGCCCGCCGCCGCCATACTGATCCACAAACGCTTCCCGAAAGATGTTTGCTGAAAAGCTAAGGCGGTCCGACGAACTGAAACTGTGGTCCACGCGGCCGTAATAAATGTTGTGGGTGTCCGTCTGTGGGTCAAACAAGGACACACACCCTACCTGAAAACCAGCACCGGTGCTAGTTGGCTTATTGGGGCAGGCCGCATCCGAAGACATCGGAGGGTAGGCTGCGAGTACTTGTTTAGCAATCGGCCCGGCATTCGCGGTCGCGGTCAAAGTAGCAAGCGCGGCTTTGGTGGGGACATACCAGTTTGGGCCGGTTGTTGCGTTGAGAGGCGCTCCAGAAACCAATTTGATTCGATCGTACGCGAAGGAGAAAAACGTCTTGTCCTTGCGAATGGGACCAGACACGATACCGCCAAACTGGTTGCGGATATATTTTGGCTTGGGCAGTCCTGATGCGTTGGAAAAGAAATCCGCGGCATTCAGCGAGCGATTGCGGTTGAACTCATAAAGTGCCCCGTGAAATCTATTCGTGCCCGAAACCTGGTTCGCACTGACTACCGCACCCACACCACGCCCGTACTCCGCGGTCATGCTGTTAGTCTTGATGGAAAAATCCTGCACGGACTCCAAGGGCGGATGAATATTGATTGCCCCTTCACTAAAGTTATCATTATCATCTCCGCCGTTCAGCAAATACGAGGTGCCCGATTCGCGCGCACCGCCGGAAGTCGGCGACATATCGAGTCCCGGGCTGACCTGGGGAGCAAGATATGGAAGCGTTGAGAAAACATCGCGGTCCGCCAACGGGGCATTTTCGATGGTTACGCGATCAATTTGGGTTGCGAGGTCCGAAGTGGCCGTCTGCACGAGCGGAGCTTGCTCGGTCACTTCAATCACCTGCTGGGCCTTGGCCAATTCGAGCTGTCGGCTGAACGGAACAGTTTGGCTTGCTTCTACAACGATTCCAGACACCCTGACGGTAGCGAAGTTGCCGGCCTTGATCTCGAGAGTGTAGGTCCCCGGCGGCACGAGGGAGAAGCGGTAACTGCCGTCTCCTCCTGTGGTCGCACTCTGCGAGGCATTCGTACCGACGTTGGTGATCGTCACCGTCGCGTTGGGCACGACGGCGCCGGTGGGATCCGTGATCGTGCCTGTGATGACGCCTTGCACGGTTTGTGACCAAACCGTTCCACCACTCGCGAGAATTAGCAAAGCAGCAGCCAAAATTGCAAAAGTACGCAGTCTCATACTCTCTCCCCTGTCCAAAGCCCTCTCAGCTAAAGCTCAGAGACAAATTTAGATTTTAGTTTTTGCAAAGCCCAAGGTCACTACCACCACCCTGAATCGTCGAAAAACGCCGGGCAATCACCGTTATTTAGCGCAATTCAAGTACTAATCCAATGCAATGTCAAGCGCAAACTCGAGGTCGGAGTAAGGAGAAATTTATATAACTAGCAACTAGCAGAACCGACCGAAAAAGCATTCTACTTCTAAAACTTCCATAACTTGGTCTCGATTTGTAACCAAAATGGCCAATGTGATGCATTCTGGGTACCTGTGTGACGACCAGCGAAAAGCTACCGAGGGGAATGGCAAAGTTTTTAGAATCTCCCCGTCTGGCGTGTACAATGGATTTCCGCGAAAAAACTTATGGCCTTGCAAGAGAAAAGTTGAAGAACCAGGTTGGCACATGCCTCTCCCACCAAAAACAAAACCATGTTGACCCGCAGGTCTCTCCTGAAGGGAACTTTGTTTTCCGGGAGCGCTTTGTTTGCTGATTTTGCCGGCATCGCATGGACGAGTTCACTCCGACCTCGGCAGAAGGATCCCTTTGCAAACGGCAAGCTGCTAGGCTTGCTAGGCACCTTGGATTTCGTAAACGAAAGCCCTGTACCTCTGAGCATTCCTCAAGGTTCCGAACTCGACGGGCGGCTGTATTCGGATCTCTCGACGCTTGAACCACAAGACCCCATTACGCCCACGGGAAAATTCTACATTCGCACGCGCGCTTCCCAGCTCCTTCCCGATCCGGCCTCATGGCAAGTGAAACTCGGCGGCATCGTCGACCGGCCGATGAATTTGGGGATCGAAAGCCTGCGGAAAGCAGCCAAGCCCATGGGCGCACATTTGATGGAGTGCGCGGGAAACGTCCGCCTAGCGCACTTTGGGTTGCTGAGCGTCGGGGATTGGGCTGGAGTCCCGCTTGCGGAAATCTTGGACAAGGCCAAAGCAAAATCGCCTGCGGCCCGCGTTCTTGTCTCCGGTTTCGACCAGTATGCGGAGATATCCAGAACCTCCGTCCCGGGCGCCAGTTGGGTATTCTCGCGCGAGCAACTCGACAAAGCAGGAGCTTTTCTGGCCACGGAGTTGAACGGCCAGCCACTGACGAAAGATCATGGCGCCCCGGTCCGTCTCGTGGTGCCCGGTTGGTACGGCTGCGCGTGCATCAAATGGGTGAACGAAATTACCCTTGTCGGAGAAGTGGTGGAATCGACGTCCCAAATGCGGGAGTACGCTGCGAGAACTCAGCAGAAAGGCGTGCCCTTGCTGGCAAAGGATTTTCAGCCCGCCGTGATCGAACAAGCGGCCACGCCCATTCGCATCGAGAAATGGAATGTGGCGGGCAAAATCAAATACCGCGTTGTAGGAATCGCCTGGGGAGGCTCGCAACCGGTAAAGATGCTGCAGATCCGTTTCAATCCAGAGGAAAATTACGTGCCGGTGGACAACTTCCATCAAGTTACCAACGATCCTTGGACTTTCTGGACCCACGATTGGTCGCCCAATACGCCGGGAACTTACGCGATTCGTTTGTCAGTGAAGGAGCCAGCGGTTCAAGCCCGCCGATTGGATTCGGGATACTATGTTCGTAGCGTTGAGATTACGGAAATCTGAGAACGATTTGGCTTTTGTGTGCCGCTAAAGCGAACGGCAGATTTGCGGGCAAGGAGAAAGAGTGTATCTGACGAGGTTTTTTGCTGCGGGAATCATTTTACTGACGGGAATCGTAGTATCCGCGCCTGCCGCTCCGCAAACAGGCCATGAGGGGCACCAGGGGGGCGGCCCCGTACCGCGCCAAATTCTGGAACGGCCAGTAGCTCTTCGATCGGGAATTGGTACGTTGCGCGAAAAAGTGGCTACCTCCTCGCCGGAGGCGCAAGCCTTTTACGACCAGGGACTGGCTTACGTTCATTCCTACGTATGGATTGAGGCGATTCGCTCTTTTCACCAAGCTTTGCGGCTGGACCCCAATCTGGCCATGGCGTTTCTAGGGCTGACGGACGCGTATATCGGCTTGCAGGACCCTGCCACGGCGCGCGCTGCTTTTCAGCGGGCGCAAGCGTTGGCGCCGAAAGTCAGCAAGCGCGAGCAAATGTGGATCGCCATTCGCGACCGTGAACTGGATTATCTGGAGAGCAATGGGGATCCGGATAAGTATGTCGCCTACCGGAAATCCATCAGCGATGCGCTGAAGGTCAATCCGAATGATCCATGGCTGTGGATTCAGCGCGGCTTGGCGGACGAAGGTTCACCGGAAACGCACGGCCAGGTGGGCGGGGTGGACACGATCGCGTTCTACCGAACCGCCCTCGCGCTGGCCCCGGAGAATTTTGCCGCGCATCATTATTACGCCCATACTTTGGAAAACCTCGGCCGGGCCAGGGAAGCCCTTGACGAAGCAGCGATTTATGTGCGCATGGCTCCGGCGATTCCCCATGCGCACCACATGCACGGCCACGAACTGATGCGCCTGGGGCGCACCGAGGAAGCCATCGCGGAATTTCTCAAAACCAAATCACTCGAAGAAGAATACTACCGCACGGAGAACATTCCGGCCCGCTACGATTGGCACCACGCCCACAATCTGCAATTGCTTGCCTTGAGCTACCAATCGTTGGGGCAAATGAAAGCGGCGGAAAGCGGCTTTCGCGACGCTTTTGCGGTTCCCGCCTATACGGACTTTCTCGAATTTAATCGCAAGGCCTGGCCGGAATTTCTCGTGGCGCGGGGCCGCTACGAAGAGGCTCTCCACGCCGTACAAGAATTGGCGAAAAGCGAATGGCCCTTGTCGCGGCTCGCCGGCCACACGCTTGCGGGCCAGGCGCTTCTGGCGATGGATAAGCCCAGCGAAGCGCAGGAAGAATTGACCCTCGCCGAGCAGGAAACGGAACGCCTCCCCGTGAATCTCGTGGCAAGCTCGCCGTTCCCAAGCATCCTGCGCGCCGAATTGTTGCTCCGCGCCAAGAAAGCCGAAGAAGGCGAGGCTTTGTTGCAGGACATCGTCAAAATGATTCTAGCCCGGCCTGGCCCGGATGCCTGGAGCGCCGCCCGCTTTGAGCTGGAATCCATCGCCAAAACCGCCCGCCAGAGCGGCGATTGGAATTTGTCGGAATCCATCGCGCGAGACATGATCCAGCATGACCCCACTTACGCCGGCGGATACTTTGCCCTCGGCCTCGCTGCCGAGCACGCGGGCCATTCCGCGCAAGCACGCGAGCAATTTGCGGCTGCCGAGAAGTTCTGGAGCAAGGCCGACAAGGATTTGCCTGAACTTCGGCACATTCAAGAAGGAGTTTCCGCGCGCCGCTGACCCAGGTTGGCTCTTTCCCCCTTGTTCTTCGTAAGCTACGATGCGTGCGATGACGACCATGGTCCGAGGCTTGTTTTCTTCCAGTGTCTGGCGCACAACTTGGATTGCTTCGCTGGTTTTCTTCTGCGTTGCGACTGTTGCAGGCGAAGTCAGGGTCCGCTATCTTCGGTTCGAAGACGTTCAGGAAACTCTCCGGCTCAACGCCGATTCCGGCCTTCCCGGCTAACTGCGTGACTTTGAACGGCAGCGCTTCCTGCGTGCAGTCGCCGGGTAGCCCTGTTGCCGTGCAGTGGACGCAACTCAGTGGACCCGCGGGCCGTTACGTTTTCCAGTCCGACCCAGCCTGTGACCCAAGCGTGCTTTCCGTCGGCCGGTACTTACGTCGTGCAATTAATGGCAACCGTAATCGCAACAGGGCTGTCCTCGTCCGCGCAAGCGACGATCACTGTCGTTCTGCCTCCTCCGCCTGTGGCGAATGCGGGTGCGAACCAGGCTGCGTCAACAGCACGGTGCAGTTGGACGGAACCGCTTCGTTCGACCCCGAGACCGGAACCTATTACGTTTCTTCCGTCACGCTTCCATACGCGGCCAAGCTGTTGAAGTCGTCGGTACCCAGTGTCGACTACCTCCGAGAGATGACTCCTGTTGAGACAATGCAGGGCGTGCCGCTCTGGAAGCCACACTACGGGCGTATCACCCCTATCGATCTGAACACGGGCGAGCATCGGTGGATGACATGACGCCGACAGGTGATCTGGCCCAGAGCACCCTGTGTTGAAACAACTCGGCCTTCACTCCCTCGGACGGCCCGCACGCGGTCACCTCTTGCTGACGAAGACGCTGCTCATCGTCGGGCAAGAGGGCGGCACGCATCGCGCGGGAGGCGATCCCGAGAAGGTGCCGGATTTCGAGATTGGCGGCCCCAAACTATGCGCCTATGACAAGGCGACTGGAAAGCTTGTTGGCGAAGTGGCGCTGCCGCGCAACGCGACGGGGGCACCAAAGAACAAGAACACTCCTATGGCAGTCATTGGCTACGAAGACTCGGTTCGCTTGGTGTCCTTAAAGGGATGATAGCTCGTCATCGGCAACCATTGACATGGTGAACGGGACAGCGATCTGCGATACCACTTACCTGCCGGAGGAACGCGTCTGCCGAGACTGGCAGTATTCTATTGGCTGTCCACCGTAGTCTCAAATCGCTTTTTCAAAACCAGAACTGAGGAAGGGATAGCAACTGCCGAAGCAGGCGAAATTTGCCGCGCTCCGTAGCCCACGCTAAGATGTCCAACTCACAAGCAGCCATCATGTCCGACCTCGCCACAATAGCCACGTATTCAGTTTTCATTGCCAGTTACGTCGTATTCGCTCTCGGAAAATTTCCAGGAATGAGGATTGATCGACCGGGTGCTGCCATCATCGGCGCAGTTCTGATGTTCACTACGGGCTCCGTGCTTGCAAACAACGCGCTGTATCTCATCCACTTCGGAACTGTTGTGTTGCTCTTTTCCATGATACTTGTCGTGGCTCATCTCCATCTGGCGGGTTTCTTTGATTGGGTGACCGATCTGGTCGTTACCTGGCTGAAGCCCCATCACTTACTCCCACAGTGATTTTTCTCAGGCCAGCAAGAAGGATCGCCGAGAGATACGTGCAGAACTCCGTTTGCTTCGCATCTGCGTGCATTGCTGCGCTCCCTAGCGCGCGTCCCACGTTTCGCTTTGCACGCGAGAGCAAGGGCATCACCACGAGCGAGACACAAGCGAGCACGATGCCAGCAACGCTCCGCTCGGGGGCTCGCTTGGACCACAAGTCACTCACGGATTCATAAGCGATATACGCGGCGAGCGCCAAGAAGCAGGCTCCGACCGCGCTCAGCGCACGCTTCTCATTGCGTTCACGCTCGTGCACGTCCGCACCAACGGACATCCTCCACAGCAGCACCGATCCTGACGTGACTTCAATGAAACTGTCCAAGCCAAAGCCGACAAGCGAAATGCTTCCTGCAATCAGGCCAGCGATCACTGCAACCAAACCCTCGACGCCGTTCCAAAAAATAGTGAAGCACTCAAGACGTCGTCCCCGACTAACGACGGCCGCTCGATCGAGAACTGTGCTTTCGCCCATACCTGAGTCTACCCGCTGCGCGACTCTAGATTGCAATCCTTCGGTCACGAACCGAATGCTCTAGGCGACGACGGATATTATTGCCGAGGAAAAGAGCTTCGAACCGCCGAGGGCTTTCGAGCCTAACGGTTTCGCAGACCGTTGCACTCGCATTGGGATAAATTGGGATAATTGGGATAAACGGCCTAGTGCGCGGACCGGTCTGAAGACGAAGCGTAAGCGCCACAAAAGATTTGACTTAGCGATGGCGGAGAGGGGGGGATTCGAACCCCCGGTAGAGGTTTTGGCCCCTACAACGGTTTAGCAAACCGCCGCATTCAGCCACTCTGCCACCTCTCCGCGGTTTGCTTTCAACAACAGCTTAGCACAGTTCTCTGAATTGGCTTGGCATGCTTTTGGTGCACTTTAACCGCGAACACGTGGGTGTTGCTGAGAATGCAGATGGCATAAGTCCTTCAAAATCAATCCGAATTCTGATGGGAATTCGCTGCAGCGGTTGGGAAAACCGCCGCCGGGGCTGGCAGATAGATTTTTTGGATACCCGACGTGCTGCTTCACAAGTTGGACCTACAACGGGCTAGGAAACCGTCGTCGTAATCGTGCCTCGGTGGTGGATAGTGAATCTTTGGGATGCTCGCAAAGCACACCCAACGCCGTCACCTCCTGCATTTGCTTGCAGTTTGGGCGTGTCTGCCTGCCTTGCGCCGTGGGGGGCCCTTTCAGTGGGCGCTTCATGCTGTGCAAGTGTCCTGCAGACTACTGAGCTGTTGCGGAGACGAGGCCTTTGCGCTTCAGCGCCTTCCATTCGTGGTCGCCACGCAGGTACTGCCTTGCAGGCGCCAGATCATGTGTAACTGCCGGTAGGAGAAGTGCTCGAAAAAAGCAGTAGCTCACGAGCCGAACCACGTCTTTCCAGTCGTTGTAGCGCTTGTAGGTGATTTCTTCCGGCAACACAGAGCCAATAGAAATTACGGTTGCAAAGCGTACGCGAAGATGAGGAATTGCAGAAAGAATTCCAGGCTCAAAAAGCCCATGGTCGCCGTTATAATTCCGAAGGTCTCCAAAATCGGAGCGAATAACTCGAAGAGCCATAAGGGAAGTGCAAAGCAGCCAATCCTTCCGTAGCGAGAGCGGAAGAGCATGTCCAGGTTGGGCCAGAGCACGTCCAGCAAGCCCTGCTGCCAGCGCGCGCACTAGATCGGTTCGAAATACGCCGAACGCGCCAGAAATGATCGTCAGCATGTTGCCTTGCGCCCAGGCTTCTCGGCCAATTAAGAATGCGCGCAGATATTCGATGACCTGGACCGCTTCGATGCTTTTGCGGGGCAAGCGCGCGCACCGCAGCTGCCCTTCACCAACTCCGAGCCGTTCAGAACGCGAACGCCCCCACAGCCACGACACGCTTGGGATCCTCTAGCGTCTAGGATGGCCACCATAATGCGGACGTGGAATAGCGCCAAGCTTTCATAGAGGGCGGGCCTATTCGCTCCGCTTGGGAATGCCCGTGTTCGCGAGCCGCCGCAGGGCTTCCCTGACCGAAAGAGCTTCTGGACCTTCTGGAAGCAGCTTCAATGCCAATTCCAGCTGCTGTTTGGCATTTTCCGCGTCCCCTTTGCGGGCATAAATAATGCCGATGTTCTTGTGGAGCACGGCGAGTTGCGGGCATTGCTGACAAATGGCAATGGCTTCCTGAAGTTGGTCGAGCGCCTGCGGCCAGTTGTTGTCCTGGGCGGCCTGCAGCGCAAAATTGTTCAATAGTTGAACACGGTCGGTGGCCTGCTGACGCTCCTGCAGGGTCGTAAGCTTGCTCATGTAGTTGTTCGCTTCGGGGCTCCCCGTTTGCGAGAGAACACGGACCAGATTGGCGTACGCGGCCAAGTTCTCAGGATCTGCTTCCACGGCTTTTTTCCATTGCTCGGTGGCCTCTTGCTTCTTGCCAGCCTGGAGGAGGTTATGACCCAGATAAAGCCGCGCCTCAGCATGATCGGGCTGGAGATGCACGACTCTTTGGAAAAGTTCGGTGGCGTAGGGAGAGGAGTGCTCCACAACACCGAGCAAAAAGAGCGCGCTCACGTAGTCTGGGGAGAGGCGAACGGCCTCGCCCAACTCTTTCCGGGCATCCTCTTTGCGGCCGAGAGCATAGAGGACGCGCCCTTTATTGTAGTGCGCAAGCGCGGAGTCTGGAGAGAGACGGCTGGCTTCTGAGAATTGCCCCAGGGCACCCTGAAGGTCATACATGTCGCCCAAGGCGATGCCGAGATTCACATGGGCATCAGCGTATGCAGGGTAAAGGCCAACGAGTTTCCGAAACGTCTGAACGGCATCAGCATCCCGGCCGGTTTTTCCCTGGAGCATACCGAGCGCGGTCAAGGCGTTGGCGTTATTGGGTTCCAAGGCAAGGGCACTTTCCAACTGCTTTTCCGCATCCGAATAGGCCGCTTGGGCAGCTAGGGTTAGGCCCAAGTTAACGAAGGCCTGAGTGTATCGGGGGTCGACTGAGATCGCCTCGCGAAAAAGCTTTGCCGCATCGCTATTCTCTCCCAGGCGACCCAGGAGAGTGCCGAGATTGTTTAGGGCTACCGCCGATTGCGGATCGCTGGCGATGGCGGCGCGAAACTCGCGTTCGGCTTCCTCGAAACGGTGTTGCAGCATCATTGACGAACCCAATTGGTTGTGAGCCTGAGCGAAATACGGGTCCAGCTCGGTGGCTTGGCGCAACTGATGCTCTTCACCAGCGGAATCGCCGAGTTTTGCCAAGGCGAATGCCAGGTTGTAATGCAGTCTCGCGTCCTTGGGCTGCAGAAACAGGGCTTTCCGGTACGCTTCCACGGCTTCGCGTGCGAGCCCTCGCTTTAGCAACTCATTACCGCGGCTATTCAGAGAAGCTGCCTGCGTTTCTTGCTCGGTTTGTTGTTTTAGTTGTCTGAAGGCATCGAACTGCTCCCGGGCTGTGGCCTCGTTGTTTTCCTTGTGGAGAATGAGGCCGAGTTGGTAGCGAGCCTCGGAGCCATCGGGCTTCAGCTCGATAGCGCTGCGCAGCTCGCGGACGGCGTCGTTCATTCGCCCCAGCCGGCCAAGAACCGCGCCCAAATGGTAGTGCGCTTCGTAACTCGCGGGGTTCAGCTGAATGGCGCGTTCGAGCGACTCAACCGCCTCGGGAAAATGCGCCGAATCTTTCAAAGCTTCGCCGAGGACCTCGTGGCCTTCCCAGTCGTTTGGATTGCGACGCGTGTAGTCTTCCAGATAGTGAAGGGCGTCCGGCGCGGCGCTCAGATTCAGCAGGGCCTTGGCTAGTGACAGCTCCGCCTGATTGTGGGTTGAGTCGAGTCGTAAAGTCGCTTTGTATTCTGCAGCGGCGCGAGGATAGTCGAGGTTGTGAGCGTACGCCGTGGCGAGGCCGAAGTGCAATTCAAGGGAATCGGGCTGGGCGGCGACCGCCTCGCGAAACAGCGGAATGGAATCGGCATAATCGCCGGTCTGCGCAAAGGCGTCAGCCAAGGCAATTTTCATTTCCAGCGCGAGATTGGGAGCTGGGGAATGGCTCAAGCCATCCTGCAGGTGATAGATTGCGGCTTGGTATTTTTTCTGCGAGGCCAGCAAGCGGGCAAGGTCATAGGATCCAAGGGCAAACCGCGGATTAATGGCCAGCGCGGTCTTGAATTCCTCGGCGGCCTGCTCAAGCTGTCCCAAATCCTGCAAGGCTTGCCCAAGAACGTTGTGAGCCCTGAAGGAGTTCGGGTCGTCGTGGAGGACGGCGCGGACTTCGTCGGCAGCTTGATCGGGCGCGTGATTTTCGAGGAGCGCGATGGCGAGTTCGTAACGAATCTGATATGCCTGGGGGTCGCGTGCCAATGCCGCCTGAAAAGCGGCGATGGCACAACTGAACCGTCCTTCCCGTCCGTAAAGCGTTCCCAGCGAGGCATACGCTTCTGCGGTGGGTAACGCGGCGGTGGATTGAAGCCGCGCTGTCAACTGCTCGGATGTTCCCGAGGTTTTGCAGTCCTTAGGAATATCCGGGAGCGTGGCAATGATGGCACCAGCGGAGTTCGCGGCGGATTGTGCTGATAGGGGGGAGGGGAGCGTCAGAATGAAAGCAGACAGGACTAGGAAGGGAACTATCACTGCAGATTCCAATACGGTTCTGCCCTGTGGCGCGGCATTGGCGCCGAGTTCGGCGTCACATGGTATATTCCGCATCTGTTGTTTTGAACCGCCCAGCAAAGCGCCTCTGCGCATGTGGCGAGAAGCGGCCTTCGCCTTGGCATCTGTTCGACACCGCGCCTCAAACTCGACGTCAATAATAGAACTTGAGCGCGAACTGCAGTTGCCGCGGCGAATAACCGGTAGCCGTGTTATTGACGACCCCAAATAAGGTCGGCACGTTGATGGCAGCATTCGGGGCAGCCCAAATCGGTGAGTTGGTGACGTTAAAGGTCTCGGTCCTAAATTCCAGTCTGCTGCGTTCCGTTATCGCAAAATTGCGAAATACGGAGAGGTCTAGATTCGCCCGTCCGTCACTCCGCAGCACATTGCGCCCGAAGGTCCCGTAAGTGCCGGTCGCAGGAAACGCGAAGGCGGACGTGTTAAACCAGCAGGCAAGCGTTCCCACGGGAGCGCCGTTGGGACAAGTTCCTTTTTTGGGATCTCCGACAATGTCTGCGCGCTCGGCACTCCCAGAGCCGACGTTGGGAATGGAATTCGGGGCAGTGACGTTGAAGAGTGTGCCGGACATGAGGCTGGAAATGCCGTTGACCTGCCAACCGCCAATCACAAAGTCGATGGGACGCACGCCGGTTGCGAACTGCCGGCCTTTACCAAACGGAAGTTCATAGACGACGTTGGCGGTAAAGATCTGCGGTAAGTCGAATCCAGCCAGGCCTTTGTCGCCTTGCAGGTTGTATGGATTTTGCACCGAAGTGCCGTTGGTGCCCGTGCCGAACCACTCGTCAGCGCCGACATCAATGGCCTTCGACCACGTGTAGGACAGGAGATAAGAGAGACCGCGAGAGGCCTTTTTGTCTAACGATACTTGCAGGCCATGATACCAGGATTTGCCGATGCTCTCGTCATAATGGATTGGCACCAGGTAGGGGAACCGGAAGCGACCTTGAGCGGCGACGAGCGCGGGCGTACAGGTAGTGGTATAGCAACTCACGGATGGAACCAAGAGCTTGCCCGTAGGATCGGGAACGGTGGCCTGATTGCCGGTGACGCCTACATCCAGCCGGTGCCCCGAGGAGCCCACGTAGTTTACGGTGAGCGTGGTGTTGGGGCTCAACCCTTCTTGAACGCCGAAATTCCATTGATCGGAGTAGGGGTTCTTGATATTAGGGTCAACGAACCAGTTGTTGGTGGTTTCAAAGGCGGTCAAACTCGGTACCACATTGGCGCCTTGCAAGGGATTTTCTGCAAAAACGGTCGGTGGGTTGTTAGTGTTGTTGAACGCCAGGATGAACTGGTCGGCGCGGGGCCAAGTGCCTTGCTGGTTCTGTGCCATTTGAATTACCGCCGCCCAGTTGTCGAAGAACCTGCCATAGGCGCCGCGGAGCACGGTTCTGTGAGTCAGTCGATACGCAATACCTACGCGGGGCTGGATATTGTCATAGGAGTTGTGCCAGAAACGGCCGTCGGGAGAAACGACAACGTGCGCCGGGAGCGAACCATCGGGCGTGGGGATGCAGGGAGGCGTGTTCCCGGTGGAAACGCAAGAGGCCGCTGAGGACTGAAGCACATAGTTGCCAGAATTCAGGTCCCAGTTGCCAATGGGCACGTTGCCATCGGCAGGGCGGCCGTAGAAAGGATCGAAGGTGATGTCATAGCGCGCGCCCAGGTTTACCGTCAGCCTATCGGTGATTCTCCACTGATCCTGGAAGTAGAAGCCATCAACCCAGCCCCCGTGTTCGGTCTCAAACTCGTTGCGGTAGGTATCGCCGCTAGGGACTCCGAGCAAGAAGGAGGCAAAACCTGCGCCGCCAGCGCCCTTGACTGGTGAGTTGGCGGTTTGAGCCGCCGAAAAACTCAAGCTGTTGGTGTTGAACGTTTGCTGGAAGCCATTGGTGTTAAAGTCCGCTCCCATGCTGAAGCTGTGCCTTCCGTGGGTCTTGGTAAAATTGCCCTTCCATTCCCAAATGTCTGCCACCACCGCGGGGCTGCTGCCTTCCAGGAAAGATGTAATATCGCCGGGGTCACTGAAATTGACGGCATTGAAGTAACAATTGCGCGGCCCCTTTAAAAAGGAACACTCAAAGCTGTTGGCGTAGTGTCCGGCCTGGATCAGCGCCTGCGATACGCTGGCTGAGAGCAGGGTCGGATTAGTAGAGAATCCGTAGTTGCGCCCAAACTGCACGGAAAGAACGGAGGTCGGACCAAAAGTGTGGTTCCAAGTGATAGCGTATTGATGGGCATTGTAAGAATTTAAGTTAGTCTGCCCGAAGATCCCCGGAACATCGCGCGGCGAGGTGATATGAGTGAATCTACTCCAGAAGGCGTCCTTAAGGCTTAGCTGCTCGTCGATGCGAATGTTGTAGCTGTCAGGATCTTGTACGTTCGTCAGCGTCCTTTGGAAATTTTTCCCGGGTTTACCTGTCAAGTTCGGCGTCAGTGGTGCGTAAAGCAAATTGGCGACGGCCTGCATGTTGGGATCAATCAGTGCGGGAGGAAGAATGTCGCAAGCGGATTCCCCTGCAGGAGGAGTAGTGGTCCCGAGAGGCGCCTGGAGTTGCGTGCCAGACATGAGCGGCACCGGGGTGTTGGTTCCACTCTGGCAAAGAAAAGGAGTCCGCATGCCGGAAGAAGTTGTGCTGTACGGATTGTAAAGTTGGTTGCCACCGGTGAAGTCACCGTTCAACTGGGCCGCCGTGGGTACTAGGGACTGATTAGCGTTGCCCACATGAAGGCGAACGCCCTCGTAACTTCCAAAGAAGAAGGTGTGGTTGCGTCCATGGTAGTGAGGCAAGATCACCGGACCGCCGATATTCGCGCCAAACTGGTTCTGGTGCAGCTGATTGATGCCGGTTATAGGATTCCTAGCGTCAAAAGCGCTATTGCGAAGGAACTCCCAGGCTTCACCGTGAAATTCGTTTGTGCCCGTTTTGGTCACGACGTTTACCACTCCCCCGAGAACACCCCCAAACTGCGCCTGATCGTTGTGCGAGTCGACCTTGAATTCCTGAATATCATCGATGATCGGCGGAACCGAGTAAGTGCTGCTGAAGCTTTCCTGATCGTTCAATCCGTCCAGCAAGAAAAGATTGCTTCGGTTGGTCTGGCCGTTGATTGATGGAAAAGAAAAAGACCCAACGGTGTTGCCGGCGAACTGTTGATTGCTGCCGTTCTGGGTGGTATTCACAGTGCTGACACCAGGGGTTAGATCCAACAATTGGGTGAAATTGCGGCCATTCAGGGGCAGATTGTCCACAGACCGTCTGCCGATGACCGTGCCGAGCTCAGAACTCGAGGTCTGAATGCTGGTGGTGAGAGCTTCCACCCGCACCGTTTCGGCTGCGGAACCAAGTCGCAAAGTGAAATCTAGCGTGGTGGTCTGGTTCACGGCGAGCTCAAAGTCCGCCTCGGTGGCCGTCGCGAAACCTTCTTTGCTGACGGTTAGCCGGTACCTACCCGGAATAATGTTCACGAGGACGTAGTTGCCTGTTTCGCCGGTCGTTGTTACACGCGTCACATTGGTAGCGACGTTGGTCAAAGTGATCTTCGCTCCGGGCACAGCACCGCCGGATGCGTCGATAACGGTTCCGTTAACGGCCGCCGTAGCGACCTGTGCCGGAGCACGTTGCGCACACAGCAACAAGAAACTGACTTGCAAAAAAGAAAGAGCGAGGATTGACAGAGGGGACGATTTTCGGGAAGGTAGGCAAGTCATAGCAGCTTCTCCACGAGCGTATGCGTTCGAACAAATTAGCGGCCTGAGGGTTGAGAAAAACCTTTAACAGCCCGGAACGGCTCACAGCACGTCACCTGAGATGGGACGTGTCTAGCAGAAGCGTGTCAAAAATTCAATGCGAAAAATCTGAATTTCAAATGCTGAAACCATGAACGATCCGCGTCGGAAACGCGGGAGTGTGGCCAGCAGGGTGGTTCGTATCGGAATAGCAATTTCAGGGTTGCGAATTTGAAGATGCAGCTGATGCGCAAGCTCTCGTGGAGTCTCGAATGACGGAATCTTGAGGGAAGAGGCGGTTTGCATGGGCGAGGACTTCGCAGGCTTCGCGGGTGTTGCTCTGCGATTGATAGGATTTCGCCAGCAAGCGATAGAGCTCTGCATCGTAGGGAATTAAGCGGAGGCCCTCTCGTAGAACATCGATGGCCTTCGGCTGCTCTCCTGTTGCGGCAAGCAGACGTCCCAGCAGTTCGAAGTCTGCCGGATTCGTGCTCCCGCGATTACGCGCGAGGTCAAGATAGCGGATAGCTTCGGTTGCACCCTCCCAGCTTTTCTTCTGAAGTGACAAATCCGCCAACGCCTCCAAAACGGAAATGTTTTCCGGCTCGCGCGGTTCGAGTTGCCTTGCGAGAGACCAATACTGCTCGCGATACTCGGGATGGCTGCTCATGATTTGGCGATACGCCTCTAACAAAGTCAGCGGGTCGGGCGGTTTTTGTTTACCCGGGGGCGCGTTCAAATGCACCAAATCGGAGAGCTCCGGCGTAGTCAGGCGGAAGGCCTCGTCAGGAAACGGCTCCTTGGCGTCCGAAATAATGCGATGATTCGTAAGAATCGAATGCGAGATTGTCTTAATGTCTCGCTTCGGCATGTGGCAGCCGATGCAGTTGTCGGGAGGATTGTTCTGCCGACGCACGCGCAATGGAACCGGGCAACTGCCCTCGGGATGACAGGAGAGGCATTTCTCACGGAAGTAGGCGGGAGCCTTCTCTTTAGTCGGCTGAAGGTGGGGATCGTGACAGCTCATGCAACTGAGGCGCGCGCCGCTGCCGCGGTAGCAGCGGCTCAGCCGCATGAATAGATAGTGCTGGAGCAAGTCATCCTGTGGAGGCGACTCGCGGCTAAGCGGCACTAGAAAAATGCCGAGAATTTCATCGAGAGCCATGCCGGGACGAAAGTCGCTGTAGTCCTTTCCGGGACTAAGCACGCGTGCCTGGCCGGTTTGATGACAACGCATGCAGATGTTGTCGGCAAGCCAAGGGGTTAGTTTCGCGGGATTGACGATCGAAGCTCTTGCATTTTGCGCGGAAAAGTTTGTCCGGATTGTATCTATGTGCGTCGCGCCAGGGCCGTGACAGTTCTCGCAGCCAACGGCCAACTCCAAGAACGGCGGCTCTCGAAATCGGCCGTTGCCCTCTAAGACGGGCTGTGGCCGCCCACTGTGACAAGCCACGCAGCCCGGAAGAATCGGGCGGCTAAAGCCGTAGTCACCAAATTCGTAGCCCGGCGACAGGGCCCAGGCCTTGAGATTCGAATAGAAGGAAAGAGGCGCCTCAAACAGGTAATCCCCGCTCCGAGTGATGGCGCCAAAGCCGTTCGCGCCTGAACCTACAATCCAGTCAATCTTCTGCGTATTGCGGAAAATCTCCGTGCCATCCTGGGCGGTTTCATACTCACTTTGGTAGAGATTGCCGTTGCTCGCAGAAGTTTCAAAGTGACGGTTCAAGCGATGGTCAAAGAGAGACGCGGACGTGGAAATCCTAGCGAGAAAAGCGGCATCAGCTTTCGACATAGAGCGGCCCATGTCGGTTTGAGAATAAGTCTCGTAGATTTGGCGGTGACAAGTTGCACATGTTCGCGAGCCTACGTAATCGCTGGAGAAATACGAGCTCTTGGCACTTGCTTGCGGGAACGGAGAGCGATTTTGGCTTTGGCTTGGCGGCGGCAGAACGAACCACAAGGCCACGGTCGTGAGGAAGACGAGAATAGCTCGATGCCAAAAAAGGGCAAACTCGGGGCAAGGACGGAGTGATACATCCTTAAGAGCATGTCGCACACCGGCTTTGCCGCGGCGCATGCCTGCACAAGCAAGACCTTGTGCCAACCGTGAGACGTGTTTGTCATCCCGCACGGCGGGAATGATCGCAAGTCCCTGTTCTTCCACGGATCGATGCCACATGGACGCTCACCGAGGTCTTATAACGTTCACACGCAAGCTGGTGATTAGCTTGACGTCCGCCGGTGCACCGTCTTTTGGCTCGAATATCCAACGCAACACTGACCGCCAACGGAGCGGGAAATGGTACCTACGTTTGGACCATCACGAACGGAACGTCCAAGGCAACCCTACTAGAGAACTGGACTGGTAACAACCGGCCAAGCCCCTCGCCACTTAACGGTAATGCAGACGGCAGCGGCAATTTTACTGATGGAGTCTGTCAGATCAATCCAAACCTAAACCTGCCCACAAAACCGCCAAGCGATTCCGCTGACTCAAGCCTATTCGTCGAAGTGACATCTTTGTAGTCGGTTGAGCTATGGCTCTCGATCCAGCGTGTTCCGGAAATACTGGCGGTGTTCGTTCCGGAAATTCTGGCGGCCTAGTACCACCCTCTAAGCGATAGAAAATCTCCCTATGCCCGCGGGCGTTAGACCGGTTGGGCGGAGGGAGGAGGATGATTGGAATGTTGAAGCGTCACGAAGTCGAGGTTCTGCTTAAGGCGGGTCATTCCCACGCCGAGGTGGCCCGTTTGACCGGGGTCGGGCTGCGCTCCGTGCAGCGCTTGGCCAAAGAAGTCCCGGTGGTCCATGTCGATGACGCCGCCGAACGCAAGCAGCGGCGGATTGGCAGGCCGAACGTAGTCGAGAATTTCCGGAATTAGCCCGCCAGAATTTCCGGAACCCACAAGCAAATCTCATAACCTCAGCAAAATGAGTACGAATTTTGGAGCAAACCGGCTGCGGAAGGGCGGCGAAAAGGGAGCTCATCGTAGCCACCATGATCACACGAAGGAGCAGAACCTCTGTGTTTTCAGATCGGATGGGTTTTTCGGTAGCCACAAGCAGGTCACCCGTACTGATCCAAGTCAACGGGCAACCGGAGGAACGCAATATCGGTGGAAGACGGCAGTCTTCCGACGGTGGCACGAGCCGATAAGCTGAGAGGTTTAAGTCCGGTTCAGTGAGGGGCTCGGGGTGCAATTCCGCGGGCCTACTCGGCGGTCAGCGGGCGACCGCTGCCCCTATGCCGATCAAACGGTTCAACCGGCGTTCGAAGAGATGAGACTTTGGACGACCCCCCACCTCACATAGCAAGCTCCGCTTAAAAACACGGCAAGGCTCCGCTTAAAAGCCCTCCGGCCAATGCTGAGCGCCGTGGTAGACCGCGAGGACCACGATATCGGTTTTCTCGATGGCATACGCAAGGATGAACGGCGTATTCGAATTGACCAACTCACGGGTCCCACGAACCCGGCCTGCTCTTCCCGACATAGGGTAGACGGCAAGTTGTTGAACGCTGCTGACGATCTGCATTGTGATCCGGGAGACAACCTCCTCGCTGTTGGATAGGGCGATGTAATCGTGAGCCTGATCCAGTTGCCGAGTTGCCTGCTCGGTCCATTCGATCATCGAGGAGCGCGTCCCGTCCTCTTGAGCCCTTTTACGACTTCCTCATGGCTTAGGACGCGGCCTTTTCGCTTCTCTTCCAGCCCCTTGCGAACCAACGCGTCCTGATAGGCGTGCAGTTCGATGTAGTTGGTGATCGCCTCGTTAATAAGATAGCTGCGCGAACGGTCCTGCGCGGTGGCCAGCAAATCAAGAGCGTCGATCTTTTCAGTGACGGCACGGAAACTGATGGTCTTTTCATTGCTTCCCATAATGCCACAACGATAACACATATTACCCCATATTACAATACGACAGTTTAGCGGTGAAGCGGGGTAGGAAATATCCAGATCGGACCAGGCCACGACGTGCCACAATAGCGTCCGCAGAGTTCCAAGGCTCGCAATTTCGCCGGCTGAGCGAGAAAAAACCTGCTGAACGCTTGCTGAACTATAGAGTGCAAATGAGAGTATATGGCCGCAATTGAGCAGTGCCTAATGCAAACAAAACACGTGAAAGTCGGTCTGTGCGAATCGGGCAGGTGGGTTTTGGGTTTAGCAAACCGCCGCATTCAGCCACTCTGCCACCTCTCCGCGGTCGGCTATCCAGCAGTTCAATAAACTGAACGCCTTGAATATAACATCAAAAGACCTTGAGTTGGCCGGACTAGCGAGGATTGGAATCCCTAAGAATTCCTGGCTGACCAATGGGATGCCCCTTGCGTCCAATAAAATGGGTCGGATGCTTGCACGTCTGTCTCTCGACGTCTTTCGACCAAGGTACTTTTCATCGTGCGTCTATAAGATTAAAATACGAATCGGGCAGGTTAGCCCCTGTTTCGGCTGAGGTTCCCTGGACGGATTAGCCGCAACCTTCAAGTCTCCTGATGCGAGTCCAAATTCGCAATGTTAGACGGGGTATCGAACGAAACATTTCGACCAGGGCAGGCGTATGTACAACAAGAGAGTGGTTCGGGCAGCATTGGTCACCGCGCGGCACCGTAACCCAAGGATTCCAGAGAACTTCACGGGACGGCAGAGTCTTGGAGTGTTGGACCTAGCGTGGTGGAGCGAAAGGGAAGCGAATGAAGACGTGGCATAAAGTGGCGATTGGCGTGGGGGCCGTCGCGGTGCTGGGTGGAATTGTTCTTTTCAGCGTAAACCAAGCCAATAAGGGCGTGGTAACGGTGCAGACGGCGAAAGTGGCGAAGCAGGACAGCTTGGTGTCCTTGGTAACGGCCTCGGGCGAAATCAAACCCACGACCTATACCAACGTAACGGCACAAGGATTTGGCAGGATTACAGCAATTCTGGTCAAGGAAGGCGACCACGTTAAGAAGGGTGACAAACTACTCCTCCAGGAGAACATCCAAGCGAGTGCCGACGTCCATGCCCAGGAAGCGGCGAGCAATTCCGCGGAATCGGGCGTGCAGGCAGCGGAGGCAAGTTACAAAGCGGCGCAATCCGATTTAACTTCCCAGCAAGCCAACCTGGAGAAGGCAAAGCTGGACTATGAGCGGGGACAAGGGCTGTTTAGAGATGGATTGATCCCCAAGCAGGACTTCGACCAGCGCAAAACCACTTATGACGCAGCCTTGGCTGGCGTCGATTCGGCCAAAGCGCGCGTTTCGCTGCTGAAGGCGCAACTTGAGCAGTCGCGCGCGCAGTTGAATCAAAGCCGTGCGGTGCTCGCGCGCTCGGAGGACGTTCTGCGCAAAACGATGTATACGTCTCCGATCAATGGAATTGTGAGCTATCTCCCGGAACGTGTCGGCGACTACGTTGTCCCTGGAATCCAGAACTCCAACGGCAGCTTTCTGATGACGCTTTCCGACATGTCCACCGTCACGGCGGAAGTCAAGGTAGACGAAACTGACATTGTCAACGTGAAGATGGGCCAGCAAGCGGATGTCACTATCGATGCTGTCCCTGGCAAGGTGTTCAAGGGGAAGGTCACGGAGATAGGCTCGCAGGCGGTATTGCGCAGTTCTGGTTTGACGACCACACAAACCACTACCAGCACGCAGGAAGCAAAAGATTTCAAAGTCGTGGTGACTCTAGACAACCCGCCCGACAATCTGCGGCCCGGCCTATCTGCCACGGCAAAGATAAAAACGGCTGAACGGAAGAATGTCATCGCCATTCCCATTCAAGCTCTGGCCATGCGTACTCGCAAAGAATTGGAAGAGGCTGCCAAGAACGCAAAGGGACAAGGTGGTTCGGGGGTGACACTTGCCGCACCGCCCCCATCGGCGCCCGGCGATCCTAAGAAGGATGAAATCCAGGGTGTATTCGTGGTGAACGGGAAGAAGGCGGTGTTCCGTCCCGTGGACACTGGCATCTCCGGCGTCACCGACATCGAAATCACCAAGGGATTGCAGCCCAACGATGAGATCGTCATCGGAAGCTACAAAGCATTGCGCACGCTGAAACCGGAGGCCCAGGTCAAGGTGGATAACAGCGCGCCCAAGAAACAGGAAGATCAGCAGAGCTGACACTCTAAAGAGAGACGAGGGAGATTTGCATGCCTGTCGAGACGCAAAGCGCCGATTCCTACCGGGAGGACCTGGTCAACTCCGGCGTGGTCATCAAGACTGAAGAGCTTGCCAAAGTTTACGAAATGGGCGCCGAGCAAGTGCACGCTCTGCGCGGTGTGAACCTGGAGATTCGCAAAGGCGAGTACGTGGCCATCATGGGTCCTTCCGGTTCCGGCAAGTCGACGCTCATGAATCTCATCGGTTGCCTCGACTCCCCGACCTCAGGGAAATACTGGCTGGCTGGCCGCCTGGTCAGCGATCTGGATGACGATGAACTCGCCTACATCCGGAACAAAGAAATCGGCTTCGTGTTTCAGACGTTCAACCTGCTGCCCCGCGCCACAGCCCTCCATAACGTGGAACTGCCGTTGATCTACAACGGCACGCCCGCCGAGGAACGCATCGAGAAGGCAAAGAAGGCCCTCGATCGCGTGGACCTTACCGATCGCATGACCCACAAACCCAACGAACTGTCCGGCGGTCAGAGGCAGCGTGTGGCGATTGCGCGGGCGCTGGTGAATAACCCATCGATCGTGCTTGCCGACGAGCCCACTGGCAACCTGGATTCCAAAACCGGCGAAGAGATTATGGCTCTCTTCGAGAATCTCTATCGCCAGGGAAATACCATCATTCTGGTGACGCACGAAAATGACATTGCCCAGCACGCCCACCGCATCATTCATATCCGCGATGGCAGAATTGCCTCTGACGAAGCCGTTAAGAAATAACGGGACAATGCGGCTCTTTTCATTCCCCTCATTGCTGCTAGGTTTCTTTTGGTGACGAAGAAACTCGTCAATGAGTGTCCCTTTGTACGGACGCCAAAAGGATGGGTGCTGTGTGTCCCTTGTCAGGTGAAAACGCAACATCACAAGTCAGTGAGTTGTTGAACCTTGCCGCTGAAAAAGCGATTCGCTACGTCGATAATGTCCGAGAACGAAGTGTAGGTCCAGCCTCGACTGCTCTCACGGCTCTTTCCAAATTTCATGAGCCGTTTCCCGAGGGACCTCGCAAGCCCTCCGATGTCCTCAACCAGTTGGATGCGGTAGGTTCCCCGGCCACGACGGCGATGACGGGCGGCCGTTATTTTGGCTTCGTGAACGGCGGGATGGTTCCCGCCGCACTCGCCGCGAGCTGGATAGCGGTCGCTTGGAATCAAAACGCCGCGCTGCGGGTGATGTCTCCGGTCGCCGCGGAGCTTGAGGATGTAGTGCTTCAATGGATTTGCGATGCCCTTGGCCTGCCTTCCGGTTGCGAAGGAGGGCTGGTCACCTGCGCCACGATGGCAAACTTTACGGCCCTCGTTGCTGCTCGCCACGCTCTCCTCAAGCGAGCGGGCTGGGATGTCAACGAGGATGGAATGTTTGGCGCGCCCCCGATTGAGGTGCTTGTCGGGGCCGAAGTCCACGCCTCAATTCTGAAAGCCTTAAGCATGGCTGGGTTTGGAAAAAAGCGCGTGACGATTGTGGAAGCCGACAACCAGGGGAGAATGAGATCTGACCGGTTGCCACGCCTAACCGAGCGAACCATCGTGTGCATTCAAGCGGGCAACGTGAATACCGGGGCTTTTGACCCTGCTGACAAGATTTGCGCCGCTGCGAGGCAGCAGCGTGCGTGGGTTCATGTCGACGGCGCGTTCGGCCTGTGGGCTCGCGTATCGCCGAAATACGCGCCCCTATCGGGTGGATTCGAAAATGCCGATTCCTGGGCCACCGATGCCCACAAATGGCCAAATGCAGGATATGACTGTGGCGTGATCCTTGTCAGGGATGGCGAAGCTCTAAGAGACTCCCTCGGGATAGCAGCGGCTTATCTGGAACCCGGCGCGCGCCGGGAACCGATGTACCACACGCCCGAAGCTTCGAGGAGAGCCCGCGGAGTGGAGTTGTGGGCCACGCTGAAATCTCTTGGTAGAGCAGGGCTCTGCGAGCTAATAGAAAGAACCTGCGCTCACGCCCAGTACTTTGCGAAAGGACTAAGAGGCGCTGGTTTCGAAGTGTTGAACGACGTGGTCATCAATCAAGTGCTGGTGTCCTTCGGCGCTCCCGAGGTAACCAGGGAGGTGATTCGTCGCATACAGGAAGAGGGTACGTGCTGGTGCGGCGGGACCGTGTGGCAGGGAAAGACGGCGATGCGTATCAGTGTTTCGTCCTGGGCGACTACCGCGGCTGATGTGGATCGAAGTCTAGAGGCGATCGTGCGTATTGCTCGCGCATCTCAATCTGTCTCTTCACGCGTCTGAGCACGTAAGCTCGAAACTCTTAATGATTATGGGCGGCGTTTGAAGCCCTCTCCAGTTCAGGAAGCGTCTGCTCCACACTCAAATAGGTACGGGAAAGCCTGTCGTGCCACGTGAGTTCATCGCAATCCCAAATAGCCCACAGAAACCCGAGGAAAAATGTCCCTGCGGATAGCAAGTAACCCACGCTGCGCAACAGCATTTGTCTTGGCGTCGGTGGCTCCCCCGAAAAACTCACCACTTGCAGGCCGCGCATCATCATGCCGGGCGTCGTTCCCCCAAAGATGGTGAAAAGAGAGAAATACTGCAAATAAACAATCGCAAAAGTCGTGACGCAAACTGCAGCGCTCAACTTGCTCAGGGTAAAGTGCCCTCCCAGCGAACCGAACAACCCCAGAAAGCCGCCATACGCAAACAGCAAGCAAAACAAATCGATGAGAGCAGCGAGACGGCGGTCATCGATCGAAGCGACTGGGTACAAACCAAGCTGCGAATCAGGTTTCGGCTGAACGGGGTGTATTTGTGGCTGCCCCTCGATATCCGCTAGCGCTGAAACATCAATTTCAACCGGCGACTCTTCGCTGCTCTTGGTCTTCGAGGTTCTCCCGATGGCGAGGGTGAAGGAAAAAACCTCTTTGTTGGAAACCGGTTGTTCTTCGATGGCGATAGAGGCTTCAGCCTCTCTTGTATTCAGCGATTCCTCGAAGGGAAAGTGCGATTGCGCACCGTCAGAGAGTTTTCGCTTGCGCGTCCGGTAGGCGTTCAGGCGTTCGGCCAATTCTCCGCGCCAACAGCCGTCCTGCATCGTGTCTTCGGCGGAGCCAATGCGAGTTACGAACTCTTCTTTTCCTGGTCGCCCTGGTTCGGCATTCCGTGCTGGAGTTCCGGGGCAAGGAATGTCCGAAGGCTCTTCAATCGCGGAAAAGCCCACGGAAAAAGAAGAATCACAGAACTGGCAGACGCGGGATCCTGCCGGCAACACCGCGCCACACTGCGAGCATATTTTGGTCACCGTAAGTTTTTGCGCTGCGGACGCATCCGCTCCGGTGAGGAGAGAGCCCACACAGAATACCACGCGGCTAGAAATGTCAAGCAGGAAATTGATGAGGATTGTCGCGAAAGAAGTATCAGAATCAGGAAAAGGGCCAAGACGCCCTAGGGCTTCAGGAGTCCATTTGCTGGGCCAGCATATCGCGGCTAAAGGAGATGCGCCGCTCCAAGGCAATAGCCGCAAAGTACGTACAATGCCCTCGCTCCAATTCCGTCCAGGACTTCATGGAGGGAACCAATCCCGCGATAGTGGCGCTAAGAAAGCTCAGCAATCGGTAGTAGGCGTCAATGGCTTGGATCCCCTTCCGATCTTCTGGCCGCTCAGGGCACAGATGCAGGAGTTGCATAACCCGGTTGAAATCCTCGCCGGATGGGGCTCTCTGTATGCCGGTGACGTCCTGCACTTCCGGAGACAACGGTTGCTTCGAGGACACGGCAATCAGCGACCGGCAATAGAACACAAAGAATTGCAGGAAGATCACCGCTGAAACCACAAAAATAAAAGCTGCTATCATCGCGGCACCGCCACAAGGCGCGAAGGCGCCAGCCTAGCTTCTTCACTCACACGCAAGAAACAATACGCCCACGCTGCGGGCAAGACGCATCCCAAAAGGGGCGTCACAAAACGCAGAACGCCGGCCTTGAAATAAAGATTTTGCAGCGCATAGTTCGCCGCAAAGGCACTAAAGTAGACTCCCAGCGCCAGGACCAGCTGGATCAGGCGTGCTCGTGTTTCTCGCATCTTGAGAATGGCGCCCCAAAGCGCATATGTCAGCACGAGACCAACAAAATAGAGGTTCTGCGAGAGCTCGTACGCGAAATGGGACAGAATCCGGTGAGAAGACTGCTGCACGACAGCATACGAAAACCAAGCCGTGCCACCGAGAAGCAAGATAGCTCCGAGGCGCAGGAAACGTTCTACCTTCATCTCGTCAAAAACAAGGCTGTAAAGGTTTAGCAGCGCGAAATACAGGCCAATGGTGAGCAATGTGTCGGAATAGTAGTAGAAATAGACATACTCGCTCGACGCCATCCCATAGTGACTCAGCACTTGGTAGCGGAAAACGCTAACCAGGAACGACAAACCCATGTAGAGGTTCAGGAAGATGTATCGCCGGAAGGATTGGCTCTTGACCGCACACACAACCACGGCACCCTCTAGGAGAGTGCAAACGAGCCAGATACAGTATTCGAGGGGACCAGGCATCTCTTCCTCTTCATGGCCCCCTGATCAACCGGCGAGGTGCTAGCTCTTACCTTACCTCGACCGCGTTGAACTACTTCCAGGGTACCGGAGGTTGAGGTGCTCCTCCGTTTGCCATGATCACGGCGCCGTTCCCATGCTTCACGACCGCCGTCTTTAAGCTCATTGCTCCGAACAGTACTAAAGTCGCCAGAAGAACTACCGTAAGTTTGCGTGACATTGTGCCTCCGAGGTAGAAAGCAACCCCGGCGGCATCCTAACTCTTTGTGCACCAATGTCAAGCAGCTCAGGCTATGAGCCTGTATTGTATCGATATACCCCACTTGGTCCCTAGCTTTCGATAAGCTTTCGCCTACCGTGGGGCCGGAGTGAGAGTTCGATCTCACACAGCATAGTTCTCTCGATTGTTAAGAGCAACGGTACGCGAGTACTACTGAGTTTAGTACTCACTTCTGGTCCAGTTTAGTACTCGCCTCTGATACGAAGAACGGTTTCCAGATCTGTGGACTCTCTAAGTAGACTCTCAGCCCCAAAGAACCTCGCATTTTCTACGTTTGCGCAGGAGAAAGTCGCCGCGGTTAGCGTGGCTCATGCTGGAACCGAAAACGCATGACCATGACCACGGAACGCCTTGACATGCTTCCCGCCGACTCCATAGCATTAGGTATCGCCATTACTTTATGCCGGCGTAGCTCAGTGGCAGAGCGAGGGTCTCATAATCCCTAGGCCGTGGGTTCGATTCCCCCCGCCGGCACCAGACCCTTCTTGTCTTGTTTCTCGTGTGCTTTTGTTTAGTGTCATATCAGTTTGGCCTTTTGAATCATGACTCATCCCATAGAGCCTTCCGTGGATTGCGGCGGCAAGGGGCCCTAGTGTTTGTCAATCGCGCCGCTGGACGCCGCCGCACGCAAGCTTATTTGCCTCGCATCCGCAATCTGTTTGAGTCTCTCGATTCTTCAGTCCAATTTGTCGAGACTAGGAGCGCCATCGAACTCCAACTGGCCGCCCGCAAAGCGC
>Ga0209156_10000318_pt1 | contig 40662 bp, 43 predicted proteins | sample GraSoiAngelo_124_FD_185881 | JGI IMG/M metagenome (GOLD analysis project Ga0209156, IMG submission 185881) | Grasslands soil microbial communities from the Angelo Coastal Reserve, California, USA - 14_0927_05_20cm (SPAdes) (version 2) | ecosystem: Environmental > Terrestrial > Soil > Grasslands... | reverse complement strand
TCGAACCAGTGACCTCTGGCATGTGAGGCCAGCGCTCTGCCAACTGAGCTAATCGTCCGTGGCCGAGACCTTACACACTCGGCGCGCGCCCGTCAACCCGCTTCGCGCGCTTCGCGCCGCAGGGCCCAGAAGGTAGCATGAGGGCCATGCTCCTCGCCCGGCTCGCGCTCGGCGTCGCAGGCGCGTGGGTGGCCTACGCGTGGGGCGCCCACCTGCTGACGCCGGCCTGCGTCTGGCGCGGCCCCGGGACACGCCGGCGCATCGCTCTCACCTTCGACGATGGCCCCGACCGCGACTTCACGCCGCGGGTGCTGGAGGTCCTGGCGAAGCAGCACGCGCGCGCGTCGTTCTTCCTCGTCGGCGAGCGCGCCGCGCGCGCGCCCGAGACCGTGCGGCGGATCGCCGGCGCGGGCCACGAGGTCGCGAGCCACGCCTGGTCGCATCGGAGCCTCTGGTTCCGCGGCCCGCGGGCGACCGAGCGCGAGGTGGCGCGCGCGCACGAGGTCCTCGCCGAGCTCGCTGGCCGCGAGCCCCGTCACTTCCGCCCGCCCTGGGGCATGGTGAACGCGGCGCTCTTCGGCGCCCTCCGGAGGCACGGCGAGCGCCTCGTGTTCTGGTCCATCCAGCCCGAGGGTCTCCGTCCCGTGGCGGCCGAGCGACAGGTGCGCCACGTCGTGGACCGCGCCCAGCCGGGCGCCATCGTGAACCTGCACGATGCGGAGGGCACGCCGGCGGCGCCCGAGCGGCTGCTCGCCGCGCTCCCCTCGATGCTCGACGGGCTCACCGGCGCCGGCTACGAGCTCACGACCGTCGCCGAGCTGCTCGACTGAGGAGACGCCCGCGGGACTTCCACCCTCTTCTCGGGGATTTCCCTCAGCGGGATTTCGCCTCACTGCGTCCAGGTATTCGACTCATTGCCGAGACGAATGGGAATATTCACCTTTTGTTCGGACATGCGAACTGCACAGCCGTGTCGATGCGTTCACGCATCGGGGTAGCCGTCGGTCTTCTCGCAGGAGTCCTGGCCCTCCTGGCGACGCCAACCGGCGCACCTGCCCAAACCACCGAGCGGATCAGTGTGGCCGGCGACGGGAGCGAGGGAAACAGCACGAGCCACGACCGGCAGACCGGGATCACCGAGCGGGTGAGCGTCGCCAGCGACGGGACCCAGGGGAACAGCTGGAGCAAGAGCCCGGCGATCAGCGCCGATGGCCGCATCGTCGCCTTCATCTCGGACGCCACCAACCTGGTGCCCCTGGACACCAACGGGGTGGACGACGTATTCGTCCATGACCGCGGCGCCCCGTCCGGGGTCACCACCACGGTGAGCTTCGACAGCCCCGCTCCGCCGGGAGGCCCGGGGCCGCTCAACGGTGTGTTCGCGGGGATCAACTTCGGCACCGGACAATGGGCGTGGTCAGGCCCCTACAACGTCGACTCCACCAACAACGTCTACTTCGCGGACTCGACCGGCACCTCGCGGACCTTCGCCTTCTCTCCAGCGCCCCGGGTTCTGCAGAGCCTGCGCGTGTACGCCACCAGCGCGGGGACGCTGACGCTCTCCGATGACGCCGGCCAGACGCTGAGCCGCAACGTGACGACGGGTTCCATGCAGCAGGTCACCACGGGATGGACCCGGCCATCGACCACGGTGACCGTGAGCTTCACCATGGGGTGGTCGCTGGGAGTTGATGACATCGCCTACACCACGGCGCCCTAGCGCCGAAGGACGGGACCATGAAAGCTGAGGACGCGCACACGTCTCCTTTACCCGCCCTCGCGCGCAGGATTTTAGCCGTCGGTCTTCTCGCGGGAGTCCTAGTGCTCCTGGCGACGCCAACCGGCGCATCTGCCCAAACCACCGAGCGCGTGAGCGTGGACAGCGCCGGGAACGAGCAGATCGGCCCGCCTCCCGATGGCCCCACCCCGCCGCCGTCGATCAGCGCCGACGGCCGCTTCGTGGCCTTCGACTCACGCGCCACCAACCTGGTGCCCGGCGACACCAATGGGCGATCCGACGTGTTCGTCCACGACCGACAGACCGGGATAACCGAGCGCATGAGTGTGGACGGCGCCGGGAACCAAGGGAATTCAGACAGCGACAGACCTTTGATCAGCGCCAACGGCCGCTTCGTTGCCTTCAACTCCAGGTCTACCAATCTCGTGCCCGGGGACACCAACGGGACTTCGGACGTGTTCGTCCACGACCGGCAGACCGGGACAACCGAGCGGGTAAGCGTGGACAACACCGGAAACCAGGGGAACGGCGGGAGCGGCGTCGTCGCCATCAGCGCCGACGGCCGCTTCGTGGCCTTCGTCTCGACCGCCACCAACCTGGTGCCTGGGGACACCAACGGGGTTCTCGACGTGTTCGTCCATGACCGCCAGACCGGCACCACCGAGCGAGTGAGCGTCGACAGCGCCGGCGACCAAGGGAATTCATACAGTGGGACCATCATTCGTGACTATGGGGTCACGATGAGCGCCGACGGCCGCTTCGTGGCCTTCGTCTCGGCTGCCACCAACCTCGTGGCCGGGGACACGAACGGGGTTGCCGATGTGTTCGTTCACGACCGGCAGACCCGCACCACCGAGCGGGTGAGCGTGGACAGCGCGGGGACCGAGGGGAACGGCGCGAGTATCCTCTCGGAAATCAGTGCCGACGGCCGCTTCGTGGCCTTCTGGTCCAGCGCCACCAACCTCGTGCCCGGGGACACGAACGGGGTTGCCGATGTGTTCGTTCACGACCGGCAGACCCGCATCACCGAGCGGGTGAGCATAGACAGCGCCGGCAATCAGGCGAACGGCGTGAGCACTTACTCTGCCATCAGCGCCGACGGCCGCTTCGTGGCCTTCGTCTCGTCCGCCACCAACCTCGTGCCCGGGGACACCAACGGGGGTCAGGACGTGTTCGTCCACGACCGTCGCACCGGCACCACCGAGCGAGTGAGCGTCGACAGCGCCGGGACCGAGAGCAACGGCTCGAGCGAACGTCCCGCGATCAGCGCCGACGGCCGCTTTGTGGCGTTCTGGTCGAGCGCCACCAATCTCGTGACCGGGGACACCAACGGGACTTCGGACGTGTTCGTCCACGACCGTGGCGCTCCCGCCACGGTCACCACCACGGTCAGCTTCGACGCCCCCGCCCCACCGGGTGGTCCGGGGCCTTTCGGCGGCGTGTTCGAGGGGATCGACTTCGGCACCGGCCAGTGGGCGTGGTCAGGCCCCTACAACGTCGACTCCACCAACAACGTCTACTTCGCTAGCTCGACCGGCACCTCGCGGACCTTCGCCTTCTCCCCAGCGCCCCGGGTTCTGCAGAGCCTGCGCGTGTACGCCACCAGGGCGGGGACGATGACGCTGGCCGATGACGCCGGCCAAACGCTGAGTCAGGACGTGGCGACGGGCTCGATGCAACTCGTCACCACGGGATGGACTCGGCCGTCGACCACGGTGACCGTGAGCTTCACCATGGGGTGGTCGCTGGGGGTCGACGATCTCACCTACACCACGGCGCCGTAGCGCCGCGCGCATGTCTCCTTCGCTCGCCCTCGCGCGCAGGACTGTAGCCGTCGGTCTGCTCGCAGGACTCCTGGCTCTTTTGCTCGTCAACGACCGGGGCGTTCCGCAGTCGGCGACCACCACGGTGAACTTCGACACCCCCGCCCCGCCGGGTGGTCCGGGGCCTCTCGGCGGCGTGTTCCAGGGGATCGACTTCGGCACCGGCCAGTGGGCGTGGACAGACCCCTACGACGTCGATTCCCGGCGTGTCCCTCGTCCGCCTCTCGGCCACGACTCACAGCTTCAATCACAACCAGAGGTACCTGGCCCTGAGCTTCACGCAGGACGCGACGAGGTTGACCGTCCAAGCTCCAGCCAACGGGAACCTCGCGCCTCCGGGCTACTACATGCTCTTCATCGTGAACGCCAATGGGGTTCCGTCGGTCGCCCAGTTCGTCCGCTTCCCGGCGCCCTGAGACGCCATGACCGGCGGCATTCTTCACGAGGTGGCTAGAGAGGGCAACCCCGAGCCGCGCGAAGGCGACCATCTCGCGGGAGGCCGTCGCGTCTCGGCGGCGCGAGGGAGCAGGGGCGGATCCGGTAAGCCCCGCTGCTCCGGATCAATGAATCCCCTAAGCGCCGGGAGGATTTTCCCCTGTCGATGCAGGGATTTCCTCAATATGATCGGAATTCATTGTCGCCTACCCTCGTACTACATCTCCCGGTAGGAGGGCACGATGAGGAGTCTCAACGCGGCAGCGCTGACACTGATCTTGAGCTGGGGCTGGATCTCGCCGCCTCAGGCCTCTGCACAATTACTCCCGCCTCTGCCAGGCCGCCTGGTGGTGACCATTACGTCCCCGGCCGCCGATACGACTGTCGGCGGCACGATCACAGTCCGCGCGAGCGTGAACCCCGTGGCTGCCCTGCTCGGGGGTGTCCAGTTCCAGGTCGACGGCGCCAACCTTGGCGAGGAAGACGCCAGCGATCCGTACTCGGTCTCCTGGGACACGACCACCACGAGCAATGGGTTTCATACATTGACGGCGGTCGCGCGAAATGCCGTTGGGATCCGGTTCGTCTCCGACCCGGTCACGGTCACGGTTTCCAACACGTCACCCCCGCCGCCTCCTCCGACGGTGACGCGCGTCGAAGAGACGGACCCGTCCATCACCTACACCGGCGACTGGTTCCCGGCTGACCCCAGAGCCTGGAGCGGCGGCACCGCCGTGTACTCGACGACGGCGGGCAACGAAGCAACGCTCGCCTTCACCGGAACGGCTGTCGATTGGATCGGCTTCCTCGGGCCCCAGACCGGTATGGCTCGCGTATTCCTCGATGGAGTCCTGGCCGCCGAGGTCGATACGTATTCGCCGACCGAGCAAGTCCAGGCGGTCGTCTTCAGAGCAACGAGCCTGGCGAACACGAGTCACACGCTGACGATCGAGGTGACCGGCCAGCAGAACCCCGCCTCGACCGGGACATACATCGTGGTCGACGCGTTCGATGTCACCCAATAATGATGCGACCGTCTCCCGCCGCTCGCGGTCGCACGCAGCGTAGCCACGGTGACCGTGAGCTTCACCATGGGGTGGGCGCTGGGGGCTGACGACATCACCTACCGAACCCAACCCTGAAGGTCGAGATCCTAACGCCCTGAATCACAAGCCGGATCCTTCCGGCTACGGCGGCTCGTTGACCCAGAGCCAGCGGCCGCCTCCTGCAGTGACGAGCCGGGCCCCCGGCAACCCCGCGACCACGCTCCGCTCGGGCGCCCGCACGCTCACCACCCAGACGCGCCGGCCCCCGAGCCACACGTCCCGGAGGCGTGCTCGCTCCCAGAACACATCGCGCGCCTCGGGGCGGAGCGCACCGAAGGCGAGCACGCTCCGCCGGCCGTCGACGATCACGGCACGCCGTCCCGAGTACCACTCGAGCGCGCCCGAGTTCTCGATGGGCCCCTCGTGGACGACCAGGTCCTCCGGCGCCGCGCGCCGCGCGAGCTCGAGCCCGACGCCACGCACCGCGCGGTGTGACGCGACGAGCGCGAGCGCGCTCGCGACCGAGGGCAGCACCAGGAGCATCGTGGTCACCACGATGAACGGCGCGGCGTGTCGCGCACGCCGGCCGAGGCGCCTGAAGGCGGCGGCCCACGCGCCGAGCGCCAGCGCCCCCGCGGCGAACGCGAGCGCCGTGGCGATCAAGAGCGGGCGGAAGGCGGAGACCGCGGGCAGCGGCGCGGCCTGCCCCGCCACCGCGCTCTTGCGCGCGGCCACGTCGGTCGCGCCGAGCACCGATTTCATGAGGTGCGCGCCCGCCGTCGTCGCCAGGAGCCCGCAGGCGAGAGCGAGCGCTCCGAACAGGAGCGCGTGGGCGGCGGCGAGGCCGCGCCCACCCTGCTCCTCCCAGCCGCGCGCCGCGAACAACGCGATCGCGAAGTACACGGGCAGCCCGTAGTGCGGAAGGCGGAACGACGAGAGCATCGTCCCGATCAAGATCACGCCGATCCAGAGGGCGAGCGCGGTCCACGGAAGCTCGGGTACCCGGCGCCAGGCCCGCCGGCGCACGAACGCCCACAGCGCGGCGCCCGCGGCGAGCGCCCACGGCGCCGCACCCAGGAGCGCGACGGCAAGGAACTCGCCGGCGGTGAGCGGCACGTCTTCGTCGGGAAGCCGCCGCGCGCCGAACGCGTTGAGGAGATGGTTGTCGACAACCATGTACCGGACGAAGCCGGGCGTCCGCCATTCGACGAGGGTCCACCAGCCGAACCCGAACAGCGCCACGAGCACGACGCCGGGCCAGGGAAGCCAGCGCCCGATGGGGCGCTCCCGCCGGGCGAGCGTCAGCGCCGCGCCGAGCGTGAGGAGCGGCGCGACGACACCGAGGGGGTCCTTGGCCAGTGCCGCCACGCCGAAGGCGGTCAGCCCCGCCACGACGCGTGCGCGCCGCGCGTCGCTGAGCCCGGTGAGAACGAGTGTGAAGCCCCAGGCGAGGGCGGCCGCGAAGAGCGTCTCCGGCCGCACGTAGCGGCCGAACGCGAAGAAGCCGGCGCTCGTGAGGAGGGCCGCGCCCGCCACGAACCCGGCGCGCGCGCCGAGAACTCGCGCGCCGAGCCACGCCGTCGCCCCGACGGCGGCGAGCGCGGCCGCCGCGGGGACCGCGCGCGCCGTCCCCTCGCTCGCCCCCACACCGGCGAATGCGAGGGCCATCAGCGCGTAGAGGAGCGGGGGCTTGTCCACGTAGCTGACGCCCCCCAGCGTGAGCGCGAAGGGATCGCCCGATTGGAGCAGCTCGCGCGCGACCTCGGCATGCTGGCCCTCCCCCGGGTCGTCGAACGGCGCCCGACCCAGCTCCACGAAGAGCGGCGGCGCGGCCAGGGCGACCGCCACCACCACCGCCGCGAGCGCCGCGCGCTCCGGGCTCAGGTGCGCGAGACCAGGAAGACGCCGACGACGATGAAGCCGATGCCGAGCCAGCGCGCCGGCGTCACCGCTTCGGCGAGCAGGAGCTGCGCCAGGAAGGCCACGACGACGTAGTCGAGCGCGGTCATCGGCAGCACCTGGCTCACGTTGGCGCGGGAGAGGAGCGTCAGGTACAGGACGAAGAACGTCGCCTGCAGCGTCACGCCCAGCAGGAGCCACGGGCTCGACATCGCGCGCACGAGCATCCCGCCCAGCATCGGCCCGGGCGCCTCGGTCAGGTCGCCGACGGTCTTCATCCCTTTGGAGAGCAGCACGTGTCCGGTGCCGCCGACGAGCGCCGCGACGAGGACGAGCAGGAAGGTCTTCAGCATCAGAGCGCCTGCCGGATCGCCGCCAGGACGTCCTTCTCCACGGCCTGATCGGTCGCGGTCACGGGCTCGTCCTTGTCGACCCAGAGGATGCGCTCGCGCTTGAACACCGTGCGCTCCACGCTGATCCGCGTCTTCTTGGCTCCTTCCGCCTTGATGTTGATGCGCAGGCGGTGGCGCACACCCTTGGCGTACACGCCGTAGTCCTCGCCGTCCACCCTGCGCGAGTCCGTGGTGAGCCAGCCGATCTCGCGGTCCGCCTTGTCGATGTCCCAGCCGAGCACCTTCAGGACACGCTCGGTCGTGGTCCAGGCGTGGTCCGCGGAGACGCCGAAGGTCTGCGACAAGGGCTCGGCGACGACCGGCCCGGCGTGCGCCAGCAGCAGGAGCGCGGCGGCGGCGAGCACTCTCATTCGACATCCTCCCGGGTGAGCACGGGATCGGTCACGGCTCGAGCCGGCCCTCGCGCAGGTGGAGCAGTGCGGTCGCCCCGGCCGCGGCGTCCGGCCGGTGGCTCACGAGGACCACGGCGGCCCCGGCGCGCGCCCGGCTCCGGAGCGCCTCGAGGATCGCGGCGCCGTTGGCCTCGTCGAGGTTGCCCGTCGGCTCGTCGGCCAGGAGCAGCGGCGGGTCGTTGAGCACGGCGCGGCAAAACGCGATGCGCTGCTGCTCGCCGCCCGAGAGCTGCGGCGGGAGGTGCGCCGCCCGGTGCAGGACGCCGAGCTCGTCGAGGAGCTCGTGGGCCCGACGTCGCGCCGCGGCGGCGTCGCGGCCCGCGTAGCGCGCCGCGAGCAGGACGTTGTCGAACGCGCTCAGCCCGGGCAGCAGCAGGAACGACTGGAACACGAAGCCGACCGAGCGCGCCCGCGCCCGACTCTTCGCGTTCCGCCCGAAGGCGCTCACGCGCGCGCTCTCGTACCACACCTCGCCGTGCTCGGCGTCCTCCAGGAGGCCGAGCACGTTCAGCAGCGTGGTCTTCCCCGAACCCGACGGCCCGGAGATCACGACGAACTCGCCGCCCTTCACCGTGAGGTCCACGGAGGTGAGCACCGGCACCCGCGCGCCCGACGGCGCGCGGTACGACTTCCCGAGCCCGGTCGCGCGGAGCACGGCACTAGTGTTCCGTCTGCGAAGTCATATCAGGCGCCCTTGCGGATCGCCTCGGCCGGCGGCAGGCTCACGACGCGCCACGTCGCGTACGCGGCCGCGAGGACGCCGAGCGACACGGAGAACGCGAGCGCCCCGCCGAGGAGGCGCGCCGAGAAGTGGAAGAGCTGCTGGCCCGTGCGTGCCGCGTACGCGTCCACCGCGAGTCCGAGCGCGAGGGCGAGCAGGATGCCCGCGAGGCCGCCCGCGAGCGTGACGGCGAGCGACTCGGCCAGGACCTCGCGGCCGAGCGCCCAGTCGGTCGCGCCGAGGGCGCGCTTGACGCCGAAATCGCGGATCCGCTCGAAGACCGCGGCGGCCATCGTGTTGGCGAGCGAGAGCCCGCCGATCACGAGCGCGAGGGCGCCCATGCCGGCGAGCAGCGCCGAGAAGAACGCGGTCGAGGAGCGGAGGAGGGACGAGAGCTCGCTCGGGAGCTGGACGTGCACGCCGGGCACCTGCGCAAGGATCCGGCGCGCGACCGCGTCGGGGTCCTCGCCGTCGCGCCAGCCGACGGCGGCGCCCGTGTTCAGGTCGGCCGCGGTCAGCGCCGCGGCGCCCGACGCGAGCAGCGTCTGGAGGAGCCGGTCCTTCGCCAGCCACTGCGCCCGCGCATCCTCGATCGGCACGATGACGAACCGGTCGGGCGCCGTCAGCATGCGGTCGAGCACGCCCACGACCTCGAACGGCGTCTTCTCGAGCGGGAGCCGCGAGCCCACCGTGAGCCCGCGTGAGGCGGCGAGCGCCGCGCCGACGACGGCCACGCGGCGGTCGCCCGCGCGCAGGTAGCGCCCGGCGCGCACGGGCAGCGCGCGGTAGTGGCGGTTCGGCATCGGCACCGTGAGGTCGAGGCCGAGGACCAGCTCCTGCGTGAGCGTCATGAACTGCGAGGTCGATGGGTTGAGCGGCAGCATGACCTGCGCCTGCACTCCCGAGACGCCCTCGACGCCCGCGATCCGCGCGAGCGCCGCGGCCGGCAGGAGGCCGCCCGCCGTGAACCCGGCGCCCATGCCCATCCCCCGCCCCGCGACGGAGATCTGGCCGAGCACGAACCGGTCGCCGCCCTCGATGAAGCGCACGATGCGCTCGCTCATCGCGCCGAGGGCGACCAGCCCGGCGACGCCGACCGCGATGCCGGCGATGGTGAACGCGTAGCTCCGGAGCGCCCGGAGGATCACCACTCGAGGCGCGACTCCACGGCCCGCCCCGAGCGCCGGCGCACCCACACGTTGACGCGTGCGATCGCGAACAGAAGCGCGAGCGACGCCCGCGTCCGCCACCGCATGCCGAGGAAGGCGCCCCCCGAGAGCACGGTCATGCCGAGCAGGCTCTTGGGGTTGAGGAACAGCTCGAGGAACGCGGGCTCGTAGTACTTATGGATGAACTTGAAGAACGGGTGGAGCCCGCCCCAGACGCGCCGCTCGTACGCCCTGAAGCGCCGGGCCTCGAAGCGCCCGTCGGCGAGCGCTGAGGCAGCCGCCCGCGCCGCCAGCTCGCCCGACTGCATGGCGATGTGCAGGCCGCCCGAGAAAATCGGATCCACGAAGGCGATAGCGTCCCCGACCGCGAGGAACCGGTCGCCCACGACCGGCTCGTTCCGGTAGGAGAAGTTCGCCTCGCGGTGGATCGGGGTCACCCGCTCGGCGCCGCGGAGCTGCTCGGCGACCCTCCGGCAGCGCCGGATCATCTCGTCATAGAGCGCCTCCGGCGTCCCGTCCCACTCCCGGACCCTCCTGGCGTGCATCACGCCGCCGACGCTCGTCCGGTCGCCGGCGAGCGGGATCCACCAGAACCAGCCGTCCTCGAAGACGAAGATGCGGATGTTACCCTCGTCGAGGCCGGGCGCCCGCCAGGCCCCGCGCCAGTGGGCGAAGAGCGCGACCTTGCCGAGGTTCGGCACGCGCTCGCGGCGGCCGACTCGTTGCGCGAGGAGCCCGGCGCGGCCGCTCGCGTCCACCAGGAAGCGCGCGCGCGTCTCCGTCCGCTGGCCGTGACTCGCCGCGGTCACGGTGACGCCCTCGGCGTCGAGCGCCACCGACTCCACCGTCGCGGGCTGGCGGACGTCGACGCCGAGCTTCTTGGCATGCTCGAGCAGGACCGCGTCGAATTCCGCGCGCGGCACCTGGTAGGCGTAGCTCGGCCAGGGCTTGCCGCGCAGGAAGTGGAAGGTGTGCTCGAATCCCGATTCCTGGTCGTGGAACGTTGCGCCGATCTTCAGCTGGAAGCCGCGCTCGGCGATCGTCTTGAGGACGCCCAGCCGCTCGAGGATCGGCAGCGTCGCCGGCAGCAGCGACTCACCCACGTGGAAGCGCGGGAAGGCCTCGCGCTCGAACAGGAGCACGCGCCAGCCGGCCTTCGCGAGGAACGCGCCCGTCGTGGAACCGCCGGGCCCGCCTCCCACCACGACGACGTCGTAGCCGTCCTCGTGGGTCACGGGCGCGGCTTCTCCTGCGCGACGAGCGCGATGAGCGGCTCGCGCGCGGGTGGCGCATCGAGACGGTCCTGCGAGCAGAGCCGCGTCACGAGCGGCGAGGTGAAGTCGCGCCCGGCGACGAGCGCCTGGACGACGAGCAGCGGCAGGACCGCGGGCGCCGCCAGCGTCGCCCGCGCGGCGACCGCCGCGCGGCGGCGGCGCGGGTGGCGCCACCACCCGCCGAGACTCGTCAGCATGCGCTGGAGCTGGGCCTGGCCGACGGCGGCCGTCCACGACCCCGGCGAGTGAAGGTGGCCGGCGAGCGCGGCCACGGCCGCGCCCGCTTCCAGTCCCCAGCGGACGAGGACGCGCCCCGCCAGATAGGCGCCGATCGCGACGCCGTCCGCGATCGGGTGGAACCGGCTGCGCCGGCCAGCGCGCGCGATCGTCGTCACCGGCACCTCCCGCACGGGCCAGCCGCGGAGCCCGGCCGCGACCAGCGCCTCCGTCTCGAACACGAAGCCGCCGCGGCGCGGGCGGACATCGTCGAAGAACGCGAGCGGATAGGCTCGGAACCCCGACTGCGTGTCCTCGAGCGCGAGCCCGCTCGCCCAGTTGACGAAGAACCCGGCCACGCGGATCGCGTTCAGCCGATCCGCCGCGAGCAGGCGCGGGTCGCGGAGTCGCCCGCCGATCACCAGCGTGCCCGGCGTGCTTCGCGCGGCGGCGAGCACCGCGGCGAGGTCGCCCGGGTCGTGCTGACCGTCGCCGTCGAGGGTGACCACCAGCGAGGCGCCGCGGCTGCGCGCCGCCGCGATGCCGGTGCGGATCGCCTGGCCCTTGCCGAGACGCCGTGGGTGGCGCACGACCTCGGCGCCCGCGGCCCGGGCGATCGCGGCACTCGCGTCGTGCGAGCCATCGTCCACGACGAGGACGGCCCCGTGGGCGCGCGCCGCCCGGACGACGCGGCCGATCGTCGCGGCTTCGTCGAAGACGGGAATCACGATGAGGGCGTTCATGGCCGCCGGACGATCATCGCGACGTGCGTGCCGCCCCGGGCGACGGCGTGGACGAGGGTGGGGCCGCTCGCGGCAGCGCCCAGCGCCGCCGCGGCGACGGCGAGCGGGCCCGCGCCCGCGTGGCGCCCGACGCGCGTGGCGAGCGAGGTACGCGGCGGCCGGTGGGGCGCCAGCGCCGCCTCGAGCAGCGCCTCCTCCCAGCGGTTGCGCTGGCCGTCACCGCTCGCCGAGGTGAACACGTGCCCGATCTCCCCGGTGCCGAGACCGGCCTGCTCGAGTGCGGCACCGATCGCGCGCGACGTCGCACGCCGCCCGACGCCCCCGACGCGGGCCGGCAGAGCGCGCGAGGCCGCGCCCGCTAGCTCGCCGAGCACCCGCGCGCCCCGCGCCCGCGCGGCGTCCTCGGCCTCGAGCACGACGAAGGCCGCGCCCTCGCCGCGGAGCTGGTCGCCGGCGCCCATCGCGCCGAGGACCTCGTCCACGAGCGGGTCGAGCTCGTCCACGCCGCCCGCGAGCGCCGCCTCGAGCCGGCCCGCGCGGATCAGGCTCGCGGCGCGGGCGACGGCCAGATCGCCCGCGACCGTCGGCGCGTTCAGCGTGAGCGAGAGTTCGCGCGCCCCGACGGCGATTGTCGCGGTGGCCGCCATCGCGTTCATCACCGTGTTGGGGAAGAGGAGCGCGGACAGCCCCTGCGGCCCGCGGCGCAGGTAGCCGTCCACGAAGGTGAGCGTGGAGGCGAGGTCGCCGAACTCGGTCCCCAGGATCATCCCGAGGCCGTCGGCGCCCGCGCGTCCCGCGTCGGCGAGCGCGAGCCGGCCGGCCGCGACCGCCAGCTGACACACCCGCGAGAGCCGTCGCGCCTCGTCTCCCCCGATGAGTGAGGCCAGGGCGTCGGCCGCCACGCGCGAGCCGCCCCTGGGGGCGTGCCCGCGCAGCGCTGCGGCGAGCTCCCCCCGCCCTCCGGCGACGCCGGGCGTGACGACGCCCACGCCGGTCAGGACGACGCGCATCATCGCTCCGCCCGCCCGAAGAGCAGGGTGACGTTCTGGCCGCCGAAGCCGAACGAGTTTGAGATCGCGAACTCGACGGCGGCCTCGCGCGCGACGCGCGGCACGCAGTCGAAGGCAACCTCGGGATCCGGCGTCGTGTGGTTGGCCGTCGGCGGGATCATCTCGTGGCCGAGCGCCTGCACCGTCGCCACCGCCTCGAGCGCGCCCGCGGCCGCCATCGTGTGGCCGATCATGGACTTGGTCGAGCTGACGAGCAGGCGCCCCTCGCCGAACACCTCGCGCAGCGCGCGCGCCTCGATCCGGTCGTTCTGCGGCGTCGCCGTGCCGTGCGCGTTCGCGTACCCGACGGCGCCCGGCGCCAGGTGCAGGCACTCGAGCGCCGCGCGCATCGCCCGCACCATGCCCTCCCCCGCCGGGTGGGGCGAGGTGACGTGGAAGGCGTCGGTCGTCATCCCGTAACCGCAGAGCTCGGCGTAGACGCGGGCGCCGCGCGCGCGGGCGCGCGCTCCGTCCTCGAGCACGACGAACGCGGCGCCCTCGCCGATGGACATGCCGCGCCGCTCGCGATCGAACGGACGGCACGGCTCGGGGTCGAGGAGCCTGAGGGCGTTGAAGCCCATGAAGCAGATGCGCGTGAGCGCGTCCACGCCGCCCGCGAGCGCGACCGGCGCCTCCCCGGCCGCGATCAGGTCCGCCGCGATGGCCAGCGACGCCGCGCCGGAGCTGCACGCGGTGACGAGGGTCTCGCGCGGCCCCCCGAGCCCGAGGGCGCTTCCGAGGACGGCCGCGTGCGACAGGGGCAGCGTCGAGCGGAGCCCGCGCGGGTGCTTCGACCGGTCGCCCGCGAAGCGCGCCCAGTACCACCCCTCGGCCTCGAGCATTCCACCCCCGACGGCGCCAACGATCAGCGCGGCTTCGGCGCGCTCCTCCTGCCCGAGCCCGGCGTCGGCGAGTGCCTCGCGGGCGGCGGCGAGGGCGAGCCGGTCGGCCCGCGAGCGTCGCGGCGAGCCGCCGACCCGCTCGGGCACCTCGGCCGCGATCCGGCAGCGAAAGCCCTCCGTCGCGATGAGCGTCACCGGCCGGATCGCGCAGGCGCCGGCGACGAGGCCGTTCCAGTACGCCTTCACGCCCGCGCCAAACGGGCTCATGACGCCGAGGCCGCTGACGACGACGGACGTCACGCGCGCGCCACCCGCGAGACGATGTACTGGCAGAGCGCGTCGAAGCACGCGAAGTGCTCGGCGAGGTTCTCGGACTCGTCGATCACGATGCCGAAACGCTCTTCGATGGCGATCGAGAGCTCGATGAAGTCGAGCGAGTCGAGGCCGATCGAGCCCTCGACGCCCTTGGGCAGCGGCGTCTCCATGGTGGTCTCGCTCGCCCGCCTCGGGTCGAACTTGAGCCGCGTCGCCAGGATCGTCTTCAGCTCGTCGAGCACTTCCTTGGGTTCCATCACCCTCCTAGTGTGCCTCAAGCGCGAGCCCTGCGCGCCGGCCTCGCCACTCCCCGGTGAGGGTCAGGACGCCCGCCCGGCCAGCGGCGCGGGCGAGCGCCAGCGCGACGAGCGGCCCGGCGGCGAGCGCTTCACCGCCCCGCGCCCGGGCGAGCGCCTCGAGCGCCGCGGGCGCCTGCGACGGCCCGAGCGACGTCGCCGCGTCGGATGGGACCAGGAGGGCGCACGCCGCCGTCTCGACGAGCGGCCGCCCCGCGAGCCAGCGCGCGCGTGTCCAGAGCGCCTCGCACCCGGCGAAGGTCTCGACCGCGAGCACGAGCGCCCGCCGGCTCCGGCCGGCCGCGAGCAGGCGCGCCGCCTGCCGGAGCGCGTCCAGAGTCGCCGTGGCCCCGCCGATCAGGATCGAGTACGCGCCCGTCAGCCCGAACTCGATCGCCACCTCGCCCGGCACCGCGCTCGGCGCCGTGTAGGGGAAGTGCAGCGCCCCGCCCGTGCCGCTCTCGCCGACGGCGAACTCGACGTTCGACGCGCCGTACCCGCCGGCCGTCACGTACAGCAGCGCCGTGTCGCTTCCCCGCAGCGTCGCGCGCGCGAGCCCCGTATCGCGCAGCAGCGCCTCGACGGCGGCGACACCGAGGAGGCACTCGCGCGTCGCGCGCCTGAAGCGCTCCCCGGCGAGCGCCGGGCGCGCCAGCGTGACGACCCGGCGCCCGCGCGCCGCCGCGCGGGCATCGGCGGGGAGCGCGGCCGCACCCTCGCCCCAGCCCGTCAGGAGACCGACGCCGGCGACGGCCGCGCCCCTCACCCGCCCGCTCCTTCGAGCACCAGCGCGGCGTTGCACCCGCCGAAGCCGAGCGAGGTGCTGAGGCTCACGCGCGGGCGGACGGCGCGCGGCGCGCCGGCGACGTAATCCAGGTCGCACTCGGGATCGCGCTCCTCGAGGCCCACCGTGTGCGGCACGACCCCCTCGCGCGCGGCGAGCAGGCACATGATGGCCTCGAGCGTCGCCGCCGCGCCCATCGTGTGGCCGAGCCCGCCCTTGATCGAGTTCATCGGGAGCGCGGCGGCGCGCAGCCCCAGCGCGCGTTGCAGCACCTGGGTCTCGACGCGGTCGTTCAGCGGCGTCGCGGTGCCGTGCGCGCTCACGAAATCCACGTCCGTCGCGGCGACGCCCGCCTCGGCCATCGCCCCCCGGACCGCGAACTCGAGTCCCCGGCCGTCGGGCGCGGGGGCGGTGAGATGCGAGCCGTCGCTCGCGCTCGCGTGGCCGAGGAGGCGGCCGAGTCGCGGGCCCCGCGCGTCCCGCTCGCGCGTCATCAGGACGAGGGCGGCGGCTTCACCGAGCAGTAGCCCGCTGCGCCGCCTGTCGAACGGCCGGACGCGCTCCCGGGTGAGCGAGCGGAGCGCGTCGAAGCCGCGCATCACGAAACGGCAGAGGATGTCGTAGCCGCCGGCCACGACGCAGTCGGCGGCGCCCTCGCGCAGGAGGTCGGCGGCGAGGCCGAGCGCCGTCGCCCCGGACGCGCACGCCGTGGAGACCGTCAGCGACGGCCCACGCGCTCCCAGGCGGCGCGCCAGCGCGTGCGTCGGGGCGTCGTAGAGGCCGCCGGCCGCCTGGCGCAGCGTGCCGCCGGGCGCGAGGGCGCGCTCGAGCTCCTCGACCCCGCCGAGGGCGGTGCCGATCGCCAGGGCGATGCGCTCGGCCGGCGCGGCGAGGGGCGCTCGCGCGAGGAGGTCGTCGGCCGCGGCGAAGAGCAGCTGCGTGGCCCGGCAGCCCGGGCCCGGCGGCCGCCCCGCGCGGAGCTTCTTGATCTCGCCGCCCCGGCCCACGCGGAGACCGTCCACGGGGAAGCGCTCGATGCGCGTGATGCCGTCGCTGCCCGTCACGAGCCCCGACCAGAAGGCGTCGAGGTCGCCTCCGATCGGGGTGACGGCCCCCGCGGCCACGATGACGACGGGCTCAGCGCGCAGGCGCCCCGCTCCAGACGTCGAAGAAGTTGAACCACTGCTCCGGGTGGCTCGCCACCTGGGTCTCCAGCACCCGCACCCACGCCCCGAGCGCGGCGGCCTCGCGGTCGGGCGTCACGTGGATGGGCGCACCGACCGTGATCGCGTAGCGGCGGTCGTCGCGCAGGACGCAGAAGGCGGGCACCAGCGGCGCGCCCGCGGCGCGGCCGAGCACGAACGGCCCCAGCGGGAACGCGGCGGGAGCGCCGAAGAAGTCCACGGCGAGGTCGCCACGGGTGCCGAGCCCGCGGTCGCCCTGCATCGCGACCACCTCGTTGCGCCGCAGTGCCGCGAGCAGCGTCACCCCCGCCACGGGATGGCCGCGCGTGACGAAGCGGAGCCGCCCGGCGCCGCGCAGGAACGCCTCCACGCCGGGATCGGGCTCGGCGGCGACGAGCACGTGGGTCGGGCGGCCGAACCGGCGCATCACCAGCCGTCCGGCCAGCTCCCAGTTGCCGAAGTGCGCCGTAAGGAAGATGAGGCCGCGCCCGGCGGCGAGGGCCGCGTCGATGTGCGCTTCCCCCTCCACCGCGGCGAGCAGGCCGTCGGCCTCCGTCTCCCTGCGGTTGGTGCTGAGCAGATCGGCGAAGCACATGGCGAAGCGGCGGAAGACGCGGCGCACGAGCGCCTCGCGCGCCGCGGCGCCGAGCCCGGGCGCGACGCGCGCGAGGTTCGCCCGGACCACCGCGCGCTCGACGGGGAAGGGCGCCACGGCGGCGATCGCCGCCGCGAGCGTGAGCCGCGCGCCGCGCGGCAGCGCGCCGAGCACGCTCGCGCCGAGCCGGTACACACCCGCGCGGTTCCAGTCGTGCGCGTACCAGCGCGGGGGCGCGTCGGGGAGCGGCAGCGCTCCTCCCGGAGCCACGGGCAGCCCCGCCATCAGAGCAGCCGCGAGAAGTACATGCGGAAGGCCCGGATCGCCCCCGGCTCGGTGTCGTAGAGCCGCGTCGCCCAGAAGGCTCGGGGCTCGCGCCGGAAGGAGAGGACACCCGGGGCGGACGGGTCGTTGGGATCCCACACGCCGAAGTCGATCTGAGCACCCGTGTCGCGCGCCTCGAAGGCGACGACCGTGTGGTTCAGCTCGGGCTTCGGCCAGTTCGTGACGAGGAGCTGGACGAGGCGGCCCGCGCGGAGCTCGTCGAGGATCTCGCGCGCGACGTTCTCCTGGTGGGCGCGGGTCACGTAGAAGCCGGCCCGCCAGTTCGTCCAGTGCAACAGCGTCCAGAAGCGCCCGCCGAGCCCCTCCTTCACCGCGGCCTCCTCGGCCCGCGAGAACTCGCGCAGGCTCGCGTAGCCGGGGATCACGACGCGGTCCTCGGGTCCGAGCGGCGCCGCCCACGCCGGGAGCGCCGCGACGCGCCGGACGACCTCCACGTAGCCCGCGCGGTCGAGCCTGGGCCGCGCCGGCTCGAAGCGTGCGAACTGGTTGAACTGGCGGAGCGCGCGCGCCAGCACGAAGCAATAGTTCGCGTACAGGTCCTCCGCGTCCGGATGCCGCGCGCGGATGTCGTTGGCGAAGGCGAAGGTGTCGTCGGCGAACGAGAAGGCCGGCGTCGCGACGTCGGTTCCCGCGGCGCCCTCGAGGGGCCTCGCCGTGAGCGGCCCGAGCGCGCACGCCGCCGTGAGCAAGGCCGGGCCGAGGCAGAGGAAGCTCCGCACGTTCACGATGGTGTTCAATGTCACAGCCTAAAGGGCAGCGTCCCCATCGTCAAGAACCGTGTGCTATTCTCGGGCGGTTTCGGCATGACGCGAGCCCTCGCGACCCTCTACCGGCTCCTCTACGACGGCGTCCTCTGCCGTCTCCCGGAGTCGACGGCGATCGCGCTCGGCCAGACGGCGCTCCGGCTGATTCCGTTCGACCGCCTCGGTGCGTTCCGCCTCGAGGATCCGCGGCTCGCGGTGACGCTCGGCGGCGTGCGCCTGGCGAACCCGCTCATCCTGGCGGCGATGTACTACGACGCGCGCATCCTCCGGCGCGCGATGGGGCTCGGCTTCGGCGCCGTCACGGCGAAGTCGATCACGCGGGAGGCCCGCCCCGGTCACCCACAGCCGAACCTCGTGCGCGTCCGGACGGCGGCGGGGCCCGGGCTCGTCAACTGCAACGGCTTCCAGAACCCGGGGCTCGAGGCCTTCTCCGGCATGCTCGCGCGCATCCCCCACCGCGCGCCGCTGATCGTGAGCGTCGCGGGTGAGTCGGTGGACGATTACGTCGCCCTCGTCAGGGCGCTCGGCCCCCTGGGCGATCTGGTCGAGTTCAACATCTCGTCGCCCAACACGAAGCTCGTCTACGCGTGGAGCCGAAGGCCCGCCGAGCTGGTCACGCTCCTCCGCGCCGTGCGCGCCGCCACGACGAAGCCGCTCATCGTGAAGCTCTCGCCCGACTTCGCCGACGCGAACGAGGCGCAGATCATCCCGGCGGCCCTCGAGGCCGGGATCCGCATCGTGAACAACGGCAACACCCGTCGCGTGGAGGAGCCGCGCCTGTCGCAGCGGGCCGGCGGGCTCTCCGGGCCCGAAATCTTCGCCGGAACGCTCGCGAACCTCCGCCGAACCCGCCGGCGCTTCGGCGCCGAGCTCGAGATCATCGCGACGGGCGGTGTGGACTCGCCCGACAAGGCGCTCGAGCTGCTCCGGGAGGGCGCGAACGCGGTCGGCTACTTCACCGGATTCATCACGCGCGGCCCGATCCTCGCCCGCCAGATCCTCGAGCGCCTCCTCGAGGCGCCTGCATGAGGCGGGCGGCAAAAAAAATGCGCACAGCTTATCCACATGTCCACATCTATCCACAGCCGCCAAAATCAAACGGTCTGACGCGCTCCCGCGGGGATGCTTGCAAATTGTTACGCTCCCTTCGTCCACGGAGGGCGGGCACACGATTTTTTCCGGATTCCACGCGGCCCGTGCGCCTTGGCGAGGCACCGCGCCCCCATTTTTCGCGGACAAACGAAACCTTGACACTGCAATCACCGCGCCCGTAAGTTTGGCGGGCCAATGGCATCTCTTCGCTCCCTCGGTCACTCCCGACCGGCGCACCGTAGCGAGGTAGACACCACAATGGACTCCAGCCGCAAACCGCTCGCCAAAGTGGAAGGCCGTCGCCGCATGCGCATGAGTGGCGTCACCGTCGCCTGGCGCGGAACGCCGAATCTCGACGACTGGGTGGCCTACATCGTCAACGGCACGCGCTCGAAGAAGCTGATCCTCGCGGACCACACGAGCGAGCGGAAGGTGAAGTCGCTCCTGTCCCGCCTGCAAACCCTGCCGAAGAAGGAGATCGAGAAGCTTGCGAAGGGGTGAGGGCTAGAGCTCGAGGGGCTCGACGTGCGCGACCGCAGTGGGATCGTCATGCCAGATGGCCGGGTCGGCGTCGACGAAGAGTTCGAGCCCGTTGCCATCGGGATCGTTCAGGTAGATCGACTGGCTCACGCGGTGGTTCGACACCCGGATCCGCGTGATTCCATGCCCCTCCAGATGAGCCTTCGCCCGCTTGAGGTCGTCGAGGCTGTCGCCGATCTTGAGGGCCACGTGGTAGAGCCCCACGCCGTCCGGCGGCGCGGGCAGGGCGCTTGCGCCGACCGCCAGCACCGCCAGATCGTGGTGGTTCTGGCCGGTGGCTGAGAAGAAGGCCATCTGGTCGCCCATCCGGGCGACTTCCTTGAGGCCGATGACCTCCCGGTAGAACCTGACCGAGCGCTCGAGGTCGCGCACCTTCAGCACCACGTGCCCGACGCCCTGCACCTTGATCGCCATGGCGGCTAGATGATACCGCGTTCCGCCAGGCTCACGAACCGTCCGCGCCCGATGATCACGTGGTCGTGGACCCTGAGGTCGAGCAGGCGCGCGCACTCGACCAGCTGGCGCGTCAGCCGGACGTCCTCCCTGCTCGGTGTCGGGTCCCCGCTCGGGTGGTTGTGGAGAAGAACGACCGACGCCGCCGCCTCGAGGATGGCCGGCTTGAAGACCTCGCGCGGATGCACGAGGCTCGCCGAGAGAGTGCCCACGGAGATCACCCGGTCGCGCACGAGGCCGTTCTGGGCGTCGAGCAGCGCCACGCGGAACACCTCGCGCGGCAGGTCTTCCATGAGCGGGCCGAACGCGGCATGGACGGCGGCGGGGCTCGCGAGCACGATGCGCGCGCCGGGCGTCCGCGCGCGGAGCCGGCGCGTGAGCTCGAAGGCGGCCACGAGCCGCGCGGCCTTGACCGGCCCGACGCCCTCGACCTGCGCGAGCTCCGTCGCGTCGCGTCCGGCGATGCCGGCGAGCGAGCCGTACGCGGCGAGCATCTCGCGCGCGACGTCGACCGCGCTCTTCCCCCGCGTCCCCGAACCAAGCTGGATCGCGAGGAGCTCGGCGTCGGCGAGGGCCTCGGGCCCGTTCCAGCAGAGGCGCTCCCGCGGGCGCTCGCCCTCGGGCCAGTCCTCGATCGCCATCCCTCTCCGTCTACGCGCACGGCACCCGCGCGTCAACGCTTCATTCGTCCACACGCGCAGATTTGGATACGGCGGCCGGCGCGCGCCGATGGCACAATCGGCGTCCGGGAGGGCACGCGATGCGCGCATTCCGCGACTACGAGCAGTACGACGCGCTGGGGCTCGCCGACCTCGTGCGCCGTGGCAAGGTCAAGCCGGGAGAGCTCCTCGAGGCCGCGATCGAGCGGGTCGAGGCCCGGAACCCCTCGGTCAATGCGGTGGTGATGAAGCTCTACGACTACGGGCGCCAGGCGATCGCCGACGGCCTGCCCGATGGCCCGTTCCGCGGTGTGCCCTACCTCATGAAGGACCTGACGGCCTCCGTCGCCGGCGTCCGGATGACGCGCGGCTCGAAGTTCTTCGCGGACACGCCGCCCGCCGCCGCCGACAGCGAGCACGTCAGGCGCCTGCGGCGCGCGGGGCTCGTCATCTTCGGACGCACCAACACCTGCGAGCTCGGCCTCTCGCTCACCTGCGAGCCTCGCCTCTACGGTCCTACGAGGAACCCGTGGGATCTCACGCGCATCTCGGCGGGCTCGAGCGGCGGGGCCGCGGCCGCGGTCGGCGCGCGCATGCTCCCGATCGCCCACGCCTCCGACGGCTTCGGCTCGATCCGCGCGCCCGCGGCGTGCTGCGGCCTCGTCGGGCTCAAGCCGACGCGGAGCCGCAACACCTTCGCGCCCTTCGCGGGCGAGGGGCTCGGCGGCCTCTCGACCGAGCACGCCGTGACGCTCAGCGTGCGCGACACTGCGGCGCTGCTCGACGCGACGCGCGGCGTCGGGCCCGGCGATCCCTACGTCGCGCCCCCGCCCGCGCGCCCGTACGCGGAGGAGGTGGGAGCCGGCCCCGGCACACTGCGGATCGCCTGGACGGCCGCGGCGCCGAACGGCGCCAAGGTCGAGGCGGAGTGCCTCCGGGTGCTCGCCGAGACCGTGAGGCTCTGCGCCGACCTCGGCCACCGCGTCGAGGAGCGGGATCCCGACATCGACCGGGCGGCGGTCGTGCCCACCTTCCTGACGCTCGCCTCGGCGAACACGGTCGTGAACCTCGCGAGCCATCCGACGGCGGGCCGGCCCGCGCGCGAGGACGAGGTCGAGCGGGTCACGTGGCTGACGGCGAAGCTCGGCGACCGGGTCACGGCCGCCGATTACGTCAGGGCCACCCAGGCGGCCCACCGGCTCTCGCGCCAGATGGCCGCGTTCCACGCGGGCGCCGACGTGCTGTTGACGCCGGGGCTCGCAACGCTCCCGGTCAAGCTCGGCTGGATCGACATGATGATGAACGACCTGGAAGAATATTGGCGGCGCGTATTTACATTCTCCCCCTTCACCGTATGGTTCAACCTCACGGGCCAGCCCGCGCTCGTGTTGCCGCTGGGCAGGAGCGCCGAAGGCCTCCCCGTCTCCGTCCAGCTCGTGGCGTGCTTCGGCGACGAGGCGACGCTGTTCCGCCTGGGCGCGCAGCTCGAGGCGGCGCGCCCGTGGTTCGATCGCAAGCCAGCGCTCGCCGCCTAACCGTGGGCGAACGAGGGTGGAATCCCGATCTCGCCAGGACGTACGACCGGGTCGCGCGCGCCTACGCCGAGCAGTACTTCACCGAGCTCGAGCGCAAGCCCTTCGACCGCCAGATGCTCGACCGCTTCGCCGCCGGCGTCCGGGGCCGCGGCCGTGTCATGGACCTCGGCTGCGGGCCGGGCCACATCGGCCGCTATCTCGCTGAGCGCGGGCTGGACGTCTTCGGCGTGGACCTCTCGCCAGGAATGGTCGCCCTCGCGCGGGAGCTGAATCCCGGACTACGCATCGAGCACGGCGACATGCGCGCCCTCGCGCTGCCCGACGCCTCGCTGGCGGGCGTCGTCGCCTTCTACTCGCTGATCCACCTCGAGCGCGCCTCGGCGCCACGGGCGCTGGCCGAGATCGCGCGCGTCCTGGCACCGGGCGGGGCCGTGCTGCTCGCGTTCCATGAGGGCGAGGGCGAGGCCCACGCCGACGACTGGTTCGGCCAAGGCGTGTCCGTCGACGCGACGCTCTTCTCACCGGAGGAGATGCGACGTCTCATGGGTCAGGCGGGCCTGGCCGTCGCGGAGATTCTCACGCGTCCGCCCTATGACTTCGAGTACCCGACCCAGCGCGTCTACGCGTCGGGCACGAAGCCGCTGGCCGCTCTTCAGGGACGGATGTAGACGTACCCGCGCTCCTGCAGCTCCATGATGCGGACGACGCCGCCCTGCGGAAGCGGCGTGGCGCCGCGAGGCAGCTGGTCCAGCGTGATGCTGAGCCCCCGCATCGTGTTGCCACACGCGCTGAGGACCAGGCCCTGGGCCTGGAGCCGCTCGAGGGCCTCCTTCACGCCCGGGTCCATGCCGGTGGTCACGAAATGCCGGAGCGCCGGGCCGTGGACGACCAGCTCCATCGCCTCGACGTTCGCGATACCGCCGACGCCCTTGACGTGATTCTCGAGGTTGCCCAGGGCGAACTTGGTCTTGTCAATCGACGCCTCGTCGAGGTGGTAGACGATCCTGTGCTTCTTCGGCTGCTCCGCCAGGTGCGAGGCCTCCGCGACCGAGACACCGAAGACGATCGCGACGACGGCGACGAATGCTGCACGCATGGGATCCTCCTTCGGCTCAGGCGGCGTCGGCGGGCGAGAAGCGGAAGCCTCCCGCCCGGCGCACGATGTAGCCGGCGCGCGGGAAGTGCGCGGCGAGCACCAGCACGCCCGAGTCGGCGTGGCGCTCGACGAACAGGCGCCGCGTGGCGCGCGCCTTCGCGGCGTCAGCACAGAACCGGCTCGACCACTGGGGCTCGGCCACCTGCACCGTCCGGTGCATGAGGTCGCCCGAGAAGATCGTCTGACCGGCGCTCGTCCGCAGGCGGACCGAGACGTGACCCGGGGTGTGACCGGGCGACGGCTCGAGGCTGAGCCACGGATCGACGACGTGGTCGCTCGCGACGAGCACCGCCTGGCCCGCCTCGACCACGGGCACCACGCTGTCGGCGATGCACGGGTCCTTCTCGTGGCGCCAGAACTCCCACTCCTCGCCCGCGAAGAGGTACCGGGCGCGCGGGAAGGTCGGGCGCCAGCGGCCGTCCACCAGGCGCGTGTTCCAGCCGACGTGGTCCACGTGCAGATGCGTGCACAGAACCACGTCCACCTGCTCGGGGATGACGCCCGCCGCGGCGAGGTCGTCGAGGAAGCCGCCGCGGCGCATGTGCCAGACGGGTGAGCCCTCGCGGGGCTTGTCGTTGCCGACGCCGGTGTCGATGAGCACGGTGTGGCGCGGCGTCCGGACGATGTAGGTCCCGATCCGCGAGCCCAGGTCACCGGCCGCGTCGTCCCAGAAGTGGGGCCGGAGCCAGTCGTGGTGGCGCGCGATCGCCTCCGCCGTCGAGTCCGGCAGCATGGACGTCGTCGGGAAGGACGAGCGGCCGATCTCGATCACGCGCGTGACGCTGACGTCGCCGAGCGTCAGTGTCGTCATGCGAAGCGCGGCATCACCTTCTCGCCGAAGAGGCGCATCGACCTGACGATCCGGTCGTGCGGCACGCCGCCGCGACTGAAGGAACCCATGAGGTAATCGATCCCAAGCGCCTCCCGGTGCTGGCGGATCTTGTCGGCGACCTGCTCGGGGTCGCCGCAGATCGCCGCCTGCTCGAGCGCCTTCTCGTCGCTGAGCGCCAGCAGGTTCTCACGGACACGCTTGTAGAACTTGTACTGCTCGGGCGGGACGCCCTCGGCCTCGGCGATCAGGTCGGCCTGGGTGCGGAAGAACCACCGGATCGGCTCGCGGAGGTCCTCCCGCGCCTGCTTCGCCGAGTCAGCGACGTGGATGATCTTGTTCATCGCGATGTCGCCGCCCGCGTCCGTTCCGTGCGCGTCGCGCCACGTCGCGCGGTAGGCGTCGAAGTTCTTCCGGAGGAGGTCCCACGGGGTGAACGAGGGCGCGGTGAGGATCTTGAAGCCCCGCCGCGCGGCCAGCGTGTACGTGTCGGGGGAGACCGCCGCGGTCCAGAGGGGCGGGTGCGGCTTCTGGAGGGGCCGCGGCAGGACGTGGAGGTCGCGCACCTGGAAGAACTCGCCCTCGAACGTCACGCGCTCGTCGGTCCAGGCGCGCCGGATCACCTCGACGGCCTCGTCGAAGCGCTCACGCGTCTTCTCCATCGAGACGCCGAGGCCCCGGAACTCCTTGGGCTGGTAGCCGCGGCCGATGCCGAACTCGAGGCGCCCGCCCGACAGGATGTCGACCATCGCCCACTCCTCGGCGATCCGGAGCGGATGGGCGAACGGCGCCACGACCACCGAGGTGCCGATCCTCACGCGCCGCGTCTCGCGCGCGATCGCAGCGGCGAGGACCGCCAGCGACGGACAGATCCCGTAGCGCGAGAAGTGGTGCTCGGCGAGCCAGACGGCCTCGAAGCCGAGCTCGTCCGCCAGGCGCGCCTCCTCCAGGGCGTCGGCGTACACCTCGCCCTCCGTCTGCCAGTCGCGGTACGTCAGGAGCTGCTGAATGCAGAACCGCATGGTCGCCTCACTCTCCCCGGAAGACCGCTCGGCGCTTCTCGAGCATCGCCCGGATCCCCTCCCGCGCGTCGCGGCTCCGGCGCGCCTGCGCGGCCAGCGCGTCCAGGTCGGCGTGCTCGATCCCCTCCCGCCCCGCCAGGCCGCGGAGGATCGTCTGCTTCATGCCCGCGAGGGACAGCGGCGCCGCCTCCCCGACGGCGCGCGCGAGGTCGTCACTCGCCCGCTCAAGGTCCGCCGCCGGCACGACCTCGTGGACCATCCCGATCTCGTACGCGCGCCGCGCCGACAGCGGCCGGCCGACGAGAAGGATCTGTCGCGCCATCGCCGGTCCGACGACCTCGACGAGCTTCTGGCCCAGGGCGAAGGGCACGACCAGCCCGAGACGCGCCAGCGGCATCGCAAAGCGCGCCCCGTCCGCGGCCAGGCGCAGATCGCAGTGGAGCGCCAGCTCCAGGCCCCCGGCGAAGGCGTCGCCGTGGACCACGGCGAGCGTCGGGTGGCGGCAGCGCTCGACCCTCCGGAGCGTCGCCACGACCCCCGCCTCGGGATCGGCCTCGTCGTCCTGCCGCGCCGCGAGCTCGTCCAGGTCCATCCCCGCGCAGAACGCGGGGCCGGCGCCGCGGAGCACGACGACGCGCAGGGCGCGGTCGCGCTCGAACCCCTCGAAGCACGCGTCGAGGCCCGCGAGCACGGCGCGGTCGAGCGCGTTGCGCTTCGCGGGCCGGTTGAGCGTGACGGTCGCGACGCCGTCGGCGATCGCGCACAGCACCTCGTCGGCCATCCCCCGACAGCCTACAACGAGTCCCCCGGAACCTCGAGGCTCAGTCCGGGCACGATCTGGGCTCTTGGCAGGCGTCGTAGAACCTCGGGGGAGGTCCGGATCTTCGACGCGCGGCTCCCGCTACCGAGGATGACCCACGGCAGGCCCATCAGCGTGTCGTCCACGTACACCGGCAACCCGTCCGGCAGCGCCAGCACCGTGACCCCGCCGATCATCATCCCGGTCAGCGTCCGCGTCTCGTCGGACGACGCGAACGAGAGCCTCGCGACCCCCATCAGCCGCCGCACGGCGTGGTTCACGTCGAGCCGCCGCGTCGCCTTGACCACGCACGCCGCGTACTGCTTGGGCTCCTTCTTGGACGCGACGATGATCGTGTTCGCGGAGTGCTCGAGCGGCACGCCGTACCTCTCGCAGAACGGCCCCGTGTCGGCGTAGTCCGGGTCGATCGGCATCCGCTCGTAGGGCACGCCGAGGCGGTCGAGGACGGCGACCACCTGCCGCTCGACGGCGTCGAGAGCGGCCACGCCTAGAAGATCGCGACCGGATGCGCGGGCGCGCCCGTGCTCCCCACGAGCCGGATCGGCGTCGCGCTGAACAGGAACTCGTGGCGCCCCTCCTCGGCGCACGCCGTGGCGAGCCGCTCGGGGTCGGTGTTGTCCACGAGGGCGAGGCCGAGGAACGGGATGGCCAGGTGGACTCCCATGCCGAAGCCCGCGTAACCGATCGGGCGCTCGTCCATCATGTCCCACGCGATCGCCGCAATGTCCTTCTCGCGGAACCACTCGAGGCAGGAGATGTGCAGGCCGGGATGCGGCGAGACGCGCGCCACCCATTCCGGGTGGGCGCGCCGGAACGCCGCGTCGCCGCTCCGCACCACGACGACGTCGCCCGGCTCCACGCGGACGCCGGCCCGCTCCGCGGCGGCGTCGAGCTCGCGCGGCGTCACCGGGTGGCCGACCGTGACGTGGCCCTCGTTACGCCCCGCGGCGACGTCGAGGAGGACGCCGCGCGAGGTGATCCCGTCGAACAGCGGGTCGATCGGGCACCAGGTCGCGCCGGCCGCGCTCAGGCTCTGGAGGAAGGGCCGGCCGTTGTAGAGCTGGCCGTCCCACGCGACGTGGCAGAGGGCGTCGATGTGCGTGATCGTGAACCCGTGATAGACGAGGTCGAAGCGGTCGAGCACCACGTCGGCACGCTCGCGGTTCGACGGGAACGTCGCGTGGTACATGAGCGCCGGCTGCGGGCCGATGTCCCGCGCGAGCGACACGGTGCGCCCCGTCTTGACCAGCGCCTGCGCCCGGGCGCGCTTGGCCGCGGTGACGAGGTTGACCGTGCCGGTCTGATCACCGTCACCCCAGCGGCCCCAGTTGTTCAGCTCCTTGAAGTACCCCTCGATGCGCGCCTGTGCGGGCGGAGTCCAGTCGGGCATGGGCGAGAGCCTCCTCGGCCGGAACATAACACGAGTGCGACCGCCTTGACGGCCGCGCGCGCGATCGACTACTTTGCCCGAGATGCCGCTGACCTCCCCCCGGCCCGGGCGCTAGCGATGCCGGCGATCTCCCTCCAGCGCGTCACCAAGTCCTGGGGCGCGACGCGCGCGGTGGACGACGTGAGCTTCGACGCCGCGGTCGGCACGCTCGTGGTGCTGCTCGGCCCGTCGGGCTGCGGCAAGTCCACGACGCTCCGCCTGGTCGCCGGTCTCGAGACACTCACGTCCGGACGCATCACGATCGGCGACGCGGACGTGACCGGGCTCCCGCCCGCGCGCCGCGGCATCTCCATGGTGTTCCAGTCGTACGCGCTCTTCCCCCACCTCGACGTGGCCGAGAACATCCTGTTCGGCCTCAAGGTGCGGAAGGTCCCGGCCGTGGAGCGCGCCCGGCGCCTCAAGCGCGTGGTCGACCTGCTGGGCCTCGAGCGGTTCCTCGAGCGCAAGCCCTCGCAGCTCTCCGGCGGGCAGCAGCAGCGCGTCGCGCTCGGCCGCGCGATCATCGCCGAGACGCCCGTCTGCCTGATGGACGAGCCGCTCTCGAACCTCGACGCCCAGCTCCGCCTTGAGATGCGGCGCGAGATCCGGGGCCTCCAGCAGAAGCTCGGCATCACGATGGTGTATGTCACGCACGACCAGACCGAGGCCATGAGCATGGCCGACCAGGTCGTGCTCCTGCACGAGGGGCGCGTCGAGCAGGACGCTGCGCCGGCCGAGCTCTACGCGGCGCCCGCGACCGTCTTCGCCGCCCGATTCATCGGCACGCCACCCATGAACGTCCTGACACTCGCCGACGGGCCACGCGGCGCGATCGTCGCCGGCGGTGACGGCCCGCCCGTGCTGCCCGGCAAGGGTGCGGGCCTGCTGCTGGGCGTGCGCCCCGAGGACGTCCGCCTGACCGACGGCGCCGGCCTGCCGGCCCGCGTCGGGACGGTCGAATACCTCGGCGCCGACTCGATCGTCACGTGCGACGTCGGCGGCCAGAGCGTCGCGGTCCGCGCGCAAGGGCGGGTCGCGCTCGCACCGGGCGCGCGCGCGGCCCTCGCCTGGGCCGCCGAGAGGATGCATCTGTTCGACGCGCTGACCGGCCGTCGCCGCGAACCCTGAGAAGGAGACTCACCATGCGCTTCGTCTTCGATCGCGTTCTCGCCGGCGTCCTGCCAGCGGCGCTGCTCGCCCTGACGGCCGGGCTCGCCGCCGCGCAGCCGGTCGAGATCACGTTCTACTACCCGGTCGCCGTCGGCGGGCCGATCACCAAGACCATCGACGGTTATGCGGCCGAGTTCATGAAGGAGAATCCCGGCGTGACGGTGAAGCCGATCTACGCCGGGACCTACCAGGAGACGATCGTCAAGGCGCTCACCGCGCTGAAGAGCGGTGAGCCGCCGGTGACGGCGATCCTCCTGTCCACCGACATGTTCACGCTGATCGACGAGGACGCGATCGTCCCGTTCGAGGAGCTCGCCCCCGGCGCCCAGGACCAGGCGTGGATCCAGAGCTTCTTCCCGGGTTTCATGAAGAACAGCCAGACCGGCGGCAAGACGTGGGGCATCCCCTTCCAGCGCTCGACCGTCGTCCTCTACTGGAACAAGGAGGCCTTCAAGGAGGCGGGGCTCGAGCCGAGCCGGCCGCCGGCGACGTGGACGGAGCAGGTGGAGTACGCCAAGAAGCTCACCCGGCGCGACGCCACGGGCCACGTCGCGCGGTGGGGGCTCCAGGTGCCGTCCTCGGGCTTTCCCTACTGGCTCTTCCAGGGGTTCACGACCCAGAACGACGTGCTCCTCATGAACGAGGCGGGCACGCAGACCTACTACGACAAGCCCGCCGTGATCGAGGCCCTCCAGTACTGGGTGGACCTGAGCCAGAAGCACAAGGTGATGGCGCCCGGCGTGATCGAGTGGGGCACGACGCCGAAGGACTTCTTCGAACGCAAGACCGCGATGATGTGGACCACGACCGGGAACCTCACCAACGTGCGGAACAACGCCAAGTTCGATTTCGGCGTCGCGATGCTGCCCGCCGGCAAGCGCCGCGGCTCGCCGACGGGCGGCGGCAACTTCTACATCTTCAGGAAGGCGACCCCCGCCCAGCAGCAGGCCGCGCTCAGGTTCGCGAGGTGGATGACGTCGCCCGCGCGCGCGGCGCAGTGGGGCATCGACACGGGCTACGTGGCCGTGCGGCCCGACGCCTGGCAAACGCCCACGATGCGGAAGTACGTGGAGGGCTTTCCCGCGGCGGCCGTCGCGCGCGATCAGCTCCCCCACGCGGTCGCCGAGCTCTCGACCCACGAGAACCAGCGCGTCACGAAGGCCCTCAATGACGGCCTCCAGGCCGCGCTCACAGGCTCGAAGACGCCGGCGCAGGCGATGAAGGACGCGCAGGCCGAGGCCGAGCGGATCCTGCGCCCGTACCGGAGATAGCGACGTGACGGCCCGCGTGAGCGTCAACGTCCACGGCTGGCTCCTGCTCCTGCCGGCGCTGGCGCTGCTGGCGACGTTCACGCATTACCCGACCGTCGCGACGCTCTGGACGAGCTTGTTCTCCACGGCGCGGGCCGGGCGGCCCGGGGCCTGGGTCGGCGTCGACAACTATCGGGCGATGGTGGCCGACCCGGTCTTCTGGCAGGTGCTGCGGAACAACGCGCTCTTCTGTCTCGGCACCATTCCGCTCTCGATCGCGCTGGCACTCCTCATGGCCGTGCTCGTCAACGAACGCCTCCCCGGGCGCGGCTTCTTGCGGCTGTCCTACTTCACGCCGACGGTCCTGCCGATGATCGCCGTCGCCAACATCTGGATGTTCTTCTACACGCCGGGCTACGGCCTCCTGGAGCAGGTCCTGGGGCTCTTCGGCCTGCCGAGCCACAACTGGCTCGGCAGCCGCGACACCGTGCTGGTCTGTCTCATCGCGGTCGCGGTGTGGAAGGAAGCCGGCTTCTTCATGATCTTCTATCTCGCCGCGCTGCAGCAGATCGCGCCGCCGCTCGCCGAGGCGGCGGCGCTCGAGGGCGCGGGCCGCTGGTACTTCTTCCGCCGCGTCACGTTTCCCCTCCTCATGCCGACGACGCTCTTCGTCCTCGTCAACGCCGTCATCAACTCGTTCCGGCTGGTGGACCACGTCGTGGTCATGACGAAGGGGGGCCCGGACAACGCGAGCGCGCTCCTCCTCTACTACATCTACGACGTCGGCTTCAAGTTCTGGGACACCGGGTACGCGGCGGCGCTCACGATGACGCTCCTGGCGATCCTCGCGAGCGCCGCGGTCGTGCAGTTCGTCGTCCTCGAGAAGCGGATCCACTACCAGTGATCGCGCGCGGCGCCCGCCCCTCGCTCGGCCGTGGTCTCGAGACCGCCGCGGCGTGGCTCCTCGGCCTGCTCTGGATCCTGCCGCTCGCGTACGCCGTCTGGACCGCGTTCCATCCCGCCGAGTTCTCGGCGCGCTTCGTACCCCTGGCGCCGCTCACGCTCGAGAACTTCACGAACGCGTGGAGCGCTGCGCCGTTCGCGCGCTACTTCGTGAACACCGTGCTCCTCGTCACCCTGATCCTCGCGGCCCAGCTCGTCCTGTGCACGCTGGCGGCGTACGCGTTCGCGCGGTTCGCCTTCGCCGGCCGCGACGCGCTCTTCTTCCTGGTGCTGCTCCAGCTGATGATCATGCCGGACGTGCTGATCGTGGAGAATTACCGCACGATGAGCCGGCTCGGCGTTCTCGACACTGTGCTCGCGATCGGCCTGCCCTACATGGCGTCCGCCTTCGGCATCTTCCTCCTGCGGCAGACATTCAAGACCGTGCCGAAGGAGCTCGACGAGGCGGCGCGCGTCGAGGGCGCGGGCGCGCTCGAGACGCTCTGGAAGGTGTACGTGCCGCTGGCGAAACCGGTCTACGTCGCCTACGGGCTCGTCTCGATCAGCTACCACTGGAACAACTTCCTCTGGCCGCTGATCGTCACCAACTCGGTGACGTCGCGGCCCGTCACCGTCGGCCTGCAGATCTTCTCGTCCACCGACCAGGGTGTAGACTGGTCTATCATCACGGCGGCGACGCTGCTGACCTCGGGACCGCTGCTCATCGCGTTCCTCCTGTTCCAGCGTCAGTTCGTCCAGAGCTTCATGCGAGCGGGGATACGCTGATGGCCTCCAATCTCGGTGACAGGTTCTCGACGCTCCACGAGATCGTCCGGGCGGCGCGCACCAATCTGGCGCCGGGTCCCTGGGACTACCTGATCGGCGGCGCCGAGACCGAGACGACGCTGCGCCGCAACCGCCAGGCCCTCGACTCGATCGCCTTCCGCCCGCGTGTCCTCCGCGACGTCTCCAAGGTCGACGCGAGCGCCACCCTCCTCGGGCGCCCGACGCGCATCCCCGTCATGCTGGCGCCGATCGGCTCGATCGAGACCTTCGCCGAGGGCGGCGGCGCCACCGCGGCGAAGGCGGCGGGCGCGTTCGGCGTCGCGCAGATGCTCTCGTCCGTCTGCAACCCCGGCCTCGAGGCCGTGGCCAAGGCCGCCGACAACGTCCGCATCTTCCAGCTCTACGTCCGCGGCGACGACGCCTGGGTGGACGACTGGGTCCGGCGCGCGGTGGACGGAGGCTACGCGGCCTTCTGCCTCACCGTGGACACCGCGTGCTACAGTCGCCGCGAGCGCGACCTCGCGCGCCGCTTCGTCAAGCCCTGGCGCACGCGCGCCGGGGGCTTCGAGTTCCAGGCCGGGCTCAGCTGGGACCACGTCAAGCGCTTCAAGGACACCCACGCGATCCCGCTCGTCCTGAAGGGCATCGCCACCGCCGAGGACGCGACCCTCGCCGTCCAGCATGGGGTCGAGGGCGTCTACGTCTCGAACCATGGCGGCCGCCAGCTCGACCATGGCCGGGGCGCGATCGACGCGCTCCCCGAGGTCGTCGAGGCGGTCGGCGGCCGCGCCGCGGTCATCGTGGACGGTGCCTTCGCGCGCGGGACGGACGTCGTCAAGGCGATCGCGCTGGGCGCCCAGGCCGTGGGCATCGGGCGCCTCGCCTGCTGCGGTCTGGCGGCCGCGGGTCAGCCCGGCCTCGAGCGCGTCCTCGAGCTGCTCGAGGACGAGATCAGGATCGCGATGGGACTCCTCGGCGTGAGCCGGCTCGACGACCTCGACCGCTCCTACCTGTGCCCCGCGACGCCGGTCACGCTTCCCCACGCGACGAGCGCCTTCCCGCTGCTCCACGAGGAGGGCTACTGAGAGGATGCCATGAGCGTGGACACGCGGCGGCTCTCGATGACGGTCGGCGAGGCGATGTTCAGCCAGCGGTCGATCCGTCGCTTCAAGCCCGACCCAATTCCGACGGACGACCTGCGCCTCATCCTCGAGGCGGCGGTGAAGGCGCCGAACGGCGGCAACCGCCAGGTGGGTCGCTTCCTCGTCCTCACCGATCGGAAGGTCATCCAGGAGTTCGGCAAGCTCTACCGCGAGGCGTGGTGGGCCAAGCGCCTGGACGAGAAGGGCTGGACCAGGCCCGAGGACATCCCGCCGGAGGAAAAGACCTACCGCTCGGCGGCGCTGCTCGCCGACGAGATGAAGGACGCGCCCTGCATCGTGCTGGCGCTGGCCGTCCCGCCCGGGCCCGCGAACTCGGTCATCCCCGCCTGCCAGAACCTGATGCTCGCCGCGAGAGCGCTGGGCATCGGCTCGGTGCCGACGACGCTGCATCCCAAGGTGATGGACCGCGTGTGGGCACTCCTCGGGATCCCGAAGGACGTGAGCTTCCACTTCTGCATTCCGCTCGGCTACCCTCGCGGAAGCTTCGGCCCGACGAACCGGCGGCCCACGTCGGAGACGACGTTCCTGAATCACTGGCAGTCGGCCGTCCCCTGGGCGTAGCCGGCCGAGCGTCATTCTGGAATTCTTCTCCTTCGCGGACAAAATTCAGTCGTCACTCTGCAAACTTTTCCGGATCGTGCGACCTGGCCGCGTCAGAATTTCCCAGCGAGACAATATGTCGCGTGCGCTCCGGCTCTCCGCGCGCCACCCCGCCTCGCAAGCCCGCATAGACGCACGAGTCGCCTCCGTCAGGTGTTCTGGCATCGGCGTTGCGAGGGTTTCCCCTGATCGAAGGACAGCCGACGGATGGCTGACCCTGGGGGGAACAAATGCGGAAGATCATGGCCCTGGCGCTCGGCATGCTGGCGTTCCCGATAGCGGCGGCGTCCGGAGAGCCCCGCGTCGGCGTGGTGGCGACCGTGGTGGGCACGGCCACCGTGGCGCGCGTGGCGAACCCGGGACCGGCGCAGCTCAAGCTCCGAGACGACATCTTCATGCGCGACCAGATCACGACCGGCGAGCAGTCGTTCGTCCGCGTGCTGCTCGGCGGCAAGGCGGCCGTGAGCGCTCGCGAGCACTCCATCCTCAGGATCTCCGAGAGACCCTCGGTCTCTACCGTCGCGCTGGCGGCCGGACGCCTCGCCGCCGCGGTCAGCAAGGACCGGGTGAAGCCCGGCGAGACCGTCGAGATCCGGATGCCGAACGCCATCGTCGCGATCCGCGGCACGGTCGTGGTCGCCGAGGTAGCGCCCACGCCGAGCGGGCTGCGCTCGACGATCACCATCCTCCGGGGTGTCGTGGAGGTCAGGGGGCTCGATCCCATGACCGACCAGCCCGTCGGGGCCCCCGTGACCGTGAGCACACTCGAGCGCATCACCGTGGTCGGCGGCGCACCGCTGCCCGCGCCCGAGCGGATCACGCCCGACGCGGCCCGGCGCCTCACCGACGAGTTCACCGTGATCCCGAAGAACGCGCCGAACGCGAGCCGCGAGGCGTCGACGCGGTTCGCGGCGAACCTGGCCCTCCGCGACCTGTTGCCGGGCGCGGCGAGCACGGCGAGTCTCGCCGTCGGGGGAATCGAGCCCGTGAACACGCTGAGCGCCGCCGGCGCCGTCGTAGGCGGGACCGTGACAGGCATCACGAGCAGCGTTAGCACTCTCGGTAGCGTGACGGCGCCGCTCGGGAGTCTCACGGCTCCGCTCAGTGCCCTGACGGCTCCGGTCCTCCCCAAGCTCCTCCCCTAAGGCGCCCCGCGTCGGGTGGTGTAGAGTCTCTGCATCCCCGGCGCGACGAGGAGGCGGGAGCGTGAAGCCCCCACTGCCCGAGCCTCTCCCCGCGAGCCCGCTCGAGCTGCTCGAGAGCTGGATGCAGGAAGCGTTCGCGTCCATCCGGAACGCTCACGCGATGACGCTCGCGACCGTGGAGCCCGACGGCCGGCCGTCGGCGCGCATGGTGCTCTGCCGCGGCTTCGACCGCCAGGTGGGCTGGCTCGTCTTCTACACGGATCGCGAGAGCGCGAAGGGCCGGGCGCTCGCCACGACGCCGCGCGCGGCGCTCGTCTTCCACTGGGACGCGGTCGAGCGCCAGGTCCGCATCGAGGGGCCGGTGACGCGAGCACCGGACGCCGATTCCGACGCCTACTGGCTCTCGCGCCCCATCGAGGCGCGCCATGCGGCGGCCGCCAGCGAGCAGAGCCGGCCCATCGCCTCGCGCGCCGACTTCCTCCGGAAGATCGAGGAGACGGCCACGCGGTTCGCCGGCGGCTCGCCGCGCCCGCAGCGCTGGGGCGGTTACCGCGTCTGGGCCGAGCGTGTCGAGCTCTGGGTGGGCCAGCCCGCACGCGCCCACGATCGGGCGCTGTGGACGCGGGCGCTCGCCCGACTGGGCGACGGTTACGCGGGCGGCCCCTGGAGCGTGACGCGGCTTCAGCCGTGAGCCTGTTGTAGAGTCGTACGCGTGAGCTCCTATCTTCCGGCTACCGACATGCCGCGGTTCATCCGGGAGCTGATGGAGTTCGTCGGGCTCGGCGAGGCGGACGTCGCCGTGATCCGCCGTACCGCGCCGATCGTCCTCGCCCGCGAGGCCGCGGTCACCGACGCGCTCTACGCGCACTTCCTCCAGTTCCCCGCGACGGCGCAGTTCTTCCTCGGCGAGGACGGCGAGCCTGACGCGGGCCGGCTCGCACGGCGCAAGCATACCCTCGGGCGCTGGCTCCGCGAGACGGCGGCGGTCGCGACGACGCAAGAGTTCTCCTACTACCTCCTGGCCGTCGGCCTCTCGCACAGCCACCGCGCGTACGGTCCGGGCGGCTCGGTGCCGCCGCACTTCGTGGTGGGCGCCATGAGCCTCGCCCAGACCGCGCTCGCCCGCCTCTTCGGCGCCGAGCTCGGCGACCCGCAGGCCGCCCTCGAGGCGAGCCTCGCCTGGAACAAGCTCCTGCACGTCCACCTGGCCGTGCTGCTCCTCGGCTATCTCCCGGTGGCGCGAGCGTGACACCCCGGGAGCGCGTTCCGCTGGCGCCGCGCACCACGCTGGCCGTCGGCGGCCCCGCACGCTGGTTCGTCGAGGCGCACGACGAGGAGGCGGTGCTCGAGGCCCACACCTGGGCGAAGGCGCGCGGGATCCCACTCCGCGTCCTCGGCGGCGGCTCGAACCTCGTGATCGCCGACGAGGGCGTGGACGCTCTCGTGGTGAAGGTGGACCTCCGCGGCGTCCACCCGCGCGAGGTCGACGGCACCGTCGAGCTGACCGCGGCGGCGGGCGAGCCCTGGGACGATCTCGTGCGCCGCGCGGTCGAGCAGGGCTGGGCGGGCCTCGAGTGCCTCTCGGGCATCCCGGGCCTCGTCGGCGCCACGCCGATCCAGAACGTCGGCGCCTACGGCCAGGAGGTGAGCGACACCGTCAGCGAGGTGCGCGCGCTCGACACGCGCGAGGGCCGCATCGTCTCCCTCGCCGGCGGCGCATGCGGCTTCGCCTATCGCGCCAGCCGGTTCAAGAGCGGCGAGCCGGGACGCTGGGTCGTCCTCTCCGTGCGCTACCGGCTGCGCCCCGGGGGCCCCCCGACCCTCCGCTACGCCGACGTCGAGAAGCACCTCGAGGCCCGGCGGCTCGCCGTGCCCACGCTCGCCGACGTGCGCGCGAGCGTGCTCGCGATCCGCCGCGCCAAGTCCATGGTGCTCGACGACCCGCGCGATCCGAACCGGCGGAGCTGCGGCTCCTTCTTCACGAATCCGATCGTCACGACGGCGGAGCTCGCCGAGATCGACCGCCGTGTGGGCGAGCGGGCGATGCCGCGCTGGCCGCAGCCCGACGGGCGCGTGAAGCTCTCGGCCGCGTGGCTCATCGAGCGCGCCGGCTTCACGCGCGGCCACCGCCACGGCGTGGTCGGGCTCTCGACCCGCCACGCCCTCGCGATCGTCTGCCACGAGGGCGCCCGCGCCCGCGACGTCCTCGACTTCGCGCGCCACCTGCAGGCGGCCGTCGCGGACCGCTGCGGCGCGCGCCTGTCGCTCGAGCCCGTGGTCTGGGATCAGGCGAGCCGGTAGATCTCGAGCTCGACGGTGCTCCCCTTCACGCGGACGGAGGGCAAGGGGCTGAGGACGAACCGCCCGTCGAGGAGCGTGCGCGTCGTGCCGCTCACCAGGATGTCCGAGCCAAACTGCTTGTTCAGGTCCTGGATGCGCGAGGCGAGGTTCACGGGGTCGCCCACGAGCGCGTAGGAGAGGCGCTCCGCGCTCCCGATGTTGCCGGCCAGCACGCGCCCCGTGTGGATCCCGATGCCGTGGCGGAGCGGGGGCTTGGCGGCGCGCTGCCGCTCGGCGTTCAGCCGGGAGAGCCGCTCGCGCATCTCGAGCGCGGCCCGCAGCGCCATCTCGGCGTGTGTCGGGTCGGCGACCGGCGCGCCGAAGACCGCCTCGATCTCGTCGCCGATGAACTGCAGCACGAGGCCACGGTGCCGCCGGATCGCCTCGTTCATCTCGGTGAAGTAGCCGTTGAGCTCGCGCACGACGTCCCGGGGGTCCGTCGCCTCCACCCACGGCGTGAAGTCCCGCAGGTCGGCGAAGAGGATCGTGACCTCCCGCGCCTGGCCCTCGAGCGAGAGACGGCCCGAGAGGATCTCGTCGCGCACCTCGGGGCTCACGTACTTGCCGAAGGTCTCCCTGAGGAACTCGCGCTCGCGCAAGCCCACGACCATCCGGTTGAAGCCCTCGGCCACGGTGCCGAGCTCGTCGTTGCCGACGACGGGGCAGCGCGTCTGGAGGTCGCCCCGCTCCACGCGGCCCATCGCCGTCTGGAGGTCGCGGAGCGGGGCGGCGACGCTGTGCGCGACGAAGACCGCGAGGCCGATCGCGGAGACGACGCCGACGGCCACGATGAAGACGATGGTCACGAGCATGTTGTCGACGAGGCGCGCGGCCGCCGCCGGGTCGGACTGGAGGAGCCTGAGCGCCCGGCGGTACGCCATGACGCCGAGGAGCGAGAGCGGCACCGTCCCGAACATCAGGAAGATCACGAGGAGCCGCGCCCTGACCCTGAGCCTGACGACGCCCGTGACCGTGCTGACGTCGCCCTCGGGAAAGAACGTTGGCAACTCCTTGCGCCAGAGGCGTTCGGTGCCGAAGAAGACGAACGCCGTCGAGACCGGCCCGGCGACGAACGTGATGCCGAAGATCTGCCGGAGCGCCTGTGTCGGCACGAACCGGCCCTGGGCGAGCGGCTCGAACACACCCCAGATGAGGCCGGCCATCGCCCAGCCGCAGGCGGTGATCAGCGTCATCATGTACGGCAGCTGCACGGCGCGCCGACGGGCCTCGCGCCAGTCGTCCGCGTCCTTCGAGCCCGCCCGAACACGCCCGAGCGGGCGTGCCCAATGAGTCGCCCAGGCCGCGCCGATCACCAGCAGCGTGAGGAGGCCGACCACGAAGAACGTGAGCGTCCCGTGCTCACCGCCTGGCCGCCCCAAGGCCATGTCGTCGATGAACCTGAAATACGAGAAGGCGAGCAAGGCGCCGATGAGGTTCGCCAGCATCGAGACGAAGAGCCGCCACTCGACCCGCGCTGCCCGCATCAGAGGACCCGCGTCGCGGCCTCGGCACCGCGCTCGACCAGGCGGAGCGTGCCGTGCTCGACGTCCACGATCGTCACCGAGCAGTTGTCGGGCGCGAACGCGACGACGCGGTCGTCGCCGGTCGCCTGGCCCACCGCGACGTTGATCGCGATGTAGTGGCTGACGACGACGCTCGTCTCGGCGATCGCGGAGAGCGCGTCCACCACGCCTCGACGCCAGCTCCGGAGGTCGGGCGAGACCTCGGACCAGCGCCGCGCCATGACCGCGCGCAGCCACTCGCCGCGCTCCGTGAGGCCGGGCTCGGGAGACGCGATCTCGGCCACCGCCGGCTCGATCCGGGCCACCCGGCGCCAGTGACGCTCGAGCGGCACCGCGGTTTCGCGCGTGCGGCGGAGTGGGCTCGACACGATCGCGAGCGGCCCGAGCGGCGCCAGGCTCGCGGCCATCGCCTCGGCCTGCGCCGTCCCCGCCGGGTCGAGACCCGGGTCGCGCGCCTCGGCGAACGTCGCCGCCGCGCGACCGTGGCGCACGAGATAGAGCCTGACCATGTACACTCTCCTCGCCATGATAGGCGCCTCGCCCCTCCGGAAGGAAGACCGTCGGCTCCTCACCGGCGCCGGCCGGTACCTCGACGACCTCCGGCGCGAGGGCATGCTCCACCTGGGCGTCCTGCGGAGCGTGGAGGCCCACGCGCGCATCGTGAAGATCGAGGCGTCCCGGGCGCGCGCGCTCGCCGGCGTGGTCGCGGTGTGGAGCGCGGCCGACCTTCCCGAGATCACCAAGCCCATCGGGACGGCGAGCACCGGCCGCCCGTTCGCCCAGCCGGTGCTCGTCCCGGACATCGCACGTTACGCGGGCGAGCCTGTGGCCGTCGTGATCGCGGAGAGCGCCTACCGGGTGGCCGACGCCCTCGAGCTGATCGAGGTCGAGTACGACCCGCTCCCGCCGATCGCGACGCTCGAGGAGGCCGCACGCGCCAGGACGCCCCTGCACGAGGGCTGGCCCGACAACGCGGCGCTGAGCGTGCGCGGCGCCGTCGGCGAGACCGAGGGCGCGCTCGGCGGGGCCGCCGTCGTCGTGCACGCGAAGCTCAGGCACCCGCGGCTCGCCGCGGTGCCCATCGAGCCGCGAGGCGCCCTCGCCTACCGCGACGCCGAGACCGGCGCGCTCGTCGTCTGGTCCTCCCACCAGAACCCCTACCGCGTGCGCGACGCGGTCGCGACGGTCCTCGGGCTTCCCGCCGAGGGCGTGCGCGTGACGCTGCCCGACGTCGGCGGCGCCTTCGGGCCGAAGGGCTCGATCTATGGGGAGGAGGTGCTGGTCGCCACGGCGACGCTGCGGCTCGGGCGCGCCGTGAAGTGGGTGGAGACGCGACGTGAGGACTTCCTAAGCCTGGGTCACGACCGGGAGCAGGAGCACGACGCGCGGATCGGCTTCGCACGGGACGGGACGATCGTCGCGCTGGAGGACACGTTCCTCGCCGACGTCGGCGCGTACCCGGCCGAGGGCGCGGGGCTCACCGCGAACACCGTGAACCATCTGCCCGGCCCGTACCGCGTGCCGAACTACAGGGCGCTCGGCACGAGCCTCGTCACGACGAAGACGGTCAACGCGGCCTACCGCGGCGCCGGCCGGCCCGAGGCGGTGTTCGTGATGGAGCGCCTGCTCGACCTCGGCGCGCGCCGCCTCGGCCTCGATCCCGCCGAGCTGCGCCGCCGGAACCTCGTGCGCCCCGAGGAGATGCCCTACCGGCCCGGGCTCACCTATAAGGACGGTGTCCCGGTCGCCTACGACCCGGGCGACTTCCCGCATGCCTTCGAGCGCGCGCTCGGGCTGCTCCGTTACGACGACTGGCGGAAGCGGCAGAAGGCCCAGGCGCTCACGCCGCGCCGGATCGGCGTCGGCCTCGCCTGCTACGCCCAGGGCACCGGGCTCGGCCCGTTCGAGGGCGCCCTGGTGCGGGTGGATCCGAGCGGGAAGGTCTACGTCCTCGTCGGCGTCACGGCCCAGGGGCAAGGCCACGCGACGACGCTCGCCCAGATCGCCGCGGCGGAGCTGGGCGCCACGTTCGAGGACGTGAGCGTGAGCGCGGGTGACACGACGCTCTTCCCTTTCGGCATGGGCACGGGCGGAAGCCGCGTCACCGCGAACGCTGGGCCCGCGGTGGCGCGCACGGCGCGCGCGGTGCGCGAGCGCGCTGCCCG
>Ga0209156_10000317_pt1 | contig 40876 bp, 42 predicted proteins | sample GraSoiAngelo_124_FD_185881 | JGI IMG/M metagenome (GOLD analysis project Ga0209156, IMG submission 185881) | Grasslands soil microbial communities from the Angelo Coastal Reserve, California, USA - 14_0927_05_20cm (SPAdes) (version 2) | ecosystem: Environmental > Terrestrial > Soil > Grasslands... | reverse complement strand
GTGCTGCGCTAAGGCGGCACGGATGACCGGTACGTGACCGGAAATCCAGTCCCACCGGATCCATGGATCGTCCGCTGCCCCGAGGACCCCGGTGGCCAGCATCCGCCGATGCTAACAGCCGACCCGCCGCGCCGCAATTTAGAGTAGAAGTTTCTAATGATTCGGCTGGAAGGGGTCAGCAAGCGGTACGGGGCGCAGCTGGCGGTGCGGGACTTGACGATCGAGTTCCACACCGGGCAGCTCACCATGCTTGTCGGCCCCTCGGGCTGCGGCAAGACGACGACCCTGAAAATGATCAACCGGCTCATCGAGCCGAGCAGCGGGCGCATCTTGCACGATGACCAGGATGTGACTCATACCGACCCCGTGACGCTGCGGCTGCGGATGGGCTACGTGATCCAAAACGTCGGCCTCTTCCCGCATCTCACGATTGCCGACAACGTCGCGACCGTCCCTCGCCTGCTGAGTTGGGACAAGCGTCGGATCGCGCGCCGGGTCAGCGAGCTGCTTGAGCTGGTCGGCCTCGACCCTCGCGCTTTCGCAAACCGCTACCCGCACCAGCTCTCCGGCGGACAGCGGCAGCGGGTCGGGGTAGCCCGGGCGTTGGGCGCCGATCCGCCGGTGTTGCTGATGGATGAGCCCTTCGGTGCCATCGACCGGATTGCCCGAGAGCGCCTGCAGAACGAGTTTCTGCGGATCCAGCGCGAAGTGCGCAAAACCGTCGTGTTCGTGACCCACGACATCGATGAGGCCATCAAGCTCGGCGACCGAATCGCGATCATGAACCAGGGGCGGCTCGAGCAGTATGAAACGCCGGCCGCGATCCTGGCCAAACCCGCGTCGGACCTCGTCATCGATCTCCTCGGGCCTGACCGTGGGCTCAAACGGCTGTCGGTCACGCCTATCGACCTCAACGTGCTGGAGCGCCCTCCCATCGTCCACCCCGACGAGTCGCTGGCCGAAGCGCGCGGCCGGCTGGACGGGAAGTGGAGGCGGCTGATCGTCCTCGACCGTGATGGCCGCCCAGTCGGGGAGTTGGACGGAAATCAGATCGACGGCGATGGGCGCGTCAGCGAGCGGGTCCGCCCCCTGGACGCCACCGTGCCGGCGGACCGCACCCTGTACGATGCCTTCTCGCAGATGCTGATCCGCCAGGCGAGCTGGGTGGCGGTGGTCGATGGCGATCGCTTCCAGGGCGTGCTGACACCGGCTGCCTTCGTCGCGGCGATCCAGCGGGTGCCGGCGGAGGTTGAGGGCGCGACCGCCCGTCGATGATTCTCAATCGAGGCAACCTCTTTTCGTTCCTGGTGACGGCATTCGTCGGCGCCGTTTTTCTGCTCATGGCCTTTGAGACCTGGGCGCTGTTCACCGGTAACAAGCCCATCAGTGATTACTTTCGAGAGGCGGTTCATGCGTTCCCCGGTTGGGCCTTCGTCGTTGCCATCCTCGTAGGAATTACGCTCGGGCATTTTCTCTGGGGCCCGGCCACGGGCGCCCTCGCGCCGGCGCCCCGGCGCTTGCGCCAGCTGATAGGCCGACGTGCTGCAAATTAGTGCTGGTGCCGTCCTCTCGTTGCTCGTCACGCTTTTTGTTGGCGTGCTCTTCGTCATCATGCTGAGCGAGACGATTGCCCTCGGTAAGGGCCAGGATCCGCTGACCAACCTCATCCGGTCGCTGGTGCGCGCCTACCCTCGCTTCAGCTACGTTGTCGCCGTCGTCATCGGGATGCTCATCGGCCATCTCTTCTGGCCCTAGATCCCCGGTTCAACCAGTCAGCCGGCTGCCTACGCCGTCTTCCGCCGCCTTTGTGCCGTGCGCCGACCGGCGCTCGATGCTTTGCGTTGGGTTGCGCCGCCTTTCTTCCTGGTCTGCTCGACGCTCGCCCGGAGCGCCTCCATCAAGTCGACCACCCTCCCGCCCTTTTCCGTCGGCGCCTCGGGGAGTGGAGCGCCTTCGACCTTGGCCTTGATGACCTGTTTGAGCGCGGCCTGGTATTCGTCCCGGTAACGCTCGGGATCGAAGCTATCGCTGAGGTTCTCGATCAAGGAGACGGCCATCTGCAGTTCTTTCGGTGAGACCTTCGCGCCGTCGGCGGCGATGTCTTGCGCCGACCGGATCTCATTCGCATAAAACATCGTCTCCATCGACAGCACATCCTCATAGGGCCGGACCAGGCAAAGATTCTCTTTGTCGCGGATGGCCACCTTGGCCACCGCGGCGCGGCCGGTCTGCTGGAGCGCCTGCCGCAGTAGCGCGAAGGCTTTCACCCCCGCCTCGTCAGGCGCGAGGTAGTAGGCCTTGTCGTAGTAAATCGGGTCGACCTCCTCGAGCTTGACGAAGTCGGAGATGTCGACGGTGTGGACGCTCTTCACGGGGAGATGGTCGAGATCCTCTTCGCTGACCGGCAGGTACTTCCCCTTGGTGTACTCGAATCCACGTACGACGTCGTCCCAGGGGACGGCCCTTTCGTCTTTAGGGCACCAGCGAACATTTTTTAATCGAACGCCGTCCCGTCTGTGGAGCAGGTGGAAACGGACGTCGTGCGATTCGGTGGCGGTGTAGAGGTTGACGGGAATGCTGACCATCCCGAAGGAGATCGTGCCGCGCCAGATGGCTCGCGGGGTTCGCGCAGCTTTCGATGTCCGCTCGGCCATACCTGATACCGAGAATATCACTATCGGTGGAGGTGTCGACGCGCCAGCCGCCGCCGCCTCGGTAGACTCGGCCCGTGCCCCTGGCGGTCCTTCCATTGGTTCTGGTCGCGGCCGTGCTGCACGCCACCTGGAACGCGCTGCTGAAGGCGTCCGAGCACCCGCTCGGTCTCGCCACCCGCGCGGTGAGCCTGAGCGCCGCGATCTCGCTCCCCATCCTGGCCGCGGTCTGGTTGTGGCAGGGACGGCCGGGCTTGATGCCGCTGGCATGGCCGGTTGCTCTGGGATCGGCCGGCCTCGAGCTCCTCTACTTCATCGCGCTGTCGACGGCCTATCGACGGGGTGAGCTTTCGGTCGTCTATCCGATCGCCAGGGGGACGGCGCCGCTGCTCGCGGTGGGTGTTGGCCTTGTGCTCCTGGGTGAACGACTGCAGCCGGCCGCGGTTGTCGGTGTCATCTGTCTACTGGCTGGCATCTGGGCGGTCCAGCGGCCGTCCCAGGCTGGCGCAGCGCTGTTCCCGGCATTGATGACGGGCCTTCTGATCGCCGCCTACAGCTCGCTCGACCGGATCGGGGTCCGCCTTGGGCCTCCGTGGCTTTACGGATGGGTGCTCTGGCTGTTTACGGCGGTCTTCCTTCTCGCATACGCCACCGCGAGGGATATCCCCGAAGCACGCTTGACGGTTGAGCCTGGTACGTCCCTCCTGGTCGGCGTGCTGATGAGCGCGGCGTACTTCATGATCCTCTTCGCCCTGCGTGTCGCTCCGCTCGCGGTCGTGGCCCCCTTGCGTGAGTCAGCCATCGTGCTGGTCACGGCCTGGGGCATCTGGCGGTTGAGGGAGCGTCGCGGCGCATGGATTCGGATGGCGGGCGCCGTCGCCATCGTGGGCGGCATCGCGCTGCTGACGACCGCGTGATCAGGGCAGGGTCGGCTTGAAGGTCGTCAGTGCGGGCAGGACAAAAAACCACATCACGGCCACCACGATGCCGCCGAATGTCAGCATGGCAACCAGAGTTCTGCCGGTCATGTCTATCTCGCTCCTGATCGACTGAACCCGAAACGCATCGACAACCTGCTCGATTTGCGATGCGAATCGCTATCGGGGCGAGTGGATTTGAACCACCGACCTCACGGTCCCGAACCGTGCACTCTAACCTGGCTGAGCTACGCCCCGATCGGCAGAACGCAATGATACCCTCTCCAGTGCGCGCCCCCGCCATGCCCTCGTAGCTCAGTGGATAGAGCGCCGCCGTCCTAAGGCGGGCGTCGCAGGTTCGAGTCCTGCCGAGGGCACTTCAGCCCTACCATGGAGCCGATGATCGCCGCAGATCTGAACCCGGCGCTCAAGCCGGTGGCGTTTCTGCTCGGTACCTGGCGTGGCGAGGGGGAAGGGCAGTACCCGACCATCAAGCCGTTCCGCTATCGGGAGGAAATCCGGTTCACGCACAACGGCAAGCCGTTCCTCATCTACACCCAGCGGACCGAGGCGATTGACACCGGCCAGCCCCTCCATGGGGAGGCCGGTTACCTGCGACTGGTCGGTGATGGCCGGGTGGAGTTTGTGATCGCCCAGCCAATCGGCTTTGCGGAGATCTCCCTCGGCCGCGTCAACGGCCAGCGTATCGACGTTGAGTGCGCCAGCGTTGGTCGCACTCCGACGGCGAAGCCGGTCACATCGATTAGCCGATCACTCTGGCTCGTGGGTGAGACCCTGCAGTACGAGTTGAAGATGGGAATGGGGGATGTCCGATTGGCGCGGCACCTGGTTGCAAGCTTCCGCAGGGTCGACTGACAGCTCCGGACCCTCCCCACCTGGGATAGCGAGAAATCATGTTAGTCGGAGACACGTTCTTGCATTCGCCGCACGACCCTGGTGACCGCACCGCGCGGTGAGACGCGGGCCACCCACGGGATCAACTTGTTGCTGAACCCGGGGATCACGATGGTCTTGCCACGCATCATTCCGCGGTAGCCCGCAGCTGCCACCGACTTCGCATCAGCGATCTGGCCCCGCACCAGTCGCGAGTCTTCCATTACCCCGCGCTTCTGGAAGCCGGTCCGGGTCGGCCCCGGGGCGAGGGCGGTCACCGTGACCCCGGTCCCCTGCAGCTCGTTGGCCAGCGCCTGCGAAAACGACAGGACGTACGCCTTGCTGGCGTAGTAGACCGCCATCAAGGGGCCGGGCACGAAGGCCGCTGTCGAGGCCAGATTGAGGATCCGGCCGTTGCGGCGCTCCACCATGCCGCGCACGAACAGCTTGGTGAGGGCGGTCAGCGCGACCACATTGACCTGGAGCATGTCGAGCTCGGCCTGCCAGTCGGTGTCCACGAATCGGCCGTAAACCGGGAAGCCGGCGTTGTTCACGAGCACGTCGATACTCATCGAGGCGGCGCTGACTTCTTCGTAGATCTCGTCCACCGCGGTCGGTTTGGAGAGATCCCGGGCAACGACGAGCGTCTTGACTCGAAATTCGCTCTCCAGCCGCGCGGCAAGCTCGTCCAGCTTGTCCCGGCTGCGCGCCACCAGGATGCAGTCGAAGCCGTCGCGCGCGAGGAGCAGGGCGAGCTCGTACCCGATCCCACCTGAGGCTCCAGTGATCAGCGCCGTCTTGCTCATGCGAACACTCGCTCACCCGCGCGCATCGGCACCGAGAGCCAGTTCTCGCGCGGGGCGAGCGGGCAGGCCCAGCGCGTGTCGTAGGCACACGAGGGGTTATAGGCGAAGTTGAAGTCGATCACAACATCGGGTGAGCCGGCCTTCAGCTCGAGCGCGAGGCCGTCGGTGTTCTTCACCGTGTCGAAGAGGTAGCGCCCACCGCCATACGTTTCACTGCCCGAGGTGCTGTCGCGGAAGGGCAGGAAGAGCCCACCGCCGTACCCAACCAGGCTGAAGACCGTGAGCCGGCAAGGCCGGTCGCCGAGCTCAAAGCGCAGGTGCCCGGCTCGCCGGTAGGTGATCACGCCGTCCTCACCACCGGTCTCGATCTCCAAGAGGTCGCCTGGATCGGCCGGCTCGAGGCGGCAGCGGAGCTTCACCTCGGGATCGGCATCGAAATAGCGCAGGCCGGAAAACCGCTGGCGCGCCTGCGGCGTAAGCGGCGACTGAGGGTGGCTGCGAAACAGCTCGTCGCGACCCTGGCGGAATCGCCGCAGCGTGTCCGCACCGGACAGCCGGTAGAGGTCGCCCACCCGACGCCGCCAATCGGCGAGGTCGAGTTTGTCCTGTGGCACCCGGACCTCGGTCGGTTCGCGGGAAGGGTCGTATGTGGCGCTCAGTTGCTGCGCTCGGCGGTTTGCGCAGCGGCTTCAGGCTGCGGCGCCGGCGCCGGGTCAGGAACCGGGGCGCTCCCGTCGGGCGATGCACCCGGACTGCCATTCGTGGCGGCGAATCCCGAGCGGCGCCGGCCCCGTCGGCGGCGAAACTTCCGCGGGGCCGCCGGGGCATTCTCGGCGACTGGTGCTTCGGGCGCCTCGGTACCGTTGCTGGCGACGGGCGCTCCGGGGGTCACCGGGTGTGGACCATAGCCGCGGCGGCGCCGGCGCGGCCGGCCCGCCGGCCCACCAGCGGGACGGGGCCGTCGCCGATCGCCGCGCCGCCGGCCACCTACCGCGGCATCCATGGCATGCAGCGCCCCGATCCCCGCCACCCGGCCCTCGCGCTCGACGTGCTCGAGCAGCGGCCGGTAGAGGTCCTGGCCTTCGCGGCCGGTCATGGTCTCGATATCCCCGACCACCACCAGCAGCTGCTTGGCGCGCGAGATGGCGACGTTCAACCGCTGCGCCTTCTTGAGGAAGCCGATCCGCTCGGCCTCGTTGCTTCGCACCAGGCTGAGGATGACCACGTCCGCCTCCTCGCCTTCGAAAGCATCGACGGTGTCGACCGCCAGGCCGGGAAGCGCGACCATCCGCAGTTCGCGGCGCAGTTGGGTGACCTGGTCCTGGTACATGGCGATGACCGCGACCCGCAGCTGCTCGAGCCCAAGTCGTTGCAGGTGGCGGACAACGCGACCGACCGCCTCGATCTCGGCGCGGTTCGAGATACTCCCCGAGCCGCCCTTCTTTTCCCGGCCGCGAATCGTCAGCCAGGTGAGGTTGCGGTTGAAAGGCCACGGCAGCGGAGAACGCAGTGCCGCCATCTCGGGCGAATTGCGCAGGCGGCCGTCATAGGAGGCGACCGACACGTAACTCCCGATGGGGGCCGCCATTCGGTATTGCTCATCGAGCATCACCAGGTTGGTCTCCGGAACGACGGCCCAGCTCAACTCGAAGAAGCTGGCATCCCGGACCATCGCCTTCGCCTCGTCGTCATCGACGGGGAAGGCCGCGGCACTTTCATCCAGAACCGGCGGCAGCTGGCGGTGGTCGCCCACCAGCAACCAGCGCGGCGCCAGCCGCAGCAGCGGCAGCGTCTCGGTGAAGCGGACCTTGTTCGCCTCGTCGAGGATGAGCCAGTCGAACATCTCGGCTTCCTTGCAGGCGAGCGCGATCCGGTTCACCGTGCCGAATACCACGTGCGCGGTGCGCACCCGCGGGTCGTCGGCCTCGACGATGCTGGGCCGGAACTTGGGGTCGACCTTCTCGGGTTCGGCGATGCGCACCATTCGGAGCGAGTCGAGACCTTGCAACCGCTCCTGCGCATTGTCGACCGCGGTGTTCGCGTGCGACGTCATCAGGATGCGCACATTGGGATCTCGCGCCACCAGCTGACGCACGGTCTCGACGATCGAGGTCGTCTTCCCGGTTCCCGGTGGGCCCTGCACCAGTTGCATGCTGCCGGGGAAGAGGTTGACCGCGTTCCGGACGGCTTGCTGCTGGCTGGGATTGAGGCGCTCGTCGAAGGGCTGCAACGCTCCGGTGCCGGGGGGCAGCACCTCGTCAGGGGCGATCAGGAGCGCAGCCACACGGCGCAGGCTGATGTCGCCCGCCGGGAAGCCATTCAAAGTGCGTTGCTGCACCTCGACGACGGCCGTGATCGGCTGCGGTCGAACCGTACCCGGGCCGAGGACGCCCTCCTCCCGCAGCTTCACCAACCAGCGGCGGCCGCCCCCTTCTCCGCGGAGCAGGGTGCCTTCTCGGTCCGCGCCATGGGCGGTGCGGATGACGACGCGATCACCTTCCTTGAACCCGCCGCGGCGACTGAGCACGATCAACGCCCCGGCGCTCCGGTCGCCGTTGGTCGCCCCGCAGACGCTGCATTTGACGCCATTGACCTGCAGGTTCTCGCACTTGCTGCAGATCACCCCTTCGGTCTCGATCTCGTACGGACGGGCATCCTGCTCTGCCTGCCAGGCGAGCCACTGCCGTTCGTGGTTGGCAAATGCCTGGCCGGCCAGCACCAGGGGCAGCTGGGCGGCCTCCTCGAGCGCGGTCAGCTGCCTGCGGACCCAGTCTTCCTCGGGCACGTAGGTGACGCCCTGCAGCGCCGCCTCGGCGACCTCGATGGTGAGCACGTCGCCGGCGTCCTTCGTCGGGTCGGGGTCCGGCTGGACGCGCTCCACCACGAAGGCGATGTCACGACCGGGCAAGCCGAAGAGCTGCCCGACCAGACCGAAGCGCTCGATGCTCGTATCCGTCCGCTTCTGGAGGTTCAGCGTGTAGCGCACGGGTGCGTGCTTGATGTCCACGTACCCATCACCCTCGGTGGCTTCGGTCAGCAGGGCCATCAGGGCGTCCTGGCCGAGGTGGTCGAGCAACGTCTCAGCCTGGCTCTGCGGCGCGCCGCAGACGTTCAGCCGGACCGCGGTGATGTCGGGGGCGCGGTGGGCAAACGGCGACCCCGCGACAACAGGCGGCAACCGTAAGGTCAAGGGCGCTCCTTGTGGCGCATAAGATTGGACCTGGCTCAACAGGTGGGCCGACAGCTAGCCACCCCTTCGGCGGTGCGTCGGACAGGCCGAATCGTCGAACCTGTCTTACCCGGCCCCCAGTATAACGCCAAATAGGGGCCGATGCCAGCGTCCCGGTTGCCCTAGCCTAGAGCAAGGTGGCAAAGATGGCATCCCTGAGCAGGGGCCAGCGGCGCGTCCAGCGCGCTCTGGAAGTGGCGCCCGGCGCGCTGACCTGGACGATCCTGATCGCCCCCTTGGTGGCTTCGTTCATCTTCGCGCCCTACATCGCGTTTGCCATCTTCCTGATCGACATCTACTGGTTCATCCGCACCGCAACCGTCGTCCTCGGCATCCGAAGGACCTATCGACAGATGAAACGGGCGATGCTGGAGGATTGGTGGCAGCGCTGTCTTTCGCTCGTGGTCTCACCGGACATCATTGATCCGCGTCGCATCGTGCACGCCGTCCTGATTCCGACCTACACGGAGCCCTACGCCATCCTCTACGAAACGGTCCGGGCCATTGCGGATGCTGCGTACCCGGCCGAAAACAAGGTGGTGGCGATCGTCACCAGGGAGAGCGACCGGCTGGGCTGGGAGAACGTCCACCGCCTGCAGCAGGAGTTCGGCCACCGGCTGCGGGCCTTCGTCCACATCAAGGACCCGCTCCTGCCGGGCATCGTGGTGGGCAAGTCGGCGGCGATGGCGTATGGCGGTCCGGTGCTGCGCCATGAGCTGGAGGCGATGGGCCTCGACCAAAAAGACGTGATCGTCACCGACCTGGACTCGGACTTCCGGGTGCACCGCCAGTTCTTCGCCTACGTGACCTACCAGTACGCCAGCGACCGCAAGCGGCTCGAGTGCCTGTTCCAGCCGATCCCGATGTTCCACAACAACCTCTGGCGGGTGCCGTTCGCGGTGCGCATCATGGCGAGCGCCTGCACCCAGTGGCAGATGTTCCTCTCCTCGCGCCCCGACCGGCTGGTCGCCTTCAGCAGCTACTCGATGTCGCTGGACCTCGTCATCAAGGCCGGTTACTGGGACGACGACGTCATTCCCGAGGATTCTCGCTTCTACTGGAAGTCCTTTTTCGCCACTCACGGCCGCCTCAAAGTGGTGCCGGTCTTCTTGCCGATCTACGGCGACGCCCCCGAAGCCTCCGACCGCGGCGTCCTTCGTGAGAAGACGCACGCCAATCAGTACAACCAGATCAAGCGCTGGGCTTGGGGGGTCAGTGACGTGCCGTACGTGACGGTTCGGCTGCTCCGCCACGCCGAGATCTCCCTGTGGCTGCGCGCCCGCCGCTACGGGTACATGATCTTCAACCACCTGACCTGGACGACGCTGCCGCTGCTGTTGCTGTTTGGCGCCGCGCTGCCCCGCTTGCTGCAGGAGGACTGGAACCTGACGAACGCCGCTGACCGGCTCGGCCTCTATGCGTTCATCATCATCAACATCGCCTTCCTGAACATCGCCGCGCTGATCCTGGTTGAGCGGCGGATCAACCCGCCGATGCCGCGCAACTGGGGATTCGCTCACCAGGTCTGGGCCTATGCGCAACTCGGCCTCTACCCGCCCGTCGGGCTGGTGTTCAGCGTGCTGCCGGCGCTGGAGGCGCAGACGCGGTTGATGCTCGGCATGTATCTCGAGTACAAGGTGACCGAGAAGGTCGCGGAAGGGCCGGTCGAGGGCACCGCCTAACGGTTAGGGCGGAGCAGCACAAAGGCCGTGACCGCGCCGATGATCAGGGCGCCGTACAGGCCAACCGAAGAGAGCCAGGCCAGCGCCGGGCTTGACTGGTAAACCGTCGCCCGAGCGCTGTCGAGCTGTGCCTGCACCTCGAGCAGGATCCAGCCGCACGCGCCGATTGCCACGATCCACCAGCGCCCGCGGACCGTGGTCCAGATGAACACGACGCACAAGAGCAGCGGCGTGAAATTCCACAAGGAGTTCTTGGGCGCTGCCACCACCCCGAGCCACAGACTGAGGGCGAGTGCGCCCTCCCACGGTCGTGGAGCGGCGCGACGCAGGACCGCAACCGTGAGGCCGGCGAGGATGACGACGACGGCCAGCATGAACGGCTCGACCGGCAGCCCGGGCAAGGGCGGCCTGGTCCAAGTCGAGGCAATCCCGAGCCGGCTCAGCCAGCCATTGATCGACTCGTTGGTCCAGTAGGTATCGGGTCCGAGGAAAGATCCGGCCCGGCCCGCGATGCTCCCGCTGCCGACGCCAAGCTGGGGCAGCAGCAACACGGCGAGGAGGCTCAGCCCGATCACCAGCCGCCGCCAGCGCGGCGGACGCTCGGTGAGGGCAGCCAAAAAGCCGGTTACCGGGTACAGCTTGATGGCGCTCGCGAGTCCGAGCATCGGCCCGGGAGCGACGCAGCGATAGGCCAGCGCCAAAAGGAGGAGCACGAGCAGGTTTGCCTGGCCGAAGTAAAGGGAGCCGATCACCGGCGGAAATAGCCCGGCGACGGCGCCACCGCCGAGGGCGACCGGCCACCGCAGATGCGGGATCGAGCCGAGCAACAGCGCGATCGCGCCGCAAAGGGCGATCAAGCTCAGCCCCATGAAGATGAAGGCGGCCTTCGGTGCCGCCATCAGGGCCAGCGGTCGCAGCAGGTGCGCGAAGACGAGGGGGTAGGAGTAGCCGCCTCCGGTCTCTACCTGCAGGCCGGCGGCGCGCTGCACCGCGTGCAGCGCGGCGATGTCGTAGGGATCCTGGCCCCGGTTCAGCAGGACACCGGCGGCCCAGTAGTCGTAGAAATCGTTGAAGAGGCCGGCTGATCCACGAGTCGCCACGCTATGGACCACGCGGACCAGCGTCACCACCGCCGCCAGCACCCCGCCCAGGACCGCGGCTGGTGGGAGCAGTTCGCGGAGCCGCCGGATTACCGTAAGCCGACCGCGTGTTGGACGCGCTGCAGGGTTGTGTTGGCGATCGGCCTCAGCCGATCGGCTGTCCCGCGAAGTTGACGCATCAATCCCGCGTCGTCGGCACGGATCTCCCGATAGCGCTCCTGGATCGGAGTCAGGGCCTCGACCACGGCATCGGCGACCGCGCTCTTCAGCACGCTGTATGGCTTGGCGGCGAATTCCCGCTCGACCGCCGGCCAGTCCTGGTCCGTGATCGTCCGGTAGATCTCGAGGAGATTTCGAACGCCGGTCCCGGCCGGAAACTGGACGGCGGGCTGGGCGTCGGTCTGCGCCCGCGCGATTTTCTTGCGGATCACGTCGGGTGGATCCAGCAGGAAGATGGCGTGTCCCGGATTATCCCCGGCCAGGCTCTTGCTCATCTTCTTTTCCGGATCGTCGAGACCCATGATGCGGGCGCCGGCCGCCTGGATCATCGCCTCGGGCAGGACGAACACCTCGCCGAATCGCTGGTTGAGCCGCTGCGCGACATCGCGCGTGAGTTCGATGTGCTGTCGCTGGTCCTCCCCGACCGGAACGTAGCGCGTGTCGTAAAGAAGGATGTCGGCGGCCATCAAGGCGGGATAGGCAAAGAGCCCGGCGCTCGACCGCTCTCGCTCCCTTCCGCTTTTCTCCTTGAACTGGGTCATCCGCTCCAGCCAGCCCATCGGGATGAAGCACTCGAGGATCCAGGCCAACTCGGGATGGGCGGGAATATGCGATTGGACGAACATCGCCTGCTCGGTCTTGATCCCGCTCGCCAGATAGATGGCCGCCAGGCTCAGGGTGTTCTCCCGGAGAGCCGCCGGATCCTGCGGGACGGTGATGGTGTGCAGGTCGACGATGCAAAAGATGTTGTCGTACTTGTCCTGGTCCCGGACCCAGTTCCGGAGCGCACCCAGGTAGTTGCCGAGGTGAAGGCCGCCGCTCGGCTGGATGCCGGAGAAGACGCGGGGCTTGCCTGGACCCGGCTGCATCCACGAATGTTAAGCAACCCGCCGTGCGGCAACCGCAAGTTCGGCGTGGAACTGAACTAGAATCCGCGCCGTGGGCGAGCGCCTGGCCTCGAAGACCCTGCGCAACAGTGCGCTGGTGGTGGGAGCGCGAGCCCTGGCCAAGCTCGCGGTGTTCGCGGTCGTCGTGCTCCTCGTGCGTCACCTCGGTGACGAGCGCTTTGGGCGGTTCGCCACCATGGTCGTCTATGTGACCCTGGTCGGTGTCATGGCGGATCTCGGCCTGCAAACCGTCTTCATCCGGGATGTGTCGCGCGATCGCGGCGAGTTCCGCCGTTACCTCTCAAACCTTGTCGGCACCCGGTTCGTCCTGTCGCTGGCGGCGCTCCTTCTCCTGGCGGGTGCGCTCCGACTGTTTGCCCCAGTGCTGTTCCCCTACACGATCGCGGCTTTTGTCCTACTGCTGACCACCAGCTATTCGAGCCTCCTGCGCGCGGTCTTCTACATCCGTGGCCGGCTGCTCTACGAGGCGGTCGCGATCGTGGCCGAGGCGATCCTGCTTCTGGGGCTCACCCTGGCGGCGATCAACCGCGGGGCCAGCTGGGATGTCTTCCTCTGGGTCTATTCCGCGGGCTATGTCTTCACCTGCGTGTTCGCGATCGCGATCATCCGCTGGCGCTGGAAGGAGCCCATCGAGGCGCGGCTCGACCCCGCCTTTGTCCGTCGCGTGCTGGCGGCGGGCGTGCCCCTCGCGCTGGGGTTCACGATCACCACCGTCTACGCCCAGCTCGACGTGGTCCTGCTTCAGGCCTTGAAAGGATTTCAGATGGTCGGCTGGTACGCGGCTGCCAATCGATTCATCGACGCCGTCGCCTGGATTCCGCAGTCGGCCATGGGCGCAGTCTTCCCGGCGCTTTCCCTGGTGGCCGCCACGGAAAGCCGGCGGCTGATCTTCGCCTACGAGAAGTCCTTCAAGATGCTGGCCATCGTCGCGCTTCCGCTGGCGGTTGGGATCAGCGTCACCGCCGACTCGCTCGTGCCGCTCGCCTTCGGTCACGCCTTCGATCAATCGATCCCAGCGCTGCGGATCCTCGCTCCGTCCATCGCGCTTCTTTTCGTCAACAACGCGTTCATTTACACGCTCACTGCCATCAATCGGCAGGTCGATTTCACCCGGCTTTCGCTTGCCACCCTGGTCGTCAATGTCGCGCTCAACCTGTTGCTCATCCCTCCCTACGGCTATCTTGGCGCGGCGGCCGCGTCGACCCTGACCGAAGCCGCGCTTTTTGCGGGTGGCCTGTGGCTCCTGCGCCGGCAACTGGCGCCCCTGCGGGTCGTGGGGAGCACCGGCCGAGCGATCGCGAGCGCCGCTGTGATGGGTGGCGTCCTGTACCCGATCCGGTCGTGGCCGCTCGCCATCGTCGTGATCGTGGGCGCCGCGGTCTACCTGGCCGCCTTGTTCGCCCTGCGGGCGCTGGATGCCGAAGAGTGGTCGATTCTACGCTCGGGGCTGATGGCCCGCTAGCCCCGGCCGAACCCTAAACTACTCGCGTGCCAGAAGATGGCGCCATCGTTCGTGCGCTCGCGGAGAAGATCCGCGACGTGCCGAATTTCCCCAAAGAGGGGATTCTCTTCAAGGACATCACCAGCCTGCTCCAGGACGCGAACGCCTTTAAGCAGGCGGTCGACATCATGGCGGACACGTACCGGGGCAGGGCGGTCGAACTGGTGGTCGGGGTGGAGTCGCGGGGCTTCATTTTCGGTGGCGCGCTTGCCTACCTGCTCGATGCCGGCTTCGTCCCGGTCCGGAAGGAAGGCAAGCTCCCCGGTCAGAAAATTGCACAGTCCTACGCGCTCGAGTACGGCTCGGCGGTGCTCGAGATCCATAAGGATGCGATCAGGCCGGGGCAGGCGGTGGTGATCGTCGATGACCTGCTGGCGACTGGCGGCACGGCCCGGACGACGGCGCGCCTGGTCCAGCAGCTTGGCGGCAAGGTCGTCGGGATCTCCTTCCTCATCGAGCTGAAGTTCCTCAAGGGCGCCGACAACCTGTCGGGATACAACGTCGTTTCCCATTTGAAGTTCTAGATGGGAGACGATGCACGGCCGATCCTGGTGGTGGGGTCGGTCGCCTTGGATGCCGTCCACACGCCAACAGAATCCGCCAGCGAGGTGCTGGGCGGGGCGGCCAGTTACTTTTGCCTTTCGGCGTCCATGTTCGCGCCGGTGCGGCTGGTCGCCGTGGTGGGTGAGGATTTTCCGGCGGCGCACCGCCGGCTGCTGGAGTCACGGCCTGTCGATCTCACCGGCCTGCAGGTGCGTCCGGGGAAGACATTTCGCTGGACGGCTCGGTACAGCGGCGTCCGGCTGGAGGATCGTGAGACGCTGGACACCCAGCTCAACGTCTTTAAGGACTTCCACCCGGTCCTGCCCGATGCCTACCGCGACTCGAAAGTCGTTTTTCTGGCCAACATCCAGCCGGAGCTGCAGCTCGAGGTGCTGGAGCAGGTGCCAGAGGCCGAATTCATCGCCTGCGACACCATGAAGCTCTGGCTGGACACCGCCCGTCCGGGCCTGGAGCGGCTCTTTAAACGGGTCGATTGCGTGATGGTGAACGACGAAGAGGCGGTGCAGTTCTCCGGCAAGCGCTTTCTCCCGTCCGCCGCCCGCGTCATCCTCTCCTACGGGCCCCGGGTGGTGATCATCAAGCGCGGCGAAAACGGTTCGCTGCTGTTCACCAGGGACCGGGTCTTCCTCGCTCCGGCGCATCCACTGGAGACGGTGCGCGATCCAACCGGGGCCGGTGACGCTTTCGCCGGCGCCTTGCTCGGCGCCGTCGCCCGTGCCGGCCACGGTGGGGACGATGTGCTTCGGCGTGGCATGCTGTACGGCTCGGTGCTCGGCTCGCTCGCGGTGGAGGATTTCAGCGTACGCCGGATCATCGACGCCCACATGGGCGACATCGAGGCGCGGTTGAGTAACCTTGTCGACATGATTTCCCTTGACGGAACGCGGGCGAAATAAGGTGGCCACCATTCCGGCGCAGCGTTACGACGTCAAGGACCTCAAACTGGCCGACGACGGCCGGCGCATGATCGAGTGGGCGGCGCAGGAGATGCCCGTCCTGCAGCAGATCCGCGAGCGCTTCAAGCGCGATCAGCCGCTCAAGGGCCAGCGGCTCTCCGCCTGTCTGCACGTCACGACCGAAACCGCGAACCTCGCGATCACGCTCAAGGCCGGCGGGGCCGAGCTGGTGCTCTGCGCCTCGAATCCGCTGTCGACGACCGATGCCGCCGCCGCATCGCTGGTGCAGGACCACGGCATCAGCGTCTTCGCGATCAAGGGCGAGGACAGCGAAACCTACTACCGTCACATCGCTGCCGCCATCGAGCACCGGCCGACGATGACCATGGACGACGGCGCCGACCTGGTCGCCGCGCTGCACAAAGACCGCACCGACCTCATCGCTGATGTGATTGGCGGAACCGAAGAGACCACCACCGGGGTGATCCGCCTGCGCAGCATGGCCGAGCACAAGGTCTTGCGCTATCCGATCGTTGCGGTCAACGAGGCCATGACCAAGCACTTCTTCGACAACCGCTACGGCACCGGCCAGAGCACACTCGACGGCATCATCCGGGCCACGAACGTGTTGCTGGCCGGCAAGGTTTTCGTCATTTGCGGCTACGGGTGGTGCGGCCGGGGGCTCGCCATGCGGGCTCACGGGATGGGGGCCCACGTCATCGTCACGGAAGTCGACCCGGTCCGAGCGCTGGAGGCCGTCATGGACGGCTACCGCGTCATGCCGATCGCCGCGGCAGCCAAAGAGGGTGACCTGTTCGTCACCGTCACCGGTGACATCAATGTGGTCGACGAGCCGCACTTGAAGGCTATGAAGAGCGGTGCCATCCTGGCGAACTCCGGACACTTCAACGACGAAATCAATCTGAGCGCGCTCGATGGGATGGCGGAAAGCGTCCGCTCGGTCCGACCCTCGCTCGAGGAATACCGTCTCCACGACGGCCGGAAGCTGTTCGTCCTCGGCGAGGGCCGCCTGGTCAACCTGGCCGCGGCCGAGGGGCACCCGGCGGCGGTCATGGACATGAGTTTTGCCAACCAGGCGCTGAGCGCCGAGCACCTCGTCTCGCACGCGCGCGAGCTGCAGCCGAACGTCTATCCGGTCCCGGACGCGATCGATCGCGAGATCGCTCGGCTAAAATTGGCCGCGATGCACATTGCCATCGACTCCCTCACGGCGGAGCAGGCCCAGTATCTGAGCGGTTGGGAGTCGGGCACGAGGTGAGGCGGGGCAGCCACCTGTTCACGTCGGAGTCGGTCACCGAAGGACATCCGGATAAGATCGCGGATCAAATCTCGGATGCCATCCTTGACGCCATCATGGCCAAGGATCCGCTCGGCCGGGTCGCCTGCGAGACGGCGGTGACCACCGGTCTGGCGTTTGTCATCGGCGAGATCACGACCGATACCTACGTCGAGATGCGCGACATCATCCGGGATACCATCGAGCAGGCCGGCTACGACCATCCCGGTTTCGGCTTCGATGCCGAAACCTGCGGCGTGATCGTCTCGATCCAGAAGCAGTCGCCCGACATCGCCCAGGGCGTCGATACGGGCGGTGCCGGCGACCAGGGGATGATGTTCGGCTTCGCCTGCGATGAGACGCCGGAGTTGATGCCGATGCCGATCCAGCTCGCCCATCAGCTGGCGCGTCAGCTGGCGCGCGTTCGCAAAGACAAGACCCTTCCGTATCTGGGTCCGGACGGTAAGACGCAGGTGACGATCGAGTACGTCGACGGCCGTCCTCGCCGCGTCGACACGGTGGTGCTCTCCGCGCAGCACACCGATGATGTCGGGCTGGAGCGGATCCGCGATGACCTGCAGGAGCTCGTCCTGGAGCAGGTGGTGCCGGCAAAGATGCTCGACCAGCGCTCGACCATCCATGTCAATCCCACCGGCCGCTTCGTGCTGGGTGGGCCACGGGCCGACGCCGGCGTCACCGGCCGCAAGATCATCGTCGACAGCTACGGCGGCTACGCGCGACACGGCGGCGGCTGTTTTTCCGGGAAGGATCCCTCGAAGGTCGACCGCTCGGGCGCATACGCGGCCCGCTACGTGGCCAAGAACGTCGTGGCCGCCGGGCTTTCCAGCCACTGCGAGATCCAGGTCGCCTACGCGATCGGTGTCCGCAAGCCGGTCTCCGTCTTTGTCGAGACTTTCGGTACCGAGCGGGTCCCCGTTTCGACCATCGAGCTCCTCGTCAATAAGCACTTCGACCTGAGCCCGCTCGAAATCATTCGCGAGCTGGAGCTGCGCCGGCCAATCTTCAAGCAGACGGCCGCCTACGGGCACTTCGGCCGTTCAGATCTCGACCTGCCCTGGGAGCGGACCGACAAAGCGGACCTGCTCGCCTCGGAAGCCGGCGTGCAACGGTTACAGGTGGTGGAGTCGCAGGACGCCTAAAAGCCAAACGTGTCTGGTTACCGGCATCGACGGCTTCGCCGGGAGCCACCTCTGTGACCTTCTCATCCGGCGGCGGTATTCGGTCCACGGGACGATCCGTCGCCCCCAGGTGGATCCACGCGCCGAGCTGTCCGCCCAGGTTGTCACTTACCGGGTCGACCTGCTCGACCAGGACGCGGTCGACGCCCTTGTGCACGAGGTGCGGCCGCAATGGGTGTTCCACCTGGCGGCGCTGAGCAGCCCGGCGGCATCCTGGGATGATCCAGGCGGGACGATTGCCACCAACGCCACCCTGGAAGCGAACCTGCTCGGGGCACTGGTCCGGCTGGATCCGATGCCGCGGGTGCTGGTGGTGGGCTCCGGGGATGAATACGGCCGGCCGGCCGGCCGCGCTCGCCGGCTCGATGAGGACACCCCCTTGCGTCCGCTCACGCCCTACGGCGTGAGCAAGGTTGCCCAGGATCTGCTCGCGCTGCAGTACCACTTGAGCCACGGCCTGCCGGCGATCAGGGTGCGACCCTTCAACCACGCGGGACCGCGCCAGGCGCCACAATTCGCCATCTCCAGTTTCGCGCAGCAGATCGCCCGGATCGAGCTGGGCAAGCAGGAAGCGACGCTGAGGGTGGGCAACCTCGATGCGCGTCGCGACTTTACGGATGTCCGCGACATCGCGCGCGCCTATCTCCTGGCGGTGGCGAAGGGAAGGCCGGGGGAGGTCTACAACCTGGGCTCGGGATCGGCGCCGCGGCTGCGCGATGTGCTGGCGCGTCTGCTGACGATGACCCGGGCGAAGGTCGCGCTGGAGGTGGATCCACTACGGACACGGACCGCCGAGGCCGACGTCTACCTTTGCGACGCCCGCCGGTTTGCGCGGCTGACCGGCTGGCGGCCGCGGATCGCGCTGGAGCGCACGCTGCGGGACACGCTGAACTACTGGCGCCGCGCCGAGCGGAGCGCCGCCTGATGGCCCGGCATGTGGTGGTCCTGGCGGGCGGGAGCGGCACCCGGCTGTGGCCGCGCTCGCGCGAAAAGTCGCCCAAACACCTGCTGACCCTGCATGGCCGCCAGTCGCTGCTCCAGTCGACGTTTCTGCGGGTTCGCCGGCTGACCGAGAACGTCTACGTGGTCACCGAGCGGTCGCAGGTGGAGAGCATCCGCAAGCAGTTACCTCAACTGGCCGAAGCGCAGTTCATCATCGAGCCGGCGCGGCGCGGCACCGCCTCCGCGCTGGGGCTGGCGGCGGTTACGATCGCCGAGCGTGATCCGCAGGCCACCATGCTCTCCGTCCATGCGGATCACTACCTCGGTCACGACGAGGACGCGTATCTCTCGACGCTCGACACCGAGGCGCGCTGGGCCGAGTCGAAGCGTTCGCTGGTGACCGTTGGGCTGCGACCTCCGTATGCCTCGACCGCCTTCGGCTACATCCAGGTCGGCCCACCGCTCGACGGCGATCAGGCGCCCGTCCATCGGGTAAAGGCGTTCGTCGAGAAGCCAGATCTCCAAACGGCCCAGGAGTACGTTGCCTCCGGGGACTACCTGTGGAACCTGGGGCTCTTCAGCTGGCCGGTCGACGTGCTGTTCGCCGAGATGGCCACCCACGCCCCCGCGCTCTTTACGGGGCTGGAGCGGGTGAGGCAATCCCGCCGGGCCGGACGCACGAAGGAGGCGGACGCCGCCTACACCGCCCTGCCAAGCGAGGCCATCGACTACGCCGTGCTGGAGCGAACCGGCAACCTGCTGGTCGTGGGGGCCACCTTCGAGTGGCACGACCTCGGATCCTGGGCCGATCTGCACGACATCCTGGAGCAGGACGAGGCCGGCAACTTCGTGGAGGGTGAGTCGGTGCTGATCGACTCGAAGAACTGCATGATCCACTCCCCGAACAAGCTCGTGGCCGCCGTGGGGCTGGAGGACATGGTTGTGATCGAGACCGAGGATGCGATCCTGATCTGTCCGAAAGCCCGGTCCCAGGATGTGAAGTTGATCGTCGATCGCCTCAAGCAGATGGGCAAGACGGAATACCTGTGACCGTCATTAGACTGTGGCCGTGACCAAGCGGGCGTTGATCACCGGCATCACCGGACAGGATGGCTCGTATCTCGCCGAGTTGTTGCTGGCCAAGGGCTACGAGGTTCACGGTATCGTCCGCCGCTCGTCGACCATGAACCGCAGCCGAATCGATCACCTCGAGCACGCGTCGCCAGGCGACCAGCACGCCGCGCGCCTGGTGCTGCATTACGGGGACATGACCGACTCGGGCGGGCTCAACCGGCTGGTGATGACGGCCGAGCCAGACGAGATCTACAACCTGGCCGCCCAGAGTCACGTGCACATTTCCTTCGATCAGCCCGAGTACACCGGGAACGCCGATGGGCTAGGCACCACCCGCCTGCTGGAGGCGATTCGGTCGACGCGCTTGCCCACCCGCTTCTATCAGGCCTCGACCTCGGAGATGTTCGGGCTGACGCCCCCGCCGCAAAACGAGCTGAGCCCGTTTCATCCGCGTAGCCCGTACGCCGTGGCGAAGCTCTATGCGCACTGGATCACGATCAATTACCGCGAGGCGCATGGCCTGTTTGCCTGCAGCGGGATCCTGTTCAACCACGAATCGCCCCGGCGCGGCGAGAACTTCGTCACCCGGAAGGTGACCCGCGGGGTTGCCGCCATCCTTGCCGGGCGGGCGACCAACCTCCGGCTGGGGAACCTCGACGCCAGGCGGGATTGGGGGCACGCCCGGGACTACGTCGAGGCCATGTGGCTGATGTTGCAGCAGCAGACGCCCGACGACTACGTCATCGCGACCGGGGTTCAGCGAAGCATCCGGCAGCTGGCCGAGCTCGCCTTTGGCCTGGGTGGACTCGACTGGGAAAAATACGTCGAGGTCGATCGCGCGTACTTCCGACCGGCGGAAGTCCCCGACCTCTGTGGTGATCCAGCCAAGGCGCGCTCCAAGCTGGGCTGGCGGCCGAAGATCGCGTTCCCGGACATGATCCGCGAGATGCTGGAATCGGACCTCGTCGCGCTTGGGGTTCGACCGGCCGATGTGCTGCGCGCCCCCTCGGCCAGCCGGCGCGCTGACCGCTAGGATTAGTCGAGGCCGTGGAGAACGCATCGGGTTGAGCGTCGAGATCAGGTTCGGGACGGACGGCTGGCGGGGCATCATCGCCGACGACTTCACCTACGAGTCCGTTCGGGTCGCCACCCAGGGGATCGCCCAGTACCTCACCACCCGGTCGAAGCCGTCGGCCATCGTCGGGTACGACACCCGGTTCGCCTCAGACCTCTTCGCCCGCGAGGTCGCCCAGGTGCTGGCGGCCAACGGGGTCAAAGTCTTGGTCATCAATGCCCCGGCGCCGACCCAGGTCTCCACCTATGCGATCCTCGACAGGAAGGCGAGTGGTGGCCTGGTCATCACGGCCAGCCACAACCCCTACTACTTCAGTGGCCTGAAATACAAACCGGAGTACGCCGGCTCGGCCTCCCCCGAGGTCACCAACCGGCTCGAGGAAGAGATTCAACGGGTCCAGCGCGGCGGCCGGGTTCGTCAGGTGCGGTTCGACGACGCCCAGCGGGAGGGCTTGATCGAGGTCTTCGACCCGCAACCCGCCTATGCGGCCCAACTGAATCGGCTCATCGACCTCAATGCCATCAAAGCCGCCGGCCTGCGCATCTTGCACGAGCCGATGTACGGCGCCAGCCAGGGCTATGTCAGGGCGCTCCTCAACGGTGGCAAGACCACTGTCGAGGAGATCCACGCCGAACGCAACCCCGGCTTCGGCGGCATGCACCCCGAGCCGATCGCGCACTACATGCCGGAGGCGATGGCGCGGATGAAGGCCGGCGGCTTCGACCTCTGCATCGCGAACGACGGTGACGCGGATCGGGTTGGCATCATCGACGAAAAGGGCGGCTTCATCAACCAGCTCCAGGTGATGGCCCTGTTGATGATGTATTTGGTCGAGAAGCGCGGACAAAAGGGGGACGTCGTCCGGTCGCTGACATCGACCTCGATGGTCGACAAGCTGGGTGAGCGGTTCGGCGTCAAGGTGCACGAGCTGAAGGTTGGCTTCAAGTACATCGGGCCGAAAATGGCCGAGACCGATGCCATGCTCGGCGGCGAGGAAAGCGGCGGTTTCGCGTTCCGCGGCCATATTCCAGAACGCGACGGGATCCTCTCGGGGATCTCGTTCGCCGACATGATCGTGAAGTACGGCCAGCCGCTTTCGCGGATCATGAACCATCTCACCGAGCTGGTTGGGCCCCACTTCTACGCTCGGCACGACCTCCATCTCGAGCGGGAGGAGTACGCGGCCCGCCGCAGCGAGCTCTACTCACGGCTGGAAAAGGAGCCGCCCAGCGAGATTGGCGGTGGCCGGGTCGTGCGGTCCCGTACCGACGATGGATTCAAGTACTACCTGGAGGATGGCAGCTGGGTGCTGGTTCGCTTCAGCGGGACCGAGCCGCTGATCCGGGTCTACAGCGAAGCGTCCTCGACGGAACGGGTCGAGCAACTGCTCGCCGCGCTCGAAGAAAAGCTCGGGCTGCGCCAGCTTGTCTGATCAATCTCCCTCCCTCTTGGTCTTAAAACCCTGGGGCTGGGAGAACCGCTTCGCGGTGACCGAAAAGTACCTCGGCAAGGTCATCCATATCAACGCCGGCGAGATGCTCAGCCTGCAATACCACCAGCAAAAAGACGAGACGTTACTGGTCACCAAGGGGGCGATGGACCTTCAGCTCGAGGACGATGGCGGGCGCATGCAGACCCACCGGCTGACCCCGGGAATGTCGCAGCGAATCGTGCCCGGACGCAAGCATCGGATGATCGGGATCGAGGAATGCGAATTCTTCGAAGTTTCGTCCCCGGAGATCGATGATGTCGTGAGGCTCGAAGACAAATACGGGCGCCAGGGAACCAGCATCGCCTGACCGTCACTTTCCACAGTTTCCACAAAAGCCTCAGTTGCCGTCGAACATTTGTTTTCGAATACAAATTCGGGGCTGGCAGCCGGTGATTTCCCCAGGCCCCAAACGGACGTTTCCCTGCTAGACTAGCCGCCATGTCGGAAGCCCTGGCGAGTTCTTCCGCGACCCTTCCGCCAGGGCAACAGCGGTCGCGAGCCCGGCCGCGGCCGGTACCGCGGCCCATCCAGCTTGGCACCCGCTACCTGGGGCTGCTGGCGGCCTGGGCCGTGGCCATCGGCCTCACCTTCAAGTCCGAACTGCTCACCCCGGACCAGGTCTGGCAGGCGACCGCCGTCCTGGCCCTGCTCGTCACCCTGGGGCTGACTTTTCTGCATGCCCGCAACCGAACCCCGGCGTGGCTCAGTCTTGACCACTACATCACGCCGGTGCTCGTCATCGTGGCGGCCGCCGCCTTCTCGATCCTGGCGCCCGACTATCGGGTGCATTCGCTGGCGATGTTGACGATGGGGGCCTTCATCTTCGCCAGCAGCTTCGTCGACCTCTCGCGTGGGATGGGACGCGAACGGCCGCTCCACCGGTTTCTTCGGGACGCCACCACGTTTTGCGTCTTGCTCGCGCTGTTCTTCCTCATTCTCCAGTCGGCGGACCTGCCGAACGTCCTCAAGTTCAGCGCGATTTTCGTCGTGGCGCTGCTCAGCGGCTATCGCAGCTTTCGCTTCGCCACCCGCCGCGAAGGTCTGGCCCTGCTGTCCGCTTTTCTGACGGCGGGAACCGTCACCTTTGGCGCCTTCGGCATGGTGACCTACCTCAACCAGGGAAGCCAGTACGTCGCGGTGATCCTCGCCTTTGCCTGGTATGCCTGGCAGGGATTGACGGTGCATGCGCTCGACGATTCGCTCACGCGGCGGATCATGTTCGAGTACGGGCTCTTCGCCGTGATCTGCGTCTATCTGATCGCGCTGGCGCTGGTGACCGGCCGGCCCATCGGATGATCAGTTCACGGTGAGCTGCGCAACGATCTGACCACGGGGTTCGGTCGCCGCCAGCCATTGGTACGCGGTCACCAGCTTGAGACTGGTGTCGCCATCCGAATCGAAGCTCATCACGCCCATCGCCCCCGCGTAATTCTTCGTCTTTGCGACTTCGCGCAGCACGTCCAACCGGCTCGGCAGTTTCCCGCCGGCATCATCGATGGCCCGGCGCACGGCAGCGATCAGCAGGTTGGTGGCGTCGAAGGCCGCCAGGCTGGCGGACGCGAGGTCGACGCCATAGGTCTGCCGGTAGGCGCGGCCAACGGAGGCGGCCTCATGAATTCGCGGCGGATAGGGACCCACGACCGTGTAGTAGCAGCCGCGGGCCGACGCGCCGGCCGATTTGGCGAACTGTGAGTTCGCCAGCCGATCCGTGCCGATCAGCGGCACCTGCGGCATCCGGGCGACCATCTCCCGTCGAAGCGAGGCGGCCGCGAGGATCGCCGAGCCGGCGAAGTAGATGACGTCGGCGCCCGATGCGCGGGCTCGATCGACCCGAATTCCGAAGGCGGGCGGCTGACCCGGGTCAAAGGCTCCCAGGTCCGACGGGTCGACCACGATTCCGCCGTCCCGCGCGAATCGGTCGGCGAATGCACGAGCCACGGCCTGGCCGAACGGACTCTGGTCATTCAGGACAAAGGCCTGCCGCTTGCCCAGGGTGCGAAAGGCGAGGTCGGCCCCGGCTGCGCCTTCGTCCAGCTGGGTGGTGACCACCCGAAAGAAGGTGTTGCCGCCGCCGGGCCGGAGTCTGGCTTTCAGCCCGCCGCAGTGCCCGTCCGCCGGCTCCCGCGTCAGGCACTCGTCAGTCACCGCCGGACTCACCATGGCCAGCGGTGCCGCGTTCGCCACCGGCAGCTCGCTCTTTGCGAGGCTCTCGTACAGCGGGCCGACCATGCCGATCACGCGACCGTCCGCGGCAAGTCGCTGAACATTCTGCGCGCCCTTCGCCGCGTCGTGAATCCCCTGGCTGACGTCGTCCTCGATGGCGGCCTCCAGCCGCACACACGCGTCCCGATGGCTGGCGGCGCCACAGACCACGCCGGCCTGGTCGATGGCGAGCGCGATCGCGTTCCTCACCGGGAGGCCGTCGGGTGCATCGTCGCCGCTGAGCGGCAAGTCGGCGCCGAGCTTCACGGTTCCAACGACGTGCTGCGCGCCGTCACCTCCGAGGGTGCAGCCGGACAGAGCCATCGCCACCATCAGCATCATGGCGACGGCCGGCTTCATCCGCTGCGCAATCGCTGCGGATCCAGCCGAAGGATGCGGCCCACGACGTCGGTCACCCAGAGGGAGCCAAACCCCGCCGCCAACGTGATGCCGCCCTGATCAACGGTTCGCACCACCCGCCCGGTGCTCGGATCGATCCGCTGCAAGCTGATGCCGCTCAGCCAGATCGCTGACGGGGTGACGCCGATGGCGTCCTGACCATCACGCCCATAGAAGGTGTCGACATCGATGGTCCCGACCACCATATTGGTGCGCGTATCGATTCGCGCCACGGTGCCATCGCCCTCATTGCGGATCCAGATCTGGTTGGCCACGGCGGCAAGGGCCAAGGGCACCGCCCCGCCGAGGCACTGACTCCGGCAGGTCATCGAGATGGTGGCGGTCACCTGGTTGCTGACCGGATCGATCCGCGAGACCGATCCGTTGCGGCTATTCGCGACCCATAGCGCCCCGTCCGCTTCCGCGACGCCGGTCGGGCCCCGCCCCGGCACCCGTATGGTCGTCAGCATCCGGCCGCTGATCGGATCGATGCGAACGATCGCATCGTCGTCATAGCTGGTGACCCAGACCGCGGCCGGGGTGACGAGGAGACCGAAGGGGACGACGCCGGTGGACACCCGGGTCGAAATTCGGTTTGCCGCCGGGTCCACTCGCACAATCTCATTCGTATCGTTCTTGGCGACCCAGACCGAGTCCGATCCCGCGGCCACCGCGCTCGGGAGATCGCAGCGGCGGATGTGGAACGTGGTGACCATGAAGCTGTGCACGGATCCGTAGGGCTCGCAGACGGTCTTGTAGAAGGCGGCGGCATCGCCAATGCGAATGGTGGCGACGACGTGATTGCTGGCCGGGTCGACCCTGGAGACCGTGCCATCGCCGGTATTGGGGATCCAGACGGCGCCGGCGCCGATCGCCGGCGTCCCCGCTCGGGCCCCCACCGTGATGCTCGCGAGCACCGGATTGGTTGGAGCGGGAGCGGAAGTGCCGCATGCGGCTATGAGCAGCGCGGCCAGGGCCAATCCGGTGCGAGGCGCCCCGGTTCCCCTAGATTCCGAGATATGCCTTCTGGACGTCGGGGCTTTCCAGCAGCGTCGAGGTGGGTCCTTCCTTGACGATGCGGCCGGTTTCGAGCACGTAGCCTCGGTTCGCCACCGCCAATGCCTTGGCCGCGTTCTGCTCGATCAGCAGGATGGTGGTGCCCTCCTGATTGATGTCGCGGATGATGTCGAAGATCTGGTCGACCAGGATGGGGGCGAGGCCCAGCGAGGGCTCGTCGAGCAGCAGGACACGGGGTCGCGACATCAGGCCGCGTCCGATCGCGAGCATCTGTTGCTCGCCACCAGAAAGCGTGCCACCGATTTGATCCAAACGCTCTTTGACGCGAGGAAACAGTTTGAAGACATGTTCCTGGTCCCGCCGAATTCCCTCCCGGTCCTTGCGGGTGAAGGCGCCGAGGAACAGGTTGTCGCGGACGGTCAGGCGGCCGAAGATCCGGCGCCCCTCCGGCACGTGCCCGATTCCCAGCCGCACGATCTCGTCCGGGGCGACGTGGGTGATGTCTTTCCCGCGTAGCCGAACCTGACCCTTTGCCGCCGGAGTCAGGCCGGAAATGGTTCGGAGCGTTGTCGTCTTACCCGCCCCGTTGCTGCCTATCAGGCCGGAGTCAGGCCGGAAATGGTTCGGAGCGTTGTCGTCTTACCCGCCCCGTTGCTGCCTATCAGAGTGACGATTTCGCCTTCGTCGATATGCAACGTGATGCCGTGTAGGGCGTGCACGCGACCGTAGTAGGTGTCGACGTTCTCGAGCTCGAGCAGCGCCATGACCGGGCTAGGCGCTCTTCCCCAGGTAGGCTTCGATCACCCGGGGGTCGCGCCGGACCTCTTCCGGCTTCCCTTCGGCGATCTTCTCGCCGTAGTCGAGCACAACGATCCGGTCGGAGATCCCCATCACGACCCGCATGTCGTGCTCGATCAGGAGCACCGTCACGCCTTCAGATCGGACCTTTTCGACCAGCTCCATCAGCTCCCGTTTTTCTTGGGGCGTGGCGCCGGCCGCCGGCTCGTCGAGCAGCAGAAGGTGTGGGTCGCTGGCCAGGGCGCGGGCGATTTCCAGGCGGCGCTGGTGGCCGTACGGCAGGTTGCGGGCGTAATTGTGGGCATGCTGCTGAATCCCCACGAAGTTCAGGAGCTCCATCGCTTTCTCGGTAACGCGGGCTTCCTCGTTGCGGGCGGTCCGCGTCTTGAACAGCGCATCCCAGACCTGGGCGTGCATCCGCGAGTGTTCGCCGACCCGGACGTTGTCGAGCGCAGTCATGTAGGAGAACAGGCGGATCTGCTGAAAGGTCCGTCCCATGCCCAGCTGCGCCACCCGATACGGTTTCAGGCCGGTAATGTTGGCCCCCTCGAAGATCACCGTGCCTGAGGTCGGCGAATAGATGCCCGTCATCGTGTTGAACAGGGTGGTCTTGCCCGCGCCGTTCGGTCCGATGAGGGCGAAGATCTCGCCCTTGTTGATGTGGAAGCTGACGCGGTCGACCGCGCTCAGGCCGCCGAAACGTTTGGTCAATTGGTCGACGACCAGGATCCGCTGCTCGGCCGCCACCGTCAGCCTTCCTCGCGAAGGTCGAAGACGGCCTGCTCGCTGACGCCTTTCGCCAGCTCCTGCTCGCGGACGCGGCTGGGTAGAAGGCCTTGCGGCCTGAACAACATGACAAGCACAAGGATCAACCCAAAGATCAGGAAGTTCATCCGCTGCACCTCGTCATGCAGGCCCGGCCAGTCGCCGTGTGAGACATTGAGGAAGCCGAGGCCGATCGCGCTGGCGAAGCTGGCAGCGAGATCGGGCAGGTTGGTCAGTAAGTTGAAGAGCACGTAGTAGATCATCAGCGCACCGAGGATGACGCCGGGAATGTTGCCCATGCCGCCCAGCACGACCATGATCAGGATGGTCACCGAGACCACGAACGCGAAGTTCTCAGAGCTGACCAGGGACAGCTTGGCGCCGTAGAAGGTGCCGGCCAGGCCGCTGAACGAGGCGCCGATGGAGAAGGCCAACAGCTTGATCGCCACCGTGTTGACGCCGGTGGCGGCGGCGGCCACCTCGTCCTCGCGCACGGCCATCCAGGCGCGACCCAGCCGCGAGCGGTGGAGATTGGTTGCGGCGACAACCCCGACGATGACGAGGATCACCATCAGGACGTAGTAGGCGATGGGATCGACGAAGTCGAAACGGGGCAGAAAGCGCAGCGCTTCGCCGCTCCATGGCCCGGAAATGCCGAAGGGCAGCGAGGGCGGGTCGATGCCGGCGATGCCATTGACCCCGCCCGTCCAGTTGCCGAGCACGGAGCCCTGTCCGAGGTAGCGGAAGACGCTGGGGACGATCTCCCCGAACCCGAGAGTCACGATCGCCAGGTAATCGCCGCGCAGCCGCAGCGTCGGCGCCCCCAGGATAGCGCCGAAGCCGGCCGCGACGAACATCCCGACGAACAGGAGCAGCCAGAAGGGGAGGTGGATCTCATGGTGCAGCGGGCTCCCGAAGAGCTGGCCGGACGCAAGCATTCCGTAGGTGTAGGCGCCGATGGCGAAGAACGCCGCGTAGCCGAGATCGAGGAGTCCGGCGAAGCCGACCACGATATTCAGGCCGATCGCCAGCAGGACATACACGCCGGCATCGGCCGCCGTGTTGATCAGGGCCCCGCCGCTGCCACCGGTAACGAGCGTCGCAAAGAAGGGGAACAGGATCGCTCCCACCAGGAGCGCTCGGAGGATGACCGTGTCACGGTCGGTCCAACCTTGCAAGGGGAGCCGCTTGGGGGCACGCTCCTTGGCTCCCTTCATTTCTCCGGAACCCGCATCCCGAGCAGGCCGGTGGGACGGAAGACCAGCACCAGGATCAGGATGCTGAAAATCCAGACATCGGTGAGCTGCGACGTGAAATAGGCATCGCTAAACGCCTTCACCATCCCGATGAACAGCCCGCCGAGGGCGGCGCCCTGGATATTGCCGATTCCGCCAAAGACGGCGGCCGTGAAGGCAAACAACCCGGACTGAAAACCGAGGTCGAAGCGCACCGTGTTGAAGTAGAGGCCGAAGATCATGCCGCCGGCGCCGGCGAGGACGGCGCCGATGAAGAAGGTGGCCGCGATGGTGCGGTTGATGTTGACGCCCATCAGCTGCGCGGCATCACGGTCCTGGGCGGTCGCTCTCATGGCCTTGCCCAATTTGGAATTATTGATGAAGGTGGTGAGTACGACGACCAGCACGACGGCCAACGCAATGACGATGAAGTCCTTGGCCCCGATCGACGCGGAACCGCCCAGGGAGATCCGGCCAGAAGGAAGCAGATCGGGGAAATGCACGTTGTTGGCCCCCTGCCACATGTACATCAGCCCCTCGAGGATGAACGACATGCCGACGGCAGTGATCAGCGGCGCGAGCCGCGGCGCGTTGCGCAGGGGCCGATAGGCGACCCGCTCGATGAGGACGTTGAGGCTTCCCGTGAGGAGCATGACGATCAGCGCCACCACCAGCAAGACCAGGTAGATCCCAGGCCCGGTGGACTGGTCTTCCCGCAGCCCGAACGCCGCGATCAGCGGAAGGGCGAGAAAACCGCCCAGGGTGAAGACGTCGCCGTGGGCAAAATTGATCAATTCGACGATGCCGTAGACCATCGTGTACCCGAGCGCGATCAGGGCGTAGATGGCCCCGTTGGCAAGGCCGTAAATCACGATCTGGACGAAAAACGATGGATCGTTGGCAGCTCGTGGCACCAGGAGGATTGCCAGGAGGACAAGCAGCAGACCACCAAAGGCCCGGGTGCCGGCGGGACCGGCTAAGGCGCTACGCGTCGTTCGAAGCGCTCCGACCAGCTTCCTCTCTCCTGTTGACGCGAATCTGGAGGGGCCTCGGCCCCTCCAGATTCTATTGCAGCCGGTCGGTTACTTCTTGGCGAAGTCGATTTGGGTGACCCAGCTCCAGTCGACGGGGCTGCGGTCGGTTACTTCTTGGCGAAGTCGATTTGGGTGACCCAGCTCCAGTCGACGGGACTGCCCTTCGCCTGGTAGATGGAGATGATCTTGAGCGACGTGTCGCCATTCTCGTCGAACGTCGTCTTGCCCAGCGTGCCGGTGAAGTCCTTCGTGTTGGCGACCTGCTGGCGAACCGCGTCGCGGGTCGGCATATTGCCGTTGTTGGCCTTGATCGCCTTGCGAATCGCCTCGATCAGGATCTTGGCGCAGTCGTAGGCGGGCATCGAGTAGGCGCCGAAGTCGTCCTTGTTCGGGAACGCCTTCTTGAAGCCGTCGATGATCGACTTGGACTCGGGGATCTGCTCCGCATTCGGCGCCGCGACGGCGGCGTAGATGCCGGCCGCATTGTCGGCGGCGTCCTTCAGGCACTGCCCGGTCTGCAGGCCGTCACCGCCCATGTACGGCGAATCGGCGGCGAAGATGCCCTTCGCCTGCGCCCGGACGATGCAGCCCTTGTTGCTGTCCGTGCCGCCGAAGTAGATCGCGGTGGCGCCGGCGCCCTTGGCGGACTGCAGGAAGCCGCGGAAGTCGTTCGTGCTCTTGGTGTTGAAGTCCTGTCGCTTGACGATCGTGCCGCCCTTGTTCTTGAACTCGGCCGAGAAGGTATCGGCGATGCCCTTCCCGTAGACCTCATTGTCCGAGGCGACGCCGAGCTTGGTCACCTTGAGCGTGTCGTAGGCGTAGTCCGCCATGGCGGGGCCCTGCAGGTCGTCGGTGGTCGCGACCCGGAAGTAGTTGTTCACGCCGGTCGGCCGCAAGTCAGCCGGCGCGAGGATCCCGGCGTCCTTACAGGTGATGTCCTTGGGTGCGCCGAGCGTGGTCGGGATATAGATGTTCTTGGTCAGGCACTGGTTGGTGTTGGCGGGGCTGATCTGCGCCAGCTTCGCCCGGTTGCTGATCGGAATCTCGGCGCGGGCCACATTCGAGTTGAACGGCCCGACGACGCCGAGCACGCTCGTGTCGGCGACGAACGCCTGCATGTTCTGGGCGCCCTTCTGCGGGTCGTGGACGCCGTTGACCGCGTCATCAAGGTTTTTCACCTTGATGGTGTAGCCCTCGACCGATCCAGCCGTCTGCACCGCGTACTTGACGCCGTTGAGCGTCGGGATACCGTTCGAAGCTTCGGCCCCCGACTCGGGTAGGTCGACGCCGATGTTGATCGTGCCCTTGTTGGTGTTGCCGGCGGAACTGGTTCCGCAGGCCGCCAACACCATGCTCGCCAACGCTAATCCGGCGAGCAGTTTCGGCAATTTCATACACGTCCTCCTTCCATATTCGGCTTTGAGTTGCGTTACGATCTGCCTGTCCGCGAGGCGTGATCTTTATACAACCTTGCCCAACCGGGCGCAACTAGTTGGGCAACTCTTCTAATACCACCTAATAATGTCCCGGGGTGGCACAAGCATCCGGAGCGCCGGTCGTTGTGATGCCGAGCAACTCGCGATGCAGGCTTGACAATGGTTTTGGAGCGCGCGTAGGGTATACGCGCATCTCAGGAGGGCATTCCTTGGCGGAATTCGCAGAACGGATCAAACCACGGGCCCAGTACGTCGACGAGGCGATCGAGCTGGCCCTGGCGAACAGATGGACGGAAGCGGTCCAGGTCAACCGCGGCATCATCGACCGCTTTGGCCCGGATGAGGACACCCTGAACCGCCTGGGGAAGGCGTACACCGAGCTCGGCCAGCTGGACGACGCGATCGAGGCCTACAAGAGCACCCTGAAGATGAATCCGGTCAACCCGATCGCCGTCAAGAACCTGGCCAAGCTCCAGGCGCTTCGCGGCAGCCAGCCCGTGCCGGCCTCAAAGACGAAAGTGGACGTCGACGCCTTTATCGAGGAGACCGGCAAGACGACCCTGACCGCCGTGCACGTCCATGCCGAAGGAGACCCCTGCAGCAAGGTTTCCGGCGGTGATCCGGTGAGGCTGATCGTGGACGGCGATACGATGAACGTCGAGACCGCCCGCGGCGTCTACCTCGGCCACCTCGAGCACGCGTTGGGGCGGCGCTTGATCAAGTTCCTGGAGGGCGGCAACCGCTATTCGGGCGCGGTGGCGACCTGCGAGGGTGGCGCCATCAAGGTGATCGTCCGGGAGACCTACCAGGACCCGAAGTTCTTCGGCCGCCCATCCTTCACGATCAAAAAGGGCCGCGAGGAGTTCCGCCCCTACGCCAAGGAGTCGTTGCTCACCCGGACGGCCGACGTCGAGGAGGCCGATGAGGATGGGGAGGAGCCGGCGGAGGAACTCGACGGGATGCACACTGTCGACTCAGCCGAGGACGACGTCGAGGTCCCCGACGCCGACGAAGACACCCGCAAAGAAGACGTCTACTAGCCGATTCGCCAGTAGACACCGGCTTTGCGATTGAGCAGCTCGTAGTCGACGAGCGCCCGCCGCAGCTGGCAGTAGTCCGGCCAGATCGATCGCAGGATGGTGTCGACTTCCGCCTCGGCCAGCCGCCGGCCCAGCGGAAAGGTTCGCACCACCTCCGCCAGGACCAGCCGTCGGCGGCCCTCCCGAGCCGGCCAGCGGATGATGCGGCCCTCGCGCCAGAATGGCCGAAGCTGCCGCGCCTCCTGCGCGGCCAGATTCCCTTTCGCGGAGAGCATGCACTCATTGTAGAAACCAAAACCGGCGATTCCCGCGGGTAGACTGACGACGTGTTGCTGGCGATCGACCTCGGGAACACGAACCTCACGTTCGGGCTTTTCGAGGGCGATCAGCTCCGCCACGACTGGCGTCTCGCCACCCGCCGGGACAGCATGCCGGATGAGCTCGGTCTGCTGATGGTCCAGCTGATCCGGCAGGACGGCTTCGATCCGAAGTCGGTCGATGGCGTGGTGGTGGCCAGCGTGGTCCCGCCGCTGAACAGCGCCCTGGTGCAGGCGATCGAGCGCTATTTCGACCGGGAGCCGCTGGTGGTCGGGCCGGGGGTCAAGACCGGCCTCAAAATCCACTATCGCGATCCGAAGGAGGTCGGCGCTGATCGGATCGTCGCCGCCATGGCGGCCTTCAAGAAGTACGGCGGGCCGCTGATCATCATCGACTTCGGCACCGGGACAACCTATGACGTGGTGTCGAAGGAGGGCGACTATCTGGGCGGGGCCATCGCCCCGGGCATGGGCATCTCGGTCGAAGCCCTGTATGAGCGGGCGGCCCGGCTGCAGCGGGTGGAGCTCAAGGCGCCGGCGACCGTGATCGGGCGCACCACCGCCGAGAGCATGCAGGCCGGCATCATCTTCGGATTCACAGCCCAGGTGGAGGGGATGGTCGACCGTATTCGCAAGGAGCTCGGTGCGCAAGCCCGCGTGATCGCCACCGGCGGGTTCGCGGGGCTGATCGCCGCCCAGACGCCCGTGATCGAGCTGGTGGATCAGCGCCTGATGCTGGAAGGCCTGCGGCTCATCTACGACATGAATGTCTGACCAGCTCCCGCCGCCGCCCGGGCATCTCCCGCCCGCTCGTCCGGACCGGACGCCACCCATCCGCGATCCGGCCGCCATCTTCATCGCCGCGGCCACCTTGTTCGCGATCTTCATCAACCCGCAGAACGTGGGTGTGATCTTGATGCTCGGCGTGATCGCCCTCCTGCTCGAGGTCCGATTCCGTCGCGGAGACTGATAGGCTGATAGGCCCGTGAAAATCGGCTCGTCTGCGCTGACCTCGCCTGTGTACGTGGCCCCGATGGCGGGCGTCACGGATGCGCCCTTCCGCAAGATCGCCCGGGAGTTCGGCGCCGGGCTGGCCTGTACCGAGATGATCAGCAGCGAGGCGCTCGTCCGGCGGCATCGGGAATCGTTCCGGCTGATGGACCTCGGTTGGGATCAGCGGCCGGTCTCGGTGCAGTTGATGGGCGGCGATCCGGGCGTGATGGCGGAGGCGGCCCGGATGGCGGAGGCGGCCGGCGCCGACATCGTCGACATCAATATGGGCTGCCCGGTGCCCAAAGTTGTCAAGACGTCAGGCGGCTCGTCCTTGCTGCGCGATCCCGATCGGGCCTGCCGCGTAAGTGAGGCCGTCGTTGGAGCGGTCGCCGTTCCGGTGACGGCCAAGATCCGCCTCGGATGGGACGCCGGTACCCGGAACTTCCTCGAGATGGCCACCCGGCTGGAGGCCACCGGTATCCAGGGCCTGGCGGTGCACGGTCGGACGCGCGCCCAGCGATATGACCCGTTCGCGGACTGGGCCGCGATCACGCAGGTCCGGGCCGCCGTCGGGATCCCGGTGGCGGGCAGCGGTGACCTGCGGACGGCGGACGACAGCGTCCGCCGCATCCGGGAGAGCGGCGTCGACGCCGTGATGCTGGGTCGCGGCATCCTGGGCAACCTGTGGCTGGTGCGGCAAACGGTGGCTCGCCTGACCACTGGCGAGGTGATCCCGGATCTCTCCTGGACAGAGCAGATCGCGCTGATCCGACGGCATGGTGACCTCGTCCTCGACTATTACGGCGCGCAGCGGGGGCCCCGGCTGCTTCGCAAGTTCATCGCTTGGGGTCTGCGGGGCTTCCCAGGCGCAGCCCGACTCCGGACGATGGTCCAGTCGGTGTGCAGTCCGGAGGATGTCGCTGAGGTCCTGGAGCGTGCGCAGGCGATCGATCCCGGGGCTTACCGGTCGGACGCCGATACCTTCGACGACGGTTCGGCCTCCAGCGAAGCGGCCTGACCGATTACCTGAACGACCCGGCACGGGGCCGCAGGTCCGAATAGGGTTTCGCCGGTCCAGCACTGCCCATCCGTTGCCGGAACTTTTCCACCTCCTCCACCGTCATACCGAGGTGAACCGAATCTTCCTGCTGCTCGCCATCGTGCTGGCCGGCTGCGGCGCCCAGGCCGCCGGCCCGGGCGCGGGCGGCACCGTGTCCGGCACCAACGGGCCGTTCTACGCGCAGGCAACCCCGGCCCGGCTGGCCGCCGGCGCCAGCGTCCATCTCACCCTGACCGTGACGGGGCCGATCGACTACGAGATTGGTTGTGTCCAGACGCTTCACATCTGGGCCGAGGACAGCCAGCATCAGCAGGTCTGGGCGCAGCCGGTCCCCGCCATCCAGTGCATGGCCTTCGGCCACAAGACGCTGGCGGCGGGGGAGACAGCGGAATTCACCGCCGACTGGCCGACCTCGAGCAAGCTGGCGGCGGGGACCTATACCGTTCATGGCCTCTTCCTTGTCGTGCTCCCGATGGGCGCCGGTGCCCGGGTGCGCGAGAATCTGCCACCGCTGGCGATTCAGATTTCGCGCTAGCGAACTGGCTTTATCAATCTCGTATAATACGGCGGCTCTACGGAGCCGTACGCCGGTTCCAGAAAGGGAGAATCATGGAAAACGACAAGGTTGTCTACATCACCCAGGAGGGCCTGAACCGCCTGCAGGCGGAGCTCGAAGTGCTTCGCAATAAGCGCCGCCCCGAGGTTGCCGAGCGAATCCGGCAGGCGAAGGAATTTGGCGATATCAACGAAAACGCCGAATACGACGACGCGAAGAATGAGCAGGGCTTCGTCGAGGGCCGCATCCTCTTGCTGGAGAAGCTGATCCGCAACGCCAGCATCATCGAGGGCAAGCACGTCAAGGGGATTGTCGAGGTGGGCTCGACCGTCAAGGTCCATGACGACTACGGCGACGAGGCGTTCACGATCGTCGGCTCGGCCGAGGCGGAGCCGAGTAAGGGTCGGATCTCGCTCGAGTCGCCGGTCGGCAAGGCTCTGCTGGGCAAACGCGTCGGTGACGATGTTTCGGTACTGACTCCTGGCGGGTCCACCAAGATGCTGATCGTCGAGGTTCGCTAGGCGGCCGAGACCGCCGACCTCGTCGTCATCGGTGGGGGGATCATCGGTTGCGCAACCGCGCTGTTTGCGGAGCGCGCCGGGCTTCGGACGCGCGTTCTCGAGAAGCGCCCGGCGCTGGCAACCCTCACCACCCCGGTGGCGACCGGCGCCTTCCGGCTGCAGTTCGACAACGCGGAAGAGGTCGAGCTGGTCAGGGAAAGCATCGCCTTCTTCGATGAGCTCCAGGAGCGGGTGGATATCGGCCTTTCCCACCAGGGCTACCTCTTCGTCGCGGCAACGGATGAGGGTGCCCAGATCCAGGCGAACCTGGTCGCGGCGCAGCGCCGATGGGGCCTGACCGATGTCGAGCTGCTGAGCGGCGCCGAGGCGCGGCAGCGCTTTCCCTACCTGGGCGCGGATATCGTGAACGCCCGCTTTCGCCAGGGTGACGGCTGGCTGGAGCCACGCCGGCTGGCCCTGGAGCTGGCGCGGGCGAGCGGCGCCCGCTTCGATACCGGCGTGACCGCGACCGGTTTCATCGTGGAAGGTGACCGGGTGCGGGGTGTGACCACGACCGCGGCTCCAGTGCAGGCCGATTGGGTCGTGATTGCCGCCGGCCCACTGTCGGGTCCGGTGGCGAAACTCGCCCGCCTGGATCTGCCGCTGGCGACAGTTCGCCGGCACAAGTTGATCATTCCGCAGGTCCCCCAGGTGCCCGCCGGCGCACCGATGACTATCGAGTTCGAGACTGGCGTGCACTGGCGCCCGGCAGGCGGGGGCGCCCACGCGTTGTGGACAGCGCCGGCGCCGGCTGAGCCTCCACTCGATGACGTTCCGACATCATCGGCCTTTGCCTTCGGGCTGCTCGATCCGCGCAGCGACCACTCGCTGGCGCGAATCGTTCCCTTCTGGAAGGATGTCTGGAGGTCGCCGCGGTTGCAATGGTGGCTTCAGGCGGGGCAGTACACCTATACCCCGGACCGGCGACCCTTGCTGGGACCGACACCCATCCCCGGGCTGGCGGTGAACACCGGCTACAGCGGACACGGCATCATGGGAAGCATCGGCGGCAGCCGGCGCGCGATCGAGGCCATCACCGGTCGCCTGCCCCCCGGGGACAATCCATTCCGGCCCGACCGCCCCATGATTGCGCGCACCTTCGACATTCTTTAGGGCCGGTCGTCAGCGCTCCACCCTTTAGACTTTCGCGGCATGGAAGCCGAGCGGACCGATCAGGAGATGCAGCGACGGCAGAAGCTGCAGATGCTCCGCTCCCAGGGCATCGAGCCCTACCAGAGCCGCTTCGACCGTACGCACAGCGCCGCGCAGGCGATCGCGCTCTTCGAGCAGGTAGAACAGTCTGGCGGCGCCGAGGCCCGCAGCGAGCGCGTGGCGCTGGCCGGCCGGCTGGTCGCGATTCGCGTCATGGGCAAGGCGACCTTCGCCCACCTCCAGGACTTCAGCGGGCGGATCCAGCTGCTCGCCAAGGTCGACAAGCTGGGCGCCGAGCCCTACCGCCGCTTCACCGACCTGGATCTCGGCGATGTTATCGGCGTGCACGGCACGCTATTTCGGACCAAGCGTGGCGAGATCACCTGCGAGATCGACGACTTCGTGCTGCTGGCCAAGTCGCTCCGGCCGTTACCCGAGAAATATCACGGGCTGAAGGACAAGGAGCTCCGCTACCGGCAGCGCTACCTCGACCTGATTGCCAACCCCGAGGTGATGGAGGTCTTCCTCGCGCGCAGCCGGCTGGTGGAAGAGACCCGGACGTTCCTTCGGGGCCGGGGCTTTACCGAGGTGGAGACGCCCGTGCTGCAGGCGATGGCGGGTGGGGCCGCGGCCCGGCCGTTTCGAACCCACCACAATGCGCTCGACATGGACCTGTATCTGCGGATCGCGCTGGAGCTCTACCTCAAGCGATTGATCATCGGCGGCTTCGACCGGGTCTACGAGATCGGGCGGATCTTCCGCAATGAAGGAATGGATCAGTGGCACAGCCCCGAGTACACGATGCTGGAGCTGTACCAGGCCTACACCGACGTGGAGGGGATGATGGAGCTCACCGAATCGCTCGTCATTCACCTCGTCGAGCGGGTCAGGGGAACCCCGACGATTCAGTACCAGGGCCAGGAGATTCGCTTCAGCCGTCCGTTCGCGCGGGTCGAGATGGTAGAGGCAGTCAGCCGGGTGGTCGGCGAAGACCTGCTCAAGGCTGACGTGCCAACCCTGCAGGGGCTGATCCAGAAACATGGCATCCAGCCGAAGCCCGGGCTCGGTTGGGGAGGGCTGATCGCCGAGCTGTTCGAGGAGCTGGTGCAGGACACGCTAGTGCAGCCCACCTTCGTGCTGGGCCATCCGGTCGAAGTTTCGCCGCTGGCCCGGCGGCGATCGAGCGATCCACGGCTGACCGATCGTTTCGAGCTGTTCATTGCCGGCGAGGAGATCGCCAATGCGTTCTCAGAGTTGAACGACCCGGACGATCAGCGGGCTCGCTTCGAGGACCAGGCGCGCGCGCGCGCCGCCGGTGACGACGAGACCCACCCGATGGATGAAGACTTCCTCACGGCGCTCGAATACGGCTTCCCGCCGACCGGCGGCATGGGCCTGGGCGTCGACCGGCTCGCGGCCATCCTGACCGACCAGCCCTCCATCCGCGATGTGATCCTGTTTCCGCATCTGCGCGCCCGGCATGCTGAGCCTTAGCTTCATCCGGGAACATCCGGATCTCGTCAAGGACGGCGCCCGCAAAAAGGGAGAGCCCGCCCCCGTCGATGAGATCGTGCAACTCGACGCGCAACGACGGGAGACCCTGACGAGGCTCGAGCAGCTCAAGGCGGAGCAAAATCGGCGGTCCGCCGCGATGGCCAAAGCCCGAGACCAGGCGGCCATCGACGCGCTGCGCGGGCTGAAGGATGAGGTGAAAGCCCTCGAGCAAAAACTGGCGCCGATCGATGCCCACCTCAATGCGTTGCTCCTCGAGGTGCCAAATCTTCCCGACCCGTCGGTGCCCGAGGGCAAAGATTTGTCAGCCAACCCCACCATCCGGGAGTCGGGGCTCGACCGGAAACTCGCGTTCACGCCCAGGTCGCATTACGAGCTCGGTGAACGCCTTGGCCTTTTCGATTTCGAGCGCGGCGTCAAGGTCGCGACCTCGCGGTTCTATTTCTTGAAGGGTGCCGGGGCCAGGCTCGAGCGCGCCTTGATGAACTTCATGATCGACCTGCACGTCCGCGAGCACGAGTACGCCGAGGTCTTTCCACCCTTCCTGCTGAACCGCGCGGCGATGACCGGAACCGGTCAGCTCCCGAAGTTCGAGGACGATGCGTTCCGGATCGAGAAGAAGGATCTCTTCCTGGTTCCGACCGCCGAGGTTCCGGTGACGAATATGTACCGGGAGGAGATCCTGGCGGCCTCGGCGCTCCCGATCAAGCACGTCGCCTGGTCCACGAATTTTCGGAGTGAGGCCGGGGCCGCCGGGAAGGACACCCGCGGCTATATCCGATTGCATCAGTTCAACAAGGTCGAGCTCGTCAAGTTCGTGGAGCCAGAGCGTTCCAGCGCGGAGCTCGAACTGCTCGTGAAGGATGCCGAAGATGTCCTGCAGCGGCTGGAGCTGCCCTATCGCCTGATCCTGCTGTGCACCGGCGACATGGGGTTCGGGCAGTCGAAGACGTATGACCTCGAGGCCTGGTCTCCCGGCGAGAATCGTCAAGTTCGTGGAGCCAGAGCGTTCCAGCGCGGAGCTCGAACTGCTCGTGAAGGATGCCGAAGATGTCCTGCAGCGGCTGGAGCTGCCCTATCGCCTGATCCTGCTGTGCACCGGCGACATGGGATTCGGGCAGTCGAAGACGTACGACCTCGAGGCCTGGTCCCCCGGCGAGAATCGCTTCCTCGAGGTGTCATCCTGCTCGAACTACAACGACTTCCAGGCACGCCGCGCAAACATCCGGTACCGGCGCAAAGACGGAAAGGTCGACTTCGTGCACACGCTCAATGGCTCCGGCCTGGCCCTGCCGCGCACGGTGGTCGCGATCCTCGAGAATTATCAGCAGGAGGACGGTACTATCCGGGTACCCACGGCGCTGCGCAGCTATATGGGCGGGCTCGACGTGATTCGGTGAGCGGACCACCACCGGAGACCGAACGCGAACGGCAGCTGCGTCAATTCGCTGGTCGCGTTCTGGCCTACCCCGACCCGGACGGCCCCTTCGACGGCGTGCTCCTCGTGCTGGCCGACCTGCCCGGCGAACGCGACCTTGCCCTCTGGGCCGACGCTGGACGCTCAGGCTGACGGCAAGGATCCGACCGGCGTCGGGTTTTGATGGGGGTGGCCATTACCAACACGCAGCAGGGCGTCATCACTGAGGCGGAGTTCGCCAAGATCGCGATTCTCACATCGAACGGGCGGCTCGTCCCAACTCGGGCGCTCGCGGACGATGATCGCCGTGACTTCGAAATCCATATTCGGCGGCACTTCCGAGAAAGCCTCGCGGTGCAACTCAAGACCGCAAAACATCTGCGGCTCCACGGCCGCTCGCGAGTGCTCCAAATCAATTTCAGGGTGAAGGCACCGCTGGTCAGCGATGAGCACCTGTACTATTTCCTGGCCCATTTCGACATCAAGGCGATGGGCTACACGGATCCGGTGTTTCTCATTCCCTCGCCGTTCTTTCACAAGCACGCGTTTCATGGGGTCAGCCGCGGCACCATCCAGCTGCAGTTCAAAGCAAGCATGGAGCTCAACGCCAAGGGTATGTGGACGCCGTTCGCATCGCCGCAAGCGGAGCTGGGTGCCCGCATCCTCGAGATCCTGAAGTCCGGCTTCTCCGGTCAACTGGGGCTGACTCCGACCGTGGCAGAGCTCATCGGCTTGCCGGGCATCGTCTGGCTACATCGACCGGTGTCGGTTACAGCTTCGAGGCGTAGCTTGGTTGCGTAACCGCGACCGTATTATTGATGATCGCCGGAGGGATGGCCGAGTGGTCGATGGCGGTGGTCTTGAAAACCACTAAGGTGCAAGCCTTCGGGGGTTCGAATCCCTCTCCCTCCGCCAGAGCGCTTTTTCGACGGCTGTC
>Ga0209156_10000316_pt1 | contig 40945 bp, 38 predicted proteins | sample GraSoiAngelo_124_FD_185881 | JGI IMG/M metagenome (GOLD analysis project Ga0209156, IMG submission 185881) | Grasslands soil microbial communities from the Angelo Coastal Reserve, California, USA - 14_0927_05_20cm (SPAdes) (version 2) | ecosystem: Environmental > Terrestrial > Soil > Grasslands... | reverse complement strand
GTCGCACCGTTAGGGGTACGCGCTGAGAGCGCGAGTTGTTCAAACGCCAGATCTTTTTCACCAACCCATGCGGCAATCATCGCCAAATAATGGATCATGAGCGCACCATTGAATGAGTCTTTTTCCACGGGAAGCAGCTCGACCGCGCGCCGGCCTTCGCGCAAGGCCTCATCCTTCCGCCCGAGGGCGGCATCGATTACACCGAGCACGCACAATGCCGGACCGTAATCTGGTTCAGCCTGGACGATTTTCTCCTGCTCCGCGCGCGCAGCAGTAAAAGCCAATTGCGCCTTTTGCTCGTCGTTTGTCATACGCGCGATAACGCCTTCCACGAAAGGACGCGTGAAATGAACTGCATCGGCGCCGAACGGGCTTTCGTCGGACGCGGTCAAGGCCTCTCTTGCGGCAGCGGCGTCGCGTTCGACAAGTGCGCAAAGCAGCCGCAAAGGGACGATCTTCGGCATGGCAGCCGGGTTTGTCGCCCGGATTTCGTCAATCAATTGATGCAACGGTCTGGTATCAGCTTTCCAATTCAGTTCCACGCCTGCGCGCTTTGCCTTTACCTCAATATCATTTGGCTCGATAGCCAATATGCGATCGAGCTTCGATTCTTGCTCAGCATAACGCCGGAGCGCTGCGTAACTATCTCCGATGTTGTCGAGGGTGGCGACGTTGCGCGGGTCGAGTTCAAGTGCCCGCTCGAGATTTCGAGTGGAATCTTCCCAGCGCCCTTGACGCCTTTGGATGAAACCCGTTACTCGAAATATCCGCGGATCATTTGGCAGCGTCTGGCGAGCAACTTCCAGTTCAGCCAGAGCGCCCTCGTAATCGAGGTACCCATTGTAAAGGTGATACGCTCGCGACCAGTGTGCTTCGCCGGCATTTGGACGGATGCGAAATGCTTCCTGAATGGCTGCTTCCGCTGCCGCCAACCGCCCGGGAGTATGGTCATAGCCAAAGAAGTAAAGCTGGTCATGATGCACGGCGAGCTCGCAATACGCTTCGAAAAACGACGGATCGCGCGCCACAGCCTGGTTTAGCAGATCGATTGCCTGCCGCGCCGAATCGGGGCCGCTGGCACGCGGTATTTTCTTTAAACTAATGGAGCGCGAATAGAGCTCGAAAGCGACGAGATCGGTCGTTGGTTTGCCCTCAATGGCTAGTTTCTCAGCCGATGTGACTTTGGCGTTGAGCCGCTGTGCGACCTTTTGTGCAATCTCGCTTTGGATTGCGAACAGATCATCCAAATCGCGATCGTATTGCTCGGTCCAGACATGCGTGTCAGTGCGCGTCTCGATCAACTGCGCATTGACACGAAGATGCGTGCCGGCTCTGCGGACGCTGCCTTCCAGAACATGCGATACGCGCAGATCATTACCGATCTGACGGAGATTTCGTTTGCCACGGTAATCCATGACACTGGTCCGGCTGATGACTTTAAGGTCAGCAATCCTCGCCAGCTTGGTCAAAAGGTCGTCCTGAACGCCATCGACGAACGCCCCGCTTTCCTTCTGGTCGCTGAGATTTTCAAACGGCAGAACCGCGATCCCAGTTGTTACCGGATGACGGACCAATTCACTTTTCGAAATGATCCATCCAGCAGCTGCCACCAGCGTGATCAAGGACGCTGCTAAAAGCGCGCTTGTTGGATTACGCCGCACCCATTTCTTTCCTCGCGCGAAAACTCCCGTGTGCCGCGCCTGAATCGGTTCATGCTTTAACCAACGTTCGACATCTTCAGCTAGCGCGAGAGCGGACGTGTACCGGCGCTTTGGATCTTTCTCTAGGCACTTGAGACAGATTGTGCTGAGATCACGATCTATTTTCGGATTTAAGAGGCGCGGTTGTTTCGGCTCGGTATCCAGCAACAATTTGATAGTCTCGTACGTTGCACCGCCAGCAAACGGCGGTTGACCCGTTAGCAATTGGTAAAGTACTCCGCCAAGTCCATAAACATCCGTGGCGCTGCTGACTGCCGCGTTGTTACCCACGGCTTGTTCCGGCGCCATGTAACTCGGCGTGCCAAGAACGTCCAAGGTCTGCGTGACACTACTTTCAGATTCGACCAATCGAGCAAGACCAAAATCGGTGAGGTGCGGTTCGCCTTTTGCATCGAGCAAAATGTTCCCCGGTTTGATGTCGCGATGGAGAATTCCATGTTCATGCGCGTAATGAACGGTGCGGGCGACCTTCGCGATGAGTTCGGCTGCCTGCCGGGTTGACATCGACTCGCGCCTAACGACTTCGTCAAGCTGTCCGCCTTCGACGAACTTCATGCTGAAATAGCACGAGCCGTCTCGCTCCCCTACTTCGTGGATCGGCACGATACCGGGGTGCTCCAAACGGGCGGCAGCCTCTGCTTCAAGGCGAAAACGCTTCAAGTGGGCTTTGCTCGCCCACTGACCAAGGCTAATGACTTTTAAGGCGACAGTGCGGTTGAGACTCTTTTGTCGCGCGCGAAATACCACGCCCTGACCGCCGCGACCGACTTCTTCCAGCAATTCGTAATCGCCCAATTCTCCGAGAAGCTCGGCGGCGCCAGCCGTTTTTTTATTATGGCCAGCAGCGGCGGCATCCGTTTCATCGCGTGCGGGATCGTCGAGACGGGCGGGGTCATCCGCCGCCTTCGCCGATCCAGCCTTCGCAGCCGCTTCGGCGGAGTAGGCGGCTACTGCGGACAAGCCGCCCGCGGCTACAGATGCGCCCGCTAAACCGCCAAGGGCGCTTTTCAGCACGCACCTGGCACAAAGCGCTTCCGGCGCGTCGGAAAAGATTTTTGCGCCGCACTTCCGGCAGATTCTGATTACCCTGATCATTGTCGAGTCGTTCGCGCACGCTCTCTTTTGTACTCCGTAAAATTCTGACATGCGTTACGCCTCGATCACCGCAATGAGATGGCGCAGCTCGTCTTCGATATCGGCGGGTGTCGCAACGGTGTTGGCAATTTCCTCTCGTAATAACGATTGATAGCGTTGCCGAAATCGGTAAAACGCCTGTCTGATTGCATTCTCGGTCATGTCTAATTGCCCGGCGATCTCCGCCTGTGATGGCGAGCCCGGTTCGTCCGGGAGCAATTGCTTTAACGCATCAAATAATGCGGCGTTACCTGCCGCGCGGTATTCGTCCTTTAATCGGCTGAGCACACGCTCCAACACCGTTAGCGCCCACCGCCGCTCATAAATCATTTCGGCAGTCACTGGATCTGCCGGTTCCATCTCGATTCCTTCGTCAGCGCGCAATTCCTCCAGCGGAATGAGCCGCTGTCCTTTCCCACGTTTGATCGCCATCGCGCGACGCTGCTCGTCCGTGAGAAAATATTTCAACGCTCCGAGAAGATAAGAACGCAGCCGTCCCTTTTCCTTTCGAACCGCATCGAGACTTCTGCGCTCCAGTAGCTGCGCAAAAAATCCCTGGGTAATGTCTTCCGCTTCAGCAGGGGTAACACCTTGTCCCCTGACGAAGCTGTAGATCGGTCGCCAATAGATGCGGCAAAGCTTTTCGAGTGCCTCTTGTGCCGCTGGCGATTCGCCTTGTGCCTCTAGCACCACGCTCCAGTGCGTCGTAGTAAAAGCCGCCGCGCCGTGATGAGCGCCCGAGCCAAGTCCAGTCAGGGAAGTCACCTGATTATCAGCAGGCACGCTGCCATCCAAGTAAAAAGTCGCCCAGAGATCAAGCCTATAGAATCTCGGGCGGCGCACTCTTGTCATCGCGCACGAGATGCATGAAAATTAACGTTCCGTGGCTCTGCGACTGCCAAAACAGAATTATCAGGACATCGAGCGCATCATCGAGTTCGATTTTGTGCGCGCGACGGAAGCGGCGGCGCTCAATTCCCTTCGCTGGCTTGGTCGCGGTGATAAGGAAGCAGCCGACGCGGCTGCATGCGACGCGATGCGCGGCATGTTCGATTTGATGAACATCTGCGGCGAAGTCGTGATTGGCGAAGGAATCAAGGACGAAGCGCCGGGCATTTTCAAAGGCGAACAACTCGGCACCTGGATTCCCGGTTCGCCGCAGTTCGATATTGCCATCGATCCGATCGACGGCACGACCAACATTTCCAAAGGCGCGCCGAATTCGATCAGTTGCATCGCGGCGGCCAGCCCCGCGGAAGGCGTGATAGTTGCGCTACGGGATGTTCCATCGTTTTACATGATGAAGCTATCGTATGGGCCGCGCGTGATTGAATACACGCAGAAACGTGGGGACACCTTTGGGCTGGAGAGCCCGGTTGCCGAGACGCTCGCCATCGTAGCGCGCGCGCTGGAGAAACGTGTGCAGGACGTGGTCGTAATGATGTTGGATCGGCCGCGGCACAAAGAGATTGTCGAAAAGATTCGCGCCGCGGGCGCGTCGTTGCGCATGATTGGCGATGGCGACATCGCCGCGGCCATGGCGCCGTCGTTACCGGAGAGCAATGTCGATCTTTACATGGGCATCGGCGGTTCGCCCGAAGCGGTGCTGGCAGCAGCGGGAATCAAATGTCTCGGGGGCGAGATGCAATGCAAAATGTGGCCGCGCGATGAAAGGGAACGAAAGAAACTAATGGACGATGGCTACAAAAAAGATTTGGACAGGGTTTTCTGGGCTGACGACCTGGCGAACGGGCAAAGCATTATTTTTTGCGCGACAGGAATTAGCGATAGCGCACTCCTGCGCGGTGTGAAAGGGCAGGGTACCAAGGCCACGACACATTCTGTTTTGATGCGCGCTAAAAGTAAAACCGTGCGCTTCATCCGTGCCACCCACGATTTGCAGACGAAAACGATCCGGCTCCGTTCCGATAATCGCGAACATATCATTTGAATTTTAGCCCCGGATTACGCAGATAGGACAGATGATGAAATTAAACAGAACCCTTTATCCGTTGAATTCGCGAAATCCGCGGTTCAATCTGCTCGACAGCCCCGATTTGATTGGTGCAAGATAAATAACAAACATCTGCCGCTTATGAGACAAATAGCAAAAACTGAATTGTCGCCGACCAACGGCTGTATCATCGACACGAAATGGACAGTAGGCCCGCTGAGTTATCACGCGAGCGCCGCCGGCAAGGTAAAAGTGGAGCCATCCAAAGAAATCATCCGCCTGCCGGAGATCGTGCTTTACGATCACATCGGATTCGCCGGGGCCTACGCACGTACAAACCTTAGTTTTCATTATGTCGGTGATTTCTGGAACGACCGGATCAGTTGTCTCATCGTAGTGAGCGGGGTCTGGCGGTTTTATCGCGACGAATATTACAAGGGCCCTTCCTGGGACCTCGGCCCGGGCTATTACGAAAGCTTCTTCGCTGAAAAAGGTCCCGACGACGTAGTCAGCTCCTTCCAGGCGATTGCGCTGACGTAAACCGGTAATCACCATGCGAGTTGTGATGCTCACATCGAGTGAGCACGCACGGCACAACTTACGAGGAATGTTGGCGGCAGGTCTCAGCGCTTTTGGCAATTCCTAAAAATGGGCGGGCTCATTACCGACGCTGACCCGGCAATTCTTCGGCGAGTTCGAACACTTTTTGCGCGCAGCCCCAGGAAAGGGTGAAGCCGGAGCCCCCGTGGCCGTAGTTGTGAATGACGGTTCGCCCATCGGGCAGGCAATCGCGTTCGAGGCAAACGCCTGATTTACGAAATGGACGGAGGCCGATGCGTTCGGCCAGAATTTTCGGATTGGCGATTTTCAAAACGCGGCTGCATTCCGCGACGATGCGCGAGGTCGATTTTGGATCGGCATCGAGATTGTCGCTGAGCTCGTTTGTGCCGCCGAAGACGCAGTCGCTTGCGCGCGGGATGGCGTACATGAGGGGCGGATCGTCGCAGACAATCGCGCAGGAGAGATTATCGATCTTCGGAACGATGGCTACTTGGCCGCGGTGCGGCTCGAGGTCGATATCTTGAACGAGTTCACGCGCCCCGATGCCGGCGCAGTTGATGACGAGATCAAAAACTGGGCTGACATCTTCGAGTTTTTCAAATTTAACGTCGCCATGGATCTCGCCGCCGGCATCGAAGAAACGTTTCGCGAGATGATCGAGATAGATCGTCGTATCCATGAGCGGAACCTTGAGTGTGAAACCACCTTTGAATGCAGGGACGGTCGGAATGACAGAAGCGCCGAGCGGGATCGCCCACTCCGGAATCTGGATTTCACTGGTCCTGGAAAATTGGCGCAACTCGATTATGGAAACGCCGCTGCGCGAGTTTTTGGTGAGATCGACAAGGACTTTGTAGGTCTGGAGCGCCCACGTGATCACTTTTTCGGCCGGTTCGGCATCGTACGGAAACCAAAGCGCCGCGGCGGCTCCAGAGGTTGTTTGTTGGCCGGTTTCTTTCGCGAAAATCGCGGTGCGGTATCCGCGTTCGGCAAAAAGAACACCGCAAGTAAGTCCCGACACCCCGGCGCCCACAATTGCTATTCGACGCTTCATCAGCATGATCTACGTGCAATGAGCCACCCCGTCATATAAAATGGCCAGCATGGTTTCGCTAAATCGAGATGCGTTGACGGAAAAAGTTCTCGCCGGTGACCGGATTTCTTCGGACGAGGCGCTGCAACTTTATCGGTTCCCGCTGGAGGAATTGGGCGGGCTGGCGAATGCGCGGCGCGATCTGGCAAAGTCGAAAAGCTACGGCGGGCGCGGCCGTGAGATCGTGACCTACATTGTCGATCGAAACATCAATTACACGAATGTCTGCAATGTTTACTGTAAATTCTGCGCGTTTTATCGAACCGAGAAAGACGAAGATCATTACGTGCTTTCACTCGAGCAGATCGATCAGAAGCTCGATGAGCTTTCAGCCGCAGGCGGCGTTCAGATCCTGATGCAGGGCGGACATCATCCGAAACTGCCGTTCCAGTGGTATGTCGATCTTTTGCATCACATTCGGGAGAAATATCCGCACATCAATATTCACGGGTTTAGCCCGCCCGAATTCCAGCATTTTTCGGAAACTTTCCGGATGCCGCTGCGCGAAGTGATCTCCGACTTCAAAAACGCGGGGCTCGGATCAATTCCAGGCGGCGGCGGCGAAATTCTGGTTGATCGCGTGCGCAAAAAAATTTCGCCGCTGAAGATTAACAGCGATCAATGGCTGGACGTAATGCAGATTGCGCACGAGCTCGGATTGAGATCAAGCGCCACAATGATGTTCGGTCATGTGGAGACCATTGAAGACAGGGTCGAGCATTTGCGGCGTATTCGTGACCAGCAGGATCGCAGCGGCGGATTCACCGCGTTCATCTGCTGGACGTTTCAACCGCAGCATGCCGTTCTGAAGGTGAAGCACCCAACTGGCGTGACTGAATATTTGCGGACGCAAGCGCTTGCGCGGATTTTCTTGGACAACATCCACAATGTGCAAAGCTCCTGGGTAACGCAAGGTCCGGGGATTGGCCAAATCGCGCTCAAATATGGCGCGAACGATTTCGGATCAGTGATGATGGAGGAGAATGTCGTGAGCAGCGCAGGGACGACATTTCGACTAAATGCCACAGAGATTGAATCGCTCATTCGCGATGCCGGCTACGAGCCACGCCGGCGAAATAACTGGTACGATCTTTTGAACTAAAAACCGTGGCCGAGTTGGTTTGTGGACAAACCGCCTGCTTCCCCGGAAAATCTCGCCTTGACGATTGCCTTCTTATTTCCGATATAGCCGCCTGTCCCTCGTGGGCTCGTTGCGCGTGGGACTGCGCTTCTTAACTTATGAGACATTTTTTTCGCCAATCGGACGAACTCGTCCCGTGGCGAGCCGGATGGATGCGCCGCCCGCCGTTTGCAACCGGGATCGCGTTCATTTGCGTATTGCTCGGCGCCATATCGGCCCGAGCACAGAACCCCCAGGCAGCTCAGGGGCCTCCCATCATCAAGTCAATCGACGTGCAGTACACCGGACCCGGGACGGTCAGCAAGGAACGGATTCTCGCGCAAATGCGAACCAAGGTGGGCCAGCCGTATTCGGATCAGGTAGTCGAGCAGGATATTGAGACCCTTTACAAAACTGGCGCCGTTCTGAACGTTCGCATCTTCGCCCAGCCGGAAGGCAACGGCGTGAAGGTAATCGTTGCCGTGCAGACGCGTTCTATCGTCCGAGAAATCGAAATCGATGGAGCCGAACAGGTCAAGGCGAAAAGGCTGCGCAAAGAAATCAAATTGAAGCTCAATCAGCCGGTGAATGAACAACAATTGGATGAAGCACGCCAAAAAATTGTCGAAGTTTATCAGGGACGTGGGTACAACGACGTTAGCGTTCAGTTTCGCGTCGATCCAATTGATGAGAAGCGGGGCACGGCACGCGTTGTTTTCACTGTCAACGAGGGGCTAAAAGGGGCTGTGCGCCAGATCCATTTTGAGGGAAACGAGCATTTTAGCGAGAAGGTGTTGCGCAAACAGATGAAGACGCGGGGCAAAACGCTCATTTACTTTCTCGATAAGTCCGGACGGCTGGATGAAGTGCAGTTGGAACAGGATCTGGACAAGATCCGTGAGTGGTACCAAAACCACGGCTATATCGATGTGCAAATCAAGGATACGCGCAAGGAACGCACCAAGAATGGTCCGATGATTCTCACGATCGTGATTGCGGAAGGTCCGCAATATCACGTGAGCAAGTTGACGATTTCGGGGGAGAAAGCGACAACGGAAGACAAGATTCGTGCCCTGTTGAAGATGAAGGAAGGCAGCGTTTATTCACCAAAACAGCTGCGCGACGATGCGAAAGCTGTGGCCGATGCGTACGGCAGCGGCGGTTATGTCGATCTTGTGGTTTTGCCGGAAGGCACGCCGGCCGGGCCCGCCCGGATCGATGTGCATTATAAAATCGAGGAGGGCGACCGCTCGTTTGTCGAGCGGATCAATATTGCCGGTAACACGCGCACCAAGGACAAGGTGATTCGTCGCGAGGTTCTCCTTGCGCCGGGAGACGTTTTCAACACCGTTCGCGTGGACACGACCAAGAAACGCCTGGAGAATCTCGGTTATTTTGCGAAGGTCGAAACTTACCCGGAAGATACGGACGTACCCGGCCGCAAAGATCTTACTATTCTGGTGCAAGAGAAAAGGACTGGTTCGCTCACGTTTGGTGGCGGATTCAGCACGATCGACAAGCTGGTCGGCTTCGCGGAACTCACGCAAGGCAATTTCGATTTGTTGAACTGGCCGGGCTTTACGGGCGCGGGTCAAAAATTCAGGTTGCGCATCCAGTACGGCACGCAACGAAAGGACTTCATTCTTGTGCTGACCGAGCCATACTTCCTCGATCGGCGATTGGCGCTGAGCGGTCAGGTTTTTTATGACGAGGCAAACTACCTGAGCGCGCAGTACGACCAGCGCAATTACGGGTTTGCGATCGAGCTGCGCAAACCGATCAACGCGTTTATCTACGCGACCCTAGGCTATAAGCTACAGGACGTTGATATTTTTAACGTGGACCCAAGTGCATCCGAGGCAATCCAATCGCAAGAAGGCTCCACTGTGGAGAGCGAAATCTTTAGCAGTGTTGTATTTGATCGGCGCGATAATCCCTTGCTTACTCGGCGCGGTCAGCGCGTTACTCTTTCGCCTTATATTGCCGGCGGTTTTCTCGGAGGCGATACCCAGATATACGGACTTGACCTCGAGGGGTCCCAATATTTCCCTTTTCGGTGGGACACGATCCTGCTCATCAACGGCGAAATCGCAACCGTTAGCACGTGGGGGAGCGGCAACCAGATTCCAGGGAGCAGCGACCAGGTTCCAATTTTTGAGCGGCTCTTTCTCGGCGGCTCAAATAATTTGCGCGGATTTCCGTTCCGCGAAGTCGGCCCGCAGGATCAGAACGGCGAACCGCTTGGCGGCAACTCAATGGCCCGGGCGACGGTGGAATTCACGTTTCCGATCATCGAAAAAGCGCGCGGTGCAATCTTTTATGACACCGGTTTCGTCAATAGCGATTCGTGGTCCTTTGGCTTCAATCATATCGCCTCTGACATCGGCATTGGGCTTCGACTTGATTTGCCAATTGGTCCGTTGCGCCTTGACTATGGATACCCCATCCAGCGCGACGGATACAACGGCGGTGGGCACTTCAACTTCAATGTTGGTTATCAATTTTGAACGAATATAGGTGGTTGCAGTCTAACGCGGTTCCCACCACCGTTACCTCTGTCTTATGAAGAAGCTTTTCTCTACAATCCTTGCTTTAATACTCTCCTCTCCCATTGCGGGGTTCGCGCAGGGGACGTTAAAAATCGGAACTGTCGATATGCAGCGCGCATTTAAGGAATACACCAAGACCAAGGACGCGGAGACGAAAATCAATGACGCCAAAAATGCGGCCAAGAAAGAATATGATGATCGGGCGGAGGCCTACAAAAAGGCTCTTGATGAAATCAATAACCTGAACAAGCAGCTCGATGCTCCAGCACTGAGCGCTGAGGCAAAAACCCAAAAAGCAAAGGAGCGCGACGACAAGATTGCCAACATCAAAAACATGGAGCGGGAAATCAACGACTTCCGTCAAACCCGCGAACGGCAGCTGCAAGAACAAGCGATGCGCATGCGAGAAGGTATCGTTAAAGAAATCACAGACGTAGTGATGGAAAAAGTGAAAGCTAACAATATGGATTTGGTGTTTGACAAGTCGGGCGTGAGTCTAAACGGCGTCCCTGTTTTGATGTACTCGCACGGCGATGTCGATTTTACGAACGACATCATCACCGTGCTAAACAAGCCGGGTCGGCCCACGAGTTCTCTCGAGAAGACGCTGGCCAGCCCCTCCCCGGCTCGACCTTCGAAACCTTAATTTTAAGTTCGACAATTCGGAAATACACGCGAGCTAAACTCGCGTGTATTTTTTCGTACAGATGAAAAGTAGACGCGCACATCGACAGGAGACGATCTGTGAGCGGTCGCAACCTGCGCAAATGTCCGTTCGAAGCCCGCTTGCGCGTCAAGCAAGATTTCGGGCAGGACAATGCATGGCGATCGTACTTTTCGCATTCTGCTCTGGCTCGCTCGCGGCGAATTGGCAGTCAACGGTCAGCAAGGAGCCACCTGGAGATTTTCCCGGGCTTCGGCCCCTCCATGCAACCTATCGTTTCGGGTGGTCAGGCCTTACGGCGGCTACCGGAGAGGTCCACTTTACAAAAACATTCGATGACAAATTTCAGCTCGTTGGAACGGGACGAACAATCGGCTTCGTCCGCGCCTTATGGAAGCTGGACGTGAATTATCGTGCGGTCGCCAACGCGGAGACGCTGCGCCCAATCGAGACCGAGCAAACAGAGAATTATCGATCAAAGAAAGTCGCCACCCACATCACTTTCACAAATAATGGTGTAACTTGCGCGAGGACGACAGGAGGCCAAGGCGGCTCTGCCGAAACAAAGACCCGCCAATTTAGTTTTCCCAATCTGTTCGAGTTGCACTCGGCCCTCCTTTATTTGCGTAGTCAGCCGCTCGGGGATCGTAGCGTTTACCGCGTTGTCGTCTATCCGGCCACTAATGCTTATCTTGCTACTATCACGGTGGTTGGCCGGGAAAAAATCTCGGTGCGCGGCGGCAGTTACAACGCACTAAAAGTCGATCTGCACCTTAACCGGATCGGCAAGCATTTCGAACTGGAGCCGCACCGGAAATTTCGTCGCGCCACGATCTGGGTCTCGGATGATGCCGACCGAATTCTGCTTCGCATCGAAGCGCAAGTTTTTGTGGGCACAGTTTTCGCCGAACTACAGTCGATGCATTTCGACAGCGCAGGGTCGTGATGGCATCAAAGATGGGATCCACTGAAAATTCCTGGGCTATTGGGGAATCCACTCGCCACGCACGGGCGGGCCCGGCGGAGGACGCATACGTTGCTGCGACGGATTGTAGCCCGGTTGGCGTGGCCGCGGCAACAACTGGAGCGCGGCAAGCGTTTCCAGATCAAGCCGGCCTGTGACAGGGAGGCGCGTCCGGGCTTGATAGGCGCGCAGGGACAATTCCATTCCCGGCCCATAGGCTCCGTCGATCTCACCTCGATAAAGCCCGCGGCGCGCCAGCGCTATCTGTGCGGAGAGTATTACATTCCGTTGCACATCGGGCGGGGCCGCCTCGTAGGGAGTGCCAGCAAAGAGTCCTCCTGGGAAAGTACCGGGGGTGACGCGGTTAGATGGATAAAGCTGTCGATCTTGCGGCGCGTTGGCGAAAGGCTGGACTGACGGGGGAGCCACTCCCGCTGTCTCGCCCGAAGATCGATCGCCTGGACCAGGCTCGCCAGGGCGGGGTGGCGGGCTAGACTTTGCCGCCGGTCGTGCAGAGCCAGAAGAATCAATTCCAAGGGAACGAAGCGTCTCACTATTGAGTTCACCGTTGACCTGGAGCCCGTTGCGAATTTGATAGCGGCGAATCGCGGCGGTCAGATTTGCATTTGTCTCGCCAGTAATCTCACCATAATAAAAACCCTGATCCTTCAGCGCTTGCTGCACGCCTTCGATCATTTGATCCGCTCGCACAAGCATAACCGATCCGAGGAAAATCAGTGCGGCCACTTGTTTTTTCATTCGATGTTTATTTTGACGGTCTCACTTTTTGCCTATTCAGCGCTTTCCCGGAAGCTGTCACCGCCAATGTTGACTGGCGCTGCTTTACTGTATCGCGATAACGTAAAATTCCGTCGGTAACGGCTGCGGCAAGTTGCTCGCGATAATCTTCGCTCGCCACCTTCGAAATGTCCTCCTTGTTCGTGAGAAATCCTCCTTCGATCAAAACAGCGGGAGAAGTCACGTTTGCGATTACAAAAAATTGTTCGGCCCTTGTGCCCCGATCCAAAGCTCCCGTGCGTGCGACGAGCGCTTCCTGAATATATTGGGCGAGACTTTGACTTTCAAAATTGGGCGAATCGAAAAGTGGCCGCCACAGGAAAGGCAACCACGAAGCCACAAACGACCCCGCAGTGATCTGGTGAGCGGCATAATACGTTTCCACCCCGCTGGAGACCGGCTTGTTGTCTTCGTTAAAATGAACGCTGACAAAAATGCAATTGCTTACTCGGTTGGCGAACGTCGCACGATCTGCAAGCGAGACATACGTATCACCCATGCGCGTCATCAGCGTTGCGATTCCTTCCGCTTCTAACAATCGATCGATCCGCCGCGCCACATCGAGGGTGAGATCTTTTTCAAGCACGCCGTTGCACATTGCACCGGAATCTTGCCCCCCATGGCCTGGATCGAGCACAACCACTGCGAAGGGCTCAGGTGTTGTGGGTGGCCGTGCGGTTTTCGCTCTTGTTGTGGGTCCCGGTTTTGGGATCCGCTGCATCCAGATGAAGGAGGCAATCATCAACAACAAGCCTGACAGAGCCAGTATGCTCCGGATCGCTGGTTTCATTTGTGATCTCTGAGCGAACATCTCTCTGCATATTTTAATCGCTAATCAAAGGGCGCAATTCCTTATCTGATAACGAACGATAACGAATTGCCCTGCTCTTATCGCGTTCAAGTATTCCCGCTTCGATTCCAGTATGGGCAAGCTGTTCTTGTAGATACTTCGAAACGGCAGCGCGCTCTGGCAGTTCCTTCGCGTCGGTTGTCTGTAAACTCATGTGCCCGATGCTCCAGGCGTCGAGCGCGGATTTGAGAGCCGCTTCCAAACTGGCGTCCGCGCCATGTTCAGTTTTGAGGAATGATTCCATCAGCTCCCTCGATTGCTGTGTGCCGCTGAGAACAGCGAAATCCTGTCGTGCTTGCGCGAAGGTTGCGCCGCTGGTTGCAATCTCACCGTCGTACTCCACCCGCAGAAACAAATCTTCCTCTGGTCGTTCTCCGACTTCCGCAAAAAGCATCCGCGCCAGATAAGGCGGGCCATACACTTGCTCAAATGCGCTCTTCATCACTGGACTGAGCGAATAATGCACCAGCCGCCGCAATGAAACATCCGTTGCCGAGCGGGTGAATCCTTCCGTGCTGGCCAGTTCGATGGCCCCCATCCGCAACCGCTCAATGTCTCCTGGATGACCGATTGCACCCATCGCAATCCGGTCGTAAATCTCGAAAATTTTCTGCCGTGTCTGGCCGAGTGTGAGAAACAAAATTCCGTCGTGATAACCGAGCGCTGCAATCGGGCTGCCCGAGGCAAGCTGTGCTTCGATGTACTCGCGGCGGTTGGCGATCGCCTCAACCCAACGATACGGCTCTTCGATCATGCAACCGTTTCTTTGAAGACGGCGGCGATTTTGCTCTCCGGCAAAGTGGTGATACCTTCACGCGATACAATTTTAATGAGCGGATAAATCTTTCCGCCACGATCGACGCCGCCGGTTGACGTATCGGATTCGGCAGCCGTATCGAGCGCACGCAATGCTATCGATACTGCTTCGTCTTCACTCAATTTTTGCAGCGGCTTCGCACGCCAGTTGTTTTCGTAATAAAGAATGCCGCGCACGGCGGGCGATCCCGATCCAGTTGCGGCGTAATCGGTCGCCTCGAATTGTGCGCCCATCGCATCGTAAAAATAGAGTCGCGCTTCGGGTTTTGGATGAGAATCGTAGGTCGCGAAAATCGGGACTACTACTCCGACGCCTTGCATGACGAATCCGAAATTGTCGCGCAATAGCTTGGACAGCGCGCGCACTTTCCCGTCGACGCTCATTTCCTGCAATTGTGTCCGCCGAAAGTATTGGAATGAGTGTTCAAGGACGCGCGCCATTTCCCATGCCGTCGCGGGCACGCCGGCGATGGCCATGATCGAATGGCGATCGATTTCCAAAACTTTGTCGGCACGATCGTAAACAACCGTGTTGCCGGCGGTCGCGCGCCGATCGCCTGCCACCAGCACGCCGCCTGAAAATTTGAAAGCGAGAATTGTGGTCGCCTCCGTGGGCTGCCACGATTTTTGGTGCGGCGTCCCACCCTGTGAATTAACAATCGCCGCCGGAGCAAGCAGACCTTTGCGTCGTAGCAGCGCGGGGAAATCGTCGGCTGCGCCAGAGAAATTCTGGTCAAACGCCACCAGGGACGGCTCCATTATTGGCCGGTGCGCTGGCGATAGCGCCTGGATTGATTGGGATCGACCTTGCGCATTTTTTTTAAAAGATCCTTCGTGTCCGGTCGCGATACGTCCGGCGAGCGTGGCCCGCCGCCATCGCCTTGTTTTGGGCCCCATGGAACCGGATCGACCGGCTTTTGGATGCGCTCAGGCATGAAAAAAACTTTAAGAGGAAATATTGGAAAGGCAAGCTGCGCGCTATTGTTGCCTGTTCCAGATGCTTGCCAGACAAACCTGCTAATGGCAAAGTTCGGGCTCGATGAAGCTTGCTGCGATTCTCTGTGCGACTTTTTTTTTCTTCGGCTCCTCGTTGTTTTGGACAGCTTCCGGCCAGACACCTACGCCGGAGCCGCTCAAATCGCTTGATGCTGGTCAACTCGAGGCGTTAGCAAAAAAAATCGACGAGCAAAACGCGAAGATCGACGCTCTCTCCCAACAAATCCTTAAACTCGAGCAGCAGGTTTCGCACATTCGCCCGGGCGTAATCATTGGAGAAAGCACGCCGTCAGTGCCGACGGGCGGTGCTTCGGGGGGATCTCCGCCCTCCCCGGTGAGCGGGAATACGCATACAGTCGCACGCGGTGAGACGCTTACCTCCATCGCCAAAATGTACAAGGTAAGCGTGGACGAACTGCAAAAGGCCAATAATATCGAAGATGGTCGTAAATTGCAGGCTGGACAAACGATCGTGATTCCAGGTTCTCCCTCGCCCGCGCCTTCTGCTTCGCCGCCAACTGATTGATGGGGCGCGGCCTCCGAGTCAGTGAATTAGACACGCAATTGCTCGTCGGGAGCAAGAATTGGCAAAGTCGCTATTTCTGCGGGCGTTTCTAGTTCAGGTTGCGCCGAAGCTTCAAGTAAACTCTGCCGGCACAGCCGCGCATATTTTCCGCCGAAGACGATCAATTCGCCATGCGTGCCACGCTCGATAATTCGGCCGTGATCGAGCACGAGAATTTGATCCGCGTGCACGATCGTTGAAAGCCGATGAGCGATGACGATGGATGTGCGGTGAAACATCAGGCGTTCGAGGGCTTCTTGAATCAGCCGCTCCGTGGCGGTGTCCACGCTGGCCGTCGCTTCGTCGAGAATCAAAATCGGCGGATCCTTCAGCAGCGCGCGCGCGATCGATAACCGCTGCTTCTCGCCTACGCTCAACTTCACGCCGCGCTCGCCGACGATGCTTTCCAAACCAGCTGGCAATCGCTCGATGAATGCCCCCGCATTGGCGGCGTCCACGGCGCGCCATAATTCCGCATCGCTCGCATCCGGCTTTCCCATCAAAAGATTTTCACGAATCGAGCCGTTAAATAAGAAACTTTCCTGCGTTACCACCCCCATCGCTTCGCGCAGGCTGTGCAGCGAGTATTCGCGGATCCGCCTTCCATCAATATAAATTTCACCTCTGCCAAATTCGTAAAAGCGCACGAGCAGACTCACCAAGGTCGATTTGCCGGCGCCTGTCGCTCCGACTAACGCGACAGTCGCGCCCGGCGGCGCATGAAAGGAAACGCCATTCAGCGCGGGAAGTCCCTCTGCATAACTGAAGCTCACCTCTTCATAGCGAATGTCGCCAGCGATTGGTCCTGAAATCCTCTTCTTCTCGATCCATCCCGGTTCGATTGGTTGATCGAGAATCTCAAAAACGCGTTCGCCGGCGGCGCGTCCGGCTTGCACAAGTTGATTGAGCTGATGCAACCGGCTGATTGGGTCGTATAGAAATGCCGTCAACATCAGGAACGCGACCAGATCGCCGATCTGCATTGCCCCTGTCAAAACGGCATGACTACCAAACCCAAGCACGAGCACTGCGCCGAATGCCTCAAAGATCGACATCGACGGGCTGTAGATCGCCCAAACCCGCATCACCACAAGCGTGGCCTGCCGCAACTGATCGCTCACCCGATTAAAGCGGCCGTGTTCTTCCTTCTCGCGCACGAAACTTTTTATCTGCCGAACTCCGGAAAGATTATCGTGCAGGAGCGCGTTCATGGCCGACGCCGCCCGGCGTTGCAAACGATAGCGGCGATGTGCTGTCAACGTGTAAGTGAGCGCGCCCGCGATGAGCAACGGAAACGGCGCCAACGCAAGGAGCGCGAGCTTTGAATTCAAATAAAACATCACTGCCATCACGATCACGATCTGTAGAACCGCCACCACGCCTTGCTCGATTCCATCAATCAGTACGCGCTCGACGGAGTTGACGTCCTCGATCACGCGCGTCATCAAGTCGCCGGTGGCGCGGTTGTCGAACCAGCGAAGCGGCAGCAACTGAATGTGCGAATAAAGATCGCTCCGCAGATCGAAGATGACTTTTTGCTCGAACGTGTTGTTCAAAACGATCCGCAACGCGTTGAATGCGTGTTGAAGAAGAAATGCGGCCGCCGCTACGAAAATCAGCGGCAGCAACTTGTCCGGCCGATTCGCCCGCACCACATCATCGATGATCCACTTCGTCACGCCCGGGAACACGATCACCGTCAGTGTGCTTAAGATTGCGCAGCTCAACGTCCCCGCGGCGATCCACGGGTAACGCTTTAAATAAGCAAAAACGCGCCAGACCGTTTTCATTGCGCGATCAACCTCACTGCGCGGGTCATCACGTCAAGGTAACGCATTCCGGCAGACGCCTGCCGAAACGAATGTTGCTCTGATCGGCAGCGTAGTAATCTTGGCCGATGCCCTGCGAGCTAAACCCGTTCTCCGATCGGATTCACATCGAGCAGCTTGAGGTTTTCAGTCGCATCGGAGTTCCCGAAGAAGAGCGCGCCACTCCGCAGCGATTGGCGGTCAGCATTTCCTTCTGGCTGTATCAGGAGGCGAGCGCCCTGGAGGACAAGATCGAGAACACAGTTAATTATTCAGCCGTCGCCGAAGAAGCGAAGAGTTTCGTGCGCGACCAGTCGGTAAATCTGATCGAGACGTTGGCCGATCGGCTCGCAATTCATTTGCTGAAAACTTTCCCCATGCAGAAGGTCACGGTCGAACTACGAAAATTCCCTCTGAAGGATGCGAAATACGTCTCTGCGACCGTTACGCGCGCCACGTCCGTCGGTTGAAAGCCGCCCACAAGCGGCAGCCAAGGATTAACCACGAATGGACACAAATGGACACAAACTGATCAAAATGATGAAGGACGAATGACGAAGGAATCACAAAGAAGATGCCCGCGAATCACACGAATGGACGCGAAAAAATCTCCGCGATAGAAAGTCATTCGCGTTAATTCGCGTCATTCGCGGGTAGGTCTGCTTTTTCTTTTTAATTCGTGTCCATTCGTGTCGATTAGTGGTTAAGAAACAATGCGAAAAGGAAGATTCAGCGAACCGGCTGCGGAATTAGCGCAACGCTACAGCGAATCCGTTTCGTTCGATTGGCGGCTGTACCGATATGACATTGCGGGATCGATCGCGCACGCCGCAGCGCTTGTCCAGGGAGGAATCGTAACCGCCGAAGAGCAGCGAAGGATCGAGAAAGGATTGCGCGCAATCGAAAAGGAGATCGAATCCGGGAAATTCGATTGGGAACGGCCGCTCGAAGACGTGCACATGAATATCGAAGCCGCGCTCATGAAACGAATCGGCGTCGCGGGCGGGAAGCTGCGCACCGCCCGCAGCCGAAACGACCAGATTGCGCTCGACCTTCGGCTTTATGTGAAAGCTGAAATCGCGGAAGTGTTATCGCGGTTGCGAAATTTGCAGGCCGCGCTACTCGATCTCGCCGAAAAACATGTCAATGTTGTGATGCCCGGTTACACGCATCTGCAGCGCGCTCAGCCGATCACGTTCTCGCATTATTTGCTCGGCCAGATGGAAGCTTTTGAACGCGACGTAGAGCGCCTTCGGGATTACCTGGTTCGAACGGATGTTCTTCCACTTGGCTCCGGTGCCCTCGCTGGATCGACCATCGTTCTCGATCGCGAACGTATCGCGCGCGAACTCGGTTTTTCATGCGTGAGTCAAAATACCATCGACGCGGTCAGCGATCGGGATTTCGTGTGCGAATTCCTTTTTTGTCTCGCGATGATCGGCCTCCATCTGTCTCGTTTGAGCGAGGACTTAATCATCTGGAGCACGAGCGAATTCGGTTTTCTGGAATTCAGCGACGCATTTTCCACGGGCTCCAGTTTGATGCCGCAGAAAAGAAATCCGGACATGGCCGAACTGACACGCGGCAAGACCGGCCGGCTTTATGGAAATCTAATGTCGATCTTGACGACGATGAAAGCCCTTCCCTCATCTTACAATCGCGACTTGCAAGAAGATAAGGAAGCGCTCTTCGATTCGGTCGATACGATTGCGGCCGCGCTGGAAGTTTTCACGGCGATGCTGCCCGGATTGAAAATCAATGGTGACCGCATGAAAGCTGCGGCGAGCGACCCGAATCTTTTGGCGACCGATCTGGCGGAGTATTTGGTGAAGAAGGGAATGCCGTTCCGCGAGGCTCACGAAGTCGTTGGGAAGCTCGTCACCCAGTCTGTTACGGAGCAGACTGCGCTGGATCGGGTCCCGCTCGGCGAGCTGCAAAGGCTTTCGCCGCTTTTCGCTGTCGATGTTGTGAATGTTTTCGATGTTCGCCGTTCGGTGTCGGAACGGCGAGCGATCGGCGCTCCATCACCGGAAAACGTCAGCGCACAGATCGTGCGCTGGAAAAAACTTCTTGCTAAAAGCTAGGGACGGACCGGTGGGCTGTCCGATTGCGGCACGCCCGGCGATCGCGCCCTGCCTACAGGTTTGCCGCTGAGGACAGCGGCCACTACACTTGCCGCGTGAAGCGGAGCAATCTCGTGCAAGAGGGCGAGGGTTGGGAAACGATCTCGAGCGATCGGCATTTTGCTAATGCACATGTCGAAGTCGTGATCGATCAGGTGCGAACACCGTCGCGGGCCGAACCCCGTTCGTGGACGGTTGTGCATCGGAAAGGAGCTGTCATTATCGCGCCGATGACTCGCGACGGAAAGATTGTCCTCATTCGCCAGGAACGCATCCCAATCCGCGCAGCGATTTGGGAAATGCCCTCGGGCCAGATCGACAGTGGTGTAACCGGAGACACTGACCGCGGCCACCGCGCGTGGAAAGCGATCGAAGAAGTCGCGTTGCGGGAACTTCGCGAAGAGGCCGGCTATGAGCTGGGTAGCGACGGCGAGCTCATCGCGCTGGGATATTATTTCTCGTCGCCCGGGTTCACGGATGAGCGCGGCTACTTTTTTCTGGCGCGTCCGGTTGCTCCGTGCCCGGTGTATGTACGGGACGAATCGGAATCAATTCTGGATTGCCGCCCGTTCAGCACCGCGGAAATTCGTCGCAAGATTGCCGAGAACGAAATCCGCGACGCCAATACCTTAAGCTTGTGGGCGCGGCTCTGGGCGTGTGACCTTCTGTCTCGTTAAGGAGGCACTGGCCGTTTTCTATCTGCCCGCGAATCACGCGAATTGGCGCGAATCAACTGAGGGAAGGCGTTTCCCGGAAGCCCGGCGCAAGAGCCCGAAACCTTTCGGGAATCCGGTAGCCGGACCAAGTTGGGCGCGCGCAAAGATCAAACGGACTTTTCCGATTCCCCCTTTTGATCTATTCGTGTTCATTCGCGTGATTCGCGGGCTGTCCCACTGGTCGGTCGAATACCTCGCTAAACCAATCATCGAGCCAATGGCGCTAAGAGACATTTTCAAATTTCGCGAGCTGCCGGATAGCGAAACGTCCAAGCCGTTTCTCGAGCATCTCGAAGACTTGCGCTGGACCATCGTGAAGATGGCGATCACGCTCGTTGTTGCGATGATCATTTGCTTCGCGTTCCGATCGCTACTCGTGCGCATAATGCAGGCGCCGTTGCGCGATGTCGGTTCGCAGGTCGGTGCGCTCAAGGCGCTTGGCATTACGGATTCAATCGTGATCTCTTTTCATCTGGCATTCTATGCCGGAATCGTTATCTCCTTTCCGCTCCTTCTCTATTTCCTCGCGGAATTCGTTCTGCCCGCGCTCACCGCAGTGGAGAAGCGCTTTTTGCTCCCCGCGATTTTCGTCAGCTTCGCGCTGTTCCTTCTTGGGGTCTTCGTTTGCTACTTCTGGTTGTTACCTAAAACGATTCTCTTTTTCTTTCGCGACACCGAATCGCTCGGCTGGGCGCCCACTTGGACGGTGCAGCAGTATTATTCTTTTGCGACGCGATTCACGATCGGCTTTGGTCTCGCTTTCGAATTGCCAGTCGTGGTTTTGGCCCTGGTGCGTTTCGGATTGATCACTCACAGATTCATGGCGCGCACGCGGCCTTACGCCATAGTGCTCATCTTTATCCTGGCGACGATCATTACGCCGACGCCGGACATCTTAACGTTGATCGCAATGGGGCTTCCCATGTGTCTGCTCTACGAAAGCTGTATCTGGATTGCGTGGTTCATGGAACGCCGCAGCTCTAAATCGATCGCCGCCTGATCGCGTGGACCATTTCGTCTACGAATTTATCTTCCGCGCGTTCGCTTTTATTCTTGGCGCGGCCGTCGGCTCGTTTCTAAACGTCTGTATTTATCGTTTGCCTGTCGATCTTTCGATTAACAGGCCGCGTCGCTCTTTTTGCCCGGCTTGCAAGAAACCGATTCCCTGGCATCAAAATCTGCCATTGATCAGTTGGATCGTGCTCCGCGGTCGTTGCGCAAATTGCGGGAGCAAAATCGCTTTTCGCTATTTCGCTGTCGAGCTTCTTGCCGCACTTCTGTTCCTCGCGATCTGGCAAACCTTCCCGTGGCAAATGGCGATCGGCTACTGGATTTTTGTTTCGTTCCTCATTGTCGGAACATTCATCGATTTCGAGCATTTCATTATTCCGGACCGGGTGACGATTGGCGGGATTATTGCGGGAGTCGTTATCAGCGTGACCGTGCCGGCGTTGATGGACACAGATTCGCGGCTGGCCGCGGGTGTTCGTTCTCTGCTCGCGGCTGCTTTAGGCTACGCGATTCTTTTGATCGTTCTGGAAGCGGGCAAAATCGCTTTTGGAAGAAAGAGGATTCGTTTCGACACGCCGACGCCGTTTACATGGACAAAACGTGAAGACGACGCCGATTTCGTCATCGGCAGCGAAAAAAGTTTGTGGAGCGATTATTTCGCCCGCGAGAAAGATCGACTATTGCTCCAGTGCGATCAGGCGAAGATCGACAACCACAGCTATGGGACTGTGGCGTTGGATTTTCATTATGACCGCGTCGGTGTGGAAGGCCAAGTCCTGCCGCTTGACGATGTAATGCAAATTTCGGGCGTGGCCCGCGGCCTGCTGATCCCGCGCGAGGCGATGGGACGCGGTGACTTGAAATTTCTGGCGGCGATTGGGGCGTTTCTCGGATGGCGCGCGGTATTGTTCAGTCTCTTCGCCGGATCGCTTCTTGGTTCAATTATCGGCCTGATCACGCTCATTGTGGGGAAGCGTGTTTGGTCGGCAAAGCTGCCGTTTGGCCCTTATCTGGCGTTTGGCGCGGTAAGCTGGATATTCTTTGGCGATACCTTTCTGCATTGGTACGCCGGATTGCTTAGCCCATAGCCCCGGCAGAGACATGATATTTAGTAACGCGCGTTTGATTTTTCCAGATGCAATCGGCGACGGCCTCGAAGTCGTTGTGGAAGCAGGAAAAATTATCGCAATTCGGAAGCAAACGGGTGCACGTGGGAAAGGCGTTGTTGATCTTGGTGGGAACTATCTCGCCCCTGGTTTTGTCGATCTTCATGTGCACGGTGCGCTTGGACGCGACACGATGGAGGCCTCAGAGGAGGCGTTTCGCGCCATCTGCAACTTCCATGCGAGCGGCGGAACCACGTCGCTTCTGCTGACGACGGCGACAGCACCGATTGATAATCTTATTGGTGCCCTAAATGCAATTCGCACCTGTCGATCTTCCATCAAGCAGATCGCTGGCGTTCACGTGGAAGGCCCATTTATTTCGAAAGCGAAATGCGGCGCGCAGCGAGTGGAATGTATTGAGAATCCATCATCGGCCACGGTGCAGCAATTACTTGAGCACGCGGATGTGATCAAACGTGTAACAATTGCACCGGAATTGCCGGGTGCGCTCGAGGCGATAGAAGATTTTCGCCAGCACGGAATCAGCGTCAGCGGCGGTCACAGCGATGCGTGGGACGAAGATGCGAGCGCGGCATTCCAGTGCGGTATGCGCAGCGTGACGCACACGTTTAACTGCATGTCGAGTGCGCGCCGCCGCGACTTCTACCGCGTTGGCGGTGTGCTCGAGTTCGCGTTAAGTGAGCCGCAGATTAATTGCGAGCTGATTGCGGACGGTCATCACGTTTCGGCCACGTTGATGAAAATGCTTTATCGCGCGAAAGGTCCGGGCGGCATTTGTCTCGTGACCGACGCAACTGCTGGCGCGGGTTTGCCCGATGGCTCTCGATTTTCGCTCTTCGGTAAGGATTGCATCGTGGAACGCAGCGTTTGTTTGCTCGCCGACCGCTCAGCGCTGGCAGGCAGTGCGTCGCGAATGATCCATCTCGTCCGAACAATGGTCCACGATGTCGATCTACCGCTGCACGAGGCCATCGCGATGGCGACGAAAAATCCCGCCCGGGCCATCGGTTTGAAACCCAAAGGTCGCCTGTCCGTGGGCGCAGACGCAGATTTGGTTATTCTTTCGCCAAATTTGGAAGTGTCGCAAACCTTCGTCGGCGGCGAGGAAATTTTCTCGTCAGATCGACAATAAGAATTCGGCGATTTCGAGCGACGCTCGCGGTCTGCTCAAACGACTGATGTTCACCGCCCATTCGCGCCATTGTTTTGCGCCGTCGGCAAATGCTCGCCGAACTTGAGCGACGACTTCCTTTGGCGAGTGCGCGATCACGCCCGAGTTCGTTTCGACGATCAGGCGGGCATTGCCCTCCTCCTGACCGGAGACGACGTGATTAATGATCATCGGGCAACCAGCCGCAATCGTCTCTTGCACGGTCGCACCGCCAGCTTTTCCGATGAGCAAATGGCTCTCGTGAAGCATGCGCGGGAGCTCGTCCGTCCACCCGACAATCTTCGTCTTACTATTGGCTGCCGCCGCCTCGATCGCCGGCTGGAGTTCCTTCGCGCGGCCGATAGTCACCGTAAGATCGACGCCGAGGTACGCCAGCTGCTCCACCAGTTCCGGCGCGCCGCGCGTGGCCGCATGAATCATGTACAGAACGCGGCGCTCAGAATTGTGGGAAGGCAACTGTCGACCTTGCGTGAAATCTGCAAATTTTGGGCTCACAGGAAATCCGAAGGTTTTGATTTTTTGCGACACGACTCCCGCTGTCCGCAGCACAGTGGCGCTCGGTTCGTTTGGAACCAGGAAGTAATCGGCGGGGCAGCGATACCAGGCTGCGTTGACGGTAATTGAATCGGTGACAACGACCACGCTTTTGCAGTATCTGTTCGGTCCCAAGATTTGCTCGAGTGCATTTGAATAGGCCGGAAATGAGGAAACCACGACGTCCGGTCGGAAACGGTCGAGCAAGGGTGCGAAATGATCCTTTAGCCGCGCGAACCCCTGGAAACTCTTGTCGAGGTCTTTCTTGCGGTCCAGCCAGCGGTAAACGGTTCCCCAAGTGCGTGGCGCGAAATTGATGAGTGCGAGATAGCTCCTTCGCACGAGTTCGTTGATCGGCCCGTAGGCTTCGGCGAACAGATCGCGCAATTCAACTTCCGCCTGTGCCGGGGCCATACGAATCAACCCATCCCGAACTCCGCGAGCGGCGCTGTTGTGACCCTCCCCAAAGCTGGCGGTAAGGATCAGTATTCTTTTTTTCACAACTCGTTAGGCAAAAGCAGGAGGAAGAGAAGAGAACGAACTTTAATGGATATTTTTGACCGGCAAAGTAAACTCTGGTCAGAGATGAAGTTTCTCGGATTCATCTGGCGCGTTTTGCGCCGCCTGGTTTGGGAAACCGCCACTGATACCACGACGGGCCTGGCTGCCCAGATGGCGTATCTGCTCCTTTTTGCGCTCGCGCCCGGACTGCTTTTCCTCTGGCATCTGCTTGGCCTTTTCGGCACCGATCCGGCAAAGCTGCATCAAATGTTCCTTCTCCTAAAAAGTTTCATGCCGCCCGATCCGAAAGTGCAGGATATTCTAGATACAGCAGTTGCCAGTGTGGTGGTAACCGGGTCGAGCGGGATGCTGGCAAACGCCGGGATCATCCTCGGCATTTATTTCGGGACCGTTTCTATCGCCACGATTTCCCGGGCACTCAGCCATACGCATGGAGTGCGCGAAGATCGACATTGGTGGTCGAAATACATCATTTCTTTTTTCATGCTCTTCTGGTTCGGCCTCCTTATTCTTTTTTCCTTTAACGCAATCGTCTTCGGCGAAACACTCGCCGGAATCGCGGAAGTCAATTTTCAGCTCCCCATCCCACTACAGGAATGGGTTGCCGCGTTAAATTTGCCGTTCACTGCATTGGCGCTGATCATTCTGGCACTTCTGCTTTATCTCCTGACACCGGAAAATTATCTCACAATCCGCCAGGCGTTGCCGGGTGCGATTTTCTTTTCCATCGGCTGGATTATCGCGACGAAGCTCTTTCAGTTCTATGTCGCAAGATATGATCGCTACAACCCGACTTATCTCGCGCTGGCGTCCGTCATCGTGCTGCTCACCTGGATGTATTTGACGTGTTTGCTGTTGCTTCTCGGGGGTAAATTGAATGCAATTCTCCGGCGCGAACGCGCACGGATGCATGAGGGCACGCCGCCCGCGTCTGCTTCTGCCGCCCCCGCAGGTTAATTCCGAACTCCGAATGCCGCTCGGTGGTTCAGTTTTCGGCAATTGCCCCGGGCTTTAGTGCTGGGTAAAGCTCGACGACTCCGAAAGGTACGGAGGAATCTGTCTGGCTTCGGGGTTGATCGCGTCGCGCGCTCTGTTACGCTCCATCGCAGTGGTGCGCTTTCGCCTTTGGCTCGCAACTGCAGTCGCGCTCGGTGCGATCGTCGGCAGTCTTCTTCGCGCCCAAGTCAGCGATGACGAAAAAAGCCAGCGCGACGAATCTGGGAAGGCACAACACGAAACACAAGACGCCTCATCTCTGGCGCCAAAGAAGTCGCCGAGTCCAATTGCGAAAGCCAAAGCGGTAGCAGACAAGTCGAAGAAAAAGCGGGCTAATTCCCCTTCGCCGGAGAAATCGCCCAGTCCGATTCCGAAAGCGAAGCTGGCAACGGAAAAATCGAGGAACAAAACCGGGGCCTCTGCGACAACAGAAGAATCACCCAGCCCAGTTGCAAAAGCCAAACCGGCAACAGGAAAGTCGGCGGACGAAACTGCGACTTCGCCAATCCCCAAAGGATCGCCGCATCCTCATAAGGTGAAGTCGACGAAAGAATCTGGCGAGCAAGAGGAAGCAACTCCGAAGCCAACACCAAGCGAAACGCCTGAGGCAATTGCCACTTCGCGGAAATCGAAAAAAGCTCCGACTCCGACGCCAAAATCAAGACCCGCCAAGAAAAAATCGCAAAAGAAACAAGCCTCGCCGGAGCAAAAAAAAGCGGCGAAAGCGACCGCAAAGAAAAAAGAGACGCCGAAACCGGAAAAAACGCCGACGCCTTCAGAAAAAACCGCAGAGCGATCCGAAATCCCGACCCCACCGCCGGCGCACGCAATTCCAGTGCCGACGCCAGCAGCATCGCCAGCGTCAAAAATTCCACGCGCTGGTACTGCGGAAGAGCGAGCCCAAGTTGTAGTCGAGAAATCTGGGTTCGAAGAAGATCAAGGTTTCGAGCCGCCGCCGTCGCCTCCACCGCGAAGGTTCTTTTTGTGGCCATGGTCGAGCAGTCGCCCGAGCAGCTACCGTTATCTTACCAGATCAGTGATCGAAGCAATCCGCCGCGCGCCGGTGAAACGACGACGTTGGCAGTTCATCGTTGTCCACAATAGCGGGACGCGGCAGGGAAACGCGCGCGTCTTCGATTATTACCATCGGCATGTGCGCCGAATGCAGAACGGCCTCGCTTATCATTTCGTTATTGGCAACGGAACATCGACCGGGAACGGCCAAATAGAAGTGGGCGATCGCTGGCGGAGGCAAATCAACGGCGGTCATGTGCATAGCGATTACCTGAACAACATTTCACTCGGCATTTGTCTGGTAGGCGACTTCAATCGCGACCAGCCGACCCGTGCGCAGCTTGAATCGTGCGAAGAATTAATCCGTTACTTGCGAGAGCGCTGCGGCAAGATCGATAGGGGCGAGATTCCTGTGCGGCCGCATCGCGAGATGAATCCGCCGCGCTGGCCTACTGATTGTCCGGGCGACGTTTTTCCCTATTCCTGGTTTCGGAGATTTTAAGAGACTGTTGAAATACTGGAATGGGCCGCGCGTAGAGGCAGAAGGGCAGCTGGCCGCGTCGCTCGCTGTAGGGGCAGGCGTGTCGCCTGCAGAATCCAAATCGTCGCAGCCGATACGGCTGCCACTACAGTGAGCTTTGACGCGGCTACGGTTTCTACTTGCGTTCTGCCACCATCAAATTGGCTTCCTTATAGTTCCAGCGATAACCGAATCCGAAATCGAGCGGCGGCGGATTACTTTGCGCGAAGAGCTCTTGCAGTCTGGGTTGATAGTGTTGTTTGAAAAGTTCGATCGGCCTGAGATAACTGCCAAACAAGCGCAGATGCCACTTGTCTGGATTGAAGTAGGCCAGTGGAATGCCGGAGTCGTCCTGCACGATTCTGTTGCTATGTTCGAGAATGAAATTGCGGATGGTGGCGAAGCCGTCCTCGAACATTAGATACGATGAAGACTTGAGAAAACTCGAGCCGGTTCCAAATCGCTGGCAAAATTTCAAGAACGCCGGATTGGATTTGATTCCGCCATCGGAAATGTCGGTGGTGAAATAATACATCGTTTGTGAATCGCCCGATTGGTTGTCGGTATAGTTGATGCGCACCCCGGGAATGCTACCGCCCCTTTTCCCCGGCGCGCTCTCCTGAAAGGCACCGTTGCCGTTGAGAGCACCGTACGCCACACTGGTGATCGATTTATCGGCGCGGGCGATGAAAGCGTAGAGAATCGGCAATACGCCACTGAGGGTCTGCTGCTGCAGATCGACTTTCATGTCTTTGGTGATGAAGTAGGTCGTCGCGAGCGAGGACTTCATTGCGTTCTCCAGGTTGCCGAGCGCGCCGGAGAGGTTTGCGACGCGCAGAGGATCCGGCAGCGGACCCATCGATTCCTTCCCGCAAAGGACGTACACCGAGGCACGCGGAAAAAATTGATCGACGTAGAGAAAATCGGGACCACTAAACATATAGAACGCGACCGAAATCGGTTGCGTTGTCTCTGGAAGATAAGTGCCCTGCCACGCGTGCAGCTTTTGAAGTTGGCGCAGGTTGAGGTTGGTGAACTCTTTCTCAAAAAATGCGGAATGTTCCTGCCATGCCGGATCGCGCATGAGCGGCGCAAGTGGCGAATTTGGCGATGCCGGCATTCCGGCGAGAAAGCGCGCGATATCGTTAGGGCCAGCGACCGCAGGAGGGGCAGTTGGTGGAATCTGCGGATTCTCTTGTGCGTAAACGCTAAGCGCGCTTGCCAGGATCGAAAATAGAACCGTCGCGACTGTTTTTCTGAAGGAGTTCTTATTCATTGCGATCGGCGCAGGCGTTTTCCCGCGAAAAAGTACAGGAGGAACCCGACGAGCATTGTCGCCAGTGCAGCCAGTGATTCCGTGGTGTTAGAGCGCAAAAGGTAAATCATCATCCAAATCGTAACTGCCACGAAGACAAGCGGCGGCAGCGGATAAGCCCAGACCCGATAGGGGCGCGGCAAAGTGGGTTGAGTCGAGCGGAGCACGATTACTCCAACGACCGCAAGCAGCGAGCAGAGCAGCAGACTGAACTGAATGTAGACAAGAACGAGCTCGAAGCTTCGTGTCAGCAAAAGCAAATTTATGATCAGCAATTGCAGAACAATCGCATTCGTTGGAACACCATCACGATTCTTGCGGCCAAGCAAACGAAGCAGCCAATGATCCTCGCCCATCGACATGCTGACCCTCGGCCCGATCCACGTCATTGAGCTGATTGAGGAAATCAGGCCCAGGCAAATCACTGCGCCAACGATGCGGCCACCAGTCGGGCCGAAAATATGTTTGCCTGCGATCAACGCCACTTCGAGTTGGCTCTTCAGTTCTGCAATCGGCGTTGTGGCGAGGAAGATGGCATTGAGCAGCACGTAAATTACGATCACGATGCTCGTCCCGACCAAGAGTGATCGGGGAACATTCTTTTCCGGCCTCTTCACTTCGCCAGTGATGTAAGCTGCCGCGTTCCAGCCCGAGTAGGAATACATTACATAAACCAGCGCCACCGCGAAGGCACCGCTGAAGATCGAGGATGTATCGCCGGACACAGGCAGAAAACTGATCGGTTGCTTTGATTGAAAAAAGAACCCAGCAGCGATGAGCACACCGATCAGAAGCAACTTCACAAGCGTGGAAAGATTTTGAAACGCGCTGCCAACCTGCAGATTCCAAAGGTGAAAAACCGTTACGACCCAAACAACAAGAAACGACAGAACGACCGGCGAGCCCAGGTCGAAGACTCCGCCAAAATATTTCCCAAAGGCCATTGCGGCGAGTGCAGTGGGTGCGGCGAAACCAACTGTGGCGGAAACAAATCCAGCCATGAATCCGAGCGCCGGATGATAAATCTGTGACAAAAAATGATATTCGCCGCCAGAGCGCGGCAGCGCGGCACTCAGTTCTCCATAACAAAGCGCGCCGCAAAGCGCCGCGATTCCGCCAACGATCCAAAGCATGAGTAGGGCGAATCCGGATTGAATTTCTGCCACCTGGAAACCGAGGCTCGTGAAGATGCCGGTGCCAATGATGTTCGCAATGACAATGGAAGATGCCGTGACGAAGCCGATCGTCCGCCGCGGTCGTGACTCTTTCAGAGAACGAACTTCGGCGACGTTCGTCATGGCTGGATCGACAATTGCATTCGAGTGCATGATTAGCGAATGGACCCGCGACGGTTGATCTTCTGTGCAGGGCGGTTCGTGGCTGGGTTAAAATGATTGGCCAGTCATATCTCCAATTTTGATGAGTTGTCAGAAGCGATTCCTGGCATCACGTTGAAAGCGGCATGAATCCACATCCCAAGCTCTCCATCGAAACGGCCACCCAACTCGCGGTCTTTCTTGCAAATCGTCCCGGCGCGCTCGCGCGCGTGTGTGAAGCGCTTGCTAAAGCCGAAATTAACATCAATGCGCTTGCTACTTCCGACACAGTCGATCACACGGTGGTGCGCATGGTGGTGAGCGATCCGACAAAAGCGCTCATGCTTTTGGGCGAAGCTGGCGTGCTCGCGGTGGAGACCGAGGTGCTCATGATCGAAACCGCGAACGAGCCCGGCGTGCTAGCTAAAATCGCCGAGCGCCTCGCGGAGGCGGAGGTTAATATCGAATACGCTTATCTGGCGGGCGACCGGGGATCTGGGAAGGGACTGATCGTGCTGCGGCCATCCGATGTCGAAAAAGCGCAGACTGCGCTGCGCGATCTGTAGCAGGCCGTGGCGCTAATAGACGCCTGGGATCAATCGCTTCGTGCGCCCTACATAGGTGCGATAATCTTCGCCGAGCGCTTTTGTGAGCGCGCGTTCCTCAATGCGAATACGCCAGAGAAAAGCGCCGATGATCGGCACCGTCAGAAATAAGATCGACAACCAGTTGCCGAAACAAAATCCCAATCCGACGAAGGCAAGAAGCGCACCGGTGTATGAGGGATGTCGAATGTAACGGTACGGACCGGAATCGATCAGCTTGTGTTCATTTGAGATCGATACATCAACTGTAAAATAGCGACCGAGATAACCAATTGAGTACCAACGCAAAGCAAGCCCGCCCAGAAACAAGATGAAGCCGAAAAGGTAAAATCCGCGTGGATAAGGAACGGTCACGCTAGGGAAAAGCCAGATCATTTGGATTCCGAGCCAAAGGCTCACTGCGATGACCGTCCAGAGAAGAATGAGGGAGCGACGGTCGTGGGAGACAGCCTGCGCTCGCGACCGCCTGGTGACGGCGAGGTAAAGCTCCGAGAGACCGTAGATCGCGCCCAGCAACAATGGATTAGGTAACCGCATCATGAATCATTTGTGAAGGATGTCTCCCATCTGCAAGATTCTGCGGCTCGGGCTATACATCGACAAGTGGAAAGCGCGCAGTTTCGATGGACTTATGGGCGGATCTCGATTGTTGTACCGTCCGGCGTCACCCGCCAAAGTTCTTCGATCTCTTCGTCGGTAAGAGCGATGCAACCGACGGTCCAATCCTTCCACCGATGGAATGCGCCGATCCAGCCAAATCCATTTCGAGTCCCGTGGATCATGATGTCAAAACCGGCGGAGACCCCTCGCTCTGCAGCGCGTGCGTTATCATTGGCCGACGGATAGGAAATGTGCAGCGCCAGATGAAAGCTGCTTTGCGCATTCCGGCCATCGATCTTGTAGATACCTTCCGGCGTTTTCATGTCGCCCTCCTCTTGCTTTGAGCCAGCCGGGTTCCGGCCTAATGCTACTCGATACGTCTTGATCTGCTTGTCGTCGCGAAAGATCGACAATCTTCTCGCTGTTTTTTCGACGACGATCCGATCGATTGTCGTTCCGGCGGACAACGGATGCCAATTGTGGTGGGCGTAGAGATAAATGGCCAGCGCACAGACGGCGATAAATAGCAGGATGATTTTTCGAACCACAACGGTGATCTCTGATGACCTGGCCACAGAAGCAACCTCAAGGACTTAGGGCTCGGAAGCCGCCGTTTCCTGTTCTGCTTGCGCGACTTCACGTTCTTGATTGCCAACGCACGCTCCATGCCGCATAGATGCGCGGCGCGTTTATGACTTCGGTAAAGACCTGGCTCGGTTATCCATATCCGCTGGGCGCGACATGGTTGGGTAACGGCGTGAACTTTGCGCTCTTTTCCGAAACGGCCACGTCGGTCGAACTTTGCTTATTCGACAATATTGACGCCACTGAAGAAAACATTCGCATTCCGGTCACCGAACACACTGATCAGGTGTGGCACCTGTTTCTGCCCGACCTGCGGCCAGGACAACTGTACGGTTTTCGTGTTTCCGGCCCTTACGATCCGGAGCGCGGGTTGCGATTTAACAGTTCGAAACTCCTTCTCGATCCGTACGCGAAAGCGATCGCTGGGGAAGTGACTTGGGCCGATGAGATGTTCGGTTACGTCATCGGAGGCGAAAACGAAGATTTGACGCAAGATTTCCGCGACGACGCGTGGGGAGTGCCCAAGTCGGTCGTAATCGATAACGCTTTCGACTGGCACGACGACAAAAGGCTCCGCATCCCACTGCACCGCTCTGTGATTTACGAGGCGCACGTGAAAGGCTTCAGCAAACTTTGGAATGATGTGCCTGAGCAATTGCGAGGTACATATGCGGCCTTAGGGAGCCCGGCGGCCATCGATTATTTCAAAAAGCTTTGCGTGACTGCCGTCGAGCTATTGCCCGTGCACGCGCACATTGACGATAAAGTTTTGGTCGATCGCGGTCTGACGAATTATTGGGGGTACAACACAATCGGATTTTTTGCGCCGCACGCACAGTACTCGAGCAGCGGACAATTCGGCGAACAAGTCGTCGAGTTCAAATCGATGGTACGCAATCTCCACGCGGCTGGTATCGAAGTGATCCTCGATGTAGTTTACAATCATACTGCCGAGGGAAATCATCTTGGCCCCACGCTGTGCTTCCGCGGGATCGACAATCTCGCTTACTATCGGTTGCAGCCGGATAATCCGCGTTTCTACCTCGATTTCACCGGCACTGGTAACACGTTTAACCTGTTGCATTCTCGCGCGCTTCAACTGGTGATGGACAGCTTGCGCTACTGGGTCCTCGAAATGCGCGTCGATGGATTCCGGTTTGATCTGGCTTCCACCCTGGCGCGCGATCATGAGGGCGTGAACAAGCTGCATGCCTTCTTCGAAATCATTCATCAGGACCCAGTTCTCTCGCAGGTGAAGCTAATCGCGGAGCCGTGGGATGTAGGCGAAGGCGGCTATCAAGTTGGAAACTTTCCCGTGCTCTGGGCGGAATGGAACGGCAAATATCGCGACACGATGCGGAGCTTTTGGAAAGGCGACGAGGGCCACATTGGCGAGATCGCCTACCGGCTCACCGGCAGTCCCGATCTCTATCAGCACAGCGGGCGTCGTCCATATGCGAGCATCAATTTTGTTACCGCCCACGATGGATTCACGCTGAACGACCTGGTCAGTTACAACGAGAAGCACAACGAGGCCAACGGCGACAAAAACCACGATGGCGACAACAACAATCAATCCTGGAATTGTGGAGTGGAAGGTCCGACGAATGACGCGGAGATCAACGCCTTGCGCGAGCGTCAGCGCCGGAATTTCCTGACGACACTCTTCCTTTCGCAAGGCGTGCCCATGCTGCCCGGCGGGGACGAGTGGGGCAGGTCACAAAACGGCAACAACAATACATACTGCCAGGACAACGAGATGAGTTGGCTGAATTGGGAGCGGGATGAGAAACAGAATCAATTTGTTGAGTTCACGCGAAAACTGATTCAGCTGCGGAGCGATCATCCCGTCTTCCGCCGTCCGAAGTTTTTCCAGGGCCGGCGGATTCGAGGTTCGGAAATCCGCGATGTGATGTGGTTCAATCCCGGCGGCAGCGAGATGAGCGAGGAAGAATGGACATCGCCGTTCGTTCGCTGTCTTGGCATGCTGCTGAGCGGCGACACGATGGATGTTCTCACTTTCGAAGGTGAACCGATCCGTGACGATACATTCCTACTGCTAATCAATGCGCATTACGAGCCGATTCCGTTCGTTCTCCCGGGACAGGAACATATTGAGTGGCAACTAATCCTCGACACAATGGACCCTGGCGGTTTCTTGATGGAGGCGAGAAAATTTGCTTCCGGCGACGATGTCGATCTTGGCGGTCGGGCCGCCTGTTTGCTTCAGTTGGTAAGTGGCGCGCAGGCTCAAGCTCGCGAAGAATCGTGGAAAAGGCGGCACGTCGAGTTTCCGGCGCTCAGCGCAGAAGAAGAGCGAGCTCGCGGGAAATAGATGCGCGATTTACATCGACATAAGAATTCGGGCAGCGCAATCTTGCCGTGACAGACGAATCAGTGATAGAGTGCGATGTGCGCTCTGTGGGGCGCGGCCAATCTTTTGGTCACTGACTCTGCCATGACACCGACTTCTCTTATCATCGTCACTGATCGAGGCAGTTTGAAAGCATACCGAGTCGATGAAACGCCAACACGCGGTCCGAGTTTACATCTGGTGCAGGCATTCGATTTAACAGATGCCCACGGAAAATTGATCGACAAAGTGACGGACCTGGCCGGGAGATTCCCGGTGAGCGATGGCGCCGGGGGGAGGCACGCGAACTCGATTGCAGAGCGAACCCAGCTGGAAACAGAGACTCATCGCCGGATTCAGAAGCAATTAGCCGATCAAATCATAAAAATTGTCTCGCGCAACGGGAAGGAAGGATGGTCATTCGCCGCGCCAGCGGAAATTCACGGCGCGATTATCGATCTTTTACCCGCGCCAGTGCGCGACCGGATCGTCGAACATGTGAAATCCGATCTCGTCAAAACCGAGCCATCGAAATTGCCCGCTCATTTTCGTTCACTCCGATCGATCTAAAAATGCTGGACTTCTGGATACGCAATCCTGAACACTCGATTAGAATCGTAATTGAACATCTAGTATCCAGTATTCAGCATCAGCTGGCGTACATTTTTCATCTTCCTTAACGTGAGAGCGCGAAGTAATGTCTAATTAAATATGCAACTGCCTGTTAAGATCACCTATCGGGGTCTGGAAAAATCGGACCAGATCGACAATCTCGTCTTGGATTATGCAGCGCGACTGGAAAGATTTTGCGACCACATTAACCGCTGCGACGTCGCCATCGAGCAAACCAATCACACGCATCAAAAAGGAAATCCGTACCGCTGCCGCATTGATGTGACGGTTTCACGCGGTCACGAACTCGTGGCCGATGAAAAGCAAAAGGACAACGGCACACACGCACCGGTCAACAAGGTGATCCATGACGCCTTCAAAACGATGGAACGGGAGTTGCGCCGCGTTGTGGACAAGCAACGACGCGACGTCAAGACCCACGCCGACTCGCGTTCACCAAAATAGGCGCGTTTACCGCTGTAGTGGCGGGCGTGTCGCCCGCAACTCGAACGCAGCCGGCACGGCTGCCTCTACAGCTACGCTGCGACCTGTTCGTAGGAAAACGGTGAAATATCAGCACGCTGGCTGGCGTGCTCAGCAGTAATGCCGCAGATGTTGCCCCTCTTATCGACGTCCAAAAGCGTGTTTTCGTCCAAGTCCTTGGTCTCCGCGACTTCTGCGCTTTTGAACTCGATGTAAGATTCCGCATAAAGCTCGTTGGACCTACATCGTTTATGCTTCGCGCTAGCGCCGTTATTCTGACCTTTTGGGCGGGGGTTCGTCTCGTTCTTGCCCTCGGCATTCTGGCTATGTTGCTGGTGTTCAGCAAAAACGCCCTCGTTTTGTTAGTCCTATACGGCGACATCCAAGGGAGCGGTGTGAAGTGCCTCGGAAACGTGAGTAAGAACGACCACAACCAGACACCACGCGCCGAACAGCTGCAGAAAAGACCACACAGTTTTTCCTCTTAAGAACAAGACTACCGAACCAGAAAAGAGCATGCCCGCGGGGATGAGCGCTTTAAGCGATGCAGTATTCATAACTTTTCGCCGAAAGACAGCAAAGCTCAGCCACTCCTCCGATTCGCACAAGGACGAATCCGTCCGACTGGCCGACAGGTGCAAGTGACCGCAGGTCAGAAGAGTCGATCGATCCCGCGAAAGTAACAACAGCGTTACTTTTGCAGTGGTTGTCATCAACAACTCGAGGCGCGGTCGCGGTGTCCAATTACTAGAAACCCCAATTATCTATGAAAACAAAACGCATGCTTTCCTTAATAGGTGTCGCCGCGCTGAGCTTAACTGCAACCCTTGCATCTGCGGCCCCACACGCCGCACAAATGATGACGCGATCCGCCGTCACGCGACCGGCGCCGCGCTTTGCCGCAAGGACCATGACGGGCGCACGTCGGTTTCGGAACGATGGCGACAATGATCGTGACGATCGCTTCCGCCGTTTCCATAATCGAACGTTCGTTTTCTTCGACACGTTTGGTTTCCCGTTCTTCTATCCGTATCCCTATTATGGGTACTACCACTACGATTACTACGGTTACAACGATTACGGATATGCCAATACCAACATAGTTGTCGAGGTGCAGCGTGGACTTGCTCGCGCTGGGTACTATCATGGTCCCATCGATGGAATCGTGGGGCCTCAAACGCGACGAGCAATTCGCGCCTACGAACGCGACCACAATATGCCTGCCTAGGGCGTGATCGATTGGCAGACTTTCGCAACAATGGGTCTCGGTTGATCCCGCGTTCAAAGTCATCGGGTGGGCCCCCAGCGCACGGAGGGGTATGGTGCCAGGGTCCAGGTATTGTGAGATATAGCTACGGGCGCGTGATGAGAAACAGCTCAGACGTGTAATCGGCGTTCGAATAAGACGGCGGATCGAGATAAACAAGATTAACACTCGCATCAGGAAATTCTTTCCGGTCGGAAAGCCATTTCTGGTTATCGCCGAAATAAAGCCGATTCATCGCTCAAACGAAAGTAAGAGATCCCTCGACTTCGCTCGGAATGACAACTGGGTGCAGCGTCAGGCTGCTCGCTGAAATACAGCTGGTTCACTGGGATGACAATAAATTAAAACAGCCGCCCCTGTGACAAAGTCATTGTTGGTCGCGTCCGTGCGCTCACAGCAAGAACCTTTTGCGCGCTTTTGTTAAATTCGGGTTATGTGGACGCGAAAGGCGACGACGCGACAGCAGAAGAGTTGCGGTTTGCGTTGGCGAGTCAGTTCCCGTAGCCTCAGGCGCATGGCGAGGTCCGGTCTTGGCAAAGGTCTTGGCGCACTTATTGGCACGTCCACGCCCGTTCCACGGGCGGAGACCGCCGAGTCAGGTGAGAGAGTTCACCAGATCAGTCTTATAAGCATCGTCCCGAGCGCCTTGCAGCCGCGCAAAGATTTTGGTCGTGACGCGTTGCAGGAATTGATCGATTCGATTCGGCAACACGGCATCATTCAACCGCTCATCGTCCGGCCCGCCTCAACGACGAGTGTCGCCGCGGCGACCGGACAAGCCGGCGCGCGATTTGAGCTGATTGCGGGTGAGCGCCGCTGGCGCGCGGCCCAGGAGATCGGCCTTGGTCAGGTGCCGGTAATTATTCGAAGCGCGAGCGACATGGAAGTCCTCGAACTTTCGCTCATAGAGAACTTGCAACGCGCCGACCTGAACCCGATCGAAGAGGCGCAAGGTTACGCCAGATTAGCCAGCGAATTTGGAATGCGGCAGGAAGATATCGCGCTAAAAGTCGGGCGGAGTCGGGCGGCAGTGGCCAATGCGATGCGATTACTCGATTTGCATCCGCAGGTGCAAATCTGGCTCGCGCAAGATTTGCTTTCGGTCGGTCACGCAAAAGTCTTGCTGGCGCTAAAGATGCCGGAGGAACAGCTGTTAGCAGCGGAAACGGTTTTGCGTCGTAATGCCACCGTCCGTTCCACGGAACGGCTGGTGGCTCGTCAACTCGGAATTGGTCGTTCGCGCCGGAAGTCCCGACGCGTCGGGACCGAACAAGTGGTTACTTCCGCGGCCATCGAGGATTTACAGAACCGACTGCAAGAAGAGCTTGCTACACATGTAACCATTCATCATGGAGAGAAAAGGGGACGGATCGAGATCGAATACTACGGAAACGATGATCTCCAGCGTATCCTTACCGCTCTAGGGCTGACGCCAAACGAGAGCTGATGAGCATGTCACTTCGCTGCGCTCTGTAGCGTTGAACCGTTAAATCGTTGAATCGAGTCGTTCGCAGAAACAGGCCGATATGCCGTCTGATAAGTGGTAGGGACGAACCGCCGGGCCGTCCGTGTGCTTCGGCGCGCCCGGGGGTCGCGCCCTACCAATCCCATCTCGACTTATTTATGAAACGGCTCGTGCTCCTGATTGGCTTCGTCTCGGGTGCTCTCCCTTCAATTCTTTGCGCGGAGCCGCCGCGCGCCGCGCAGGGGAAGGTTTGGGAGGAATTTTCCGGCGACAAAGCTATGGCTCATGTCCAACGGCTCGTTGATCTCGGGCCGCGTCCGCCCGGGTCTGACGCCATCGAAAAATCCAGGGATTACATTGAGAGTCAGCTCCGGCTCTCAGGTTGGCAGGTAACGCGGCAAGCATTCACGGACGACACGCCACACGGCAAGGTTCGTTTCGTCAATCTCATTGCGCGATTTCCCGGGCAGGGTAGAGCAGCGCCCGCTTTTTTGTTGTGCTCCCATTACGACACCAAGATGTTCGACACCATCCGGTTTGTCGGAGCGAATGACGGCGGATCGAGCACCGGTTTAGTGTTGGAGTTAGCCAGAGTTCTTGGACAACACCCGAATCTCGCAGCCAAGGTTGAACTGGTCTTCTTTGATGGCGAAGAGGCCTACGAGAATTTTTCTGAGACCGATGGTTTGTACGGAAGCCGTTATTTTGCCAGGCAGCTTGAAGCTAACGGTGCCAAACAATTTCGCGCGGGAATTTTGTTCGACATGGTTGGCGATCGTTCTCTGAACATCACATTGCCAGCGGATTCGCCTGTGGAAATGGCGCGTGATATTTTTGCGTCAGCAGAGGCGCTAAAATTGCGGAGTTATTTCAGCTATTTCGATCGGGAAATGACCGACGACCACACGCCGCTGAATGCAATCGGGATTCCGACGATCGACGTGATTGATTTTGATTTCCCTTGGTGGCACACGGCCGATGACACGATCGACAAACTCAGCGCACAAAGCCTGCAGATCGTTGGCTCTGTCGCTTTTTATTACCTGTCTGAATTTGGGCTAAAGTGAAACGCTGGCTGTTAATTTCGTTATCGCTTGTGGGCGCTTGCCTTGCCGGCACTGCCTGTGGGCAATTGGTCCTTTGTTCGCCCGCTTCTCGCGACGCGATTGGGGTTTTGTGCAGGCGCGGCCATCTCCTGGCCATTGCGCAGGGCGAAGGGATCTATCAGGCGGATTTGCAGCGCGCGCTTTCAGAGTTGCGCTACGCAAGCGGGGTTGATGAGAAGGACCGACCAGACACGGAGAGGGTTAACAAGGTTACAAATGTTACAAAGGTTAGAACGTCACAGGCAGATGAGGAGATGGTTCTGACGGGTTTGATTTCGAATTCGGTGGCGCGATCTCTCGAGGCGGATGAACAAATCTCCAAAGGTAAGATTGAGAGCACGCTCAACTTGTTGCGCTGGCAATTCCCAAATGAAAAAGCCTGGCGAATTGCATTGGGAGGGAGCGGTCTTTCCGCCAGATCGCTTCGCCGGTACGTCGCGGGCGATCTGCGCGCGCAGCAGTGGATCACCCGGCAGATCGTTTCCCGGATGGATGCGACGGAGATTGAATACCGGAATTTTTACGAAACGCATCGGGACAGCTTCATGCAACCGGTGCGATTTCGCGTCAGTCATCTTTTTGTGGCCGCGCCGCGTGAGACGCTGCCGGAAGTCGTCGAGACAAAGCGATCAAATCGCTCGCTAGGCGCATAAAACAGGGCGAAAAATTGGCTGAGCTTGCAGTGGTTGGATCGGAAGATGAGGCAACAAAGAACCGCGGTGGTGACCTGGGATTCTTCTCGGAGTCTCGGATGCCGGCAGATTTCTTTGTGGCAGTGGCCAAAATGCACATTGGGGAAATCAGCCAACCAATTCGTACGCAGCTCGGGTTTCACATCATTGAATTGACCGATTCAAAGCCTGCGCGGCAGATGAGCTTTGAAGAAGCGCGTGCGGAGATTCGGTTGATCATCGAGAACGAGAAGCGTCGGACGGCGTTGCAAAACCTGGTTCGCAATCTCTCGCGTCGGACAGAATTTGTGAGGAACCGGCTTTAGCGAGGCCTCGGCTAGTTTCGAAAATCGCTCAGAAAATGCCTAATTGCACCCCTCGCAATCTGCAAATTTCTGCATTGCCTGCCGTGCCTTTTGCCCGCACTTTTGACCAGGCATTTTCGCCTTTAAAGATCGCCTGACAGCCATGCCTCATCTAAAGCACAAAAACATTGGAGTGATAGGCCTCGGGATTATCGGTCGTGGAGTGAGCGGGAATCTGCGCCGGAAAGGGTTTCCAGTTTTCGTTTGGAACCGGACGCCGCGTCCTGTTCCAAATTTTGTCGGTTCGCCTGCGGAACTGGCCGGGCTCTGTAATTACATTCAGGTCTACGTTTCCGACGACGAAGCTTTACTGCAAACCGTCAACCAGCTTAGTGAAAAGCTCGCAACCAGGCATATTGTCATTGCGCATTCCACGGTCGCTCCGGATTCGATGCGGGCCGCGGCGGAAATTGTCGAAGGTCGCGGCGCGCGTTTTATCGAGGCGCCATTCACGGGGAGCAAGGCCGCGGCCGGAAAAGGCGAGTTGGTTTATTACATCGGCGGCAATGAGGCAGCATGGCGGGAAGCACGTCCCATTCTTGAAGCAAGCAGCAAAGAGATCATCGAGATCGGTGAGATTGGACAGGCGACGGCAATCAAGATCGCAACCAATATGGTTACGGCCGCAAGCGTGCAAGCTACCGCGGAAGCTTTGGCGCTGATCCAAGCTCTAGGTGTGCCCCTGGGAAAATTCGTCGAGGCGATGCAAGTCAACGCCAGTTATTCTACGACTCTGGCGATGAAAATGTCTAAAATGATCCAGCGGGATTTTGAGCCGCACTTTTCGGTAAAGCACATGCTGAAAGATGTGCAGATTGCCAATCAGCTCGGTTTGTCGCATTACCTCGACTTTGGCGTGACCGCTGCTGCCTGCG
>Ga0209156_10000315_pt1 | contig 40958 bp, 37 predicted proteins | sample GraSoiAngelo_124_FD_185881 | JGI IMG/M metagenome (GOLD analysis project Ga0209156, IMG submission 185881) | Grasslands soil microbial communities from the Angelo Coastal Reserve, California, USA - 14_0927_05_20cm (SPAdes) (version 2) | ecosystem: Environmental > Terrestrial > Soil > Grasslands... | reverse complement strand
CCTCATGGACGCGAACCTCCAGGACCTGGACAGCATCGTCGTGTGCCGCAAGCTGCGGCAGGCCAGGGCCGTGTCGTGGCATACCCCCGTGATCATGATCACCTCGACGCCGGCGACCAAGCAGCAGCGGCTGGCCGCTCTCGAGGCGGGAGCGTGGGACTATCTGAGCCTCGGAATCAACGCAGAGGAGCTGATGCTGAAGGTCGACGCGTTCACTCGCGTCAAGCTCGAGACCGACCACGTGTTGGAGGAGGACACGGAGCCGGAGAGCGGCTTGTACACCAAGCGGGGTCTCGAGCGGCGCGCGCGCGAGCTGGTCTCGGACGCGTTTCGCCGGCACGCCCCGCTCGCCTGCGTGGCGTTCTCGGTCGAGCCGGAATCGCACGACGCGCCATTGGGGGCGGCGGTGGCTTCACCGGTCGTCGTCGACTTCGCGTCGCGGCTGCTCCAGGCAAGCGGCCGCGCCTCGGATGCCATCGGGCGTGCCGCCGGCGGCGACTTCCTGGTGCTCGCTCCCTCGACCGCTCCCGAGGGCGCCGCGCAGATGGCCCGCCGGCTCTCGGTAGTGATCGAGAGGGCCGGCCCGAGGCCCGCCGGTCTTCCGCCCCTGAGCGTGCGCGCCGGCTTCGAAGCGGTCGGGGATCTGCACGAGACCCCGCTCGACCCCGCCAGCTTGCTCGAGCACGCGAGCGCGGCGCTGCTGCAGGCCCGTTCCGCCGGCAACGGGTCGCGGATTCGACGCTACGAAGCGTAGGGGGTCGGTGCTACGGCGCCGCCAGCGGGACCTGCACGACCGTCTCGCCCCAGTGGAGGTTCAACAAGGCCCGGTCCGCGTCCGCGGCTGGGAAGTAGAACGCCAGCGCCTCCATGAACGGTGCCGCCTGGGGCTTTACCGTGACGCGCAGCGCGTCCTGGGTGGGCCCGGGATAGGGGATGTGGAAGACGTCCGCCGCCTTGCTGAAGATCAGCGTCCACTCGTCGGGGCCGGGGATCGCCCAGATGCTGTACTTGCCGGCGGCGAGGCGCTGCCCTGCGACCAGCACATCCTTGGTGATGGCGATCGTCGTGGCCTCGTCGGCACCCGGACACCACACCTTGCCCCATGGGACCAGGTCGCCGAACAGTTTGCGGCCCCGCGCGCCCGGCCGGTTGTAGACGATGGTCACCTCGGTCGCGCCGAAGGCCTGCATCACCGTCGCATGCTGGCTCTTGCGCGCCTGCGCGGGCGACGCCGCCCAGGGAATCGCCAGGAACAGCGCGAGCCGTCGCGTCATTGGCGGAGCAGCTCGATCAACGCTACGACCGCGGCGTCGAGCTCGTCTTCCGTATTGTAATAGTGGGGTGAGAAGCGCAGCACCGTGGCGGCCCGCTTGTCGTCCATGTCGAGCACGCCCGACTTGCGGTCGGCCGAGCTGGTGTTGATGCCGCGCTCGCGGAGGCGGAGCTCGAGCTCCGCGGCGTCCCGGCCCCGGACGTCGAGCGTGACGATGGCGCACCGCTCCCGGCCGCGGTCGAGGACCCGCCCGGCGGGCACGCGGTCGAGCCGCTCGCGCAGCAGCGCGGCGAGCCGCCAGGCTCGCTCGTGGCCGGGCTGGCCCGCCGCGAGCGCGTAGCGGGCGGCGGCGCCGAGCCCCACGACCAGGGCGTAGGCGAACTCCCAGTTCTCGAAGCGCCGCGCACCGTCCGCCAGGCGAAACGCGTCTGGGTCGACCCAGTCGCCGCCGCGCATGTCGAGAAACAGCGGGAACGCCCCACGGTCGAGCAGCCGGTCGGACACGTACAGGAAGCCGATGCCGCGCGGGCCCCGCAGAAACTTGCGCCCCGTGGCGGCGAGGAAGTCGCACCGCAGCGCGCTCACGTCGATCGCCATCTGTCCTACGGTCTGACAGGCGTCCACCAGGTACGGGACGTCCAGCTCGGCACAGACCTCGCCGACCGCGCGCGCGTCCTGCACCAGTCCCGAATTGGTCGGCACCCACGAGAGCGCGACCAGCCGCGTGCGGGGATGGCGCGCCAGGCGGCGGACGCTGTCCGGGTCGACGCCGCCCTCGGGGAGATCGTCGGCGCGCACGGTCTCGACGCCTGCGCGCTGCGCCAGGGACAGGTACATCAGCTGGTTCGATGGGTAGTCGGTGCGCGTCGTGACGATCCGGTCGCCGGGGCGGAAGTCGAACGCGGAGAGGGCCTGGGAGAACGCGACGGTGGCGTTCTCGACGAGCGCGACGTTCTTGGGCGCGGCTCCGACGAGCTGCGCCACGAGCGCGTACGTCTCACGCACGCGGGGCTCCGCTTCGTCGGCCGCTTCATAGCCACCGATCGCAGCCTCACGCGCCAGGTGATCCGTGAGCGCGTCGAGCACGGGGCGGGGCATGAGCCCCGCGCCCGCGTTGTTGAGGTGGATCCGGTCGCGACATCCAGGCGTGTCGCGGCGCCAGCGGTCGAGTTCGACAGGGGCGGGGGACAGCGTGCGCGCGGGCATGCGGGCGAAAGGTCGCGGGATCACCGGCTGGGCTCAAGGCGGTCCCGGGTACCCCGGGCTCGCGCCCGGGGTCAGCCGAACAAGTGCCTCACGACGAACCACACATTCGCCGGCCGCTCCGCCAGCCGACGCATGTACCAGGGAAACCAGGCGCTCCCGTAGCTGATCAGCACGCGCACCGGGACGCCTTGCTGCGCGAGGGTGCGCTGTGCGGCGGCCCGGATGCCGTACAGCATGTGCACCTCGTACCCCCCCGCTCCTTCACCGCCCGTGAGGCCGAGCGCGAGGGCGCGCTCGCGCAGCCGCGCGACGAGGCCCAAATCGTGGGTCCCGAACGCCGCCCGCGCCTCGCCCCGCGCCGTACGCTCGAGCAGGCGTCCGCCCAGCACGCCGTAGGCGGCGTCCACGTCCCGCTTCCTCGGAAACGCCGCCGCCGGCGACTCGTTGTAGGCTCCCTTGACGAGGCGGATCGAAGGCGCGAGGGGCAGCAACGCCTCCAAGTCGGTCGGCGTGCGACGCAGGTAGGCCTGCAGGCAGACGCCCACTCCCGCATGGGCGGCGCGCACGGCCCGATAGAGCTCGAGCGTCGCATCGACGTAGCGCGACTCCTCCATGTCGATCCACAGGAACGACCGGGCATCCGCCGCCCGCGCCGCGAGCGCGAGCAGGTGTTGGAAGCACGCCTTGGGATTCAGCTCGAGGCCGAGGTGGGTAAGCTTGACGGAGATCTCCGCCGGCAGCTCGCGTCGCCGGATCTCGTCGAGCACTCGCAGGTAGTGGTCGCGTACGCCATCGGCTTCATCGCGGCTGGTGACCTGCTCGCCCAAGTGGGTGAGCACGCTGCCGAGTCCAGCCTGCGCCAGGCCAGCCGCGGCATCGAGGGCGGCGGGCAGGTCTTCCCCCGGCATGAAGCGCCGGACGGCTCGGCCGAAGAAGGCCCGTCGCCGGAGGGTGCGGGCGAGCCACACGCTGCGGGAGGCGCGGAGCAAGAGGCGGCGGGGGAGGGACATAGGGATGGAATAGGACGTGGTCGTCGGGCCTGACGCCAGGCCCTACGACCACCGCGACAGCGGGGATCGGCCTCAGCCGGCGGGGGTCAGCCCGCCCGGGCCCAGCTCGGCGCTTCCAGCCGCCGGTCGCTGCCCGCGCGGCGCTCCGGTCCGTCCCACGCTATGGCGCCGACAAGGGCGAGCCGACGGCGGTCCACCGTACGACGGCGATCGGCGGTGGCCCGCGCCAACACTTCACCGGTCACCACCTCCGGGGGCAGCGGCCGGAACGACGACCACTCGTCGCGGAACCAGTCGCGCGACGCGCGCACCGCGGCTTGGGCGGCTTCCTCCGTCTCGAGCAGCGCCATCCAGGTCAGCACGTCGTTCCCCTCGTCCAGCAGATGGGAGGAAACGAACCCCGGAATGCCGCGCAGGATGGGCAAGAACCCCTTCTCGGTGTACCGGGCTGCCTGCGCCACCGTGCCCAGCCGCACGCGATACCGTCTGATCACTCCATGCATGAGTCCCCCTCGCGTCAGTCGTACGTCCGCGTCTTGAACCTGTCGCAATTCCCGCGCCCTGCAGGTCGGCACCGGGTCAGGGCTCGGGGCGCCGGGCGCTTGCGGGGGAGAACAGGCTGTTGCGTATGAGCTACGACAAAATCGTAAGGAACGGCCTACAGGGGAAGGGTCGGGCCGGAGGTGCGATGTCCGCACCCCCGGCTGGCCCGCGTGCGTCAGCCTTCGACGATGATGAGGTATTTCGAGTTGGCCCAGAAGCGCGCGGTGTCCGCGATCTTCACGGCGTGCCCGGTGAGCTTGCCGTCGTGGTCGGGCGGCGTCTCCAGGGCCGACGTGTCCTGGCGCGACACGATGCGGTATTCCTTGTCCGACTGCGGCAACGGCAGCTCGGTCAGGTGGCGCCGGTCGGCTTGGGTGAACTCGCTCGGGTCCAAGTTCCGGGCCGGCACGAGCGTCTTGCCGCTCTTCCACAGGACGAACAGGAAGCGGGCGCCGCCCTCCTCTTGAATGAGGCCCTTGCGCTCGAGCTCATCCTTGGTGCCCACCACGTAATAGACCGTGTTGGAGATCGTGGACATGTTCTCCAGCGTGTCCTTCAGAGCCAGGTTTTCGGCGGTGAGCGTCTCCACCTGCTGGTTGAGCGCGTCGATGGTCTCCTTCTGATTGTCGATCACGCCCTGGAGGTTCTGCATGGTCGCCGCCAGGTCGTTGCGCAGGCTGTCGGAGATCGTGTTGAGCGCCTTGATGCGCGATTCGCTCTCCTTGAGGCGCGGCTCGAGCTCACGCACGCGGGACGTCACGTAGCGGATCTTCTGGATGAGTGTGTCGCGCGAGGCCCGCAGCGGCGACTCGCCGGAGATCTTGAGCTGTCGCGCCGGAACGTTGACCTTCGAGATCTCCCGGCTCACCTCGCTCACGAGACGCGTGTTTTCCGCCACTTCCTGCATGAGGCGATCGCGCTCGCTCGACGCCTGCGACAGGCTGTCGATGCGCGCCTGAACCTCCGGTGACGGTCCCTGCTTGCAGCCTGCCGCGACGAGCAACGCGAGGGGAACCCACGCGCCGCGGGCCAGGAGACGGCTGGTGCGGATCATGTTTCAAACCTCCTCAACGTGACATGGCTCACTCGGTCTGATGCGGGAGTGCTACACCGGAAGGCTCGGTACGGTTCGCCGTGGTGCGGACGCGTGTTCCCTCAACTAATACCGAGCCCCATCTTCGGACACAACGATGGACATCACCGCGGCTTGGGCCACGCGTCCGGTCGACCCCCCCGTCTACCTGCTCTCCCGGTGGCTGTTCCTCCGTTTGCTCGGCGCCGTCTACTTGGTCGCCTTTGTGTCGCTGGCGGTGCAAGTCTCGGGCCTCGTCGGCGAACACGGCATCCTGCCCGCCGGCGCGTTCCTCCAACGGGCGCACGCGCAGTACGGCGGCGCGGCCTACCGCCTCTTTCCCACGGTGTGCTGGCTCGGCGCGGGCGACGGCATGCTGAGGCTGCTCGTCTGGGGAGGCGCCGCCCTCGCGCTCCTGCTGATCGCCGGCGTCGCGCCGGCCCCGGTCCTGCTGCTCCTCTGGATCGCCTATCTGTCGCTCAGCGTCGCGGGCCAGGCCTTCCTCTGGTTCCAGTGGGACGGGCTGCTGCTCGAGACCGGGTTGCTGGCGGTGCTGTACGCGCCGAGCCGGCCCTCGACCTGGATGCGCTGGCTCCTGTGGTGGCTGTTGTTCCGCCTCATGTTTCTCTCGGGTGTCACGAAGCTCGTGAGCGGGGATGCTGCGTGGCGCCATCTCACCGCGCTCGATTACCACTTCTGGACGCAGCCGCTCCCCACCTGGCCCGCTTGGTACGTCCACGCAGCTCCGCTCTGGGTGCACCGGGCGATGACGTTCGTGATCCTTGCCATCGAGCTCGTCGTTCCCTGGCTCATTTTCGTGCCCGAGCGGTGGCGCCGGGCGCGCTACGCCGCGTGCGCACTGCTCGTGCTGGGCCAGCTGGCGATCGCCCTCACGGGAAACTACGGGTTTTTCAACCTGCTCGCGATCGTCCTGTGCGTCCCGCTGCTGGACGACGGCGTTCTGGTGCGCGTGCTGCCGCTGCGGCTCGTGGCCACGGACCCCGAGCCGCGGTGGCAGCGCCACGCGATCCGCGGCGTCGCGCCGGTGCTCGCGCTGCTTTCGCTGCTCGCGTTCGCGCGCGAGATCGCGCAGACGCTCCCCAATACGCGCGGGGCGCTCGACAATCCACTGCTCCGCGCCGTCGAGCCGCTGCGCTCCGTGAACGGGTACGGGCTGTTCCGTGTGATGACCACGGAGCGCCCCGAGATCGTGATCGAAGGCAGCCGCGACGGCGTGCAGTGGAGCGAGTACGGCTTCCGCTGGAAGCCGGGCGACGTGCGTCGGCGACCGGCGTTCGTGGCCCCACACATGCCGCGGCTCGACTGGCAGATGTGGTTCGCGGCGCTCAACCCGGAGGGGGCGCGGGACTGGCTCCTGTCCCTGCTGCGGCACATCCTGGCAGGGACGCCCCAAGTGCTCGCCCTGCTCGGCGACGACCCCTTTCCGGACGCTCCGCCGCACTACGTTCGGCTGGTCTATTACCGCTACCGGTTCAGCACGCCGCGCGAGCGGGCCGCGAGCGGCGCGTGGTGGCAGCGGGAGCGCGTGGGGGATCTGACCAAGGCACTCTCGCTGGCGGAGCTTGCGCCGCCCCGTTGACCCCGTCCCCACGCGGTTTATCTTCCCGCCTCTTAAAGAAGGGCGCTCTGGAAATGAAAGCCACCGACATTCGCCGCGGCCACGTCATCATGATCGACGGGCAGCCGTGCCGCGTGATGGACTTCACCCACCGCACCCCCGGCAACCTGCGGGCGTTCGTTCAGGTGCGGTTCCGCAACCTCGTCACGGGGAACACCTTCGACACGCGCCTGGCCGCCACCGACTTTGTCGACGAGGCACCGCTCGAGACCAAGGAGTTCCAGGTCCTGTACCGCGACCAGGGCGGCGTGCACCTCATGGATACGACGAGCTACGAGCAGCACACGCTCGACGCCGAAGCCATCGGCGATCACGGCGACTGGCTGCAGCCCGAGATGCACATCCAGGTGGAATGGCTGAATGGTCGTCCCGTCGGCATCGAGCTCCCGTCGGTCGTGGAGCTCACCGTCGTGCAGACCTCTCCGGTGATGCGCGGGGCCACGAAGACGGCGAGCACCAAACCCGCCAAGCTGTCGAACGGGGTGACGATCCAGGTGCCCGAGTTCATCGCCGAGGGTGAAAAAGTGCGGGTGGATCCGCGCGAGGGCGCCTATCTGGAACGCGCCAAGTAGGCTCGCGTCGCCCACCCGCCCGTTCGGGTAGGGCACGGCGCGAGGGGCGTTGGTAGATTGCAGGCTCCGACCCCGGGGCATCGCTCCGGGGTTCGTTTGTCACGAGGGAGGGGCGTTCATGCATCCGGCCGCACGGCTCGACACGCTCGGGACGGAACAGGCATACGTGGTGCTCGCCGCCGCGAGGCGGCTCGAGGCCGCCGGGCACAAGGTCGTGCACCTGGAGATCGGCGAGCCCGACATGCCGACGCCGCCGCACGTGGTGGAGGCGGGCGTGCGGGCGTTGCGCGACGGGCTCACACGCTACGCCCTGGCCGCGGGGGTCCCGGAGCTGCGCGAGGCGATCGCCCGCTCGCTCGCCGCGCGCGGCGTGCGCGCGGGGCCCGACAACGTCGTCGTCACTCCGGGCGCGAAGCCCATGCTGTTCTGCGCGGCGCTGGCGCTGATCGAGCCGGGCGCCGACGTGCTGACGCCCGACCCGGGCTTCCCGATCTACGAGTCGGTGATACGGTTCGTCGGCGGGCGGCCGATCTACTACCCGCTCGACGAGACGCGGGACTTCGCCCCGGACGTCGCGGCGCTGGCGCGGCGGATCACCCCACGCACGCGCGTTCTGATCCTCAACCTGCCGCACAACCCCACTGGCGGCGTCGCCTCGACGCGCGATCTGGAGGCGCTCGCCGAGCTGGCGTTGCGGCACGACCTGTGGGTGATCTCGGACGAGGTATACGGGCAGATCCGCTATGACGGGCGGCGCGACAGCATCGCCGCCCTGCCCGGGATGGCGGAGCGGACCGTGATCGTGGACGGGTTCTCCAAGGGCTACTCGATGACCGGGTGGCGGCTCGGTTTCGGTGTGATGCCCGCATCGCTCACCGGGGCCATGACCACATTGCTCATCAACAACGTGTCGTGCACGGCCACGTTCGTGCAATACGCGGGGGTGGCGGCGCTCACGGGCTCGCAAGAACCAGTGGCCCGCATGGTGGCGGGGCTCAAGCTGAAGCGCGACCAGCTGGCGCGCGGCCTGAACGCGATCGACGGCGTCCGCTGCGCCACGCCCGCGGGCGCGTTCTACTGCTTTCCCGACATCGGCGGCGTGCTCGAGCGCACAGCCCTCAGCTGCGAGGCGTTCGCCGAGCGACTGCTCGCCGAGCAGCACGTGGCGGTGCTCGCGGGGACCGCGTTCGGGCCCGGGGGGGCGGGGCACCTGCGGATGTGCTATGCCACGGAGCCGGCGGAGCTCGAGCGAGCGCTCGGCGCGCTGCGGCGCTTCGTGGGAAAGCTGGCACCAGTGCCCGCCGCGTGAGGTTCCCGCCCTGAAGGGTGGGCCCGGAAATCACTGTCCTTGAAGGACGGTGTCCTCCGGGCCCAGGCTTCAGCCTGGGAATCCCGGGACGACTTGACGTTCAGAGGTCGTCCGCTATTCTTAGTCAGACAATCGACGGGTCGTGGTGCTTTGCCGCGTATTGCCGCCACGTTAAACAAGGTGCTAAAAAGCGACCGCCCGCGGCGTTTGTTGCCCGGGTTTTTTGTTGAGGTTCACGAATGACGCAGGCCTCCATCGCTTCGCCGCCGCTCACCGCGCGGCCGCTGCGCTGCCGCAACTGCGGGGCCGAGCGCGCCGCCGCTCCGATCGCGATCTGCGAGGAGTGTCTCGGGCCCCTCGACCCGGTATACGACCCGGGGCGCCCGCTCCCCGCCCGCGAGACCATCGCCCGGCGTGCGCCCTCTCTCTGGCGCTACAAGGAGTGGCTCCCGTTCGACGGCGATCCGGTGTGGTCGCTCGACACCGGGTTCACGCCGTTGGTGGACGCGCCGGCGCTGGCACGACGCTTCGGCGTGGCGCGCGTGTGGGTGAAGAACGACACGGTATCGCATCCTTCGCTGTCCTTCAAGGATCGCGTCGTGGCCGCCGCGATCAATGCCGCCGCGGCCTTCGGCCTCGACACCATCGGCTGCGCGTCCACCGGCAACCTCGCGAACGCGGTCGCGGCGCACGCGGCGCGGGCCGGCCTCACGGCCTGGATCTTCATCCCCGAAGAGCTCGAGACGGCGAAGGTCGTCGGGACGAGTGTCTACGGCTCCCGGCTGGTGCGCGTGCGGGGGACATACGACGACGTCAACCGGCTGTGCGCGCAGGTGGCGGATCGGTTCGGCTGGGGGATCGTCAACGTCAACCTCCGCCCGTACTACGGCGAAGGCTCGAAGACCGTGGCCTACGAGATCGCGGAGCAGCTCGGCTGGCGTTTTCCCAGTGCCGTAGTGGCACCGATGGCGGGCGGGTCGCTCCTCACCAAGCTCCGCAAGGGGTTCGGCGAGTTCGGCGCGGCCGGGCTGGTGGCGGGCGGTGTGCCTCGGTTGTACGGCGCTCAGGCGTCGGGCTGCGCGCCGATCGTGCGGCTGGTCGAGCGCGGCGGCGAGCTCCAGCCGGAGCTGCCACGCACCATCTGCCGCTCGCTCGCGATCGGCAACCCCGCGGACGGAGCGTTCGCCGCGCGGGCGATTCGGGAGACCGGCGGTTGGGCCGCGGCGGTCGGCGACGCCGAGCTCGTCGACGGGATCCGCTTTCTCGCACAGGACGCCGGCGTTTTCGCGGAGACGGCGGGCGGCGTCACCGCCGCCGCCGCCCTGGCGCTCGCGCGGGACGGCCGGCTCGGGCCAGAGGACGAGGTCGTCCTGTGCGTGACGGGCCACGGCCTGAAGACGCTCGAGGCGGTGGGCAACGCGCTCCCCGAGGCGCCGGTGATCGCGGCGCGGCTGCGGGACGTGACGACTCTAGTGGAGGAGGAACGGACATGGCCATTACGCTGAACCTGCCATCGGTGCTCGCCGCCCACACCGGGGGCGCCCGCACGATCGAGGCGACGGGCCGGACGCTGGGCGAGGCCGTGGCCGATGTGGCCGCACGCTACCCCGCCCTCGCGCCCCGGCTCAGGGATAAGGAGGGCAAACCCTATCCCTTCGTCAACTTCTACTTGAACGACGAGGACGTGCGCTTCCGCGGCGGTTTCGCGGCGCCCGTGCAGGATGGCGACGAGGTGACCGTCATCCCGGCGATCGCCGGGGGGTGAGCCCCGCATCCGCGGCGGCGATGCGGGCCAACCCGGCCCAGTCGATGTCGCCCCACCCGCGTGCGACGCCGGAGAGGTAACGGTCCCGGATCAGGCTGGCGAGCGGCATCGGCGCTGCAACGTCGTCTGCCGCCCCGAGCACGAGTCGCACGTCCTTGAGCCCGTAACGCAGCTTGAAGCCGGCCGGCTGGTATCGCTCCTCGGCGATGAGCGTGCCGTAGTTCTCGTAGATGGGCGAGCGGAACAGGTGGCCGTTCACGATCTCCAGCAGGTCGGCGGGCGCGACATCGTACTTGCGTACCAGGGCGAAGGCCTCGCCCATCGCCTCGATCGCCGCCGCGAGCAGGAAGTTGCCCGCCAGCTTGATCACGTTGGCGCGGCCCGGGTCGTCGCCCGCGACGACCACCCCCTGGCCCATCGCGTCGAGCAGCGGGCGGCAGCGCTCGATCGCCGGCGCGGGCCCGGCGGCCACGATCCACAGTTTCTTCGCCTCCGCTGCCTCGGGCCGCCCGAACACCGGCGCGGCGACGTACTCCTGCCCCGCCGCCCCGTGCCGCTCCGCGAGCGCCCGGGACAATCTCGGGCTGATCGTGCTCATCGACAGGTGGATCGCGCCGCGGGCGAGCGCCGCGAGCGCGCCCGACCCTCCGAGCATCACGTCCTCCAGCGCCGCATCGTCGGCCACCATGGTCACGAGCACGTCGGCAGCCCGGGCCGCCGCGGCCGGGCTGTCGGCGACGGTCGGCTGGAGCGGCTTCAGCTCGTCCGCACGGCTGCGCGTCCGGTTGTAGACGACCACCGTGTGGCCGGCTTGCAACACGTGCCGAGCGATGGGCAGTCCCATGCTGCCGAGCCCGATGAATCCGACTTTCATAACTCCCTCCGTGTCATCCGGTGCCGGCCTGTCGTTTCCGAATCCCGCTGTTTAACTCTACAGGCATGGACGTCCCGATGAAGGCGATCCGGGTGCACGCGCCCGGCGGCCCGGACGCGCTGCGCTACGAGGACGTGCCGCGGCCCACGCCCGGCCCGAGCCAGGTGCTCGTGAAGATCGAAGCCGCGGGCGTGAACTTCATCGACGTCTACCAGCGGACGGGACTCTACAAGGTCCCAATGCCGTTCACGCTGGGGCAGGAGGCGGCAGGCAGCGTCGCCGCCGTCGGGCCGGGGGTGACCGAGCCCAAGGTCGGGGACCGCGTCGCGTACACGAGCATCCTCGGCGCGTACGCGGAGTACGCAGTGGTGCCGGCCGACCGGGTCGTGGCTCTGCCGGACGGTGTGAGCACGAAGCAGGGCGCCGCCGCCATGCTCCAGGGCTTGACGGCGCATTACCTCGCGACCACGACCTACCCGCTGAAATCCGGTGACGCGTGTCTGGTGCACGCCGCAGCAGGTGGCGTCGGCCTGCTGCTGTGTCAGGTCGCAAAGCTCCGGGGCGCCCGCGTGCTGGGCACGGTCTCGACACGGGAGAAGGCAGCGCTCGCGCGCGCGGCGGGTGCCGACGAGGTGATCCTCTACACCGAGCAGGACTTTGAGCCGGAAGTAAAGCGGTTGACGAACGGGGCGGGACTGCGGGTGATCTACGACTCCGTCGGCAAGACGACGTTCGAGAAGGGGCTGAGCTGCCTCGCGCCGCGGGGCGTGATGGTGCTGTTCGGCCAGTCGAGCGGACCGGTCGGGCCGTTCGACCCGCAGGTGCTGAGCCAGAAGGGCTCGCTCTTCCTCACGCGGCCGACGCTGGCGCACTACATCGTGACGCGCGCCGAGCTGGTGGCGCGGGCGGGGGAGGTGCTGGGCTGGATCAAGAGCGGCCGGCTGAAGCTGCGCATCGAGCGCGAGCTCCCGCTCGCGCAGGCGGCGGAGGCGCACCGGCTGCTCGAGGGACGGAAGACCACGGGAAAGGTGCTGCTGGTTCCTTGACCTCAAGTCACGGAGAGTGGGGCGTATGACGTTGCCTACCCGTCCGCTCGGCACGAGCGGACTCGACATCACCACCGTCGGCTTCGGCGCGTGGGCCACCGGCGGCGGTGGCTGGGCGTTCGGCTGGGGCCCGCAGGATGACGCCGACTCGCTCGCCGCCATGCGTCGCGCGCTCGAGCTGGGGATCAACTGGATCGATACCGCGGCGGTGTACGGTCTCGGGCATTCAGAAGAGGTGGTCGGGCGTCTGCTGCGAGAGCTCCCCGCCGGCGAGCGGCCGTTCGTGTTCACGAAGTGCGGCCTGGTGTGGGAGGAGCGCGACCGCATGAAGGAAGCGCGCCGCGTGCTCCGGCCCGACTCCATCCGGAAGGAGTGCGAAGCGTCGCTGCGCCGGCTCGGCGTCGAACAGATCGACCTGTATCAGTTTCATTGGCCCGACGAGACGGGGACGCCCGTGGAGGATTCGTGGCAGGCGATGGTGCGGCTCGTCGAGCAAGGCAAAGCGCGGGCTGCGGGCGTGTCGAACTTCGACGTCCCGCTGCTCCAGCGCTGCGAGGCGATCCGGCACGTGGATTCGCTGCAGCCGCCGTTCTCCCTGATCCGGCGCGATGCCGCGGAGCGGCAGATTCCCTGGTGCACGGAGCACGAGACCGGCGTCATCGCGTACAGCCCGATGCAGTCGGGTCTCCTGACGGACGCGTTCGCGGCCCCGCGTGTCGCGGCGCTGGCCCAGGACGACTGGCGCCGCCGCAGCCCCCAGTTCCAGCAGCCCGCCCTGGGCAAGAATCTCGCGCTGCGCGACGCGCTCAAGCCGATCGCGCGGCGGCACGGCTCGACCGTCTCCGCCGTCGCGGTGGCGTGGACGCTCGCCTGGCCCGGGGTGACGGGGGCGATCGTCGGCGCCCGCACGGCGGCGCAGGTGGACGGCTGGATCGGCGCGGCGACACTCGAGCTCACGGCAGCGGATCTCGACGAAATCGCGGCCGCCATCTCGCGAACCGGGGCCGGGACGGGACCGGTGCGGCCTACGGCGGGGGTCGCTGGGGGTCGCTGAGGCGAGGCGTGGAGCCGCCTTCCCTTTGCGCCGCGCGCACCCACACCCGCACCTCGGCGGGCGTTGGCCGGAGGCCGCCGTGCAGCTTGCGCCACAGCGCGTCGGGGTCCGCGGCCGCGAGCGCTTCCACGGTGCCGATCCCGCTGGCCATCAGCGTGGCCGCGTACGTGCTCCCGATGCCGCGCAGCGTCACGAGACGCGCGGCCTCGCGGGCCGCTCGGGCTTCCCCCGGGCTCAGGTTGGCGCGGTAGGCGAGCTCGGCGACGGGGGTTCGCGCGACCCGGAACACGTCGTCCCATCCGGCGCTGCTGAGGCGCTCGTGCACGGCGTTGGTCACGCCCGGCAGATCCACGAGCCGCGGCGCCGTGGAGCTCACGGTCCACCGATCGATCCCCGCGAGCACCAGCAGCACGAACACTGCGGAGCCGGCCAGCGCGCGACGCGTCGTGCGCGGCGCAAGCAAGTGATAGAGCGACCACACCTCGAGCGCGAAGAACGGGAAGCCGATGAATCCCGCCGGCGGCATTTCGAAGATCTTCGGGTGCTCGAGGAAGGGGACGGTGTAGATCCAGCGCCCGCGCGCCATTGCGTTGAACGATTCCCACAGCGCGCCCGCCACGAGCCCGGCGGTCATGAGGCGAGCGATCCGCCCCCACTCACCGCGGGCCACGTCGCCGAGCAGAGAGGGCTCGGGATTGCCCCGGTACAAGAGCGGCTCGGCGACGAGCCATACCGCGACCCACGTCAGGGGAAAGAGATAGCGGGGGACCGCGAGGACCAGAGTCAATACGGCCCAGCCGGCCCACCAGGCCGCCCGCAGGTGTGCCGGCGCAATCGGGACGGGCCGGGCCCGCAGGTCGTGCCACACGCCCAACCGGTCGAGCACGCGCTCGGGCAGCAGGACCGCGGGCACGACCGTGGCGAGCGATATGGTGATGCCGGCCCAGCGGTCCAGGCGATGCGGCGGCAGGAACACGTAGTACCAGTTCTGGAGGCGGAAATTGATCGCCTCGAACAGGAACCAGATGACCGCCGACCACCACAGCATCGCCGCCAGCTCGGGCGGTCGGGCGAGCAGCGATTCGCCGCCGAGCAGCACCACCACCTGATCGAAGACGACGAGCGTGGGATACCAGGCGAGGACGTAAAACCAGGTGGGGACCGGCGGGATCTCGTAGTGGAGCAGCGCGACGGCGGCGATCAGCACGACCGCCGCCGTCGCGAGCCGGGCTCGCGCTAGTGCGGCAGGCTGGGTCGTAGCCAGCCGTACACCCACGTTCCGCCCAGGGCGGCCACCCAGACGACCGACATCACGCCGACGCCGGCGCCCAGCAAGGCGAACATCGGACCGGGGCACGCCCCGATCAGCGCCCAGCCGAGGCCGAACAGGACGCTTCCGGCCACGTAGCGGACGCCCGAGCCCAACCGCTTGGGGGGAACGACGATCGGCTCGCCCGTCAGGGCCCGGGCGCGCCGCCGCTTGAGGAGCGCGAACCCCGGAGCGGCCACGGCGAGCGCGGAGGCGAATACCTCGTACAGGTACGGGCCCTTGAAGCGCAGCGCCTCCTGGATGCGGAACCAGGACGCGAGCTCTCCCTTGGTCAACACGATCCCGAACAGGACGCCCATGCAGAAGTATGTGCCGAGCAGGCGCTCCCGGTGCTGCGCGGGAGGCGGAGCCAGCGCAGGGGAGGCGGTCATCGCGGCACCAGCAGCGGGAGCAGGAAGAAGCTCGCGGCGGCGCCCGCGGCGAAGAACGAGATGACCGCGATGAGCGAGGCGGACTGCAGGTCGGCCAGCCCCGAGATGCCGTGGCCGGACGTGCACCCGCCGGCCCACGAGGTCCCGAACCCGACGAGGAAGCCCCCGCCGACCATCATGAGGAGGCCGCGCACGCTCAGGAGGGCGTGCCAGGTGAACCACTGCCGCGGCACGAGCCCCGTGAAGTCGCGGATGCCGAGCGCGGCGAGGGACGCCTGCGCCTGCGGCGTGATGGCGACGGGGTCGGGGTTCGCGAGCAGCACGCCGCCCACGAAGCCGCCGGCGACGACGCCCGCGACGAAGACGAGATTCCACAGGCCGGCGCCACGCCAGTCGTACTTGAAGAACGCAACCCTGCCGGGGAAAGTGGCGGCGCACATGTGGCGCAGGTTGGCGGAGAGGCCGAACGGCTTGTTGCCGATCGCGAGCAACCCGACCGCCACCAGGCCGACGAGCGGTCCGGTGACGTACCAGGGCCACGGCTTGAGCAGGAACGGGACCATCGGACTCTTACAAGATCGTCACGACCGGCCGCGCCGCACAACCGCGGGCCACGGCTACGGTTTCAGGGGCCGAAACTCGAGGTCCTGGTAGTCGAAGCTGAAATCGGCCACCGGCGAGACGGCGGTCATCCGGAAGCGGTCGATCGATCCGTCCGGGTTCAGGGAAAACGCGACGTACGCGTCCTCGAGGTGCGCCGTGCGCCACCGCGCGATGAACGTGTCGTACTGCCAGTGCTCGAGATCGCCGACGAATGCGGGCGAGCGACTGAACCGCAGCACGAGCCGTCCGTCTTCCAGTGTGATTGCCGCATCGCCGTACAGCTCGTCGTGGTAGCGCCCGGCATAGCGTTCCTGCGGCAGCGACGGCTTCGACAGCGAGTCACGCGCGGCGCGGTTGGCGCGAACGGTGGAGTCGGCCTGGGTGCGGTCGAGCTGTGCCGCGCGCACGAACGCGGCCACCCAGTCGGTGCGGGACCCCCGGGGAGCGGAGGGCCCGGCGCCCAGGAAGTCATCGAGCAGGCGATAGCTGAGCGCGGCCATCAGGTCCGACTCGGAATTCGCGAGAACCACGATCCCGAGCTTTTCCGCAGGCACGAGCGTGATCTGCGAGGACATGCCGGCCAGACCGCCGGTGTGCGTGACGATCTTGCGGCCGCGGTAGTCGCGCAGCCGCCACCCCAGGCCGTATTCCGCGAAGTCGGGTCGCAGGGCCGCGAGGGGTGGCTCGGGATCGGCGATCGGCAGGATGGTCTGTCCCGACCACATCTCCCGCGCCTGTCGCTCGCTGAACAGGCGGCCTCCCGTGTAGCGGCCGGAATCGAGTCTGCAGATCAGCCACTTCGCGAGGTCGGCGACGTTGGACACGATGCCGCCGGCGGGGGCGGTGTTGTCCACGGAATCGATTGGCACGATCTGCAGGGTGCCGCGCTCGACGGCGTGCGGCGCGGCCGCGTTGCGGCTCGACGTGAAGTACGCGATCGTCGTGCCCGTCTCCGACATGCCGAGGGGCGTGAGAATGCGGCGCGTCACGAAGTCGTCCCAGGTCGTGCCCGCGACGGCCGCGACGATCTCGCCCGCCACGATGTACAGCACGTTGTCGTAGGCGTACGCGCTGCGGAAGCTCGAGACCGGTTTGGCAAACCGGATACGATACGCGATCTCCGCGCGGCTGTAGTTCGAGTGGAACCACAGGAGGTCCCCGGCGCCCAACCCGAGACCGCTGCGGTGCGTCACGAGGTCGCGCACCGTGAGCTCGCGCGTCACGTACGGGTCGTACAGCGCGAAGCCCGGCAGGAACTTGGTGACCGGATCGTCCCAGGACAGCTTGCCTTCGTCGGCGAGGATGGCCAGCGCCGCGGTGGTGAACGCCTTGGTGTTGGAGGCGATCTGGAACAGCGTGTGCGCGTCCACGCGTCCCGTGTCGCCCCGGGCGCGCACCCCGTAGCCCTTTGCGAACATCACCCGGCCGTCCTTGACGACGGCGATGGCGGCGCCGGGCGTGCGCAGCGCCTCGAGTCCCCGGGCGACGTAGGCGTCGAAATCCTTGTGACGAACCCCCTGGGTCGACGACCGGGCAGGCAGGATCAATGCCAGCCCGGCACCGAGCACCGCCGCTTTCATTCGCCGAGCGACACGCGCAGCACCACGTTGCGCCCGGGATCGAGCGCGAACTCTTTGTAGCGGCTCAGGAAGCTCCGGTAGCTCGCGTTGGTCACGTTTTTCACCGCGATATCGACCCGGCCGATCCGGCCCAGCATCGGCCGCACCAAGCCGGCCGAGAGATTGAGCAGCGTGTACCCACCGGTCGGGATGTCGAGCGGATTGAGGCGGGTCTGTCGCGTGGCGACCTCGACTTCGGCGCCCGCGTAGGCGCGGTCCGCCCAGCCCAACCCGGTGCGGTGCACCTCGGCACCGAGCGCCGCGCGCGCCGGAGGGACGAGCGGCAGCGGTTCCCGCGCGGCCTGGTTTGTGCCACGCACCGCGTCGGCGCGGGCGCGCACCGTGAGCGGCGCCGCGACCGCCACCTCCAGCGCGGCTTCGCCACCCACGAGGCGGGCATCCGCCTGCCGGTAGCGATACACGCGCAGTGAGTCTCGTGGGGAAGTCGATACCGTCACGAACGAGTCCGTGGGCGTGATGAAAATGAACCGGCCGATCGCGTTGCGATACGCCGCCAGCTCGAGGCGGAAGTGCTCTCGCTGCCAGCGCACTCCCAGGTCCAGGTTCGTCCCCGCCTCGGGTTGCAGCCGAGCGTCCCCGATCTCGTAGCGCGCTTCGCCGAGGTGGGCTCCGTTCGAGAACAGCTCGAACAGGGTAGGCGCCCGCCAGGCCCGTCCCACATTCGCCGTCAACGCCACCGCCGCCCCGGCGCGATACACGATACCGGCATTCCCGGACCACGCGGTGTAGTCCCGCTGCTCCGGCCCCCGCTTGAGCAGCGCATTGGAATCCGCCGTGAGGCGCCGCACATCGACACGCCCCCCAACCAGCAGCGTCACGTGCCCCAGCTCCGCCTGCTCGAATGCGAAGAGCGCACCCGACCGCACGCGTGCGCCCGGCACGAGCGGAATCGATCCGCGGGTGTCGTTGGTCTGGTGGATGCCCGAGACTCCGAACGTGCCCCGCAGCCGCGGGCCGGCGGCGTGATGAGCCAGCACGTCGAGGGTGAACGTGTTGAGGAGCAGATCGAACGCCGTCCCCTCGAGCGGCTGGCCCCCGGGACTCACACCCGTGTCCGAGACCTCGATGAGCGAGTGGCGCTGCCACTGGGCCTTGGTCTCGAGCCGCACCCCGCCCACGACATAGTCGCCCGCGACTTGCACCCGGTCATCGGACAGCTTGCGCTCGGGTCCACCTGCCTCACCGCTCGCCGGGCCTTCCGCCTCGAGCAGCTTGAACTCGCCACCGTAGCGCGTGTAGCGCAGCGTGGTGCTGCCGCGCGCGCCGCGCGTGCCCACGGCCGCCTCGCCCGAGAGCGCGTTGAACCCCGTGTTGTCGAGCTCGCCCGCGGGCGTGTGGAGACTGCTCGCGAACCGCCCGATGCCGAACAGGCGCCACCCCCATCCCCCGCTCGCTCCTTCCACCCGCGCCGCTCCCTCGACCTCGGCGTTGTTGGATGCCGCCGAGATCTCGAAGCCGCTGCGCACGGCGCGGGGACCGCCGTTCGCATCCGGCAGCTCTTCGGGGATCACGTTCACGACCCCGCCCAATGCGTCCGAGCCGTACAGCACGCTCGCCGGGCCACGGATCACCTCGACCCGCTGCGCGAGGCGGGCGTCTACCGATGGTCCGTCCTCGTCGCTCCAGGAGTAGTCCTCGAGCCGGCTGCCGTCCTCGAGCACCAGCACGCGCGGCCCCGTGAGCCCCCGGATGACAGGCTTGCCGATCTGCTGTCCCGTGGTGAGCGCGTTGATCCCAGGGAGCGAGCCCAGCGCGTGGGCGAGGGACACGCTCTGCTCGCGCCGCAGCCGGTCCTCGGAGAGGGCCTGCGTCGGGAGCGGCGATAGTCCCGCTGCGAGCGGCGCGCGCGTCGCCGTCACCGTGACCGGCTCCACCCAGAGGGACGTGCGGTTCAGGACGACCGAGAGCGTCGTCGCGCCGCGGATGGTGACGTCGCGTGCGAGCGGCGCGAACCCGAGCCCGCGCACCGTGATCGTGTAGCGACCCGGGGGGATGTCGGCGAAGCGATACCCACCGTCCGCCTGGGTCACCGCCACCCGGTGGAGCTCCACCACGGTCACGGTCGCACCGGCGACCGGGTTGCCGTCCGGGTCCGCGACCCGACCGGACAGCGTATCCCCGCCCGCGAGCAGGGTGGCCACGAGCACTATTGCGTCGAGCATCAGCGCTTGTCGCCCCCCACGCCCACGGCGGGCACGTTCAGGTCGTGTAGCATTCGATTGAAGGCGGCGAGATCCCCCGTCTCGATGCCGCGCAACGCGGCGAGCTCCTTGTCGAGCCTCGCCGACAGCTCCGCGAGCACTTCGCGCTCCTGCCTGGTGGGCGCCGCGTCCGCGCTCTGCACCATGGCGTTGAGCGACAGCAGCTGGTTGTAGATCTGGATCTGCCAGTGCAGCGTGGATTCGTCGGCGTGCGCGTGCGGCTCGCTCAGACGGGCGCGCACCGCCTCGAGGCTGCGCTTCAGGGAGTCGGCCTGCGACTTGACGCGGGTGCCGTCGGGCCGATTCTTGGTCCAGTCCGTCCAGCTCGCGAGCTGCGACTCGGCTTGCTCCACCCGCTCCACCGCGGTCACGAGGGTGTCGATGCGGTCGTGAATCTGGAGCGCGAGCGCGTACTGGGCCGCGAGGTCCGCCGGGGACGTGGTCACGCGTGGGTCATTCAGCACTGTGAACGGCTGGGTGTAGCTCTGCCCGCCGACGGTGACCTTCACGCTGTAGCGGCCCGGGGGCACGATCGGTCCCTGGATCGTCCCCTCGTCGACCACGATATCCTTGGCCTTTTTGGCGTCGGGCGCGCGCAGGTTCCAGACGAAGCGGTTGGTACCGGCGCGAGCCGGGACGGCAGAGTCGCTGGGCGCGTACGTCGCGCTGTCGACGGTGGCGCTCGAATCGGCCTTCCCCGAAAACGTGCGAATCACGGTACCGGCGCTGTCGAGGAACGCGAGCGCGACCTCGCCCGCGGGCTTCTGCTGGAGCCAGTAGGTGACGCCCGCGCCGGGAAGGGGGTTCTCTCCCGCCGCGGGGACGGGTCGCTCGCTGCGCCCGCCGAGGAAGCGCACCGCGGGCTCGGGGGCGAACACGTGCACGCGCTCGCCCCGCAACGCGGGTGTGAGCTGGCGCAGCGGCGAGATGTCGTCGAGCACCCAGAACGCCCGCCCGTGCGTGGCGACGACGAGGTCGCTCCCGTGGACCGCGATGTCGCGCACCGAGCTGCGCGGCAGGTTGAGCTGCAGCGGCTGCCAGCGGCCGCCGTCGTCGAACGTGACGTAGATGCCGGTTTCGGTGCCGGCGAACAGCAGGCCCCGCCGCACCGGATCCTCGCGGACCGCGCGGGTGTACGCGCCGGCCGAAATGCCCGTAACGATCTTGGTCCAGGTCTTGCCGTAGTCGGCCGTCTTGAACAGGTAGGGCTCGACGTCGTCCTGCTGGTACCGGTTGGCCGCGAGGTAGGCGACGGCGGCGTCGAAGTGCGACGGCTCGAGCAGACTGACGCGCGTGAACTTGCCCAAGCCTTTCGGCGTGACGTCGTCCCACGTCGCACCGGCGTCCCGCGAGAGATGGATCAGCCCGTCGTCCGATCCGGCCCAGAAGACGCCCGCTTTCATGGGAGATTCGGCGAAGCTGAAGATCGTCCCGTACCACTCCGTGCCGGTCATGTCACGCGTGATCGGTCCACCCACCGGGCCGAGGGTAGCGGCCTCGTGGGCGCTCAAGTCGGGGCTGATCGCCTGCCAGTTGGCGCCGCCGTCCGTGGTCTTGAACACCTTTTGCGCCGTCACATACAGCGTGTTGCGGTCGTGTGGCGAGAACACGATCGGGAAGGTCCATTGGAACCGGTAGGGCACGTCGGCCGCGGCGTACCCGTCGTAATTGTTGAGCCACACGGACACGTCGCGCGCCTGTCGGGTGCGGTGGTCGTAGCGGGTGAGCGTCCCCATATACGTCCCCGCAAACACTGTGCCCGGATCGCCCGGCTGGGGCGCGATGTAGCCCGACTCGCCTCCCCCCACGGAGTACCAGTCGCGCAGCGTGATCGCCCCGTCGTCCGAGCGGCTCGGGATCGAGACGGTGCTGTTGTCCTGCTGCGCGCCGTAGACGCGGTAGGGGAACTGATCGTCGGTCGCGACGTGGTAGAACTGCGCCGTGGGCTGGTTGTTCACGCTGGACCACGTGGTGCCTCCGTCGAACGACACGGTGGCGCCGCCGTCGTTCCCCTCGATCATGCGCCGGGGATCCCTGGGGTCGATCCACAGGACGTGGCAGTCCCCGTGGGGGACGCGGATGCGCGTGAACGACTTGCCGCCGTCCACGGAGCGCCAGGTGCCCAGGTTCAGGACGTACATGGTGTTCTCGTCGGCGGGATCGGCCGTGACGAACGAGAAGTACCACGGCCTCACCATGAATTTCTGCTCCGCGTTGACGCGCTCCCAGCTCGCCCCCGCGTCGTCGGACCGGAAGATGCCGCCGCTCGAGTCGGCGGCCGGGCCTTCGACGCTCGCCCACAGCCGCGAGGGGTTGGCGGGCGACACGGCGATCCCGATGCGGCCGAGGGGCCGGGGGGGCAGACCGCGGCTCGCCGTGATGTCGGTCCAGGTATCGCCGCCGTCGCTGCTCTTCCACAACCCGCTCTTGCCGCCTCCAGCCGAGAAACCCCACGGGAAGCGCTGGCTCTTCCACATGGCGGCGTAGAGCACGCGCGGGTTCGTCGCGTCGAGTGCCAGGTCGATCGCTCCCGTCGAGTCGTCGACGTACAGCACCTTGGCCCAGGTCCGGCCGCCGTCGGTCGATCGGAACACGCCGCGCGTCGGATTGGGCCCGAAGGCGTGTCCCATCGCGGCGACGTACACGACGTCGGGGTTGGCCGGATCCACGCGCACGACGGCGATGTGACGCGTGTCTGCGAGGCCCAGGTGCCGCCACGTCTCGCCACCGTCGGTCGAGCGCCACATGCCCTCGCCGTACGTCAGATCCTCGCGCCAATCGGCTTCGCCCGCGCCCACGTAGATCACGTTGGGGTCGGAGGGAGCCACGGCGATCGCGCCGACCGACGCGATGTCGGACCGGCCGTCGGTCACGTTGCTCCACGTCTCACCGCCGTTGGCGGTCTTCCACACGCCGCCGTCCACGGCGCCGAAGTAGAAGACCAGTGGTCGCGTGGGGTCGCCCGCCACCGCCACGGCCCGCCCGCCCCGGAACGGTCCTACCAGGCGCCAGTGCAGCGCGCGCAGCGCCGGGTCCGTCGCCACCGACGCCTCGCGGGCGGACTCGGCGCGCGCAGGAGCACGTTTCGCCTTCTGAGCCGCCAGCGGTCCCGCGACAGGGAGCCCAATGATCACGCAGCTGACGAGCGGGATGGTTCGCAGGAGTGACATGAGCGACTCCGGGTGGTGGAACGGCACGCAGCATATCGCGCGCTACGACCGGTGGCAAGCTGCAGCGGAAACACGCGGGGCCCGAACCCATAACGCCTGAGCCCAGGCCCCGATCTGTGTCGCAATATCCCGAGGGGCGATGTCGGCTAGCGGCGGTCTCCCCACTTTTTGAACAAGCGGTACTCCGGTCCGGCGAGCTCCTCGGGCCAATCCGCGAAATGCTCCTCGCCGCGCCAGTCTTCCGAGTGTGGCGCGGGCGACCACGGGCCCGCGTCGTCGTGAGAAGGTCCTCGCCAGGCCTCACGGTCCGCTGCAAACAGGCGCTCGAGCTCGTCGTCTCCCGGATCGCCGGGCATCCACGCGCGTGCCATACATCGCTCCTCGTCGGCACCGTACACCAGCCTCGCAAGCCGCGTGCCCGTTCCGGGGATGCGAGACAACTCGCCGCGTGCTATATGGATAGGACGAGGGGCTCGGCACGTGCCGGCCGGCCGGCCGCCTCGCGCGACCGTGCGGGACGCGGGCAGCGTGACACAACGCTCCAGGTGACCGGGATCACGCCAGGGTCAGGCCGGGCTCACGCCAGGATCACGATGGATCTGCGCATCACCTATCACGTCCACGGCGCCGACCACCGCGCCGCCGCCGCCCGCGCCCGCGAGATCGCGCTCGAGCAGACGGTCGAGCTGGCGGCGGACGCCCTCTCCGCCGACGTGGCCGCGCGCATCGTGGGCCGGGTCGAGGCGGTCGAGCCGCTGGGCGAGGGACGCTGGAGCAGCGTGATCGCGTACGATCCGGCCGTGGTGAGCGGCGAGATTCCGCAGCTCCTCAACCTGCTGTTCGGCAACGTCTCGATGCAGGCCGGTGTGGTCGTGGCGGATGTCGACTGGCCGCTCGAGCTGCTCGCCTCACTCGGCGGGCCGCGCCACGGCATCGCGGGCCTGCGCGAGCTTACGGGCGCACAGGGGGGCGCACTGCTCTGCACCGCGCTCAAGCCGCTCGGCGTGTCCGCGGCGCAGCTCGCCGAGCGGGCGTATCGATTCGCGCTCGCCGGGATCGACCTCGTGAAGGACGACCACAGCCTGACGGACCAGCCGCCCGCGCCCTTCCGCGAGCGGGTGCCGCGTTGCCAGGACGCCGTCGCGCGGGCGAACCGCGAGACCGGGGGGAACACGCTTTACCTTCCCAACGTCACCAGTGGTGTGACTGCGATGCTCGAGCGGGCGGCGCTCGCCCGCCGCGTGGGATGCCGGGGCTGCGTCGTGAACGCGCTCCCCGCGGGTCTCGACGCCGTGCGCGCCGTGGCGGCGACGGGGCTCGCCACCATGGCGCACCCCTCGCTGGCGGGGGCCTTTTTTCACGAGGACCACGGGATCGCGCCGCCGGTGCTCTTGGGCGACCTGTTTCGCCTCGCGGGGAGCGATGCCGTGATCTATCCCAACGTCGAGGGGCGATTTACGTTGTCGGAAGCGACGTGCGCCGCGATCAACGCGCGCCTGCGCGCACCGCTCGGCTCCGTGCGCCCCTCGTTCCCCGTACCCGCGGGAGGTATCGATGTGGCCCGGGTGCCGCATTGGATCGACCGCTACGGCGCCGACACCATCTTCCTCGTCGGAGGGAGCCTGTACGCGCAGCCGGACCTCGTCGCCGCGGCGCGACGCCTGGTCGGGGCGGTGCGGGCTCTATCGCGATGACCGACCCGTCGAAGCTCCTCAAGTTCGCTGCCTTCCGCTGGGACGGCGTGCCCCTGCGCCAGTACAAGACGGCGGACGTTCCCTACCGGGGCGTCACGCGACAGACGCTCCTGGGCGAAGGGGCCGGTGAGGAGGCGTTCAACTTCCTCACGCGCTACTTCGAGGTCGAGCCGGGGGGCTACTCGACCTTCGAGCGGCACCGGCACCCGCACGCCGTGGTCGTGATCCGCGGGCGCGGGCGCGTGATCCTGGGCGACACGACGCACGATATCGCGCCGTTCGACTGCATCTACGTGGCTCCCGGCGTGGCGCACCAGTTCCGGGCGAGCGGCGAGGAGCCGCTGGGGTTCCTGTGTACGGTGGACCGGGAGCGGGATCGTCCCGAGGTGATCGGGTGAGTCTCCAGTCCGTCAACCCCGTCACGGGGGCCGTGCTCGAACGCTTCGAGGAGACGTCGCCCGGGGAGCTGGACCGAATCATCGTGCGGGCGGATGCGGCGTCGCGCGATTGGCGCCGCGTGCCCGTCGCGGGGCGCGCCGAGCGGCTGCGCGCGGCGGCCCGCATCCTGCGCGAGCGGAAGGATGCCTACGCCCGCACGATGGCGCTCGAGATGGGGAAGCCGCTCGCGCAGGGGACGGCGGAGGCGGCGAAGTGCGCGTGGGCGTGCGACTATTACGCGGAGCAGGCCGCCGCCATGCTGGCGGACGAGCCGCGCGAGACGGACGCGGCGCGAAGCTACGTCCGCTTCGACGCGATCGGGCCCGTGCTCGCGATCATGCCGTGGAATTTTCCCTTTTGGCAGGTGTTCCGCTTCGCGGCCCCGGCGCTCGCCGCGGGGAACGCCGGCATACTGAAGCACGCGCCCAACGTGTCGCGCTGCGCGCTCGAGATCGAGCAGCTGTTCCGCGAGGCCGGGTTTCCGGAGGGGCTGTTCCGGGCGGTCTTTCTCTCGAACGAGGCGACGGCGGGAGTCATCGCCGACCCACGCGTGCGCGCCGTGACCCTCACCGGGTCGGACCGCGCCGGGAGCCAGGTGGCGGAGCGCGCCGGACGACACCTCAAGAAGACGGTGCTCGAGCTCGGAGGCAGCGACCCGTTCATCGTGCTCGACGACGCCGACCTGACGCGCGCGGCGAAGACCGCGGCCGATGCCCGGCTTCAGAACAGCGGTCAGAGCTGCATCGCGGCGAAGCGGTTCATCGTGGCGGATCGGGTCGCGGGCCGATTCATCGAGCAGTTCACCGCGGAGATGCGCTCGCGACGGGTCGGCGATCCGCTCGACCCGGCGACCGCCGTGGGCCCGCAGGCACGGCTCGATCTGCGCATCAACCTGCACCGCCAGGTGGAGGAGTCGGTGCGCCAGGGCGCCCAGCTGGTGCTCGGTGGGCGGGTGCCGGACGGCCCGGGGGCGTTCTATCCACCCACCGTCCTCGCGGCCGTGCAGCCCGGGACCCCCGCGTTCGATGAAGAGACCTTCGGGCCGGTAGCGGCGGTGGTGGTCGCCCGGGACGAGGGCGAAGCGGTTCGCATCGCGAACACCTCGGTGTACGGGCTCGGCGCCTCCGTCTGGACGGCCGACCGCGCGCGTGGCGAGCGCATCGCGCGCGAGCTCGACGCGGGGAGCGTGTTCGTGAACGGGTTGGTCAAGTCCGATCCCCGGCTCCCGTTCGGCGGGGTGAAGCGTTCCGGCTACGGGCGCGAGCTGTCGGAGTATGGGCTGCGGGAGTTCGTGAACATCAAGACGGTGTGGGTGGCGTGACGGTCCGCGTCGGCACCTCCGGCTACAATTTCCCCGAGTGGAAGGGGACGTTCTATCCGGCCAAGACCCCCGAGTCCAAGATGCTCGAGTACTACGCCCAGCGTCTGTCGACGGTCGAGGTGAACTACACGTTCTATCGGATGCCGAACGCGAAGACGGTCGCGGGATGGGATCAGGCGACGCCCGCCGGGTTCACGTTCGTGCTCAAGGCGCCCCAGCGCATCACGCACCTCGCGCGCCTCAAGGACGTGGACGATCCGCTGCGCTACTTCATCGAGACGGCGCGCAAGCTCGGACCCAAGCTCGGGCCGATGCTGTTCCAGCTCCCTCCCAACTTCAAGATGGACGTGGACCGGCTCAACGACCTGCTCACCCAGTTCCCCGCCGACCTGCGCTGCGCCTGGGAGTTCCGCCACGAGTCCTGGTTCACCGACGACGTGTACGCGGCGCTGCGTACCGCCAACGCCGCCCTGTGCGTCGCGGACACCGAAGCGGGGCACACGCCGCTCGTCGCCACGGCGGACTTCGGCTACCTGCGGCTGCGCGACGAGGGGTATAAGAAGGAAGACCTGCAGCAGTGGGCGAAAACGGTGCGGGACCTCGGCAAGGAGTGGCAGGACGCGTTCATCTTCTTCAAGCACGAGGAGTCGGGCATCGGGCCGCAGCTGGCGCAACAGTTCGTGACCCTGCTCGAGTGAGCGATGGCCGAGCCCGTGATCTTCGGTTCCCACGACGCGCAGACGCTGGCGCAGCTGCGTGACGTCGCGAGCCGGGCCGATCGCGTGGCCCTGATGGCGGACGGCCACCTGGGCTACGTCATGCCCATCGGCGGCGTGGCGGCGTACCGCCGCCAGGTGAGCGTCGTGGGCGTGGGGTTCGACATCGCGTGCGGCAACGCCGCCATCCGGACGGACCGGCGGGCGCGCGACTACCCCCGCGCGGAGCTCGAAGCCCTCGCCGACGAGATCCAGCACGTCATCTCGTTCGGGATGGGCCGGACCAACCGGGCCGACGACGCGCCCACCGATCATCCGCTGTTCGCGGACCCCGCCTGGAGCGCCCTGCCGGGGAAGCACGAGCGGGACGGACTCAAGGCCAAGGCACGCAGCCAGCTCGGCACCGTGGGCGGCGGCAATCACTATGTGGACGTGTTCGCGGACGAAGCGGGGGATCTCTGGGTGGGCGTCCACTTCGGGAGCCGCGGTCTGGGCCATACCGTGGCGTCGGGGTTCCTGGCGCTATCGCAGGGGAAAAGGTGGGGCGAGCGCGTTCCGGAGCGGGAGGCGCTGTTCTCGCTCGACCAGCCGCTCGGGCACGACTACTGGCAGCTCATGACGTTGGCGGGCGCGTACGCGTACGCGGGGCGGGAGTGGGTGGCGCGCAAGGTCGTTTCGCTCCTGGGTGGTGAGGAGCTGGAGCTCGTGCACAACCACCACAACTTCGCGTGGCAGGAGACGCACGGCGGGACGGACTACGTCGTGGTGCGGAAGGGGGCGACGCCGGCGTTTCCCGGCCAGCGGGGCTTCGTGGGGGGCTCGATGGGCGACGACGCGGTGATCATCGAGGGCGCGCGCGGCGATTCGGAGCGCCAGCGCGCGTCGCTGTATTCGACGGTGCACGGGGCCGGCCGCGTGATGTCGCGCACGGCGGCGCGCGGCAAGGTGAACCGCAAAACGGGCGCGGTCGTCAGTCCCGGGAAGATCACGTGGGACATGCTGCGCGAGTGGGTGGGTGAGAAGGGCGTGATTCTGCGGGGCGGGGGCCTCGATGAGTCCCCCCATGCCTACCGTCGTCTGCCGGACGTGCTCGCGGCGCAGGGCGACACCGTGACGGTGCTCCACACCCTGACGCCGCTGATCGTCGTGATGGCGGGGGAGAACGAGCTGGACCCCTATCGGGATTAGCTAGTGAGTCGGCGATAGATCGACAGGTGCCTCAGCGCGGCCGCCTTCTTTCCCGCCTTCTCGTACAGCCGCGCCACGTTGTAGTGCGCGTCCGCGAGCCGCGGGTCGAGGGCGAGCGCCGCGCGATACGCCTCCACCGCGTCCCCCGGACGGTCCAGATCCTCGAGCGCGATCCCCAGGTTGAACGCGGCGGTCGCATGCTCGGGTTTCTCGCGCAGCGCGAGCCGGTAGTGGCGCTCGGCCTCCTGCACCAGGCCCTCTTCATGCAGCAGCCGGCCCAGGTTCACGTGGGCATCCGCGTGGTGGGCGTCGAGCTCGAGGGCACGCCGGTACGCGTCGCGGGCCTCCGCGGGCTCCACGGCCTCGAGCTCGAGGCCCAGCTCGTACCAGTCGTCGGCGTCGAGGTCCCCTTCGGCGGCGCGCGCCGCTTGCGCGGTGCGACGCGCGATCGGCGCCGCGCGCGTCGCGAGATCGGAGACGGCGAAATCGAGATGGGTCTGGTCCGATTCGGGATTCCAAGCCGTTTCGCCGTCGCTCACCATGATGCGGTCGCCCTCGGCCGTGATCCGCAGCTCGGCCAGCGAGCGGCCGCGCGGCAGCTCCAGGCGCAGTTTCTTCAGGGCGCGCCGGATGCGCCGGGTGGGGATACGCGCGGCCACCAGGGCCTTGGCCGTGCGCAGGATGACGAGATCCTGAAAGGAGAACTGCAGTCCGCCCCGCCGTCTGCGCCCGGCCGCAGGGGCGGGCGTCAAAAAACCGTCGCGTGCGAATCCCCGCACCTGCGCGACGGTCAATCCCAGCAGCCTAGCGACGTCCCGGGAATTGTATCCCTTCATCCCGTACTAACCCCTAGCCCCTGGCACCTCCCACCTTCCGCTTGGCCGCGGGAGCCGCCTTCGGCGCCTTGCCCTCGACCCGCTTCGCGGGCTTCCGCTCCCCAGCGGTCCCTTTCGCCTTGAGGCTCGCCTTGAGTGCTTCCATCAGGTCGATGATCTGCGTCTTGGGCGCCTCGGCGGGCTCCTCGGTGATCTCCTTCCCCTCCACCTTGCGCTGAATCTGCTCGAGCACCCGCTTGCGCACGTTGTCCTCGTAATTCTCGGGCTTGAAGGCCTCGGACGCCGCCTGCTCCACCAGCTGAACGGCGAGCTGCAGCTCCGGCTTCTTGACCTCGATCTTGGGGATCGGCACCTCGGCGATCGAGCGGATCTCGTTGGCGTAGCGCAGCTGCTCCATCACGAGCCCGTTGGCCTCGGGTCGCACGGCGATGAGGTACTGCTTGCCGCGCGCCGCGTACTGCCCCACCGCAACGCGCCCCGTCTGCTTGAGCGCCTCCGCCAGCAGGCGATACGCCCGGTCGCCGCCTTTGTCGGGGCCGAGGAAATACGACTTCTCGACGACTTTCCTATCCACCTGGTCCGCCGGCACGAACTCGGTGATCTCGACCGTGTTGGTGGACTTTTCCTCGAGGGCCTTCAGCTCCTCCGGCTTGAAGATCACGTACTGCCCCTTCGTGAACTCGTAACCCTTCACCATCTCGTCCTTCTCGACCTTGTCGCCGTCTTTGGAGCAGACGTACTGCTGCTTCAGGCGGGCGCCGTCCTTTTTGTGGAGCCAGTTGAAGCTGATGGCGGCCGACGACTCACCGGTCGAAAACAGTTTGATCGGCACGGACACGAGGCCGAAGGACAGGGTCGCGGAACCAAGCGGGTGTGCGCTCATAGGTTAAGATTTCACCCCAATGCCTTCAAAACGGAAGCCCGGGCCGGATCCGCTCGGTACCTACCGGGCCAAGCGGTCTCTGGACCGCACGCCGGAGCCCGGCGCCCGTCCCGCCACGGCAGCACCGTCCGCCGGGGGGCTGTTCGTCGTGCATATGCACGCCGCCCGCCGGCTCCATTGGGACCTGCGCCTCGAGATGGACGGCGTGCTCCGGTCCTGGGCCGTTCCGAAGGGCCCCTCGCCCAATCGGGCCGACAAGCGCCTCGCCGTGCACGTGGAAGACCACCCGCTCGAGTACGGCGACTTCGAGGGGCTGATCCCCGAGGGCAACTACGGGGCCGGCGCGGTGATCGTGTGGGACCGCGGACGTTGGGTACCGCTCGAGGATCCCCATGAGGGCATGAAAAAAGGGAAGCTGCTGTTCGAGCTGCACGGCTACAAACTCAAGGGCAAATGGACCCTCGTGAAGCTCAAGAAGGGCGAGAAGGAGTGGCTGCTCATCAAGGAGAAGGATGGCTACGCCGCGTCGGACGGGGCGCTGCCGCTCGAGTCGGTCCTGTCCGGGCTCACCGTCGAGGAGCTGAAGGCGGGAAAGGACCGCGCGGCGCCGGTGGTGAAGGCGCTCGCCCGTCTCAAGGCGCCCAGGCGCGCCATCACGCTCGCGCAAGCGGAGCCGATGCTGGCGGAGACGCGCGAGCAGCCGTTCTCGAAGCCCGGATGGCTGTTCGAACTCAAGCTCGACGGGTACCGGGTCCGCGCCGGCCGCGAGGCAGGAGACGCGCGGCTCGTCACCCGCAACGGGCACGACATCGCGCCCTCGTTTCCGGAGATCAGCCGCGCCCTGACGGCGCTGCCGTATGACGGGTACATCTTCGACGGCGAGCTGGTCGTTCCGGACGAGGCGGGGCGGCCGAGCTTCCAGCGACTCCAGAACCGCGCCAAGGTGGCCCGGGCGCTCGAGGTGCGGCGCGCCGCGGTCGACGCGCCCGCGGTGCTGTACCTGTTCGATCTGCTCGCCTTCGAGGGCTACGATCTCCGGCCGCTGCCGCTCGAGCAGCGCAAGGCCCTGCTCGAGCAGATCGTACCGCGCGTCGGTCCGATCAAGTATCTCACGCACTTCGAGAAGGACGGCGAGGCGCTGTACGAGCAGGTCGTGAAGATGGGGCTCGAGGGGATCGTGGCGAAAAAGGCGGACGCACCCTATCGTGCCGGCCGCTCGCCCAACTGGCTCAAGATCCGCGCCGACCGGGTCGACGACTTCGTGGTCGTGGGCTTCACGCGGCCCAAAGGCTCGCGCTCGGGGTTCGGCGCGCTCGACCTGGGCGCGTACGAGAACGGGAAGCTGGTGTACAGCGGACGCGCGGGCAGCGGGTTCAGCGCGGCGCAGCTCAAGGACGTGAGCGCCGTGCTGGAGCGCGGAGTTCGTCCGACGCCGGCCTTTAGCGGCCCGGTCCCCCAGGACTCCGGGCACACGTGGGTCGAGCCCACGCTGATCGCGGAAGTCCGGTACAAAGAATGGACCGACGAAGGGCTGTTGCGGCAACCGGTGTTCGTTCGATTTCGGGATGATAAGCCGATCACGGAAGCAGCGACACGGGGAAGGGGGAAGAGGGAAGAGGGAAGTGACTCCGATCGCGAGTCGCTTCCTCTTCCCTCTTCTCCCGTCCCTCTTCCCCGAGAAGTAAAGTTTTCGAATCTCGAGAAGGTCTTCTGGCCCGACGAGCGCTATACCAAGGGCGACTTGATCGACTACTACCGGGCGATATCCCCGTGGATGTTGCCCTATCTGGCCGACCGGCCGCTCGTGCTCACGCGCTTCCCCGACGGCATCAACGGGAAGTCCTTTTTCCAGAAGGACGCCCCGGAGTATGCCCAGGCGTTCGTGCGAACGGTCACGATCTGGAGCGAGGACTCGCAGCGCGACCTTGACTATTTCGTGTGCGACAACGAGTCCTCGCTTCTCTACATCGCCAACATGGCCGCGATCCTGCTTCACGTCTGGTCGTCCCGCGTGTCGACCCTGGAAACGCCCGACTGGTGCATCCTGGACCTCGATCCGAAGGAGGCCCCGTTTAGGGACGTGGTCACGGTCGCGAAGGCCGTCCAGGCGTTGTGCGACGATATCGGCCTGCCGACGGGCATCAAGACGAGCGGCTCGACCGGCCTTCACGTGCTGATCCCGTTGGGCCGCCAGGTCACCTACGAACAATCCCGCACGCTCGGCGGACTCCTGGCTCGTGTCATCGCGGCCGAGCTGCCGGAAATCGCCACGGTAACACGCCAGGTCCAAAGGCGCGACGGCAAGGTGTACCTCGACTACGTGCAGAACGGCCACGGGCGCCTGCTCGTCGCCCCGTTCAGCGCGCGGCCTCTGCCCGGGGCGCCGGTGTCGATGCCGCTCAAGTGGAGCGAGGTCACGCCGAAGCTCGATATCAAGAGGTTCACGATCAAGACCGCCCCGGCCCGGATGCAGAACCTGGAGCAAGACCCGCTCCGCTCGGTGCTCGCGCTCAAGCCCGATCTCGTCCAAGCGCTCGAACAGCTCCATGGCCGCCTCGGTTGAGCTGCGCATCGCCGTGGACGAGCGGGCGGGGGACGTGTCGGGGCTGCTGGTTCGGCCGGACGGCGCGCGCCTGCTGTACGTGCTGGCGCACGGGGCGGGGGCGGGGATGCGCCATCCGTTTCTCGAGACCGTTGCGCGGCAGCTCGACGGGCGGGGGATCGCCACCCTGCGATATCAGTTCCCCTACATGGAGCGCCGGGCCAGCCGGCCCGATCCGCCCGCGGTCGCGGCGGCGACGGTGCGGGCCGTGGTGGCGGAGGCGGCTCGCGTCGCGCCGGGGCTGCCGCTCGTGGCAGGCGGCAAGTCGTTCGGAGGGCGGATGACGTCTACCGCACAAGCGGAAGAGCCGCTCCCCGGCGTGCGCGGCCTCGTGTTCCTCGGGTTTCCGTTGCACCCGCCGGGACGGCCGGACGACAAGCGGGCGGAGCATCTGGCGCAGGTGCGGATCCCCATGCTGTTTCTCCAGGGAGACCGGGACGAGTTCGCCGACTTGAAGTTGCTGAAGCCGGTCGTGAAACGGCTCGGCGACCGGGCCACGCTGCACCTCGTCGAGGGCGGGGATCACTCGTTTCACGTGCTCAAGCGGTCGGGGAGGACGGATGCGGACGTGATGGGCGAACTGGTGCAGGCCATGGTGGACTTCACCAACCTCCACTAACCTCCACCAACCTCCACTAACCTGCCTTATGGCCAGCTACTGGATCGTGAAGACCGAGCCGTCCACCTACAGTTACGGTGACCTCGAGCGTCAGAAGAAGGCCGTCTGGGACGGGGTCAAGAACAACCTGGCGCTGAAGCATTTGCGCCAGATGAACCCCGGCGACCGGGTGCTGGTCTATCACACCGGCGACGAGAAAGCCGTGGTGGGCGTGGCTGAGGTGACGTCCGAAGCCTATCCCGACCCCAAGCAGAAGGACCCGAAGCTGGCTGTCGTGGATCTCCGGGCAGTGGGGAGACTGCCGCGCCCGGTCCCGCTCGCCGAGATTAAGAAGGACCGGGCGTTCGCCGACCTGGCGTTGGTGCGCATCGGCCGCCTCTCGGTCATGCCGGCATCGGCCGAGCAGTTCAGGCGGCTCGAGAAGCTCGGCGGCATGAAATGACTGACGACGGAGGAGTGGCGACTCATGGGAAAAGGCGACATTCGCACCAAGCGAGGGAAGATCTTCCGGGGCACCTACGGCAACCGGCGCCTCAAGAAGCGGCGCAAGAAAAAGGCGGCTGACGCGACCAAGACGGGCAAAGGGGAAACGACATGAGAGCGCTGCTCCTCGCGGCCCTCGCGTTGGTCGGAGCCGGGCAGGCGACGGAGGACGTGTGGCAGATCACGCTCAGGGACGGGACGATCGTGTGGGACCTGCGGCTCGACTCGCTGCGGCGCGACACGATCGTGTTCCGCCAGAACAAGAAGACCATGCGCTACCCGTTGCTGCGGGTGGACGAGATGCGGCTCGTCCGGGCGGGGAAGCGCGAGGTCGGACCCGTCACCGACGGCGCGCGCTACGACGGCGCGGCCAACGGCACGAGCGACCTGGTGTATCAGCTGACCCTGCTGGACCTGCCCGAGCGCCGCCGGGTGGTGGAGCAGATCCTCCGCACGCGGACCGCGCCTCCTCCACGATGACCACGGGCCGGCGGATCCTGCTGGCCGATGCCGACGCCTTCTACGTCGCGGTGGCGCGTCTCGTGGACCCGGACGGTGCGGGCAAGGCGCGGCTCCTGATCGTCGGCGGCGCGCCCGACCGCCGCGGCGTGGTCACCTCGGCATCGTATGAAGCGCGGGCCTACGGCGTCCAGTCCGCGATGCCGATGGCGCGCGCCGTGCGCCTCTGTCCCGGCGCGACGGTCGTACCGGTCCCTTGGGAGGCCTGCGCCGACAAGGGCCGCGAGATCGCGGCGGTGCTGCGGCGGTTCACGCCCGCCGTGGAGCAGGCCTCGAGCGACGAGTTCTACCTGGACCTCTCCGGCACGGAGCGCCTGTATCACGACGAGCCGCTCGCCGCGACGGCCCGCCGCATCCGCGACACCGTACTCGCGGAGACCACGCTATCGCTGTCGATCGGGGGCGCGACCTCGAAGCTCGTGGCCAAGCTCGCCGCGGGCGTCGCCAAGCCGCGACCCGGCTCGCCCTCCGGTGGCGTGCACGTGGTCCCGCCGGGCGCGGAGGCGGAATTCATGCTGCGGTTCGCGCTCGCCGACCTGCCGTTCGTCGGGCCCAAGTTCCAGGAGCGCCTCGCGCGGTTCGGCCTGCGCTCGGTACGCGACGTGGTCCGGCACGAGCGGGAGACCCTGGTCCGCTGGCTGGGCGAGCGCGAGGGCGAGTGGCTCTACCAGCGGGTCCGTGGCCACGACGCGGCGCCGGTCGAGCCGGATCGGGAGGCCAAGTCGGTGAGCCGTGACGAGACGTTCCCGACCGACGTGGACGATGACGACGCCCTGGCCGCGAAGCTGCTCGTCCTCGCCGATCGTGCCAGCGCCGATCTGCGAGACGGCGGTCTCGTGGCGCGTACGGTGAGCGTGAAGCTGCGCGACGCCGACTTCATCACCCGCCAGGCGAGCCGCACGCTGCCCGACCCGGTGCGGTCCGACCGTGCGGTGTACGCCGTGGCGCGCCAGCTGCTCGCCAGACTGCGCCGCGCCCGGCGCGTGCCCGCCCGGCTGTTGGGTGTGGCCCTGTCGCAGCTCGGGGCGGAGGGCGCCGAGGGACAGCTCTCCCTGCTCGAGCGCGAGGCGGGAGGGATCGAAACCGAGCGCGACCGGACGATCTCTCGGGTGATCGACGAAGTGCGCGGCAAATTCGGCCCCGATGCGCTGGGGCGCGGCGGGGCGCAGGGGCGCTAGTCGATTGCCTCTTGACGTCGTGCCGCAGGGCGGCCCTATTAAGGCAGGGGGAGATCATCGATGTCCCGGTGTCGCGTGCGGCTCACCTGTCTGGCGTTCACCCTTGCGGTCGCCCTCGCGGCGGCTCGCGGGGCCGCGCCCATCAAGACGATCGCCCTGTCCCCGACTCGTCTGCCCGACGGCCTGGATAACCCCGAACCCGTGCGCGACCTGTTCGACTCGCTGCTCGCGGGCGAGCTGGCGCACGCCGGGGTCACGGTGATTCCGTCGACCGAGGCCGGCGCGATCTGGAAGCGGCTCGCGGATTCGGTCCACGGTTTCTATTCGGCGATCACCGGTGAGCGCGTAGAGGCCAAGTACCGGGCCGTGATGGACGGCACGCGGCGCGAGCTCGCGGACCGCTTTCACGCGGACGCCTGGCTCCGCCCGCGGATCGAGGTCGTGCCGGTCGACTTCCAAGACGGCAAGGCGCGCTGGGATGGGGCGTCGGAGGGCATGGGAAGGGGCTCGAGTGGCACGGCGCCGGCGCTGTCGCTCGTGGTGTCGGTGTCGGATATGTCCGGTACCGAGATCTATTCCGGCCGTGGCGGGATCCGGGTGCTGAGCAAGGGCTCGAAGAATATCTCGCGCGACAAGTTCTTCGAGGACTCGAAGCGGAATCTCCAGGCGCTCCATCTCGCCATCGATTCGCTGGCGGCGCGGCTCCGGGTGAGCCCGTGAGGGCGGGCTGGATGCTCGCGCTCGCCGCCGGTCTCGCGCTGGCGCCTCGGCAGGGCGTGAAGACCATCGCCGTGTCGTCGATCGATCTGCCGCGTGACTTCGCCAATCTGCCGAGCCCGCGCGCACGGTTCGACTCGCTCATCGTGTCCGTGCTGCGCGGTGAAGGCTTCACCGTCGTGTCTGCCGCGGCTTCCGAGTCGATCTGGGTGCACCTGCGCGACTCGATGGGCGGGTACTACGACACCTACACGGGCAAGCTCGTCGAGGCCAAGTGGAATGCGGTGCACCTGGGGACACTGCGCGAACTCAGAGCCCGCTATGGAGCCGAGGCGTGGCTTCACCCGGACATCGAGTTCGTGGGCGCACCGTTCGAGGGCGGGAAGGTGAAGTGGCACGGCGTGGAGCAGACCAGCGGCGCGCCGGGCGGGGTCGGGGGATTCCTGTTCGGCACCAAGACCGGCTCGGTACCGGCCCTGTCGCTCTTCACGATGGTGGAGGACTCGGCGGGGAAGGAGCTCTACAGCGGAGTGGGCGGCATCGAGCTCGCCGCCCGCATCGTGGGAGACCGCTTCGTCGACGTCCCTCGCCTTGCCCTGCTCGGCGACGGCGGCCGCAACGTCGCCGCCGTGCACCTCGCCCTCGATTCGTTGCCCGCGCGCCTCGCGGGAAAGACGGGCCCCTAAGGGGCTACATCGCTCCCAGCGCGGCGGCGGCCTTGCTCACGTCGCGCTCCTTGACCCACAGGATCGCGCCGTAGCGCCCCATCCCGGCGCACAATCCCGTCACCGCCGTGACGTTGATCTTCGCGGACGCGAGCCGGCCGAGCACACCGGCCAGCGCGCCCACCCGGTCGTCGCCATCCACCAGGAACGCCGTCTTCGGTTTCGACAGCTTGATCTTCGCTCCCTTCGCCGCCGCCGCGAAGGCGCCCGCGTCCGACGGGACGAAGTCCACTTGCGCCTTGCGGGCGCTGGGAAACGCGTGTAGCGCGAGCAGATTGACGCCCGCGCTCCGCAACGCGTCGAGCAGACGCGTGCCTTCACCCGGCTTGTCGGGAATGGTGGTGTAGTAGTAGCTGACCCTGCGAATCGTGTCGGCCATGATGGTCTCCGGGTGTGAGCACTCGCATGACTATGGCCCGGCGTCCGCCCGCCCGCCAGGTCGCCTCATCTCACATAGAAAGCCGTGCGGTTGAGCCGCCCGTCCCGCTCGAACCACACCGTGGCGGCACCCGCCCCCGCCGCGGCGGCGAACGCCCGGCGCAGATCGTCGACGCTCGACACGCGCACCCGGTTGATCTGGAGGATCACGTCCCCGGAGCGGAGTCCAGTCGCCTGCTGCATCTCGTCGGGGATGTCGTAGATCAGTGCGCCGTGGTCGCTCTGAATGCCCCGCTCGGCGCGCACGGGGGCCGTCACCGTCACGACCTTCATTCCGCCGAGCACGGCCACTTTCTCAGCGAGCGTGGTGGGGAGGTCCGTGACCGCCAGCCGCGCCGTGCGACTCTCGCCCCCGTGCCGGTAGCTCACGGTCAGCGTGTCTCCGGGCCCGATGTCGAGCAGCACCGCCTCCCAGTCGAGGAAAGTCCGCAGCCGCCGCCCGCCCGCGCTCACCAGCACGTCGCCTGGCGCCACGCCGGCCCGGCCGGCCGGGCCTCCCGACGCCACCTGGCTCACGCGCAGGCCCCCGGCCCGCTTCCAGCCCCGCAGGTCCTCCGCGCCCGCGACTTCGAGCCCCACCCAGGCGCGGCGCACTTTGCCGAAGCGCCGCAGCTCGTCCGTGACGCGCAGCGCCCGCTCGATCGGGATCGCGAACCCGATCCCGACGGAGCCGCCCGAGCTCGTGAAGATCGAGCTGTTCACGCCCACCACCTCTCCCAGGGCGTTGGCGAGCGGGCCGCCTGAGTTACCTGGGTTGATCGCGGCGTCGGTCTGGATCATGCCGACGTAGATCCCCGACTGCCCTTCGGAGGGCAGCAGGTTGCGGCCCACCGCGCTCACGACCCCGGCCGTGACCGTGGGCTCGGCGTTGCCCAGCAGATAGGCGAACGGGTTGCCCACGGCGACGACCCATTCGCCGATCAACAGGTCGGTGCTCTTGCCGAGCGGCGCGGTCGGCAGGCCTGCGCCGTCGAGCTTGAGCACGGCGATGTCCGTGAGCGGGTCCTCGCCCAGGATCTTCGCGGCAAAGTCCCGCCCGTCCCGCATCGTGACGACGATCTGCTCGGCCCCCTGCGTGACGTGTTGATTGGTGATCACGACGCCGTCCGGCGAGATGATGAAGCCGGACCCGTATCCCTCTACCACCTGCTCGGCACCACGCGGCATGAAGAACAAGTCAAAGGGGTCCTGCGCCAGCCGCCGCTCGCGCCGCAGCACGTTCACGCTCACGACGGCCGGTGCCAGTCGGGCTGCGGCCGTGACGATGGCCGTCTGGCGGGATCGGCCAGCATCCTGGGCCAGAATGTGTGGCGCTGTCGCAACGGTCGCGAGCGTCATGCCGAACAGCAGCAAGGGAGTTCTCATAGGGGGAACATCATACACAGGTGACGCGCCGCGCGAGGCCGGTACATCAGCGCCCACGTCCAACGCTTCGTGTTGCGTCTTCGTATCCCTCCGGAACCCACCGAAGGAGTTCGTCCGATGCACCGCACGGCTCTCCGTCAAGCCAGTCTCTGCAGCATGCTCCTGTCGGCGACGCTCGCCCTCTCCGGCAGCGCGCAAGGTCGCGGCCGGGCGAAGCAGCGACCCGTCCCCGCGCCCACGGCCACCGCACCCGCGCCAGCGGGCGCGGACTCCCTGAACAACGTGAAGTTCCGCAACCTCGGGCCCTCCGTGGGCGGTGGTCGCGTGGCGGCTGTGGTCGGGGTGCCCGGCGACCGGAACACCTATTACGTCGGTGCCGCGGCGGGCGGCGTGTGGAAGACGACGGACGGCGGCGATTCCTGGGACGCCGTCTTCAAAGACCAGCCGACGTCGTCGATCGGTGCCGTGGCCCTCGCGCCCTCGAACCCGAACGTCGTGTGGGTGGGGACGGGCGAAGGCAACCCGCGCAACGACGTGGTGGACGGCCGCGGCGTCTTCATGTCGCCCGACGCGGGCAAGAGCTGGCAGTTCATGGGTCTCGGCGACGTCGGGCAGATCACCCGGATCGTGATCGATCCCGCCGACCCCGACGTGGTGTTCGTGGCGGCGCTGGGCCACGTGTGGGCGCCCAACGCGGAGCGCGGTGTGTTCCGCACGGCGGACGGCGGCAAGACGTGGCACAAGGTGCTGTTCGTGAACGACACGACCGGCGCCGCCGACCTGATCATGGTGCCGGGTAACCCGCGGCTGCTGTTCGCCGCGCTGTGGCAGGTCGTGCGCCATCCGTGGGAGCTCGTGTCGGGCGGCGCGGCGAGCGGCATCTATCGCTCCAAGGACGGCGGCTTGACGTGGGAGCGGCTCAAGGAAGGCCTGCCGACCGGCCTGCTGGGTCGCATCGCCGTCGCCGTCGGTCCCACCAACCCGAGCCACGTGTACGCGCTGATCGAGACGACGCAGGGCATGTTGTGGGACTCGAAAGACCAGGGAGACCACTGGACCAAGGTCTCCGACTTTCACGGCCTGTCCGCCCGGCCGTTCTACTTCTCGCTGCTGCACGTCTCCCCCGTGGACGACCGCAAGCTGTTCTTCTCGTCCTACCTGCTGCTGCGCTCGGACGACGGCGGCAAGACGACGACGCCCATCGACCGCGGCGTGCACGTGGATCATCACGCGCTGTGGATCGATCCCCAGAACCCCGACCGCATGATCCAGGGGAACGACGGCGGCGCCTACGTGACGGAGACCGGCGCCAAGAGCTGGCGCTATCTCAACAACCTGCCGATCGAGCAGTTCTACATGGTGGCGGCCGACAACAACACGCCCTACATGGTGTGCGGCGGGCTGCAGGACAACAACGCGTGGTGCGGGCCGTCGAGCGGTGCAGGCGGAGGCGGCGGGGGCGGAGGTGGCGGCGGTGCGGCCGGCGGGTTGAACGGGTCCGAGTGGTTCACGGTCACGGGCGGCGACGGGGAGTATGCGGTGCCCGCGCCGAGCGACTCGGCGATTCTCTACGTGGATTCACAGAACGGCAACATCACGCGCGTGGATCTCAAGACGGGGGTGACCCGTTCCATTCGGCCCTATCTCTCGAGCGTGAATGAGATGAAGCCGGCCAACTTGAAGTACCGCTTCAACTGGACCTCGCCCATCGCCGTGTCGGCGCGCGACGCGAATACGGTGTACCTGGGCGCCAACGTCGTGTTCAAGACGACCGACGGCGGCGACCATTGGACGGCGATCAGCCCCGATCTCACCCGCAACGACAAGGCGAAGCAGGTGACGAGCGGCGGCCCGATCGAGTACGACATCTCGGGCGCCGAGACCTACAACACGATCCTCACCGTGACCCTCGCCCCCACCGATTCGAGCGTGATCTGGGTCGGCACCGACGACGGCCTCGTCCAGGTCACGCGCGACGGCGGCAAGACCTGGAGCGACGTGTCCGGTCACTTCCCGGCACTCGCCAAGGACGCCGAAGGGCGGGTGTATCAGATCGGCGTCTCGCCGTTCGATGCGGGCACGGCCTACCTCGCAGTGGATCGTCACGAGCTCGACGACCGGCGCCCCTACGTCTACAAGACCGCCGACTACGGGAAGACGTGGACCGACATCGGGAAGGGCCTGCCGCCGGACGTGCCCGCGCACGTGGTGCGGGAGAATCCCAACCTGCGCGGCTTCCTCGTGCTCGGCACCGACGCCGCCCTGTGGTATTCGCGCGACGGGGGTGCGAGCTGGCAGGCCCTCAAGGCCGACTTCCCCACCGTGCCGGTCTACGACGTGCAGTTCGTCAAGCGCTCGCACGACCTGGTGGTGGCCACGCACGGTCGCGGGCTGTTCGTCCTCGACAACATCACGCCCCTGGAGGAGCTGACGCCCCAGGTCCTCGCCGCCGACCTGCACGTCTTCTCGACCCAGCCGGCGCAGATCCGGGTGCGCCCGCGCCGCGCGGGCGTGGCCCCGACCCGCTTCACCACTCCGAACGCGCCTGCCGGCGCCGT